>Ga0114931_10001705_pt1 | contig 27940 bp, 26 predicted proteins | sample 2SBtaG_FD_89579 | JGI IMG/M metagenome (GOLD analysis project Ga0114931, IMG submission 89579) | Deep subsurface microbial communities from Kolumbo volcano to uncover new lineages of life (NeLLi) - 2SBTROV14_V59a metaG | ecosystem: Environmental > Aquatic > Marine > Volcanic | place: Kolumbo... | reverse complement strand
TTGCGGCGATCGCCGAAGCCCGGCGCCTTGACCGCCGCGACCTTGAGGCCGCCGCGCAGCTTGTTGACCACCAAGGTGGCGAGCGCCTCGCCCTCGACGTCCTCGGCGATGACCAGCAGCGGCCGGCCCGACTGCACGATCATCTCGAGCAGCGGCAGCATCGACTGTAGGCTGGAGAGCTTCTTCTCGTGGATCAGGATATATGGATTATCCAGCTCGGCCAGCATCTTGTCAGCGTTTGTGACGAAATAAGGCGAAAGATAGCCGCGATCGAACTGCATCCCCTCGACGACATCGAGCTCGGTCTCGAGGCCCTTGGCCTCCTCGACCGTGATGACGCCTTCCTTGCCGGCGCGCTGCATCGCCTGGGCGATCATGTCGCCGATGTCGCTGGCGCCGTTGGCCGAAACCGTGCCGACCTGGGCCACCTCGTCCTCGGTCGAGATCTTCTTCGAGCGATTCTTGATATCGGCGATCACCGCCGCGACCGCCGCCTCGATGCCGCGCTTGAGATCCATCGGGTTCATGCCCGCGGCCACGGACTTGCAACCCTCGCGGACGATCGACTGGGCGAGCACGGTCGCGGTCGTGGTGCCGTCGCCGGCCTCGTCATTGGTCTTGGACGCAACCTCGCGCACCATCTGGGCGCCCATGTTCTCGAACTTGTCGGCAAGCTCGATCTCCTTGGCGACCGTCACGCCGTCCTTGGTCACGCGGGGCGCGCCGAAGGACTTGTCGAGAACCACGCAGCGGCCCTTCGGCCCCAGCGTCACCTTGACCGCGTCGGCCAGAATATCGACGCCGCGCTGCATGCGCGCACGGGCGTCGCCGGAAAACTTGACCTCTTTTGCAGACATATGTTCGGTCTCCTACTCCAGGATGCCCATGATGTCGGATTCTTTCATGATCAACAGGTCGTCCCCGTCGATCTTGACCTCGGTGCCGGACCATTTGCCGAACAGGATCCGATCGCCCTTCTTGACGTCGAGCGGATGGATCTTGCCGTCCTCGCTGCGGCTGCCCGCCCCGACCGCGAGGACTTCGCCCTGCATGGGCTTCTCCTTGGCGGTGTCGGGAATGATGATGCCGCCCGAGGTCTTTTCCTCCTCTTCGAGGCGCTTGACCAGCACGCGGTCGTGCAAGGGCCTGAATTTCATGCAGATTTCTCCATGAATACGTTTTTATCGGGGCTCGTGGGGGTGCCGTTAGCACTCGCCCCCGTCGAGTGCTAGGCTTATATCCAAGCCGCCCCGGGCTGTCAAGCGATCGGAGTGGCGGCGGGGTCGCGCTTGCCGCGGAACCGCTTGGCGTCGGCGGGCGCGAGGCCGACCTTGAGGTAGGCGTTTCGCTCGTCGTCGGTTCGCTCGATCACGTCGCCGTGGCTGTAGAGCCAGGCGATCGCGGCGCCGTCGGACAGCGGAACCACGAGGTCGAGCACCAGATTGGCGGCGGCGAGCCGGCGGTCGAGCAGCGCGAGCAGGCGCGCGCAACCCGCCCCGGTCAGCGCCGAAAGCGGCACTAGGCGGTCGTCGCGCCGACACAGGTTCTCGACCCGATCGCGCGCCTCGGCGTCGAGCAGGTCGATCTTGTTGAGCGCCTCGATCAACCCGGCGTCGACCGCCGCGCCGAGGTCGAGTTCGCGCAGGACCTTGTGCACGTCCTCGCGCTGGTTCTCGGTCCGCGGATCGGCGATGTCGCGAACATGGACGATGAGGTCGGCCTCGCGCACCTCCTCGAGGGTCGCGCGGAAGGCGGCGATCAGCCCGGTCGGCAGATCCGAGATGAAGCCGACCGTGTCCGAGAGGATGATTCGCCGTCCCGACGGCAGGGTGACGCCGCGAAGGGTCGGATCGAGGGTCGCGAACAGCTTGTCCTCGGCCGCCACCCGGGCGCCGGTCAGGCGGTTGAACAGCGTCGATTTGCCGGCGTTGGTGTAGCCCACCAGCGCGACCACCGGGTAGGGCACGCGCTTGCGGGCGGCGCGGTGCAGGCCCCGGGTGCGGCTGACAGAGACGAGCTCGCGCCGGATGCGGGCCATGCGCTCGTCGATCAGGCGGCGGTCGACCTCGAGTTGGGATTCGCCCGGGCCGCCCAGGAAACCGAAGCCGCCGCGCTGGCGCTCGAGATGGGTCCAGGATCGCACCAGTCGGCTGCGCTGGTAGCCGAGCGCGGCGAGCTCGACCTGAAGCCGCCCTTCCCGGGTGCGCGCCCGGGCGCCGAAAATCTCGAGAATCAGGCCCGTGCGGTCGATGACCTTGCAGTTCCAGGCGCGTTCGAGGTTGCGTTGCTGAATCGGCGACAATTGGGCGTCGACGATCGCGAGCTCGGCCGCGCGCGCGGCCACCTCGGCCGCGATCTCCTCGAGCTTGCCACGCCGGAACAGGGTCGCCGCGCGCGGCGCCGACAAGGGCACGATCTCGGCCCCGACCACGTCGAGCGCGATCGCGCGCGCGAGCCCGACCGCCTCGGCGAGCCGGCCGGCCGCGACCGCGCGATCCTCCCTGTCCTTTCGGGGATGGAGAACGAAAGCGCGGCGTCCCGGAACCGGAACGCCGCTCGCTTCGCCGTTCGCCTGCTTACTCGGCGTCGTCCGCCTCCTTCGAGGGCTCGAAGAGCTGAATCGAGGCGGCCGGCATCACCGTCGAGATGGCGTGCTTGTAGACAAGCTGGACGTGTCCGTCGCGTCGCAGAAGAACGGAAAAATTATCGAACCAACTGATGACGCCTTGCAGCTTGACCCCGTTGATCAAAAACACGGTGACCGGAAGCTTGTTCTTCCGAACGTGGTTGAGAAAAACATCTTGAACGTTCTGGGATTTTTCTCCGGACATCTTATGGCCCCTTTCTCTCTCCCCCAGGGGTTGCTGGCATTTTTTCGGCTCCGACGGGGGCCCGCGGGCGCCGCAGCGCCTACCCTAGACCAAGGCCCGAATCCACTCAACCAAGACTCGCCCTTCCGCATGCCCTTCTCGCGCCTAAAGCACGTCTTTTCGAAATGAATCGACGGCGATCCGCTCCCCCTAAAGCGCCTCGACAAAGGCGGCGAGGTCGTCGCAGCTCGCGAACAGGGGGCAATCGATCTCGGCCACCGCCGCGCCGCCGGTCCGCGTGGGTCCGCGCACCAGGACCGGGCGGCAGCCGGCGGCCCGCGCGCAGGCGACGTCGATCGGGTTGTCGCCGACGAACCAGACCTCGGCCCCGGGCTCGATCCCGCTGCCGGCGAGCGCGAGGCGCACCGGCGCGGGCGAGGGCTTGTCCTCGGCCGCGTCCTGGGCGCCGACGACGCGGCCGAAATGGGTGGCCCAGCCGAGATGCTCGACCTCGCGGCGCAGATACTCGCCGTTCTTGTTGCTGACCACGCCGAGATAGACGCCGCTCGCGCCCAGCGCCTCGAGAAGTCGCGCGGCGCCGGGCAGCGGCTGCACGAGGCCGAGATGCCGGGCGGCGTAACGGGCGTAGAAGATCTCGCTCGCCTCGCGCCAGCGTTCGCCGAACAGCTCGGGGAAGGTCTCGCGCATCGAGCGGGCGACGCGGAGGCAGGTCTCCTCGAAGGTCCATTCGGCCTGTCCCATGGCGCGCAGGGTGTCGTTGTAGGCCGCGTGGATCACGGGAAAGGAATCGACCAGGGTGTTGTCCCAGTCGAGCAGAACGGCGCGCGGGCGCGTCAGGCTCAAGCGGCGGCCTCCCCCGGGTCTCGGACATGGGCGAGATAAAGCGCCAGCAGCCGTCGGGTCGTCGCCCCGGGCTCGCCGTTGCCGATCACGGTTTCGTCGATTCGGACCACCGGCTTGACGAAGCTGGTGGTCGAGGTGATGAATGCCTCGCGCGCGGCCAGCGCCTCGTCGAGGGTGAAGGCCCGCTCCTCGACCGCGATGCCGGCGTCGCGGGCGAGGCGGAGCACGCTTTCCCGCGTGATCCCGCCGAGGATCGCGTTGCTCTTGGGCCGGGTCACGACGCGGCCCTCGGCGTCGATGATCCAGGCGTTGGACGAGCTCGCCTCGGTCACGGCGCCGCTCGCCGCGTCGACCAGCCAGGCTTCGTACGCGCCCGCCTCGGCGGCGCGCTGCTTGGCGAGCACGTTGGGCAACAGCCCCACGGTCTTGATGTCGCAACGCCCCCAGCGGATATCGGGAACCGTGACCACCTTGACGCCGGGGGTGGTCTCGGCGTCGGTGGGAAAAGTCATGTCTCGCGCGGTGACGACCAGCGCCGGGCGCCTGTCGGCGGGGGGAAAGGCGTGGTTGCGGCGCGCGGTTCCCCGGGTGATCTGGAGATAGACGATCCCGTCCCTTACACGGTTGCGGCGAATGGTCTCGTCGAGGACCACGCGCAACGCCGCCCGCGACATGGGCATCGGCACCTCGATCTCGCCGAGCGAGCGCTCGAGCCGCGTGAAATGCCCGGCGGCGTCGACCATCCGTCCGCCGACCACGGCGATGACCTCGTAGACGCCGTCGGCGAATTGATAGCCCCGATCCTCGATATGGACCCGCGCCCGGTCATGGGGAACATAGCGTCCGTTGACATAGGCTGTTCGCGACATTTCCTCCCCCTTTCCTCAGCGCCGCCAGAAGGTCGGCAGAAACACGACCAAGGCGGCGACCAGCTCGAGCCGCCCCAGGAGCATGCCCGCCGAGAGTACCCATTTCGCGGTCTCGGGCAAGAGCGCGAAACGCGCCGCGGTTCCGGTCACGAGGTCGAACCCGGAGCCTGAGTTGGTCAGCGAGACCGCCGCCATCGCGAGCGCGTCCTCGGGCTCGACGCCAAGAAGGGCGAGGGTCGCGGCGAGCGCCGCGAGCGCGGTCGTGAAAAGAATGAAATAGGTCGCGAGCGACTGAATCGTTCGCTCCGAGACCGGCGCCCCGCCGTAAAGGATCGCGACCACCCCATGGGGATGCGACAGCCGCGCGAGTTCGCGCCGCCCCTGGCCGAGCGCCAGCCGGGCGCGCATCAGCTTGACCCCGCCCGCCGTCGAGGCGGTCGAGCCGCCGACGAACATCAGAAACAGCACCAGAATAGTGAGTACCGCCGGCCAGGGCACGCTCATGGGCTGGACGAAGCCCGTGGTTGTGAGCGCCGAGACGGTGGTGAACAGCCCCCGACGCAGGGCGTCGATCGCGTCGAGCCCGCTGGCGCGAAACAGGAGCGCGGTGATCACCGCCGTTCCGACCAGCGCGAGGCCGATCAGATAGGGAACCTCGGGATCGCGGGCGAGTGCCTTCCAGCGTCCGCGCAGCAGCGCCCAGAACAGGGTGAAGTTGACCGCGCCGAGAAGCATGAAGACGATCAGGATGCCCTCGACCAAGGGGCTGTCGAAGGCGCCGAGCCCGGCGGTATCGGTGACGAAGCCGCCGGTCGAAAGGGTGCTCATGGCGTAGCCGATGGCGTCGAACGGCGGCATTCCCGCGGCCCAGAGGGCGATCGCGCAGATCGCGGTCAGCCCGCCATAGATGCCGGCCATGGTCGCGGCGAGCTGGCGGGCGCGCGTGCCCAGGCCGACGTATTCGCCATGGGGCATGGCGCTGCGAAAGGCGTCCATCGCGCCGATCCCGAGCGTCGGCAGGATCGAGATCGCCATGACGATGGTCCACAGTCCCCCCAGCCATTGCATCCAGGCGCGCCAGAAGACGACGCCGCGGCTCACCGCGTCGAGATCCCCGATCACGCTCGCGCCCGAGGTGGTGAGCGCCGAGACCGCCTCGAAATAGGCGTCGACCGGGCTTGGCGTCGCGCCGAGAAGGAACAGCGGCACGGCGGCGAAGGCGGCGGCGACCGGCCAGGCCGCGACGAAGGCGAGAAGATCGCTGCGCCGCCGCACCTCGCCCGCCGCGCCCTGGGCGGCGAGCACCATTCCCATGCCGAAGAACAGGGTGACGGCGGCGGTGGCGAGGAAGATGAAGGAGACGCCGGGTTCGTCATAGATCAACGCGACGATCGCCGGCGCGAGCATCGAGGCGGCAAAGGCGGCGAGCAGCCGACCGAGAAACAGGATCGCGGGAAAGAAGCGCACCGGCGGCTCCGGGCGAGGGCCCTAGAAGAAGTCGAGCCGCACGGAGAACATGCGCTCGACCTTTCGGATCATGCCGGCCGCGGCGAAGATGATCACCCGATCGTTGGCGCGGACCACCGTGTCGCCGCGCGGGATGATGACCGCGTCGCCGCGCACGATCGCGCCGACGATGATGCCCGCCGGCATCTTGGTCTCGCGCAGGGGCGCGCCGACCAGGGGCGAGGTTTCGAGCGCCTCGGCCTCGATCACCTCGGCCAGCCCCTCGCGGATGCTGTGGACGGCGCGAATCCGCCCCCGGCGCACATGCTGGAGGATGGTCGAGACCGTCACGTCGCGCGGACTCACCGAGACGTCGATGCCGAGCGAGCCGACCAGCGGTCCGTAGGACGTATTGTTGATCAGAGCCAGCGCCCGGCGCGCGCCGTGGCGCTTGGCGAGCAGCGAGGAAAGAATGTTGACCTCGTCGTCGTTGGAAACCGCGATCACGGTCTCGGTCCCGGCGACATTGGCCTCCTCGAGGATCTCGCGTTCGAGCGCGTCGCCGTTGAGCACCACGCTGCGGGTCAGCCTGTCGGCCAGCATTTCGGCCCGCGTCGGATTGATTTCGATGATCTTGAGATTGAGATCGGGGTAGCGCTTCTCGAGCTCGTGGGCGAGGAACAGGCCGATGTTGCCGCCGCCGACGATGATGAAGCGCCGCGCCTCCTTCTCCTCGTGGCCGAAGGCGGCGAGCGCGCGCTCGATATGGCCGGCCTCGGCGACCAGATAAATGTCGTCGCCGGGCAGCATGTGGTCGTCGCCCGTGGGTACGATCATGCGGTCGTTGCGGATGATGCCGACGACATAGATGTTGAGGTCAGGAAAGATCTCGGTGAGCTGGCGGAGCGGCGTGTTGAGGACCGGGCAATCCTCGCCCAGATGGACCCCCACCACTCGCACCTTGCCGTCGGCGAACGGGATCATGTCGATCGCGCCGGGGGCCTGGAGCCGGCGGATGACCGCGCGACCGACCTCGATCTCGGGCGAGATGATCACGTCGATGGGCATGTTGTCGCGACTGAACAGATGCTGCCACATGGGGTCGAGGTAGCTCTGGTGGCGGACCCGGGCGATCTTGGTCGGCACGTTGAACAGCGAGTGGCAGACCTGGCAGGCGACCATGTTGACCTCGTCGGCGAAGGTCACGGCGATCACCATGTCGGTGTCGGCGGCGCAGGCGCGCTCGAGCATGTCGGGATGCGAGGCAAAGCCCACGAGCCCCTTCACGTCGAGCGATTCGGAGACCTTGCGGACCAGATCGGCATGCTGGTCGATGACGGTCACGTCGTTGTTTTCGCTCGCGAGATAGCGGGCGATGTTGAAGCCGACCTGGCCCGCCCCGCAGATCAAGACCTTCATCGCCAGACTCCCTCCGCCGCGTTCGGCTCGTCCTTCGCCTCGCTTTCGGCGATGGCGCCGCGCCCGCCTTCGGAGAGCCCGAGAAACTTGAGCTTGCGATGTAGCGCCGAGCGCTCCATGCCGATGAAGGTCGCGGTCCGCGAAATGTTGCCCCCGAAGCGCGCGAGCTGGGCGGTGAGGTATTCGCGCTCGAAGGTCTCGCGGGCCTCGCGAAGCGGCAGCGACATGATCTCGGCGGTCCCGTCGCGGCAGATCGACGGCGGGGCGCTCGCGGCCAAGTCCGCCGGCAGCATTTCGGCGCCGATCGGCGTGTTCGCGCGTCCCGGCGCCATGATCAGGAGCCATTCGACCAGGTTGCGAAGCTGGCGCACGTTGCCGGGCCATTCGCAGGCCTGAAGCGCGGCCATGGCGTCCTCGCCGATTTCGCGCGGCGGCAGCCCGGCGGTCTCGGCGGCGCGGGCCATGAAATGGCGGGCGAGCGCCGGAATGTCCTCGCAGCGCTCGCGCAGCGCCGGAATCCGGATCGGTACCACGTTGAGCCGGTAGTAAAGGTCCTCGCGAAAGCGCCCCGAGGCGATCTCGGCGCGCAGATCGCGGTTGGACGCGGCGACGATCCGCACGTCGACCTCGATCCGCGGGCCGCCGCCGACGCGCTCGAACGCCTGCTCCTGAAGGAAGCGCAGGATCTTGCCCTGGGTCTCGATCGGCATGTCGGCGACCTCGTCGAGGAGCAGCGTGCCGCCATGGGCGCGTTCGAAGGTGCCGAGCTTGCGCGGGCTGTCCGGCGCCTGCGAGCCCGCCTCGGCGCCGAATAGCTCGATCTCCATGCGCTCGGGCGCGAGCGTCGCGGCGTTGAGCACGACGAAGGGACCGTCGGCGCGCCGCGATTGGCGATGCACGAGCCGCGCGACGATCTCCTTGCCGGCGCCCGGCGGGCCGGTGATCAGCACTCGGCTACCGGTCGGCGCGACCCGCTCGATCGCGTTGCGCACCAGGTTGATCGCCCCCGAATCGCCGGTCAGCTCGACATCGCCGCCCGCGCGCAGGCGCAATTCGGCGTTTTCGCGACGCAGGTGCGCAGCCTCGATCGCCCGGGCGATGACCAGCAGCAGGCGGTCGGTTTGGAACGGTTTCTCGACGAAATCGTAGGCCCCGATCTTGATCGCCCGAACGGCGAGCTCGATGGTGCCGTGCCCCGAGATGATGATGACCGGCACGTCGGGGTATTCCCGCGAGATGACCTCGAGGATTCCGATCCCGTCGAGCGGGCTTCCCTGAAGCCAGACATCGAGAACGATCGCCGAGGGCTTCCGCGCGCTCAGCGCCGCCAGCGCCGCGTCGCTTTCGCCCGCCTCGCGGGTCGTGTAGCCCTCGTCGCGCAGGATGTCGCAGATCAGCAGGCGAATGTCGCGCTCGTCGTCGACGACCAGGATGTCATGCGCCATGGGATGCGACCTTCGTGGATCGAGACGACGGTGGGGACGATGGTTTGGTGGAAGACTCCGCCGCCTCGGACGCATCCGCCTCGCCCGCGACGAACACGAGACGCACCCGCGCCCCGCCATTGGGCGCGTCGCCGAGCATCAGCTCGCCGCCGTGATCTTCCATGATTTTCTTGACGATGGCCAGCCCCAGCCCGGTCCCCTTGGCTCGGGTCGTGACATAGGGCTCGACCAGCCGTTGGCGTTGCTCGACGGGCAAGCCTCGACCGTTGTCTGTGACCTCGACGATCGTTCGTCCGTTCTCGACCTCGATCGCAAGAGCGATGTGCCCGGGCGGGGGCTCGGTCCCAGGTGGCACCTCGCGCCCGGCGATCGATTCGGCGGCGTTCTGAAGCAGATTGGTCAGCGCCTGGCCGACCAGGCGGGCGTCGCAGACGATCACGCGGGGATCGTCGGGTAGATGGGTCTCGAAGACGATATCCGGATGGGCGACCCGCTGCATGACGACCGCCTCGCGAACCAGCGCGATGATGTCGTGGGGCTCGAGGTTGGGCGCCGGCATGCGCGCGAACGCCGAGAATTCGTCGATCATGCGGCCGATGTCGCCGACCTGGCGCACGATGGTATCGGTGCAGGTGACGAAGGTTTCGGGGTCGCTCTTGATCTCGTCCAGGTACTTGCGCCGGAGCCTTTCGGCGGAAAGCTGGATCGGGGTCAGCGGGTTCTTGATCTCATGGGCGATGCGTCGCGCGACGTCGGCCCAGGCGGCGGTGCGCTGGGCGGTGACCAGGGCGGTGATGTCGTCGAAGGTGACGACGAAGCCCTCGAGCGACTTGCCGATGCGCTCGGCGCCGATGCGCACGAACAGCGTGCTGATTTGGCCATCGCGCTCGATGGTGATCTGGGCCTCGGCGCCGCGTGCGGGGCGCCGCTTGGCGTTTTCCATGAGCGGCGCCATCTCGGGCACGACCTCGACGAGCGGACGGCCGAGAATGTCCTCGGCGCGCAGCGCGAGAAGCTCGAGCGCCGGGCGGTTGGGAAGCTCGATCCGGCCGTCGGGATCGAGGCCGATGACGCCCGCCGAGACCCCCGAAAGGACCGATTCGGTGAACCGCCTGCGCGCGTCGAGTTGTCGGTTGGCCTCGACCAGCTCGTTGCGCTGGGCCTCGATCTGGTCGGTCATGCGGTTGAAGGCGCGGCTCAGCATGCCGATCTCGTCGTCGAGCGCGACCTCCTCGACCCGCGCGTCCAGCTTGCCCGCGCGGACCTGCTCGGCGGCGGTGATCAGGTTGCCGATCGGCAGCACGAGCTGGTTGGCGAAAGTAAGCCCAAGCCAGACCGCGGCGAGCAGCAGCAAAACGGTGACCAGCGCGAAGATCAGTGCGAAGGTGAGCTGGATGCCCGAGCGCTTGCCTTCCAGGCGCTGGTATTCCGAGACCGCGTTCTGGGTGCGCTGCATATGCGCGATCGCGCGCGCGTCGACGAACCGCCCGACATAGAGATAGGCGTCGACGAAGGCCTGGAGCCGTACCAGCGCGCGCACCCGATCGTCGGTCTCGGTGGTCAGGATGACCACGCCGCCGGTTTCGTCGGCGCGTTTCATCGCCTCGATCGGCACCTGCTCGAACAGAAGCGAGAAGGTCAGCCCGGTGCGCCCGAGAATCCGTCCATCGCGGCGGAACACGGTCGCCTCCGTCAGCGAGCGCAGCGCCGCCTGGGCCGCGAGCAGGCGGTTGAACGAGCCCGGGAACTTGGCGATCGCCGGGCCCGCGCGGTTGATGTCGTTGGCCATGGCGAGCGCGTCGGCGCGGATTACCTGGCGGTGCTCGTTGAGATAGGCCTCGGCGACGGCGATCGATTCGTTGATCGCCGTGCTGACTCGGTCGTTGAACCAGGACTCGATCCCGAAGTTGAGGAACAGCACCGAGAACACGGCGACGATGATCGCGGGCGCCACGGCGACCACGCTGAACAGCGCCACCAGGCGCATGTGCAGGCGCGAGCCGGCGAGCCCGCGGCGCCGTTCCAGCCATAGCTTGACCAGGTTGCTCAGCACCACCGCGCTCAGCAGAAGGATGAACACCAGGTCGACGTTGAGCAGGATCAGGATGGTTCGCGGCGCGCGCTGGCCGAACGGCCCCCAGCCCGAAAGCGCGCCATAGGTTGCCACGCCCGAGACGAGCGCGCCGAACGCGAGCGCGAAGGCGAGCTTGCGCGACATGGCGACGCGCGCGGCCCAGCGACCGAGCCGGGCGGCGGCGGCGAGGGCCGGCGACGGCGGCGCGGTCACCATGGTCGCCCTTCCCGGTCGAGGGGAATGCCGAGCGCGCGGATCTTCTTGCGCAGCGTATTGCGGTTAATGCCGAGCACGCGCGCCGCCTTGATTTGGTTGTTGCGCGTCGCGGCCAGCGTCAGCGCGATCAGCGGGCGCTCGATCTCGCGCAGGACGCGTTCGTAAAGGCCCGAGGCCGGAAGCCCGCCGCCATGGGCGGCGAAATAGGTCTCGAGGTGACGCTCGATCGAAGCACTCAGCCCCCGGTCGTCGCGCGCGGGCAGGTCGGGCTCGATCTCGGCGAGCTCGGCCTCGACCGCGCGGACGTCGATCGTGTCCTCGGGGCACAGCACCACGAGCCGGCGCACCAGGTTTTCGAGTTCGCGCACGTTGCCCGGCCAGGAATGCGCCGCGAGGCGATCGAGCGCCTCCGCCGTCAGGGTCTTGGGTGGCAATCCCTCGGCCTGGGCGGCGGCGAGGAAATGGCGCACCAGAAGGGGCAGGTCCTCGCGCCGCCGGCGCAGCGGCGGCAGGCGGATTGGAACCACGTTGATGCGGTAGTAGAGATCCTCGCGGAACAGGCCCTGATTGACGTATTCGCGCAGGTTGCGATGGGTCGCGGCGATGATGCGCACGTCGGCGCGCGCCGATTGGCGCCCCCCCACGGGGGTGAACTCGCCCTGCTGGAGAACCCGCAGAAGCCGCGTCTGGGCCTCGAGTGGCATGTCGCCGATCTCGTCGAGGAACAGGGTACCCCCCTGGGCCTGCTCGAAGCGCCCGGCGTGGCGCGCGTTGGCCCCGGTGAAGGCGCCCTTCTCGTGGCCGAACAGCTCGCTTTCGATCAGCTCGCGCGGGATCGCCGCCATGTTTATGGCGACGAACGGCCCGTGGCGACGCTTGCTGTAGGCGTGGAGCGCGCGGGCGACCAGCTCCTTGCCGGTGCCCGATTCGCCGACGATCAGGGCCGTGAGATCGGTGCCCGTGAGCCGGGCGATGATGCGGTAGATGTCCTGCATCGCCGCCGAGCGTCCGATCAGCGGCAATCCCTCGACCTCGTCGCCGGCCCCGTCGGCTCCTCCCGCTTCCGGCGCCGGCCGGGGGGCGGCCAGGAGCCGCTGCACCACGCCCACCAGATCGTCGAGGTCGAAGGGCTTGGGCAGGTACTCGTAGGCCCCGCGCTCGGCCGCCTTGACCGCCGTCATCAGGGTCGAGTGCGCGCTCATCACGATGATCGGCAACTCGGGACGCAGCCGCTTGATTCGCGGCAGAAGATCGAGCCCGCTGCCGTCGGGCATGATCACGTCGGTGATCACGATGTCGCCGTCGCCGTTCTCGACCCAGCGCCAGAGCGTCGCGGCGTTGCCGGTCGCGCGCACTCGATGGCCGCGATGGGCAAGCGCACGGCTCAGCACCGTGCGGACCGAGCGGTCGTCGTCGGCGACCAGGATCGTCGCGCCCGCGCTCACGGCGTGCGCTCCTCTCCCGTCTCGCCGGCGTCGAGCAGCGGCAGGCGCACGCGGAAGACCGTGCGGCCCGGCGCACTCTCGAACTCGACGATCCCGCCGTGTTCGGCGACCGCCTTGGCGACCAGCGCGAGGCCGAGCCCGGTGCCGTCGCTGCGGCCGCTGACGAAGGGGTCGAACAGATGTCCGCGCAGCTCGGCCGGAACCCCCGGGCCGTTATCCTGGATGCTCGCCACCAGCGGCAGGCGAAGCGTTCCCTCGCCCCCGCCCCGCATCAGTCGGACGCCGGGCTCGAAGGCGGTCGCCAGCACGATCTCGCCGCCGCTCTCGGGCGCCGCGAGGGCCGCGTTCTTGACCAGGTTGAGGAAGACCTGCACCAGCGCGTCGCGATTGCCGAACACCGGCGGCAGCGAGGGATCGTAACGCTCGACGAAGCGCAAGCGCCGGCCGAAGCCGCTTTGCGCGATCCGGCGAACGTGTTCGAGCACCTCGTGGATGTTGACCGCGTCGCGCTCGACCGGCGCGTCGTCGGCGAACACGCCCATGCGGTCGACCAGCCGGCAGATGCGGTTGGCCTCGGCGGTGATCAGCCGCGTGAGCTCGCGGTCCTCGTCGCCCACCACCCGGTCGAGAAGCTGGGCGGCGCCCCGGATGCCGGAAAGCGGGTTCTTGACCTCGTGGGCGAGCGCGGCGGCGATTCCGGCGACCGAGCGTCCGGCTCCGAGATGGGTGAGCTGACGGCCGAGTCGGCGCGCGATCGAGCGCTCGCGAAGGGTCGCGACCACCCAGCCGGGCTGCTCGGCGAGCGCGATGGCCTGGAGATCGACCGCGCGCGCGCCCGTTCGGGGCGAGGAAAGATCGACCTCGTATTGCGCGAGGCTCGATGCGCTCTCGCGCGCCTTGGCGACCAGTTCGACGAGCGGGCTCGCCGGCGGCACGATGCGGGCGAGCGGACCGCCGCAGAGGAGCGTCGCGCCAAGGGCGAAGAACTGCTCGGCGGCCGGGTTGGCGCGGCGCACCACGCCGTCCTCGTCGATCAGCAGCACCGCGTCGGGAAGCGCCGCCAGGATCGCCTCGGCGCCCAACGGGACCCGCCGCGCCGCGCGCGCCTTGGCGAGCGCCGTCGTCATGCGGCCCGCCGCGCTTCGATCAGCGGGGCGTAGAAGGCGCGCATGGTCGCGCGCATCGCCTCGGCGTCGTCGAGCCGGTTGATCCTGGCGCGAAACTCGCTCGATCCCCCAAGCCCCTTGCTGTACCAGCCAATATGCTTGCGCGCGATGCGCACCGCCCGGTCATGGCCGTAATGGGCAATCATGGCGTCGAAATGGCGCAGCAGGATGGCGAGCTGTTCGTCGAGCGGCGGTGGCGGTATCCGTCGGCCGTCGCGCAAGAACTGGATCACCTGGCCCGGGAACCAGGGCCGTCCATAGGCCCCGCGCCCAATCATCACCCCGTCGGCGCCCGATCGGGCGAGCGCCTCGGCGACGTCGTCGAGGGTCTCGATATCGCCGTTGACCAGCACCGGGATCGAGACCGCCTCCTTGACCGCGCGCACGAAGGCCCAGTCGGCGCGCCCGCGGTAAAGCTGGCGGCGCGTGCGCCCGTGGACCGCGATCATGCGGATGCCGCTGTCCTCGGCGATCCGGGCGAGGCGCGGCGCGTTGCGGTTGGCCTCGTCCCAGCCGGTCCGCATCTTGAGCGTGACCGGCAGATCGACCGCCGCCACGGTCGCCGCCATGATGCGCCCGGCATGAAGCTCGTCGCGCATCAGCGCCGAGCCGGCATGGCCGTTGACCACCTTCTTGACCGGGCAGCCCATGTTGATGTCGATGATCGCCGCCCCGCGATCGGCGTTGAGCTTGGCCGCCTCGGCCATCACCCAGGGCTCGCAGCCGGCGAGTTGCACCGCCATCGGGAACTCCTCGGGCGCGGTGCGGGTCATGGTCAGCGTGCGCCGCGCCGCGCGGATCATCGCCTGGCTCGCGATCATCTCGGAGACGACGAGCCCCGCGCCCTGGGATTTCACCAGGCGGCGAAACGGCAGGTCAGTCACTCCCGACATCGGCGCGAGGACGACCGGGCTTTCAAGCGTGACGGGGCCGATGGAAATGGTCATGTTCGCGGCAATGGGACGGTGCTGCCCAAAAATTAGGCATCAGGATCGGCAAATGTACGGCGGCGGCGCGACTCGCGCAAGCGGATTAGCCTCGGGATGGCGCGGCGATCACCCTGCCTGGCGCGGGCCCTCACGTGTCGCCGGCCCGCGCCCTCACATCAGCACGTCGGTGACGAACTTCACCCCCGGGTAGGCGAGCGTGATCAGGAGATAGGCGATCAGGGCGTAGCGCGCCGCGTGGCGGCCGCGCACCCCGGCGCGGTGATGGGAGATCAGAAGCGCGCCGACGAAGACGAAGGCGATCAGCGAGAGGATCGTCTTGTGGTCGAGGATCAGCAGCCGTCCGGTTTCGAGATACTCGGTCGCGATGCCGCTCGCGAGCCCGGCGGCGAGCACGATCTCGCCCGCCGCGAGCAGCCCCATCTGAAGCCGCTCGCCGTTCGCGACCGAGGGCAACAGGTGGGTCAACGCGGTCGGTCGCTTGCGCTTGAGCGCGCGCTCCTGAAGAACCACGGCGAAGCCCGCCACGACGCCGATGGTCATCAGGGCGTAGGTCAGCACGGCGACCACGATATGGAGGCCGAGCCAGCCGGCCGGGGCGTCGCCCGCGAGCGGTCGGCCCGACGCCTGCGCCCAGATGGTCGCGACGATGCCGAGCAGGAAAAGATAAGGGAACAGCAACGGCGTGAGCCGCCACGCCTGATCCGCGACCAGGGAAACGATAATGAAAACAATCAGACTCGCCGCGATGCTCACCCAAAGGGCGATCGAGAAGCCAGTGTGCCAGGCCCCGCCGACCAGGGTCGCCGCCCAGGCGGTCGTCCCCGCCGCGGCGACGCCCAGCAGCAGCCAATGGCTCTGGTCTCGACGCGGCGCGCCGCGAAACTGGACGAGCGCCGCCGGCAAAAGCGACAGCAGGGCCCCGAGGTTGTAAAGCAGATGGCGCGACATCGCCGGGACTATAGCGAAGCCCCCGCCCCTTGCCCAGCGCGCCGTAAGCCCTTGGCAGGGGCGCGAGGCGGGGCTAGGCTGCGCTCCCCAACGACCAGCCCGGCGGAAAAAGGCCCGGAGGAATGCCCGGAACGATCGCGCTCGTGGTGGCCGCCGGTCGCGGCCGACGCTTCGGGACCGAGACCCCCAAGCAATATGTCCCGCTCGCCGGCCGCGCGCTGTTTTTTCACGCGACCGCCGCGCTCGCCCGCCATCCCCGGGTCGATCGAGTCCGGGTCGTGATCGCCGCCGGGGACCGGCCTCTCTATGACCGGGCGCTCGGGGGGCTCGATCTGCTCGATCCGGTGACGGGCGGCGACAGTCGCCAGGAATCGGTTCGCCTCGGCCTCGAAAGCCTCGAGGGCCTCGCCCCCGACCGGGTGCTCATCCACGACGCCGCCCGCCCGGCGCTCGACGCGGCGCTGGTCGACCGGGTGCTCGATGCCCTCGACGCCGTCCCGGGGGCGATCCCGGCGCTGCCCGTGACCGACAGCCTCAAGCGCGTGGCCGAAGACGGGCGGATCGAGGGCGCGGTCGCGCGCGCCGGGCTATGGCGCGCCCAGACCCCCCAGGGTTTCCGCTTCGCCGAGATCCTCGCCGCCCACCGCCGCGCGGCGGGCCAGGCGCTGACCGACGACGCCGCGGTCGCCGAGGCGGCGGGGCTCGCGGTCGCGGTGGTTCCGGGCTCGGCCGGCAACGTCAAGGTGACTGGCCCCGAGGACCGCGCCCGCGCCGAGCGGCTCATGGGGCTCGGGCACGAGACGCGGGTCGGCCAGGGCTTCGATGTCCATGCCTTCGGCCCTGGAAGTCAAGTCACGCTCTGCGGCGTCGAGATCCCCCACGAACAAGGCTTGATCGGGGTCTCGGACGCCGACGCGGGCCTGCACGCGCTGGTCGACGCAGTGCTCGGCGCGCTCGGCGCGGGCGATATCGGCGATCACTTCCCGCCCTCGGACACGGCGTGGAAGGGCGCGGATTCGCGCGTTTTCGCCACCGCCGCGCGCGATCTGGTGGCCAAGGCGGGCGGCGCGATCACCCATCTCGACGTGACGCTCGTCTGCGAGCGGCCGCGCATCGGTCCACATCGCGCCGCCATGGTCGCGCGCGTCGCCGAGGCGTTCGCCGTCGCGCCCGCGCGCGTGAGCGTCAAGGCGACGACCAGCGAGCGGCTCGGCTTCACCGGCCGGGGCGAGGGGATCGCCGCCTTCGCGGTCGCGACCCTCGCGCTTCCCGCCTGACATGGCGCGCGCCGGCCTGCCCGCCGGGCTTTCGCTCGCCCGGCCCGCGACCTTCCTCGCCACCGGCGCTGGCACGGGGCTCCTACCCAAGGCGCCCGGGACCTGGGGCTCGCTCGTGGCCCTGCCGCTCGCCTGGGGCGCGGTGGTGGTCGGCGGGCCGGTGGGCGCGGTCGCGTTGGGGCTGGCGCTGTTCGCCGCCGGCGTCTGGGCGTCCAACGCCGTGCTCGCGGCGGGCGGCGACGGCGATCCCGGCTATATCGTGATCGACGAGATCGCGGCCCAGATTCTGGTTCTCGCCGCCGCCCCGCTCGCGCCCCTGCCCTATCTCGTGGGCTTCGCCCTGTTTCGCCTGTTCGACGTGACCAAGCCCTGGCCCGTGGGCTGGGCCGACCGGGCGGTCAAGGGTGGTTTCGGGGTGATGCTCGACGATCTCCTCGCGGCGGTCTATGCCGGAGGGCTGCTGATCGCCGCCCTGCGTTTCGGCCTGCTGTGAGGAAGATCAAGCCGATGTTCGACGACGAAATTCTCGCCAAGGCGCGCGCTGTGCTCGATGCCTGCCGGGCGGCGGGGGTCATGCTGGCGACCGCCGAATCCTGCACCGGCGGGCTCGTCTCGGGCGCGCTTACGGCGATTCCCGGCTCATCCGACGTGGTCGAGCGCGGCTTCGTCACCTACTCATACGAGGCCAAAACGGCGCTTCTCGGTGTGTCCCGGGAGATGCTCGCCGCGCAGGGCGCCGTCAGCGAGCCGGTCGCCCGCGCCATGGCCGAGGGCGCGCTCGCCCGCTCGGACGCGCGGGTCGGCGTCGCGCTCGCGATCACCGGCGTCGCGGGTCCCGGCAGCGACAGCGAGCGCAAGCCCGCGGGCCGGGTCCATTTCGCCGTCGCCCTCGAAGGGGGCGCGACCCTGCACCGGCGTCGCGACTTCGGCGACCTCGGCCGCGACGCGGTGCGCCGCGCGAGCGTCGCCACGGCGCTCGATCTCGCCATCGAGGCGCTGGCCTAAAGCCGCCGTCCGAGGAACAGGACTTCGCGGTCGCCCGCCACGCGCGCGATTTCGCGGTTGAAGCCTTGGCGGCGATAGAAGGAGACGTTGCGCGCGCCGGTCGCCGTGACCAGATGGACGCCCGGCGCGCCGCAAGCCCGGCAATGCGCGAGGAAGGCGGCGACCAGCGCCGCGCCGATCCCCCGCCCGCGGCGCGCGGCGCGACAGTTGACGTGGAAATGCGCCGGGTAGCGCTCGAACAGGTCGGCGAACAGCGGAAAATCGGGCTGGCCGTCGAGAATCGGCCTTGCCGCGCGGCTGTCGAGACACCCCGCGAGATAGCCCGCGACCGCGCCGTCGGCGTCGTCCCGGGCGATCCAGACCAGATCGGGCCAGTGCGCGCGGTAGGGATCGAGCCAGGCGGCCCGGAAGGCGCGGCGCGCGGCCGCGTCGGCGAAATCGCGGCGGGGGGCGCTCGCGAAGAAGATTACCTCGATCTCGGGCCAGGGCGCCTCGATGCTGGAATCGCGAAGGCGCTGGATGCGGACCATCCGACCCTAGCGCTTATGGTCGTAAAGCCGGCGCGCGCGGGTCTCGAAGGCGCCCACCATGCGGCGCACCGCCTCGTTGAACAACGCCCCGATGAGCCGGTCGAGCAGCGGTGAGCGGAGCTCGAAATCGACGAAGAAGTCGATCAGGCAGTCGCCGTTCGGCTGCGGCACGAAAACCCAGTGGTTGTTGAGGTGGCGCATGGGGCCGCGCAGATAATCGACGTCGATCCGACGCGGCCGGTCGAGGGTGACGCGGGTGGTGACGCGCTCGCGCACCATTTTGAAGCCGATGACCATGTCGGAGTAGAACACGTTGCCCTCGCGCCGGGTGATGCGCGTCGCCTGGCACCAGGGTAGGAACTCGGGGTAGCGCTCGACGTCGGCGACGAGGTCGAAAAGCTGCTCGGCGCTGAACGGCAGCACCCGTTTCTCGGCGTGAGTTGGCACGGTGTCTTGGGCTCGGGGCTCAGGCGCTCGCGCGCAAGGCCTCGCGCGCGGCGCGGAGCGTCTCGAAATCCTCGCCGGCGTGGTGCGAGGAGCGCGTGAGCGGCTAGGACGATACCATGAGAAAGCCCTTGCCCCGCGCCATGGCGGCGTAGGCCTCGAACTCCTCGGGGGGAACGAAGCGGTCGATCGGCGCGTGCCGGGGCGTGGGCTGGAGATACTGGCCGATGGTGATGAAATCGACGTCGGCGGCGCGCAGATCGTCCATCACCTGATAGACCTCGCCGATGGTCTCGCCGAGCCCGACCATGATCCCCGACTTGGTGAAGATCGAGGGGTCGAGCCGACGGACCCGGTTGAGAAGCTCGAGGCTGGTGAAATAGCGCGCCCCGGGACGGATTGTCGGGTAGAGCCGGGGAGCGGTCTCGAGGTTGTGGTTGAACACGTCGGGTCGCGCCTCGACCACGGTTTCGATCGCGCCGCCCTTGTGCATGAAGTCGGGGGTCAGCACCTCGATCGTGGTTTCGGGCGAGGTCTCGCGGATGGCGCGGATCACGGCGGCGAAATGCCCCGCCCCGCCGTCGTCGAGATCGTCGCGGTCGACGCTGGTGACGACCACGTGGCGCAGCCCCATGCGCGCGACCGCGAGCGCGGTGTTCACGGGCTCCCGGGGGTCGAGCGGCGCGGGTTTCCCGGTGGCGACGTTGCAGAACGCGCAGGCGCGGGTACAGGTGTCGCCCATGATCATCACGGTCGCGTGCAGCTTGGCCCAGCATTCGCCGATATTGGGGCAGCCGGCTTCCTCGCAGACCGTGTTCAGGCCGTGCTCGCGCACGATCCGGCGGGTCTCGGCGTAGCCCTCGGACACGGGCGCCTTGACCCGGATCCAGGCGGGCTTGCGCTTGATCGGGCTCGCGGGCCGGTTTCGCTTCTCGGGATGGCGCGGCTTGGCGCTGGTTTGACTGGTCATGCTTTAGATGTGAATGGCGCGGCCATGGGCGTCAAGCACCGATTCATGCATCGCCTCCGAGATCGTGGGATGCGGGAAGATCGCCTCGATGAGCTCGGCCTCGGTGGTCTCGAGCGTCTTGGCGACGCAATAGCCCTGGATCATCTCGGTCACTTCGGCGCCGATCATATGCGCGCCGAGAAGCGCGCCGGTCTTGGCGTCGAACACGGTCTTGACCATCCCCTCGGGCTCGCCGAGCGCGATCGCCTTGCCGTTGCCGATGAAAGGAAAGCGCCCGACGCGGACCTCGAAGCCCTTCTCGCGCGCCGCCCGTTCGCTCAGCCCGACGCTCGCGATCTGGGGCATGCAGTAGGTGCAGCCGGGGATCGCGGTCGCGTCGAGCGGGTGGACCCCCTCGACCCCGGCGATCTTCTCGACGCAGATCACGCCCTCGTGGCTCGCCTTGTGCGCCAACCAGGGCGGGCCGACCACGTCGCCGATCGCATAGACGCCGGGCTCGTCCGTGCGCAGCCATTCGTCGACCAGGACATGGCCGCGCTCGACCCGGACCCCGGTCCCCTCGAGGCCGATGTCCTCGACGTTGCCGGTGATGCCGACGGCGAGGATCACCCGGTCCACGGTCAGGTTGGTGGTCTTGCCCTCGCCGAGGTCGAGCACCGCCGTGACATGCTTGGCCGAGCGTTGAAGCGAAGTGACCTGGGCGCCGGCATGGATGCGAATGCCCTGCTTCTCGAAAGCCTTATGGGCGAGCGCCGAGATCTCCTCGTCCTCGACCGGCAGGATGCGGGGCAGCACCTCGACCACCGTGACGTCGGCGCCGAGGGTGCGGTAGAAGCTCGCGAACTCGATCCCGATCGCGCCCGAGCCCACCACCAGCAGCGAGCGCGGCATCGCCGCGGGCACCATGGCCTCCTTGTAGGTCCAGACGAGCTCGCCGTCGGGCTCGAGGCCCGGAAGCACGCGCGCCCGCGCGCCCGGCGCGAGGATGACATGGGGCGCCTCGTAAACCGTCTCGCCGCCGCCCTCGGCGGTCACCGCGAGCCGTCCCTTGCCGGCGAGCCGGCCGTGGCCCGTGATCACCGTCACCTTGTTCTTCTTGAGAAGGAACTTGACCCCATTCGAAAGCCGCTTGGCGACTGCGCGGCTGCGCTTGACGATCGCGGCGATATCGATTTCGGGCGCGCCGCCGGCTTTGAGTCCATAGTCGGCGGCGTGGGTCATCAGGTGGTAGACCTCGGCCGTGCGCAGCAGCGCCTTGGTCGGAATGCAGCCCCAGTTGAGGCAAATGCCGCCGAGCTCCGCGCGCTCGACCACCGCCGCCTTGAGGCCCAGTTGCGCCGCCCGAATCGCGGCCACGTAGCCACCCGGGCCGCCGCCCAGGACGATGAGATCGAAGCTGCCGTCGGCCACGGGGTTCTCTCCTACAGAAGCATGGCGAGGGGATATTCGACGAGGTCCTTGAACGCCGCCAGGAAACGCGCGCCGACCGCGCCGTCGACCACCCGATGGTCGATCGAGAGCGTGCAGGTCATCACCGTCGCGACCGAGAGCGCACCGTCGACCACGACCGGGCGTTGCTCGCCCGCGCCCACGGCGAGGATGCAACCCTGGGGCGGGTTGATGACGGCGGCGAACTCGCGAATGCCGAACATGCCGAGGTTCGAGACGCTGAAGGTGCCGCCCTGATAATCCTCGGGCATCAGCTTGCCGGCGCGGGCGCGCGTGGCCAGGTCCTTCATCTCGTGCGAGATCGCGGCCAGGCCCTTGGTCTCGGCGCCGCGCACGACCGGCGTGATCAGCCCACCGTCGATCGCGACCGCGACCGAGATATCGGCCGAGCGGTACAGGCGGATCGCCGTGTCGGCCCAGGAGGCATTGGCCTCGGGCACCCTCATGAGCGCGAGCGCCGCGGCGCGAATGACGAAGTCGTTGACCGAGAGCTTGTAGGCCCCCTCCCCCTCCTCGGGGCTGCGGGCGTTGAGCTCGGCGCGGAGTTTCAGCAATTCGTCGATCCGGCAATCAATGGTGAGATAGAAATGCGGCGCCTCGCGCTTCGATTCGACGAGCCGGCGCGCGATCACCTTGCGCATGTTGTCGAGCGGCCGCTCGTCGAACGACGGCAATCCGGCGGTTTCGGCCGGAGGGGTAGCCGAAGGGACCGCCGTTGGAGCTGGCGCGGGGCGTTCGGCGGCGCGGGCGAGCGCCGCCTCGATATCCGATTTCACGATCCGTCCTCCCGGGCCACTGCCGGTAATGGCGGCGAGGTCGAGCCCCGCCTGCTCGGCCATCTTGCGCGCGAGCGGGCTCGCGATGACGCGCCCGCCCCCGGCGCTTGGGGACGGCGAAGGCGTCGCGCCCGCCGGCGCCTGCGCGGCGGCCTCGACGTCGGCGCGAAGGATCTTGCCATGGGGGCCGCTGCCCGCGACGCCGCCAAGATCGACGCCCGCCCGGGCGGCGATGCGCCGGGCGAGCGGCGTGGCCGGCGCGTCGCCCGAGACGGTTGTCCGTGGAGGCGCGGCCGCCGGGGCTGGTTCGGGGCCGGGTTCGGGCGCGGCCGGGGGCGTCGGGCTCGCGGCGGCCGGCGCGCCGACGGCGCTCGCGTCCTCGCCCTCCTCGGCGAGCATGGCGATCGGCGTGTTGACGGCGACCCCCTCGGTCCCCTCGGGGACCAGGATCTTGGCGAGCACGCCCTCGTCGACCGCCTCGACCTCCATGGTCGCCTTGTCGGTCTCGATCTCGGCGAGCACGTCGCCGGCGCCGACCGGCTCGCCTTCCTTCTTGTGCCATTTCGCCAGCGTGCCCTCGGTCATGGTCGGCGACAGCGCCGGCATAAGAATTTCGATCGACATGCTCCATCCTCTCGCGCGATGGCCGGGCTTTCGCGGGCTCAGGTCCGGTAACAAACGTCCTTGGCGGCGGCGGCGATCTGCTCGGCTCGCGGCAGGGCGAGACGTTCGAGGTTCGCCGCGTAGGGCATGGGAACGTCGGCCCCGGCGATCCGACGCACCGGCGCGTCGAGATCGTCGAAGGCGTGCTCCATCATGCGCGCCGCGATTTCGGCCCCGATGCCCGCGAGCGGCCAACCCTCCTCGATCGTCACCAGCCGGTTGGTGCGCCGGACCGAGGCGGCGATGGTCTCGTGATCGAGCGGCCGCAGCGAGCGCAGGTCGATCACCTCGGCCTCGATCCCCTCGGCGGCGAGCAGCTCGGCCGCCTTGAGCGCCTCGCCGACCATGCGCGAGAACCCGACGAGGGTCACGTCGCTTCCCGGGCGCATGATCCTGGCCTTGCCGATCTCGACCACGAAGTCGGGGTCGGTCGGAACCTCGAAGCTCTCGCCGTAAAGGATCTCGTTTTCGAGGAAGATCACCGGATTGGGATCGCGGATCGCCGCCTTCAAAAGGCCCTTGGCGCAGCCCGCCGAATAGGGCGAGACGACCTTGAGCCCGGGGACATGGGCGTACCAGCTCGCGTAGCACTGCGAATGCTGGGCCGCGACCCGCGAGGCCGCGCCGTTTGGGCCCCGGAACACGATCGGGCAATGCACCTGCCCGCCCGACATGTAGAGCGTCTTGGCCGCCGAGTTGACGATATGGTCGATCGCCTGCATGGCGAAGTTGAAGGTCATGAACTCGACGACCGGCCTGAGGCCGCCGAAGGCCGCGCCGACGCCGAGCCCGGCGAAGCCCGATTCGGTGATCGGCGTATCGATCACCCGGCGATCGCCAAACTCGTCGAGAAGCCCCTGGCTGACCTTGTAGGCGCCCTGGTACTGCGCGACCTCCTCGCCCATCAGGAAGACGCGCTCGTCGCGGCGCATCTCCTCGGCCATGGCGTCGCGCAGCGCCTCGCGCACGGTAAGCGTCGTGGTCTCGCGATAGGCGCGCGCCTCGCGGTCGTCGTCGGGCGTCGCGCTCGTCCGCGCGGCGGGCGTCGGCGAAACCCTGGGCGCCTCGGCTACGGCGGGTGTTGGCGCGGGCGCGGGTTCCGGCGACGCGGCGCGCGCCGGCGCGGTCACGGCGCTCGCGTCCTCGCCTTCCTCGGCGAGCACGGCGATCGGCGTGTTGACGGCGACCCCCTCGGTTCCCTCGGGGACCAGGATCTTGGCGAGCACGCCCTCGTCGACCGCCTCGACCTCCATGGTTGCCTTGTCGGTCTCGATCTCGGCGAGCACGTCGCCCGCCGCGACCTCGTCGCCCTCTTTCTTGAGCCAGCGGGCGAGCGTGCCTTCGGTCATGGTCGGCGACAGGGCTGGCATCAGGATTTGCGTCGGCATGGCTCGCTCGCGAGGTGGCGGGGAACGGAAGTGCGGCGCGGAGAATACGACACCGGCATTTCAGGCTTCGGCATAAACGTCGGTGTACAGCTCGGCCGGGTCGGGCTCGGGGCTGTTCTGGGCGAACTCGGCGGCCTCGGCGATCACCGCGCGGACCTCGCGGTCTACGGCTTTGAACGAGGCCTCGTCGCCAACACCGTCGGCGATCAGGCGCTTGCGAAGCTGGTCGATGGGGTCCTTTTGCTCGCGCATCTTCTGGACTTCGTCGCGCGAGCGGTATTTCGCCGGATCGGACATCGAATGGCCGCGATAGCGGTAGGTCTGCATCTCGAGGATCATCGGCCCCTTGCCCGAGCGGCAATGAGCGGCGGCCTTCTCGGCGGCGGCCTTGACCGCGGCGACGTCCATGCCGTCGACCTCGTCGCCGGGAATCCCGAAGGGCGCGCCGCGCCGGTGAAGCTCGGTCCCGGCCTTGGCGCGCTCGACCGAGGTGCCCATGGCGTAGCGGTTGTTCTCGACGACGAACAGGACCGGCAGCTTCCAGAGCGCCGCCATGTTGAAGGTTTCGTAGACCTGGCCCTGGTTGGCCGCGCCCTCGCCGAAGAAGGTCACGCTGATGCGGTCCTCGCCGCGGTAGCGGAGCGCGAACGCGAGTCCGCCGCCGAGCGGCACCTGCGCGCCGACGATGCCGTGACCGCCGTAGAAGTTGCGCTCGGTCGAGAACATGTGCATCGAGCCGCCCTTGCCCTTCGAGTAGCCGATCGCGCGTCCGGTGAGCTCGGCCATGACGCCCTTGGGGTCCATTCCCCGGGCGAGCATATGGCCGTGGTCGCGATAGCTGGTGATGATCGTGTCGTCGGGGCGGATCGCGTGCTCGATCCCGACGACCACCGCTTCCTGGCCGATGTAGAGATGGCAGAACCCGCCGATCAGCCCCATGCCGTACATCTGGCCGGCCTTCTCCTCGAAGCGCCGGATCAGAAGCATTTCGCGATATAGGGAAAGGAGTTCGTCGGGGTCCAGGGCGGCAGGCTTCTTCTTTTGCTTCGACGTCGCCATCGATCCTCCTTCTGGCCTTATCCGGTGCCGGCCGGCGGTCCCTTTCCGAGGCCGTGTCTCAGGCGGAAATTACGCGTAATGGGAGAAGCGCGCAAGTCGCGCTCCTTTTGCAAGCCTTCGCTCCGTCATGAAATGGAGGGGGCGCGAGGCGCCCTACTCGCCGGATGGCGCGCTCGGGTCGGTGGGCGCGATGAAGATCACCTGCTCGTTCCTGGCGGCGAGGTTGAGGACCGCGCGCGCGCGCTCGTCGAGCAGGTCGCGGTCCAGGCTCCCCGGCCGCAGCAGCGAGACGCGATGGGCGAGTCGGCTTTCCTCGACCTGGCTCGCGCGCAACGCCGCCTCGGTTCGATCGATCTGCTGGCGCAGCTTGAGCCAGACGACCACCCCGCGCTCGCCCTGGACCGCGTGATAGGCGAAATATCCCGCGAGGCAGGCGAAGAAAAGCGGCGCCATGATCTGGCGCAGACGCTGACCCAGTTCGGCGGGAAAAACCATGGTCGCAGTGAATCACAACCGGATTCGATCGGTCAACCGGAATCCGCGAGGAGTCTCGCGGGCTTGCCCGGTTGTTCTTCAATCGCGCGAAAAGACGCCCCGGCCGGCGTAGCGCGCGGCACCGCCCAGGTCCTCCTCGATCCGCAAGAGCTGGTTGTATTTCGCGAGCCGGTCCGAGCGCGACAGCGAGCCGGTCTTGATCTGCCCGCAGTTGGTGGCGACCGCGAGATCGGCGATGGTCGCGTCCTCGGTCTCGCCCGAGCGGTGCGAAATCACGACGCCGTAGCGCGCGCCGCGCGCCATCGAAACCGTCTCCAGGGTTTCCGACAGGGTGCCGATCTGGTTGACCTTGACCAGGATCGCGTTGGCGATGCCGTTCGCGATTCCCCTGCCGAGGCGTTCGGGGTTGGTGACGAAGATGTCGTCGCCGACGATCTGAACGCGCGCGTTGAGCGCCGCGCTCATGGTTTTCCAGCCCTCCCAGTCGTCCTCGGCCATGCCGTCCTCGATCATGACGATGGGATAGCGCGCGATCAGGTCTTCGTAATAGGCGGTCATGCCGGCGGCGTCCAAGGTCTTGCCCTCGCCCGCGAGCCGGTAGCGGCCATCGGCGAAGAACTCGCTGGATGCGGCGTCGATCGCCAGCGCGACGTCCTCGCCGGGGCGGTAGCCGGCGGCCTCGATCGCCTTGACGATCGTGGCCAAGGCGGCGTCGGTGCTCGGCAGGTCGGGGGCGAAGCCGCCCTCGTCGCCGACCGCGGTCTTGTGGCCGTCCTCGGCGAGCCGCCGGCGAAGGGCGTGGAAGACCTCGGCCCCGGCGCGCAGCGCCTCGGCGAAGCTCGGCGAGCCGAGCGGCACGATCATGAATTCCTGCACGTCCAGCGCGTTGTCGGCGTGCGCCCCGCCGTTGATCACGTTCATCATCGGCACCGGAAGGCGGCGCGCATGCACGCCGCCGACATAGCGATACAGCGGCAGTCCGCTCGTCTCGGCCGCGGCCTTGGCGACCGCGAGGCTGACGCCGAGGATCGCGTTGGCGCCGAGGCGCGCCTTGTTGGGCGTGCCGTCGAGCGCGATCATGGTCGCGTCGATCGTCTCCTGTTCGGTCGCGTCGAGCCCCGAAAGCGCGTCGAAGATTTCGCCCTCGACCGCCTCGACCGCGCGTCGCACGCCCTTGCCGCCGTAGCGCGCGGCGTCGCCGTCGCGCAGCTCGACCGCCTCGTGGCTGCCGGTCGAGGCGCCCGAGGGGACCGCAGCCCGCCCGCCCGAGCCGTCCTCGAGAACGACCTCGACCTCGACCGTCGGGTTGCCCCGGCTGTCGAGGATCTCGCGCGCGTGGATGTCGATGATGGCTGCCATCTCCGCTTCCTCCGAACTACGACGACTTGGCGAGCCGGTCGAAGGCGACCAGCTCGGCGAGCAGCGCCTCCATCTCGGCGAGCGGCACCATGTTGGGGCCGTCGCTCGGGGCGCCGTCGGGATCTTCGTGGGTTTCCATGAACACGGCGGCGACGCCGACCGCGACCGCGGCGCGCGCCAGCACGGGCACGAACTCGCGCTGCCCGCCCGAGCGCTCGCCAAGCCCACCTGGCTGCTGGACCGAATGGGTGGCATCGAACACCACCGGGCAGCCGGTTTGGCGCAGGATGGGAAGCGCGCGCATGTCCGAGATCAGCGTGTTGTAGCCGAAGCTCACGCCGCGCTCGCAGACCATCACGTCGCGCCCACCCGCCGCGACCGCCTTGGCGACCACGTTGGTCATGTCCCAAGGGGCGAGAAACTGGCCCTTCTTGATGTTGAGCGCCCGCCCGGTGCGGGCGGCGGCGACGATCAGGTCGGTCTGGCGGCACAGGAAGGCCGGAATCTGAAGCACGTCGACCGCCTCGGCGACGCGCGCGCATTGCCCGGGCGCGTGCACATCGGTCAGCACCGGGCAGCCGACCCGCTCGCGCACCGCGGTCAGGATCGCGAGCCCCTCGTCCATGCCGATGCCGCGCGGGCTGTCGAGGCTGGTGCGGTTGGCCTTGTCGAACGAGCTTTTGTAGATCAGGCCGATCCCGACCCGCTCGGCGATCTCGCGCAGGGTCTCGGCGGTGGCCAGCGCGTGCTCCCGGCTCTCAATCGCGCAGGGTCCGGCGATCAGCGTCAGGGGGCGGTCGTTGGCGATCGTGAGGGCGCCGACATGGACTTGGCGGGGGGTCGTGGTCATGGATGGCGCCCCTCTCCTTCCTA
>Ga0114931_10001704_pt1 | contig 27941 bp, 20 predicted proteins | sample 2SBtaG_FD_89579 | JGI IMG/M metagenome (GOLD analysis project Ga0114931, IMG submission 89579) | Deep subsurface microbial communities from Kolumbo volcano to uncover new lineages of life (NeLLi) - 2SBTROV14_V59a metaG | ecosystem: Environmental > Aquatic > Marine > Volcanic | place: Kolumbo... | reverse complement strand
GGTCGGCCGCGAAGGCGTGATCACCGTCGAAGAGGCCAAGTCGATGGAGTCGGTGCTCGAGGTCGTCGAGGGCATGCAGTTCGACCGCGGCTACCTCTCGCCCTACTTCGTGACGGACACCGACAGCATGGTGGCCGAGCTCGAGGACGCGCTGCTGCTGCTGCACGAGAAGAAGATCTCGAACATGAAGGATCTCCTGCCGGTGCTCGAGCAGGTCGCGCGCGGCGGAAAGCCACTGGTGATCGTCGCCGAGGACATCGAGGGCGAGGCGCTGGCCACGCTCGTGGTGAACAAGATCCGGGGCACGCTGAACGTGGCTGCTGTGAAGGCGCCCGGCTTCGGCGATCGCCGCAAGGCGATGCTGCAGGACATGGCCATCCTCACCGGCGGCCAGGTCATCAGCGAGGAACTCGGTCTCAAGCTCGAGAACGTGACGCTGAACGACCTCGGCAGCGCCAAGAAGGTGGTCATCGACAAGGACGACACGACCATCGTCGACGGCGGCGGCAAGAAGAAGGACATCGGGGGCCGCTGCGCCGAGATCCGCAACCAGATCGAGGCGACCACCAGCGACTACGACCGCGAGAAGCTCCAGGAACGCCTGGCCAAGCTCGCGGGCGGCGTCGCGGTCGTGAAGGTCGGTGCGGCCACCGAGAGCGAGATGAAGGAGAAGAAGGCGCGCGTCGAGGACGCGCTGCACGCGACCCGTGCCGCCGTCGAGGAGGGCATCGTCCCCGGTGGCGGGGTGGCGCTGCTGCGTGCGCAGGCGGTGCTGGAAAAGCTCGAGACCGAGGGCAGCGACCAGGAGGCCGGCGTCGCGATCGTCCGCCGCGCGATCGAGGAGCCGCTGCGCCGGATCGCCGAGAACGCCGGGATCGAGGGTTCGATCGTCGTCGACAAGGTCAAGAACCAGAAGGGTGCGAACGGCTTCAACGCGCGCACCGAGACCTACGAGGATCTCCTCAAGGCCGGCGTGATCGACCCGACCAAGGTCGTGCGCTCGGCGCTGCAGAACGCGGCCTCGGTCGCGGGCCTGCTGCTGACCACCGAGGCCATGATCGCCGACAAGCCCGAGCCGCCTTCGAGCGCAGGCGGGGCGCCCGGCGGCATGCCCGACATGGGTGGCATGGGCGGCATGATGTAGCCTGGGGGTTGCCCCGAACGACGGACGCCCCGCGGCCCCTGCCGCGGGGCGTCTTGCGTTGGCGCCGGGTCAGCGCGGGATCGCGCGCGTGCGCCGGCCGACCACCCGGAGCAGCTTCGGGCCGCCGGGCCGCAGGTCGATCTCGCGCCGCGCCGCCGGCTCGACGGTGGCCTCGAAGCGGGCGCGCCGCTCGTCGAGCCCGGGAAACTGCAGCTGGTAGGTGCCGGGGGCGAGCCCCGCCGCCTTGCAGGCGCCGTTCGCGTCGCAGTCGAAGGCGGTGCCGTACGGTCCGCCGGCGATCAACGGCCCCACGACCATCGGGCCCTTCCGATAGCCGGCCGGCACGTGGACCCACAGGTCTCCGCGCTGGCCGGGCGCCATCCGCCCGATCACGATGTCGCCGCCCGCCGCTACCGTGTCGCGCGGGGCGACGGGCAGCCAGAGCTTCGAGGTGCCGTGGTCGGGGTGTCCGATCTCGATCGCTTCGCGCCCGGCTGCCGAGGTGTCGCCGATGTGTTCGAGCAGCACGAAGGTTCCGCTCGGAAACTGCAGGTAGCGTTGGCCCTCGCCCGGCTCGCCCGGGTTCGAGAGCCTCGTGGCCTGGGCCTGGAGCAGGTCGTCCGGGGTCGCGTCTTCCAGGTAGATGCGCAGCAACGTGCCGTGCCGGTGGTTCTTCCGGGCCGCGGCCAGCGCCTCGCGCCATTCGGGTCCGTCGATCCCGCCGCGGTGGACGACGGTCCGCCGGTCCGGCGGTACCCGGACCGGCACCGCGATCACGCTGACGAGCGGCCGCTCGGGCGCGTCGATCCGCGCGGGCGGAGCGGGCGTTTCCGCGCCGGCCGCACCCGGATCGGCTGGCGTGGCGCGGCTGATCCCCCGGGTGGCCTCCTCGCGTTCCCGCGACGTGAGCCCGTCCGCGCACGGGTGGTCCTGGAAGGAGACGTTCCCGTCCGCGTCGCGGCATTCGAAGAAGCCGGCCGTCGCCGGCCCCGCCGCCACCACCGTGGCCGCGAGCACGCAGGCGAGGAGTGCTGCACGCATGGCGGGCCTATCGGCGCGCGCGTCCGGGGACTGGAGCCGCGCGCCCCTTCCCGCTGCGGCGCTACCGCGTGCGGACGGCGTCCTCGATCACCACCGGCTCCAGCGGCACGTCGCCGTGGCCGCCCACGTTCCCGGTCGGCACGGCCGCGATCTCATCGACCACGTCCATCCCCGAGGTCACCTTGCCGAACACCGCATAGCCGAAGCCCTGGGGCGTCGGAGCCGTCTGGTTGAGGAACGCGTTGTCGGTGAGGTTGATGAAGAACTGGGCCGTGGCGCTGTCGACGACGTTGGTGCGCGCCATCGCGAGCGTGCCGCGGTCGTTGGTCAGGCCGTTGCCGGCTTCGTTCTCGATCGGCGCGAGCGTCGGCTTCTGCTTCATGTCCGGCGTGAAGCCGCCACCCTGGATCATGAAGCCCGGGATCACGCGGTGGAAGACGGTTCCGTCGAAGTGCCCGGACTCCACGTACTTCAGGAAGTTCTCGGTCGAGATCGGCGCGTGCTCGGCATCGAGCTCGATGACGATGTCGCCCTTGTTCGTCTTGATCGTGACCATGGGGTTCTCCTCGTATCCGGTCGATGGTCCGCTGCCCCCGCACCCCGCGGAAGCAACGCAGAGAATCGGCAGTGCGATGGCAAGAAGCCCCGTGGCCAACCGTTTCGTCACTCTTTCCTCTCCGTGGGTCACCCACCCCGGGAAATGGTCCCCGGGCGGGCCGACATCCTAGAGATTCGCTGCGATTCCTGCCGGTTCCCGGCGACCCCGGGGTCGCGAGCGAGGCAGGGTGCAAAGTCCGCCCCCCACGGCAATAATCCGCCGGCACGCGGTTTCCCCGGAAGCCCGGGCACCCTGCGCCGCGTGACGAAGAACTCGGAGGTGGCTCGCGATGAGCAAGCGCGTCAAGGAAATCCTCGGCTGGTACGGGTCCGACAACCCGGGAACGCTGATGAACCTCAGCCGCATCCTGAACCACGGCCGCCTCGGCGGCACCGGACGCGTCGTGATCCTGCCGGTCGACCAGGGCTTCGAGCACGGCCCCGCGCGCAGCTTCGCGAAGAACAGCGTGGGCTACGACCCGCGCTACCACTTCGAGCTCGGGATCGACGCCGGCTGCAACGCGTATGCGGCGCCACTCGGGTTCCTGGAAGCGGGCGCGGCCGAGGTCGCCGGCGAGATCCCGCTGATCCTGAAGCTCAACAACTCGGACTCGCTGTACGCCGGTGCAGACCCTTGCTCGGCCGTCACCGGCAGCGTCGACGATGCGCTGCGGCTCGGCTGCGCCGCGATCGGCTTCACCATCTACCCGGGTTCCTCGCACCGCAACGAGATGTACCAGCAGTTCCGCGAACTCACGGAGGAGGCCAAGCGGAAGGGTCTGGCCTCCGTCCTGTGGTCCTACCCGCGCGGGTCCGGCATCAGCAAGGACGGCGAGACCGCAATCGACGTGGTGGCGTACGCGGCCCACATCGCGGCCCAGCTCGGCGCGCACGTGATCAAGGTGAAGCCGCCGACGGCGCACATCGAGCAGGACGCCGCGCGCCGGGTCTACGAGGAAGAGAACATCGCGGTCGCGACGCTGCCCGACCGCGTCCGCCACGTCGTGCAGTCGTGCTTCGGCGGGCGCCGGGTCGTGATCTTCTCCGGCGGCCCGGCCAAGGACCGCGACGGGATCCTCGAGGAGATCCGGGGCATCGCCGAGGGCGGAGGGTTCGGCTCCATCATGGGCCGCAATTCGTTCCAGCGCCCGAAGGGCGAGGCCATCGACCTCCTCCACGAGGTCATGGACATCTACGCACAGGCCTAGCCTCGATCCCGCATTCCGACTGGCCACGGGGACGCCGCGGGGTGGGCTCCGTGGCCAGTCGGAATGCGGGATCGAGCCCGGCTTCGCGCGCGGCGGGTGGCCGCGTCTCGGGGCTCCGGGACTTCGGGGTCTCATGAAGGCGACGTGCCGCGGACCTGCTTGATGCCGCGCCGCGCGTCCTCGTTCTCGGGGTCGCGCATGAGCGCCGCCTGGAACTCCTTGCTCGCCGTCGCGTCGTCCCCGTCCTCCAGGGCCAGCGTGCCCAGGATCGCGTGGGGGACCGCGGCCTTGGTGTCCGCTTCGGCCATGCGGCGCGCAGAGGCGGCGACCTTGGCGCGTGCGATGCGGGCCTCGACGCGTGCGTGGAGGTAGACGGCCCACGCCTCGACCATGCGGTATTCGGGCTCGAGCGGCTGGAGTTCGATCACGCGTCCCATCGTGGAAACGGCGTCGCCGAAGCGGTCGTTCTGGATCTGGGATTGCGCGCGCCGGAAGAGTCGCTCGGCCTCCAGCCTGGACTTGTTGTCTTCCGGAGCCGGCGGTGCGTCGGTCGCGGTCGCTTCCGGTTCTTCCTCGGTCTCCGCGGCCGCGGGCTTCGGCCTCCGGCGCGGCAGCACCACTTCCCGCGCGAACTCGGGGCGGCCCCGGTGGACCGGCGCCCGGCGCTTCCGCTCCGGTGCGCTGCGTTCGGCGACCCTGGCCAGGCCCATCCAGACCAGGGCTCCCAGCACGTGGACGCGCGCGTCGTCGGCCAGCAGCGCGCCCAGCGTCTTCTTGCCGTCGATCGCGGCGACGGTGCGTTCCTCGTCGGCGCCCAGCGCGAGCCGCTCGACGCAGGTCGCCACGTCGGCGGTCCGCTCGAGCCGCTTGCGCCGGTCGGGGGCCAGGGCCTCCCGGATCTCGTCCCCGGTCACGTAGAGCCGGAGGCCCGCCAGCACCAGTTGTGCCGTGGGCGCGATCTCGAGCGGCTCGCCGGTCTCGGCCGGGATGTCGTCCGGATCGAACGTCGTGGTCGTGTCGCGCCATTGGAAGCACGAGGTCACCTTCTCCGCGACCTGGTGGGCCAGTGCCTCGTTCACCGCGTCCTGGCTCAGCAGGCCGAACTCGATCAGGACCTCGCCCATGCGGAGTTGCTCGTTCTCGAAGATCTGCTCCGTCATGCGGTCGATCACGCGCACATAGTCCTCTTCCGAGAGGTCGCCGGTGCGCAGCAACATGCGTCCCAGCGTTTCGCGCAGCGAGCCGCCCTCGGCGCTGACCGCGGTCCCGTTCTCGAAGAAGACGCGCGTGCACAGCCCGTCGCCGCGGACCTCGAGGGTGCCGGTCGCGGTGTCGCGGGCGATCGCCGACAGGTGGTGCACGAGCGGCGCGAACCCGGTCTCGGGCCCCGGCGGATCGCCCTCCGGCCGGTCGAGGGTTTCGCGCACCAGGTCGGCGAGCTTCGCGAAGTCGAACGGCTTCAGCAGTACCCGCTTCGGCCGCATCTCGGTCGGCACCGTGTTCTCGATGGCCGCGGTCTGGTCGATCGCGTCCGCCAGGATGATCGGCGGCACGCCCGGCACCTCGGCCAGCGTGGCGCACGACCCGATCACGTCCGCGTCCGGCAACGGGTGGGAGACGAACGCGAGGTCGAACGGCGCCGCGTGCAGGGCCTCGCTGGCCTCCCGGGCCGAAGACACACGGGTCACGGTCGCAGCGTCGCGTTGCAGCGCCGCGATCATCGAGCGCGCCTCCTCGTCACTGGTCGTGACGAGCAGGACCCTCGTGCCCCGGATGCCGGTCAAGACGCAAACCTCCACTCCCCTCATCGGCAAGACAGGGATCGAGTGAACCCCCGAGGCGTCCGGAACCGTGTTCGCCGCGCTGAACGGGGGAGAATTCCTACGTCAACTGCCGGCCCCGTCCCGCGCCCGGGCCGCTGCCAGTGCCTCGGTCGCGAAGGCCTCTTCCGGGGACGCCAGCAGGTGATGGCGCGCGTAGAGGCCGAAGTAGAGCAGGCCGATCGCGTACCAGATGGCGGCCCCCACCACGACCTTGCGATAGATCGGGTCCACCACGAAGAGGGCGCCGAGCGTCAGCGCCGCGATGCCGCCGGCGACGACGGCGCCCGGGATCCCCAACGGGCTCCGGTAGGGGCGCTCGAGATCCGGCAGCCGCAACCGGAGCAGCACGAACGAGGCCATCTGGAGTCCGTACGAGATCACGGCGCCGAACACGGCCATGTTCAGCAGCACCGCGCCGACCGGGTGTTTGCTGCCGAGCGTGTGGATGACCAGCGCGACGCCGTAACCGAGCACGCCCCCGGCGATCAGCGCGCGGTGCGGCGCGCGCCGCGTCGCGTGGGTGACCGACAGCCAGCGCGGGAAGTAGCCGGCACGCGAGAGCGAGTAGAGCTGCCGGCCGTAGGCGTAGACGATCGAGTGGAAGCTCGCGACCAGGCCCGCCACCGCGGCGGCGGCCAACAGCCGGGTGCCGATGCCGGCGCCGAAGATCGTGCGGAAGCCCAGGAAGAGCGGCTCTCCCGACGTGCCCAGGGCGGCCGCGCCGGGTGCGATCGCGCTCGAGAAGAACAGCGTCAGGAACGCGCAGGCGACGAGGGTGCCGAGCCCCCACAGGATTCCGCGCGGCATGTCGCGTTTCGGGTCGTGGGATTCCTCCGCAGCGAGGGGAAGCTCCTCGATCGCCAGATAGAACCAGATTGCGAAGGGCAGGGCGGCGAAGACACCGGGCCACCCGAACGGGAGCCAGCGGGAAGCGCCCGCTTCGGGCGCGACGTCGAGCGCGAACCGCGCGAGGTCCACGTGCGGAATCGCGCCGACCCAGAACACCGCCAGGATGCCGAGCGCCAGCAGCGTGATGAAGACCGTGAAGCGAAAGCTCGTCTTCGCCCCTGCGGCGTTCATCCCGACGAAGAGCGCATAACAGGCAAGCCACCAGATCGGGGCCGCGGCCGGTGGGGTCTCGAAGATGGCGCCCAGGTAGTCGCCGACGCCGACGACGATGACGGCCGGCGTCAGCACGTACTCCATCGCCTCCGCGAGTCCGGTCACGTAGGCTCCCCACGGCCCCATCGCGGAACGCGCGAACGAATACGCGCCGCCGGTGTGGGGCAGCGCCGGGGACATCTCGGCGATGCTGAAGCACAGCCCCAGGTACATCACCGTGATGATCGCGGTCGCGATCGCGAGGCCGCCGAAGCCCCCGGCGGCCAGGCCGAAGTTCCATCCGAAGAAGTCGCCAGAGATCACTGCGCCGACGCCGAGGGCCCAGAGCGAGCCGACGCGCGCGTGGCGCCTCAGGCCGCGTTCCTCGAAGTAACCGTCCGGGGTCTCCTCGTAGCCGACGCCGCCGCTTCCGGTCTCCGGGGTGCTCACGCGTGCATCCTACCCCGTCCCCACCGGTATACTCCCAGCGCGATGGGGCAGCCGAGCGAAGACTTCCGGGCCGGCGCGAGCGCGGTGGCGCTCCCGCTCGAGATCGGCGCGCCGATGATGGGCTATGGCGCGCGGGACGGCGGCGCCACCGGCGTCCATGACCCGCTCCATGCGCGCGGTCTCTACGTGGCCGGGGACGGCTCCGACCTGCTCGTGGTGGCCGCCGATCTGTGTCTGATCGGCGCGGGCCAGGCTGCCGCGCTTCGCACGCGCCTCGCCGGAGAGACCGGCCTCCCGCCCGAACGCATCGCGATCACCTGCATCCACACCCATTCGGGCCCGGACACCGGCCTGATGGCGTTCCTGTCCGGGAACCCGCCGCCGGCGCACGTGCCCGCGATCTTCGACGCGATCGTCGAGGCCGGGAAGCGCGCGGTCGGGACTGCGGGCCCCGCGACGCTGGCGGTGGGTCACGGTGAAGCCGCCATCGGCCGGAACCGGCGCCGGCCCGGAGGCCCGGTCGAGCGCGACGTGCTCGCGCTGCGCTTCGACCGGCCCGGCGGCGAACCGCTGGCGGTGGCCTACACCCATGGGTGTCACCCGACTGCACTCGGTCACGAGAATCTCGCCTACTCGGCCGATTGGGTGGCTTCGGCCCATGCCGAGGTCGAAGCCGCGTTCCCGGGAGCGGTGCCGATCTTCTGGCTCGGCGCGCACGCGGACGTCGATCCGCGCAGCCGCGGCCTGCTCGACCTCGCGGTCGCGGGACAGAGCCTCGGGGTCGGCTTCGACGAAGTGGCCGCACTCGGCCGCGAGGTGGGTCGGGAGGTGGTCCGGGCCGCACGCGACGCGATGCCCGTCCCCGCGCCCCGCGTCCGCGCCGGATCCGCGCAGCTGGCCGTTCCGACCCACGTCGAAGACCCGGCGCAACGAGCCGAAGCCCTCGAGGCGCTGGGCCTTCCCGACGACGCCGAAGTCGGAACCGGCGAACTCTTCGCGATGGAACACGAGCGCACGGATCGCTTCCCGATCGCGGAGAAGCGCGAGCGGCTGGCGCGGGTGCGCCGCTACCTCCGCGGCCGGACCGCGCGCCACTTCGTCGGCGGCACCACGACCCCGGACGTCGAGGTGCAGGTGCTCCGGATCGGCCCGGCCGAGTTGCTGGCGCTGCCGGCCGAGGCCACGGTCGCGGTCGGCCGCGACTGGCGCGCCCGCCGCGGCCCGCACGCGGCGGTGCTCTCGATCGCGAACGGGTGGCTGCGCTATCTGCCGCATCCCCGGGACTTCGACGAACCGGATGCCCACCATGGCTACGAGGTGCTGATGTCGACCCTGGTTCCCGACGCCGCCGTGCGCCTCCTCCGGCAGGGCGAGAAGCTGGCGGATGCGCTGGCGGCGGCGGACCGATGACGGCCCGGCGCGTCCACGCGGTCCTGCGCGAAGGGGAGGTGGGCTCCAGGGTCGAGGTGCGAGGTTGGCTCCGCACCGCGCGCCATGCGAAGGGCCTGAGCTTCCTCGACGTGTCCGACGGTTCCTGCATGAACGGCCTCCAGGTCGTCGCGCCACCGGAGCTGCCGAACTTCGAGAGCGAGGTGCGCGCGCTCACGACCGGCTGCGCGGTATGCGTGCGCGGCGAACTCGTCGAATCACCGGGGAAGGGACAGCGCGTCGAGCTGCGCGCGGACGCGATCGAGGTCGTCGGCACCACGGGCGACGACTACCCGCTCCAGAAGAAGCGTCACTCGTTCGAGTTCCTGCGCACGATCGCGCACCTGCGCCCGCGCACGAATACGATCGGGGCCGTCTGGCGCGTGCGCAACGTCGCCGCGCGCGCGGTCCACGACTTCTTCCAGGAGCGCGGCTTCCTCTGGCTCCACACGCCCATCCTGACGGCTGCGGACGCCGAGGGCGCCGGCGAGATGTTCGAGGTCGCGGGTTCCGAGTCGTTCTTCGGACGCACCGCACGCCTCACGGTGTCGGGTCAGCTCGAGGCCGAGATCGGCGCGCTCTCGCACGGGCAGGTCTACACCTTCGGACCGACCTTCCGCGCCGAGAATTCCCACACGAGCCGCCACCTCTCGGAGTTCTGGATGGTGGAACCCGAGATGGCCTTCTGCGACCTCGCTGGCGACGCCGCGCTGGCAGAGGAGTTCCTGCGGGCCGTGCTCGGCCGCATCCTCGACCGCTGCGCCGACGACATGGCCTTCTTCGACGAACGGATCGAACGTGGGATCGTGGCGGCGCTCGAACACGTGGTCTCGTCGCCGTTCGAACGCATGACCTATACCGAAGCTGTGGCGACGCTCGAGCGCTCGGGCGCGGACTTCGAGTATCCGGTCCGCTGGGGTGCGGACCTCCAGAGCGAGCACGAGCGCTACCTGACGGAAGTCCACCTGGAGCGCCCGGTCGTGGTCACCGACTACCCCGCCGAGATCAAGGCCTTCTACATGTACGCCAACGACGACGGCCGCACCGTGCGCGCGATGGACGTCCTCGTACCCCGGATCGGCGAGATCATCGGTGGGTCGCAACGCGAACACCGGGCCGACGTGCTCGCGGAGCGCATGGCCGCCCACGGCCTCGATCGCGACGCCTACTGGTGGTACCTGGAACTGCGCCGGCACGGCGGGGTCCCGCACGCCGGATTCGGGCTCGGCTTCGAGCGCCTCGTGCAGTTCGCGACCGGCATGGCCAACATCCGCGACGTGATCCCGTTCCCGCGCGTGCCGGGGTCCGTGGAGTTCTAGGATGAAGCGCTGGGAATGGGCGCTGTTGGCCGGGGTCGCGGTCCTCCTCCGCGGCGCGCACGTCTGGCTCGCAGCCCAGAGTGGTGACTACGAGATCACGAGCCTGGATGGCGCGTTCTACCGGGATGCCGCGCTCGCGCTGGCGGATGGAACGGGCCGCGCGGATGCGCCCTACCTGTTGTCGCCCCTCTACCCGCTGCTGCTCGTCCCCTTCGTCCACGGCGGGGTGCTGGCCGAGCACGCGGTGTGGGTGGCGCAGGCGCTGCTCGGTGTCGGCACCGTGCTGTGCACGGCCGCGCTGGCGCAACGCTCGTCGGGGCGGGCGGCGGCCTGGCTGGCCGGCGGCCTGGCGGCGACCTTCGGCCCGCTGGTCCACTTCGAGAGTCACGTCGCGCTCGCCGGCCCCCAGACCTTCTTTCTGATGGCGGCGCTGTTGGCCTGGTTCTGGCCCCCGCCACCGCGCCGCCCGTGGCTTGCGCCGCTGTTGGCCGGCATCGCGTTCGGCCTGTCCGCCGGGATCCGGCCGACCGGGTTGGCCGTGGGAGCGACCGCGGTGCTGCTGGAGCCGCTGTTCGCCCGCTACCAGCGCGCGCCGCTCGCGCCCGCGTTCCGCCGTGCGGCGTTCCTGGCGCTCGGGTTGTCGCTGACCATCGTCCCGTTCACGCTGCGCAACGTCGTGGCGAGCGGCGAGCCCGTGCTGCTCTCGGCCGCCGGGGGAATGAACCTGTGGATCGGCAACCACCGGGGCGCGAGCGGCCTGTACGACCCGCCCCCGGGCTACGACTTCGCCCACGAGCCGATGGCGCGCGACATCGCGGAGCGCGACGCCGGACGCCCGCTCACCGACAGCGAGGCCTCCCGATGGTGGCGCGCGAAGGCGATCGCCGACATCGCCGAGGCGCCGCTCGACTGGCTGCGCCTGATGGCGACGAAGGCGCTGCTGCTGTTGCACCCGATGGAGATTCCCAACCTGGGCGTCGGCTACGAGGATTTCCGCGGACGCGACGTCACGCTGTTCTCGCCCATCGACGCGCGCGTCGTCCTCGTGCTCGGGTTGTTGGCTCCGTTCTGGCTCCCGGCCGGAGCGAGGCGCCAGGCGGTGGCGCGCCTCTGGTGGGCGACGCTGGCCTATCTCGCCGCGGTCGGTCTCTTCTTCGTGACCGGCCGCTATCGGCTGCCGATCCTGCCGGCGGCCATGGTGCTGGCGGCGACCACGGTCGTGGGTGCAGTGCGCCAGTGGCGCGCCGGCGTTCCCGGCGCGAAGTGGGCGGTGGCCCTCCCCGCGCTGCTGCTGCTCGCCACCGTTCCCGTCTACCAGGGCGCCCACGCACTGCTGCGGTTCGATCCGAGTGGGAGTGCCGAACGCCACGAGGCCGAGCGGCTCGCGAGTCGGGGCCGCTATGCGGAGGCGGCGGCCGCCTACCGCCGCTCCATCGCCACCGAGGACAGCGCGATCGCGCGGGTCAACCTGGCCGCGGTCGAGGTCGCGCTCGGGCACCCGGCCAGCGCGATGACGCACCTCGAGCGGGCGCGTCGCCTCGCGCCCGACGACCCGGTCGTCCATCACCGGATCGGGCTGCTGCTGTGGCGGGAGTTCCATCGGCCCGCGGCCGCCGAGGCGGCGCTGTTGCGGGCGGTCGAGCTGCGCCCGGACGACGCGGGCGCCAACCTCCACGCCGGTCAGCTGCTGTTCGAGCGCGAGAAGCCCCAGGCCGCCCTGCCGCTGCTCGAGCGCGCGGTGGACGAGAGCAGCGCCAGCACCCCGCTGGGCCGGGAGGCCCGGCTGTGGCGCGATCGGGTGCGGCGGCGAGTGGGCGGGCGCTAGCGGCCCGCCGCAGTCTCGCGCATGGCGGGCGGTCCGGACCGGCGCCGGCCGATCGCGCCGATTCGGACGATTCCGCCGGGCCGGCCCTGGAGACTTTAACGCCGTTAGCTATCTTGCACGCCGGTTCCAGCCCGGCGCGCCCGCTCCGGATTCCTGTTGCCATGCCGCCCACACCGATGGCGAAACGTCGCGCTGCCCAGCGCGTGCGCACGCGCCGCGCGATCCTCGATGCGACCGAGCGACTGTTGCTCGAGCGCGGTCTCCAGCAATTCTCGATCCGGAAGCTCGTCGCGGCCTGCGGCTACACCGCACCCACGATCTACCAGCACTTCGGCGACAAGGACGGGCTCCTCGATGCCGTGATCGACCAGCGCTTCGAGCGGTTGGAGGGCCGGCTCCGGGGACTCCCGCGTGCGGGAGACCCGGTCGAGATCCTCCGCAGCCGGTCGCTCCTGTTCATCCGCTTCGGGATCCGGAACCCGCGCCACGTCCAACTGGCGGCGGCCCTTCGGGCCCGCGAGCACGCACCTCCTCCTTCGATGGAGGAGGCGCGCGCGCTGCTCGAGCAGCCCTGGGTCGAACTCTGGGAAGCCGGACGGCTCCAGACCGGCGACTGGCAGGCGGCGGCGCAATCCCTGGGCGCACTGTGTCACGGCATCGTGGCGGCGCGCATCGAAAACCCGGACCTCGAATGGTCCAAGACGCTGGCCGAGGACGCCGTGGACGCGCTGCTCCGCGGTCTGGTCCTGGACGCGCCCCGAGGAACGACCCGCGGATGACCCTACTGCACCGCCGACCCTCCCGAATGCCTCGCGCCCGCGTCGCGCGCGTGCTCGTGCCCTGCCTGGTGCCGTTGGCGCTCGCGTCGGCGCTCGGGACGGGCTGTGGCCGCGCGGTCGAGTAGGTCGCCATCGAGGCGCCGCGCGTCCTCGTCGGCACCGTGACCCGGCAGGACTACGACGAGCGCATCGAGGCGAGCGGCGAACTCCGCGCTCGGGACCGCGCCAACATCGCCTCCGAGATCGCGGGTGCCGTGACCGAGATCGCGGTCGACGAGGGCGACGCGGTTGCAGAGGGCGACCTGCTGCTGGCCATCGATCCGGAGAAGCGCGAACTCGACCTGGCGAACGCGCGCGCCCTCTACCGCGAGTCCGCGGCCGGACTGGCCGAAGCGGAACGCGACGCCGCGCGGATCCGGAAGCTGCACGATCAGGGAATCGCCTCCGACGCGACGCTCGACGAGAAGGAGACCGCGCTCGCACGGTCGCGCTCGCGCCACGCCGCGTCGAAGGCGCAGCTGGGCGTCTCCGAACGCGCGCTGCGCGACGCTTCGGTACGGGCGCCGTTCTCGGGCTTCGTGGCCCGGCGCGAGGTCTCGCGTGGCGAGTACGTGAAGCCCGGACAGGTGCTGTTCGAGCTCGTCTCGCTGAATCCGATCGAGCTCGACTTCCACCTCGCGGAGCGCGACTCCGCGCGGGTGCAGATCGGCCAACACGTGCGCGTCAGCGTGGCTCCCTACCCGGGCGAGTCCTTCGAGGGAATCGTCAGCGTGATCTCGCCGACGCTCGATTCCCGCACCCGGACCCTGCGGGTGAAGGCGCGCATCGAGAACGACGATGGGCGGCTGCGTCCCGGCCTGTTCGCGCGCGCTGACCTCGGCGTCGCGAGACGCCCGGGGCTCGCATGGGTGCCCGAAGAGAGCGTGCTGCTGCGCGCGAAGGGACAGATCGTCTGGGTCGTCGGTTCCGACGATCGTGTACGGAAGGTGGCGGTGAAGACCGGCATCCACGACGGCGACCGGGTCGAGATCGTGGAGGGCCTCGAGCCCGGCGACGAGATCGTGGTCCGCGGACACGCGGGGCTCCAGGACGGGGTGCTCGTCTCCCGGCGCACCGCGGACGGCGCGCCCGAACGCGGCTCGTTGAACGTGGCGATCGAGGGCGAGAAGGCGGTGGGGCGCCTCTAGATGGGCTGGATCGACGTCTTCATCGCGCGTCCCGTGCTCACCTGGATGGTCACCGCCGCGCTCGTCGTCTTCGGCGTGCTCGGCCTCGAACGGCTCGGAATCGACGCCTACCCGGAGATGGAGTTTCCCCAGGTCACGGTGGCGGCCCGGCTCGACGGCGCCACGCCCGAGGTGATGGAAGAGGACGTCACCAACGTCCTCGAGGAGTCTCTCAACACGATCGAGGGCGTGAAGCGTCTCGAATCCCGTTCGCGGCTCGGCCTCAGCTCGATCGGGGTCGAGTTCGTTCTCGGCACCGACCTGGATCGCGCCGCTGAAGACGTGCGCGACCGCGTGAACCGCGCGCGGCTCGATCTCCCCGACGAACTGGACCCGCCGGTCGTGTCGAAGATGAACATGAGCGGGCACCCGGTCATGTTCGTGCCGCTCTTCACCGACCGGAGCGCGGTCGAGACGACCGAGTTCGTCGAGGAGTTCGTGAAGCCCAAGGTGGAGACGGTGCAGGGCGTCGCCGGCATCGAGATCTTCGGCGAACTCGAACGCGCCATCCGGATCTGGCTCGACGGAGAAGCGCTCCAGGCCCGCGGTCTGGCGGCGACGGACGTGATGGCGGCGCTTCGACGCGAGCACGTCGAAAGGCCCGGCGGCCTGCTCGAGGGCGGGCGCATCGAGTACACGGTGCGGACCGACGCCGAGTACCGCTCGATCGAAGAGCTCTCGAACATGGTGATCGCCTACGAGAATGGCGCGCCGGTTCGCCTCCGCGACGTGGCCCGGGTCGAGGACGGCGCCGCCGATCAGCGCTTCTTCAGCCGCTTCGACGGGCGGCCCGGTGTCGGCCTGGCCGTGATCAAGTCGACCGACGGAAACGCGGTGGCCGTCACCGGCGAGGTCAAGGACCGCCTCGAGAAGATCGCGCCCTTGATGCCGGACGACATGTCGTTCAAGGAGCGCTCGGGGATGATGGACATGACGCAGTCCATCCGGGACGCCGTCCACGAGGCCTACTTCAGCCTCTGGTTCGGCGCGCTGCTGGCCACGCTGACGGTCTTCGTCTTCCTCCGACGCTTCCGCCCGACGCTGGTGGTGGCGCTCGCGATCCCGCTCTCGCTGGTGACCACCTTCGGCGTGATGTGGATGCTCGACTTCACGCTCAACACGATGACCATCCTGGGGCTGACGCTGGCGGTCGGCGTGGTGATCGACGACGCGATCGTCGTGCTCGAGAACATCGAGCGGCACCGCGAGCGCGGCGAGGAGCCGCACGCCGCTGCGTCCCTCGGCGCGAAGGAGATCGCGTTCGCGGCCACCGCCGCCACCCTCTCGATCGTCGCGGTCTTCCTCCCGGTCGTCTTCGCGGAAGGTCTCGTCGGGAGCTTCCTCGGCGAGTTCGGCGCGACGGTCGCCGGCGCGGTGATGGTGTCGCTGGTCGTGGCGTTGACGCTGACGCCGATGCTGGCCGCGCGGATTCCGCCGCCCGAGGTGCGCTCCGAGAGCTCGATCTACCGGACCTTCGATCGCTGGATCGAGGGGCTCGAGGACGGCTACCGGCGCGTGCTGCAGTGGGCGATCCGTCACCGGCTCGCGACGCTGGGCATCGCCGCGGGCGCGTTCGCGGCCAGCCTGTGGTTGGCCAGCGGGCTCGGGACCGAGTTCTTTCCCTCGTCCGACCAGGGCCGCTTCTTCGTCAAGATGGAAACGGCTCCGGGGACCAGCCCGGAGGGCACGCTCGAGATCCTGAAGCGCAACGAAGCCTGGGTGCTCGCGCAGCCCGAGGTCTCGAGCCTCTATGCGGCCGCAGGGTATGCGGGGTCGATGAGCGGCGGCCAGGACGCATCGCGCGGGATGCTGATGGTCATGCTCGTGCCGCAGAAGCAGCGCGAGCGGTCCTCGAAGCAGATCATCGCCGAGGCCCGCGCGGTGCTGGGCGAGATTCCGGGCCAGAAGCTCACGATCAGCGACATGTCCGGCTTCAGCTCGCGTTCGGACAGCGCGCAGTTCGAGGTCGAGATCCGCGGCAACCTGGAACTCGATCGGCTCGGCGAGCTCGCCGACGAACTGATGGCCCGGCTCGCCGGCGCTGGCGGCTTCGTCGACCTGGAGAAGAGCCTCAAGCTCGGCCGGCCCGAACTGCGGGTCGTTCCCGACCGCGAGAAGGCGGCCGCGCTCGGGGTCGACGCCGACCAGCTCTCGTCCACCGTGCGCGCGATGATCGGCGGCATCGACGTCGCCACGTTCAAGGAGGGCGGCGAGCGCTACGACATCCGGATGCGTCTGGACCTGGAAGACCGGGACGACCCCTCGGAGATCCTCGATCTGTACGCGCGCACCCGTTCCGGCGACGTGGTGGAGTTGCGCAACCTCGTCGAGATCGAGAAGGTCGCGGCGCCGTCCACGATCACACGGGTCGATCGCCAGCGTGCGGTCCGGATCTCGGCCAACCTCGTGGACAAGGACCCCGGCACCGCGCTCGACGAGGCGATGGCGATCGGCGCCGAGATCCTGCCCGACACCGTCGTGCTCGTTCCCGCCGGCGGCATGGAGGAGATGGTCCGGAGCTTCGGTCAGCTCCTCTTCATGCAGGGTCTCGCGGTCCTGCTGATCTACATGATCCTGGCCGCCCAGTTCGAGAGCTTCGTCCATCCGCTCACGGTGATGCTCGCCCTGCCGCTGGCGATGGTGGGCGCGTTCGGGGGGCTCGCCCTCGGCGGGATGACGCTGAACATCTTCAGCATGATCGGGATCATCCTGCTCTTCGGTCTCGTCACGAAGAATTCGATCCTGCTCGTCGACTACGCGAACCAGCTCCGGACCGAGGGCATGGACAAGGTCACGGCGATGACGACGGCCGCGCCGATCCGGATGCGTCCGGTGCTGATGACAGCCCTGTCGATGATCTTCGGAGTCGCTCCGGCGGCGCTCGGGATCGGACCCGGGTCCGAGACGCGCGCGCCGATGGCGGTGGCAGCCGGCGCGGGAATGATCTCGTCCACGCTGCTCACGTTGCTGATCGTGCCCGTCTTCTACCTGGTGCTCGACGACGGCGTGGAATGGTTCCGCGATCGTCTGCACCTTCGGCGCGCCAGCGCGGTCGCGCCGAAACCGGAGACCCATCCGGGCGCGGTGTAGGCGCTGGCGGCGACGCGGAGGCGGCCGGATCGGTTATGCTCCGCGCCCGATTTCCGATCCCCCGGCCCGTTCCGGGCGCGGGCGGCCACCCCAGGAGCCTCCCCCGATGCGCAACCCCCGCAACTTTGCCAAGCCCCTGGCCATCGGCGCACCCGAACCGTGGAACGACATCCCGGTCCGGCCGTCGCGCATGATCCACTTCTTCGATCCCTCGAACGAGCGGATGGCCATCAAGGTCCCGGACATCGCCCGGAAGGTCGACATCCTGCTGGGCAACCTCGAGGACGCGATCGAGGTGAAGAACAAGGAGGCCGCGCGCGAGGGCTTCTGCCGCATCGCGAGCCAGAACGACTTCGGCCAGACGCAGCTCTGGACGCGGGTGAACAGCCTCGACAGCCCGTGGTTCCTCGACGACGTGACCACCATCCTGGGCTCCGCCGGCGACAAGCTCGACGTGCTGATGGTCCCCAAGGTCGAGGGTCCCTGGGACATCCACTACGTGGACCAGTTGCTGGCCCAGCTCGAAGCGAAGCACCGGCTGAGGCGGCCCATCCTGGTCCACGCGATCCTCGAGACCGCGCTCGGCGTCGCCAACGTCGAGGAGATCGCGCAGGCGTCGCCCCGGATGCAGGGCCTCTCCCTCGGCCCCGCGGACCTCGCCGCCTCGCGCCGGATGAAGACGACCCGCGTCGGCGGCGGCCACCCGGGCTATCTCGTGCGCGCGGACCCGGACCCCGACGACGAGAACGCCCCGCGCCCGACCGCGCAACAGGACCTGTGGCACTACACGCTGGCGCGGATGGTCGATGCCTGCGTGAGCGCGGGCATCCTCCCCTTCTACGGCCCCTTCGGCGACATCGGTGACCCCGTCGCCTGCGAGGACCAGTTCCGCAACGCGTTCCTGCTCGGGTGCGTCGGCGCCTGGTCGCTCCACCCCGGACAGATCGCGATCGCGCGCAAGGTCTTCAGCCCGCCGGTGGAAGAGGTGAAGTGGGCGATGCGCGTGATCGAAGAGATGGGCGACGGCTCCGGCACCGTGATGATCGACGGCAAGATGCAGGACGATGCGACGGTGAAGCAGTGCCGCGTGATGGTCGGCCTCGCGAACCTGATCGCCGAACGCGACGAGGAGATGAAGCAGGCCTACGGGCTGTAGCCCCGCCTCAAGCCCCGTCAGCGATCCGCCGATCCGGGGGGCATGGCCAGGCAAGAGCCCTCCTGCCCCACCTGCGACGCCGACATCCCGCTCTCGGGCGACGAGGCGCCCGGCGACGAGATCTTCTGCCCGTATTGCCGCGCGCCGCTGACGCTCTCGGGCAAGGGCGACGAGATCGAGCTGGAAGAGGACTACTAGCCTCGATCCGGCATTCGCCGCTCGACCTTGCGGGGGGAGGCGGCGAGGGGTGGGCCCGGCTCATGGCTCGCCCCTGATCGGCACCCGGTGGCGGGAGTCACTCGGGTGACCCAAGGCACAGGGAACAGACGAGGGGCCTGGCTGCGCTTGACTTCGCCTGCGCCCACCCCTCGCCACCTCCGTGGCCGATCGGCAATGCCGGATCAAGGCTAGAGCGCCCGCCGGGCCGCCGCCCGGCCCGCGCGGCGGCCGAAGAAGCTGCCGTCGCCGAGCGAGAGTCCGCTCGAATAGCCCGGCGCCGCGAGCCCCGAGGTCGCGCGTCCCGCTGCGTAGAGTCCGGGCAACACGTCGCCGGTCGGCGTCAGCACCTCGCCCCACGCGTCGGTATGGAGGCCACCGAGCGTGAACGCCGCGAACGCGCTCGAATCCACCCGGCAGTCGAGCGCACCGAAAGGCGGCGTGTCGAGCGGCACGACGTAGGGCGGCCGCTTGTGGAAGACGGGGTCCTCCGCGCGCCGGGCCGCGTCGTCGTAGAGCTGCATCGTGGCTTCGAGCGCACCCGGCGGCAGCCCGAGCTCGGCGCCGACGGCGGTCCAGCTCTCGCCGACCGCGACGAGCTCCCGCGCCATTGCCGGCCGTTCGAAGTTCGCGTCGTCGAAGAGCAGGAATGCGACGCCGTCCTGGCGGTAGAGGACGTGCTCGCCCAGCAACCCCATGTAGACGTCCTCGTTGACGAAGCGCTGGCCATGCTCGTTCACCAGCACGCCCCGCGAGACGCTCTTCGGCGGATGGATCGGCAGCGAGATCGACCCCGTTCCCATGTGGAGCGCTTCCGCGCCGGCGGCCATGCCCATTCGGATGCCGCTGCCGTCGTCGCCCTCCGCGCCGACGCGGATGTTGCAGCGCAGCAGTTCCGGCGCGTGGCGTTCGAGCATCGCGTCGTCGTGGATGAAGCCCCCGGTCGAGAGCACGACGCCACGGCGCGCGCGGATCGCCCGGCGCTCGTCCCCGGTGTTCGCGATGAGTCCCAGGATGCTTCCGTCCGAGGCCCGCACCAGCGCCTCCCCCCGCGCGTCCGTCACCACGCGGGCCGAGCTGGCGGCGACGGCGGCGCAGAGCTTCTGCATCAACAGGCCCCCGGCCGATCCCGGGACCCTGGGGCAGTGGCCGCGCGGCGCGGGCTTCGCGATCTCGTCGTAGGGGTAGGCGGCTTCGCTGCCGGAGAAGACGAGCCCGTCGTCCGTGGGCGGCTCGCCGCTGTAGTGGGGGTAGAAGACCGGGCTGAAGGAGAGCCCCTGTGCCACGAACCAGTCGAAGTGGGCGACGCTCTCCTCGGCGTAGACGGCGGCCTTGGCTTCGTCCACTGCCGGACCACAGGCCGCCATCAGGTACTTGTACATCTCCTCGGCCGAGTCCTCGTAGCCGGCGCCGCGCTGCACCGCGGTCCCGCCGCCCAGGTAGAGGACGCCGCCGGAGAGGGCCGACGTCCCACCGCCGCCGCTGGCGCGTTCGAGGACCATGGTCTCGGCACCCGCCGCATCGGCCTCCAGGGCCGCGGCCGCTCCGGCGCAGCCGAGGCCGAGCACCACCACGTCGGCCGCCTCGGACCACGGCGGCGCGTCGCGTTCGTCGAGGACCAGGTGCTGCGTCATGGGTGGGCTCCAGCCGGCGGATCGCTGCCCTAGAATACCGCGCTCGTCCCTGCCGCCGGCGCCCACCCAGAGGATCTCCGATGTCGAACGCCCGTCTGCTGTTCACGAACGCCCGCCTCTTCGATGGCGAGAACGCGCCGCGCGCGGACATGTCCGTGGTCGTCGACGGCGGCCGGATCGCGGCCGTGCGCGAGGGCGCGGCGAGCGGAGCCGAGAGCGACCGCGTCGTCGATTGCGCCGGCGCCACGCTGATGCCGGGCATGGTGCAGTGCCACTTCCACACCGGCTTCGGCCCCACCCCTTCGGGCGGCATCGCGCCGATCCTGGGCCTCGAGGCCTCGGCGCCGTTCATGGGCATGATCGCGTCCGCCAACGCCAGGACCGCGCTCGATTCCGGCGTGACCAGCATCATCGGCTCGAGCAACCCGGACGGTCTCGATCTGGCGCTCAAGGAGGCCATCGTCCTCGGCGTGGTCGAGGGTCCCCGCGTGCTCGCGTGCACCCGGGAGTTCATGACCACGGGCGAGCAGGCCGACGGCGACAACCGCTCGTGGTTCATGCAGCTCGGCAACAAGGGGCTGGTCCGCGCGATGACGGGCGCGGACGCGTTCCGCCACGCGACACGGGAAGAGGTCGGCCGCGGCTGCGACGTGGTGAAGATCTCGGTCGCGCGTGGCCACGGCTCCGCGCCGGCCTGGGACGTGAACTACCTGACGACGGACGAACTCGACGCGGTCGTTTCTACCGCGCACGAGCGCGGCGCGCTCGTCCGCGCGCATTGCCCGTCCCGGATCGGCGTGATCGAGTGCGCCCGTGCCGGCGTCGACATCATCGACCACGCGGATCGCATCGACGACGAGGGAATCGACGCGGTGCTCGAGGCGGATGCCACCGTGGTGCCGAGCATGCTCTGGTCCGAACGCTTCCTGGCGTTCGCCGAGAGCTGGGATCACGGCCAGGCTCCGTTCCCGATCGGCGAGGGGTTCCCCGAGACGCTCGACCAGACGTTGGCCCGGCTCGCCGCGGTGCGCGAGGACTACGAGTACACCCGGACGATGCTGCCCCGGATGCGCGAAGCCGGTGTGCGCCTCGTGCTCGGCGACGACTACGGCTTCCCGATGATGCCGCACGGCGACTACGTCGCAGAGATGGAGGTCTACGCGCAGCAAGGCGTCCCGCCGCTCGAGATCCTGCGCTGGGCGACGAAGAACGGCGGCGAGGCGATGGGCCAGGGCGACCGTCTCGGCACCGTGGAGGAGGGGAAGCTCGCCGACCTGGTCGTGGTCGAGGGCGACCCGACCACCGATCTGGGCGCGCTGCGGACCGGCATCCGGATGGTGGTGAAGGACGGTGTCGTGTTGCGCGACCACCTGGCACCGGCCCGCGGCTGACGGCCCGGTGGCGTTGCCGCTGGCACGGTCGTACGCCACGGCTCGTCGGCCGACGGCCTGGCATGACCTGCCGGGCTAGCGGGCTCGGAGGCGCGCCTCGAAGTGGGAGAGCGGCGGCGCCTCGGCGTCGCGGCCCGAGAGGGACGGCGCGTCGATCGGCCACGGGATCGCGAGTGCCGGGTCGTCCCATGCGACCGCGATCTCGCCCTCCGGCCGGTAGAGCGAGGTGCACTTGTAGGCCACGTCGGCGGTCTCCGAGAGCACGAGGAAGCCGTGGAGGAAGCCGGCCGGCACCCAGAGCTGTTCGTGGTTCTCGCCCGTGAGGGTGACGGCGACGTGCTGGCCGAACGTGGGCGAAGCGGGCCGCGCGTCGACCGCGACGTCCCAGATCTCTCCGGCAACGCAGCGCACGAGCTTTCCCTGGGGCGGGTCGAGTTGTGCGTGCAGCCCGCGCAGGATGCCCCGTTGTGACCGCGAGTGGTTGTCCTGCGCGAAGGCGGCGTCGATGCCGCCCTCGGCGTACTTCCCCGCGTGCCAGGTCTCGAGGAAGTAGCCCCGCGCATCGCCGTGCACGTCCGGCTGCACCCGGATGACTTCGGGGAGCGCGGTGCGGACGAACTTCACGGGGCACTGCCTTCGCCGAGCAGCCCCTGGAGGTACACGCCATAGGAGTTCTTCTTCATCTCGGTCGCGAGCCGCTGGAGCGCCTCGTCGTCGATGTAGCCCATGCGCCAGGCGATCTCCTCGATGCAGGACACCATCAATCCCTGCCGCTCCTGGACGGCCTGGATGAAGGCTCCAGCCTGCTGGAGGGATTCGTGGGTTCCGGTGTCAAGCCACGCGAAGCCGCGACCGAGGCGTTCGACGTGGAGGTCGCCGCGTTCGAGATAGGCGAGGTTCACGTCGGTGATCTCGAGCTCGCCCCGCGCAGAGGGCTTCAGCGCGTCGGCGATCGCGACGACGTCGGAATCGTAGAAGTAGAGCCCCGTCACGGCCCACGGCGAGCGCGGGTGCTCGGGTTTCTCCTCGATCGAGAGCACGCGTCCGTCGTCGTCGAACTCGACCACGCCATAGCGCTCGGGGTCGTGCACCCAGTACCCGAAGACGGTCCCGCCGCTTTCGCGGGCCGCGGCGCAGCGGAGTTGCTCCGGCAGCCCGTGGCCGTAGAAGACGTTGTCGCCGAGCGCCAGCGCCACCGGGTCGTTTCCGATGAAGTCGCGCCCGATCCGGAACGCATCGGCGATGCCATTCGGCTCCGGTTGCGCGGCGTAGTGGATGGAGAGACCGACGTGCGAGCCGTCGCCAAGGAGCTGTTGGTAGCCGGGCAGATCGTGCGGCGTCGAGATCAGCATCACGTCACGGACGCCGGCGAGCATCAGCACCGACAGCGGGTAGTAGACCATGGGCTTGTCGTAGATGGGCAGGAGCTGCTTCGAGACGCCCTTGGTGATCGGGTACAGCCGGGTACCCGAGCCGCCGGCGAGGACGATGCCTTTCATGGAAACTCCGGAGGGCCGCCTACCTACGGGAGGAACTGCCCGGGGTTGTCGAGCTTGGCGGGAAGGTACTCCTCGATCACGTAGTTGAGGCCCCACTTCGCCAGGGCCTGCTGTTCGGCACGCACGCCCATCTTCAGGAGGTCATTCAACGCCTTCTGCCACGGCTTGTGGGTCTGGAAGAACGGGTCGTTCTTCAGCGCATCGCGGGCGCGCTTGACGTCCACCTCCTGCAACGGATGCGTCGGGAGCTCGTAGTCGACGATGTCCTGCGGCGTGACGCCCAGGAAGCGCACCTGGGGAACGCAGAAGAACTGCGAGAGGTGGGCGGCGTTGCCCGAGCCGACCTTCAACGTGCGATAGATGTTGGAGATGCCGTAGGGGTCGCAATCGACGAAAGCGTAGACCGGGATGCGCGCCTCGTCCGAGAGCTTGCGAACGAACCGGCGGCACGCGCGCGAGGGGACGCCCCCCATCGAGATCAGGATGCAGTTCGACGTCTGCCAGAACTTGTGGCTCTGGAGGCGCTGGAAGATGCCCCCGGTCTCGACGCACAGGATGAACGCGGCGTCGGTCTCGAACGAGAGCTGCTCGACCGACGACGGGATCGCGTACGCGCCCGAGCCGAAGCCGGTGCAATCGATGCGGATGATCTCTCCGGTGTCGCGGTCGGGGTCGAGGACCGTCAGCTGCCCGGCGACCGAGCCGTTCGACGCTTCGTCCGGAATGAAGCGGAGCTGTTCGCGCGAGACGCGATCGATCGAGAACATCGCCTCGATGTCGTCCATCACCGCGTCGCTCTCGCTCTGCTCGCTGAAGCGCGCGTCCTCCCAGTTCTTGCTCTGGTAGTAGGCGTCCCGCTTCGTGGCGAAGTCGTTCGTCTCCACGAGTTCCTTGGAGAGCCCCATCATCCGCAGCGTCTGCGCGAAGTTCTTCACCGTGTTGACCGTGAGGGTCCGTGTCTTCTTCTGCTTGCCGATCTCGAAGTAGCCCCGCTTCTGCGAGTACGAGACGTTCTTCAGCGACCGGATCGGGAATGCGAGGTCGGGCTTCGTCTTCTTCAGGATGCGCGTATGGACCCCGGTCGCGGTCTTCTCGATCGCGGCGACCGTGACCGCATTCATCCGCTCGTTGTTCCGCGCGACTTCCCGCGCGCGCTTCTCGGCTTCCGCGTCGTTCGATGCGCGTGCGCGCGCGGACGAGGCCTTCTTGCCAGCGGCCTTCTTCGTGGCCTTCCGGGCGGCCTTGCGGGCCTTCTTCCGGGGAGCCTTCTTCGTCGTCTTCTTGCGTGCTGCCATCAGAGTTTCCTGCTCTTCTCGAGAACGTCCGTGAGGTTGGCCACGACCCGGTCGCGCTCCTTCTCGGAGAAGCCCAGGATCTCCTGCAGACCGACCGCGACCTGGGGAATGTACTTCTCGATGTAGGCCCGCTTCTTGGCCTCGTCCGCTTCGCGCCGCCGCTTGCGGATGTGCGTGGCGACGCGGCGCCCGCATTCCTGCAGCGCCAGGCGCATCTCCTTGATGATCTCCGGATAGTGCGCGATCGCTTCCTTGCTCTCGGACGTGAAGGGAACCCAGACCGATGCGATGTGCACCAGGATGACCATCGGCCCGACCGGCAGCGCGCCGCGCGGCTGCAGCATCTGGTAGGACTTCCAGTCGGTCCCGGTCACGGCCCGGGTCACCGCACAGGCGCCCTGCTGGTATTGCAGCGGGACGCGGTTGGCGAAGCGGTAGACCGTGGCCGCGTCGTCCCCGGAGAGGTCACCCCCGTACGCGATCGCGGCTTCGATCATGAAGGGGTTGCCGCGGTAGACGGTGGGCTTGCGCGTGACCGAGGCGTAGAAGTCCGCCTTCACCTCGGCCTTCAACGCGGCTTCGAGCAGGTCCTCGCCGATCGGGGCGATGCAGTCGGTGGGCGGCGCCATCAGCTTCGTGTCCAGGATCGCGTTGTGGATGCGCTCCGCCTCGTCGCGCGTGACGTCCGCCCCCTTGCGCCCGATCTTGACGCCCGCGCGCTTGCAGATGTCCTCGGCCGTGGCCGCGGAGACGCGCACGAAATCGCTCTGCAGGCTCCCCTTCACGTTGCGGGCGCGCGTGTCTCGGAACATCTGCATCAGCACGCCGAGCTCCACGCCGTAGGGATGCGGCTTGATCTCGGCGGTCTCCGGCGGAAGCTCATTGCTCACGCGCGGGAACTCGACCACGCCGTTCGTCTTGCCGGGGTTCGGCGGCAGGTACTCGATGCGCGCGTGCGGGTTGGCGAGCGAAATCTGCCGGACGTAGGCATCCACCGAGTGCTGCCCGCCGCGGTAGCTGCCCTCCAGCTCGATCTCGACGCGCGTTCCGTGCACGTGCGGCCACTCGCCCAGCACCTCCTCGCGCGTGACCTTGGGATCGTTCGTCTTGGTGTCGATCACGAGCTCGAAGAGCCGCGCGGGCTTCTTCGGACCCGTCCGAGTGACGATCCGGACCGGCCGGCCCGTGGTGAGCAGGCCGTACATGCCGGCCGCGCTGATGCCGATGCCCTGCTGCCCGCGGCTCTGGCGCAGGCGGTGGAACTTCGAGCCGTAGAGCAGGCGCCCGAAGATCCTGGGCACCTGCGCCTTCACGATGCCGGGGCCGTTGTCCTGGATCGCGACACGGAAACGCGTCTCGTCCTGCTGGTGGATCTCGACACGGATGTCCGGAAGGATGCCGGCCTCTTCGCAGGCGTCGAGCGAGTTGTCGACGCCCTCCTTCACGGTCGTGAGCAGCGCCTTGGCCGGATTGTCGAAACCGAGCAGGTGACGATTCTTCGCGAAGAACTCGGAGACCGAGATGTCGCGCTGCTTCGCTGCCATCTGTGCGGCGTCGGTGCGGGTGCGCTCGCGCGGCTTGCGCGCAGCGGCGGCCTTCCGCGGCGCCTTGCGCGAGGACTTCGCCGCCTTCCGGCCCGCCTTCTTCGTCGTCTTCGCCGCGGTCTTGCCGGCCCCGCCACGGCGGCCTCCGGCGCTCGCGGCACCGCCCTTCCTGGCAGCGGCCGAAACCGCCCGGCCTCCCCGTTCGCCATCGAAGGGAAAGCTCCCCTGCTTGCTCATCTCGAACCCCCCAAGGTCGGGGGGAGTGTCCTCACCTCGGGCGGTGGGGGCAAGCGAGGGCCCGGCACGCGGAGACCGGCCAGGGGTTCTGGGCGGCCTACGCCTCGGCCAGGCGCTGGCCGCGGAAGTTCCCGACGAGGCGGACGCGGCCGGTCCGGAGCAGCCGGACCACGGTCTCGACGACTTCGCGGTCGTCCTCGGTCAACTCGCCCACCGTCTGGACGAGCTCGAGCAGCGTCGTCTGCACGGCGTCCTCGTAGGGCAGTTCGAGGAGCGGTGTCGTCGCGATCTGTGCCATGTCGGGTTCCCCCACAGGGTCGGGCTGGCCGTCCAGCCGCTCCATCGGGATGTGCATCGTCCGTGCCATCGCCGCCGGGCCGGACTGGAATTGCGTAACTCCCTGGAATCATTTGGTTCATCGGGTGCCTCGGAATGCGGCAGCCCTCGCCCGAGGTGACGATTTCCGCCGGTCTTGCCGAGAACCGACACCGATCCGACGCCCTGGACGCCGTGAAGGTTCACCCCCGTGGGGCCGGGGCAAGGCGCGTCACGGCGCCGTGGCACCGGCCCCGGGCGAAGAGGGCGCGCGGAACGCGATGGCCTCCGCCATCGCGTCGGGTCCGACCCGGGCCTCGCCCGCGAGATCCGCGATCGTTCGCGCGACCCGCAGCGTCCGGTGCGCCGCGCGCGCGGACAGGCCCAGGCGCTCGACGGCCCGGCCCAACACCGCCCGGGCCTCGGTGGTCGGCGCCACCGCCGCCTTCAGGGCCTCGACCCGGAGCCGGGCGTTGCACGTGGCGCCCGGTCCGAGTCCGAGGCGCCCGCTGCGCGCGGCCTGGACTTCGCGGGCGGCTTCCACGCGGGCGCGCGCGTGCGCGCTGGTCTCGGCGCTCGCCCCGGGTCCGGGCGCGTCGAGCTCCTTCCACGGCACCGGCTGCACGGGCACGTGCAGGTCGATGCGGTCGAGCAGGGGTCCCGAGAGCTTGGCGTTGTAGCGCGCGATCGCGCCCTCGTCGCAGCGGCAGTCCCGCACCGCGCTCTGGTAGAAGCCGCAGGGGCAGGGGTTGGCGGCCGCCACCCACTGGAAGCGGGCCGGGAACGCGAAGCGCGCGGCCGCGCGCGCGAGCACGATCTCGCCGTCCTCGAGGATCTGCCGCAGGGATTCGAGGGCGCCGCGATCGAACTCGGGCAGCTCGTCCAGGAAGAGCACGCCATTGTGCGCGAGCGAGACCTCGCCGGGCCGCGGCGGCGTGCCGCCACCCAACAACCCCGCGCGGGTGGCCGCGTGGTGCGGTGCGCGGAACGGACGGGTGCGCACCACCGGAGACGTCGGAGCGAGACCGCCCGCTGCACTCCAGATGCGGGTCGTCTCCAGCGCCTCGGCCGGCGAGAGCGGCGGGAGCAGCGAGGGCAGGATGCGCGCCAGCATCGTCTTGCCCGCGCCGGGCGCTCCACGCAGCAGCAGCCCGTGCCCGCCCGCGGCCGCGATCTCGAGGGCGCGCTTCGGACCCGCCTGGCCCCGGACCCGCGAGAGGTCGGTCCCGACCGACGGCTCCGGCGCGTCCGCACCCGGCGCCGGGGCCGGGTCGAGCGCGTGTCCCGCGATCAATGCGCCGAGGACCTGCGCCAGGTCCGCCGCCAGCCGGATCCGGGGTCCGGGCGCCAGGCCGACCTCGGCGCCGTTGCCGACCGGGGCGATGATGTGCTCGCAGCCGGCCTCCTGCAGCGCGAGGACCAGCGGCAGCGCACCCCGTACCGGCCGCAGGCGCCCGTCCAGCGCCAGCTCGCCCACCAATCCGAGGCGATCCAGCGCGGCGGGCTCGAGCGCGCCCCCGGCGGCCAGGATGCCGATCGCGATCGGCAGGTCGAGTCCGACTCCCGACTTCCGGATCCCCGCGGGGGCAAGATTGATCGTCACGCGCCGGTCCGGAAACGCGT
>Ga0114931_10001703_pt1 | contig 27949 bp, 21 predicted proteins | sample 2SBtaG_FD_89579 | JGI IMG/M metagenome (GOLD analysis project Ga0114931, IMG submission 89579) | Deep subsurface microbial communities from Kolumbo volcano to uncover new lineages of life (NeLLi) - 2SBTROV14_V59a metaG | ecosystem: Environmental > Aquatic > Marine > Volcanic | place: Kolumbo... | reverse complement strand
GCCGGAACCGGTATGGCCGACGAGCGCGACTTTTTCTCCCGGTTCCACGGTGAAGGACACGTCGCGGATGACGTGCTCGTCGTCGTTGTAAGCGAACCACACTTGATCGAATTCGACCCGCCCGCGGGGCCGTTCGACGACCGTCGGCGATGCCGGCCCGGCCTGTTCGACAGGGCGATCGAGAAGCTCGAACACCCGTTCCGCCGCCGACATTGCCGATTGCATGACCGCGTACTTGCTCGAGAAATCTCGGATCGGAATGAAGAACCGCTGACTGTACTCGATGAAGGCCACCAGCGTTCCGAAGGCCAGCGTTCCGGCGACGATCTGGCCGCCGCCGTACCACAGGATGAGAGCGAGAGAAATCGAGCTCACCGCGTCCACCATGGAAAACAGTGCCGCCTCGTAGATGTTGGCGGCGTTGTGCGCCTCGCGATGGTGATCGTTGAGGCGGCTGAAGCGCGCGAAGCTCTGTCGCTCGCGGGCAAACAGCTGGATGACGGCGATCCCGGCGATCGCTTCCTGCAAATACGCGTTGAGCCGAGCCAGTCGGTCGCGAATCCGGCGGTAGTTGGTACGGGCGCGGAGGCGGAAGAAATTGACTGCGAGCGCCAGAACCGGCGTAACCGTGAGGGTTGCCAGGGCGAGTCGCCAGTCGATGGCCAGCATGATTGCGACGATGCCGAGGAGGACGACGCCGTCCATCAGCATCGTTAGACCTCCGGCGGTGAACATCTCGTTGATGACGTCGACGTCGGTCGTCATCCGCGTTACCAGGCGGCCGACGGGATTGCGATCGAAGAATCGTGCGGGCAGTTTCTGTAGATGGGTCACCAGATCGACTCGCAGAGCCGCCAGGCTGCGCTGCGCGACGACCATCGTCAGATAGTATTGAAGATACAGGAACGTGAATTCGCCGATCATGCTCAGAGCGTACAGACCGCCGACGCGCATCAGGCCTGCGGTGTCGCCGACGCTGACGTAGTCGTCGATCGCCACCTTCAACAGGTAGGGCTGCAGTAGGGACAGTGCCGCGGTGATCGGGAGGCAGACCATGGAGGCGAGGAACGTTCGCCGGAACGGACGCATGTAGCCCCACAGACGCCGTATCAGGCGGCCGTCGTAGGCCCGTCCCAGTTCGGCCTCGTGATGCAGGTTGGTCTCGGCGGACGAGTCGGGCCGCCCGGCGACAACGGGTTCGTCGGCCGTGCTCATGCTTCCTCGATCTCTTCTTCGAGCTGCTGCTCGCGGAAGAGTTGCGCGTACATGCCGTCGCGTCCGACTAGTGAGGCGTGGTTGCCTCGTTCGACGATTCGTCCGTCGTCGAGGACGAGAATCAGGTCCGCATCCATGATGGTGGAAAGGCGATGAGCGATGAACACACTGGTTCGCCCGTCGAGCTCCGCGCGCAGACCTTCCAAGATCGAGAGTTCGGTGCGCGTATCGACACTCGATAAAGCGTCGTCGAGCACCAGAATTGCCGGGTCGGCCGCCAGCGCGCGCGCCAGTGTCAGCCGTTGCTTCTGGCCGCCCGACAGGGTGACGCCGCGTTCGCCGACCGGGGTCTCGTAGCCCTTCGGAAAGCGGCCGATTTCCTCGTCGACACCGGCCGTCTTTGCCACTTGCAAGATGCGCGTCGCGCGCGCGGTGGAACCGCTCATCGCCGCGATTGACGAGTCGCCGTTGACCGCGCCGGCCGCGTCGCTCGCCGCGCCGTTGCGGCCAGGTCCGGATCCGCTCAGTCGCGGTTCTTCCGGCATCGCGAAGCCGATATTGTTGTCGATGGGTGTCGAGAACAAGAACGGATCCTGCGGTACGAAGCCGATAGACGTGCGCAATTGGTGCAGCGGGATTGTCCGGATCTCGTGCCCGTCGATCAAGATCTCACCGTCGGTCGCATCGAACATGCGTGGTAGCAGATTCACCAGTGTGCTCTTGCCTGCGCCCGTGCGGCCGACGATTGCCAGTTTTTTGCCCGCCGCGATGGCAAAGGAAATGTCGTCGAGCACCCGACCACGCGAATCGGGGTAGGCGAAGGAGACGTTGCGAAACTCGATGGCCCCGCGAATCGCGGCAACGGGCTCGACTCCTGGGTCGTCGCGGATTTCGGGAACGACCGCAAAGATCTCTTCGAGGCGCTGCATTGCGGCGCGGCCGCGTTGGACGATCGACAACATCCATCCCATCGCCATGGTCGGCCAGGCGAGGAGATTCAGATAACCGATGAACGCGACCAGGTCGCCGATTCCCATGCTGCCGTCGATTACCTGGGCGCCGCCGAGACACAGGACCACCAGCGTGCCGAGTCCGGAAGCGGTTCGCATCATCGGCCCGAGCTGGCCGCGCACCCGCGCCAGCGCCAGGCTCTGTTCGGTCAGGTCCAGGTTGTTGTCGTCGAAACGTGCGACCGCCACATCTTCGGCTTGGTAGGCGCGCACGACGTGGATTCCCGCGACGTTCTCTTGGACGACGCTGCTCAAGCTCGCCAGTGCCTCTTGCACCCGCAGGGTCTGCTCCATCATGCGCCGCGACACGCTCTTGACCAGGATCAGGAGCACCGGGAAGGGGGCCAGCGCCGCCAGCGTCAAGGGGACGTTCAGCGCCAGCATGATGCTGAGTCCGTAGGCATAGTAGATAGGGGTGTTCAGCAAGTTGAGGAAACCGACGCCGAGCAACATCCGAATCGCGGTGACGTCGTTGATCAGGCGCGACATCAAGTCGCCGGTATGCTGGCCCTGGTAGAATGAAACTGGCAAGCGCTCGAGGTGCGCGAAGAGGTCGTTGCGCAGATCGCACTCGACGTCACGGCCGACGTTGAAGATGAGGGCGCGCGAAAAAGTGCGCACCACGCCTTGGACGATGGCGATCGCTGCGATCGCAATGGCGATCGCTGCCACCCGCGAAAAAGGGAGCCCGTGTTCGATCGAGTCGATCGCGCGTTTCAGCAGGTACGGCACCGCCATGGCCAGCGAGGCGGTGACGATCAGGCAGGTGCCGCCCAGCACATAGCGCGGCATGTAGCGGCGCACGTAGCCCCAGAGGCGAATCACCGCGCCATCATTCCACAACCGCCGCACGATGTAACGAGGGGCAGGTCGCGGGCCAAAAGGGGCCCGCTCAGCGAGCCCCCTGTGGCGAGGTCAAGCGCGGGTGCGCGCTGGCGCGCACCCGCGGGGATTACTTCAACGAACCGTGCCACACTTCCATCGAGCCGAAGTGCCCACGTCTGGGCGCCGTTCCGGCCTCACCCGACTTCCACGACGGATGGACCACATCACCGAAAGCAACCCCGACGTCGAGGATGCCGTCATGGTTGGTGTCCGCCAGGCCGACGCCCCAGGTTCTCATACGGCCGCTGGCTGGCAGGCCGGTTCCCCTGGCCAGAGTCCACTTGCCGGTACCGTCTCCGAGGTAGGGGTAGATGCCGTAAACGCCGCCGATCTGGCTCAATGCCGACTTGCCCACTGCGACGATGTCGGCGTCGCCATCGTTGTCGAGATCGCCGATCGCGACACCGAGAGTATTCATCGGCAGAATCCCCTCGGTCGAGAACTCCCAGGATCCGTCGTCCTTTTGCAGGAAAACCTCGATGCCGCCGCCGACGCACACCGGCGCGCCCGGGGCGCCACAGCCGTCCGGCTGCGGCGGCATTTGCGAGCCGGATACCAGGTCGACCCGGCCATCGTTGTTCAGGTCGCCCGTTGCGATCCCCCAGTAGAGTCCATGGATGTCGGGTGCCGGCAAGCCGACTGAGGACTCCTGCCAAGCGCCCTTGCCGTCGCCCAGCCAGACGCGCGGGCCGGCAGAGTAGGCCGCGGCGATGTCCAGATTGCCGTCACCGTTGAAGTCGGCGAAGTCGACGCCATTGCCCCACTCGTCGATCGACAGCCCGTCCGACATCTCTTTCCAGACCCCTTCGCAATTCCCGCGAAAAGCGCGAACGCCCTCTTCCTGGGCCGCTACCGAAACCAGGTCGGCACAGCCGTCATTGTCGAAATCGCCGAGTGCGAGATCCTCGCTTCCGATCGTTGGTAGACCGGATGACGCACCGCGCCAATTGCCCTGGCCGTCGCCGAGGAAGACGAATACCCCCTTGCAGTGATCGGCGATTGCGAGATCCATCTTGCCGTCATTATCGATGTCGGCAAAATCGACGCCGCCACCACAGAACTGCTCGCGAGGCAATCCCTCCGCAGCTGGTGTCCAGGCACCCTCGCCGCCGCTCAGCCAGGCCCACGGCCCGTCGGCGAGCCGGGAAACGGCTGCCAGGTCAGCCATGCCATCGCCGTTGATGTCGCCGAAGCCGACCTGGGACTTCCAGATTCTCGTGGTTGGCAATCCCTCGGAAGCCGATTCGTATCGCAGGCGGGTGTTGGCGGCCCCGGCCGCCTCTGCCGCAGACGTTTGCGCAGCACCGTCACCACTCGTTCGCGACAGCAGGGAGCACCCCGAGGCCATCACCACCACACCACAAATCAGCAATACCCTACGCATCTTCAACTCCTCCGGCCTGGCCATCAACTCAGGTAGTCACGCAGAGACTTCCCCGTCGCGACCAATATTCACAAAAAATACGTTGCATCAGGAAAACTCGCGCTGCTTACCACCGCCCTCGGGGACGGTCAAGAATACCAGGCGGTTCGCACAGGCCCGCGGGATTGCCGAGGAGGTATCCGGTACGGGGCCTCCGCGACCCCGTGCCCATGAACCCCAAACACCCCAAACACCTTTTCCGCTTGACAACAGGTACTGGTTACAGTAACTGGAGGCAGCTTTCCTCCCTCCAGTCCGATGGCTGGTAGGTGCGGTTGCGCAAATGGCAATACGTAGTGTACTTCGGGACACTTGGTTTGAAAGGCTGGACGGCCCAGGCGGGTTCCGTTGGGCCAGGAAAGGAGACGGGTGATGAGCAAGGCACTGGGGATGCGCTGTATGTGGGGCCTCTGCGGAGTGCTGACAGGCGTCTTCGGTCTCGCGTTGACTGCGCGGGCGGAAGTCACGTCAGACAACAGCGGATCGATCGTGGTGTATCCGAAGGTAATGTATTCGGGGATGGGTCGGGATACTGTCATCCAGCTCTCTAACACCAGCAACAATATCGTTTACGCGCACTGCTTCTACGTGGATGCGCGCGATTCGTTTGGCCGGCCGTTGTGGCAAGCCACCGATTTTCGTTTGGTTTTGACCAAGCAGCAGCCTACCCACTGGGTGGTGAGTGCGGGGCGTCGCATGAACAACGGCGACAATTTCGAAACTCCCACTTCGGATGGAGCGGGCCTCGATCCGGGGGCCATTCCTCCGGTCCAGGACGGTTTCATGGGTGAGCTGAAGTGTGTTCAGACCGACGCTTCTGGTACGCCGTTCGGCGGCAACAGCCTGAAGGGCGAGGCGGTCCTGAGGACCTTGGCGGGCGATGTCAGCAAGTACAATGCGCTCGCCATTATCGCCAACCCGGATCTCGCCAGTGACGGCGACCCGGAGGAGCTCCTGTTGAACAACACCGAGTTCAACGACGGCGAGTACAACTCGTGCGCCAACACGATCATGATCGACCACTACGCGGACGGAACGTCGAGCGGATGCCCGGATGACGTTTGTGAGACCAACACCTGCTCCGTTTCCGGCGATGGATGCACTACGGATGAAGACTGCCGGCCGAGCGATTGCCCCATCCGCCCGTACCTGACCGTCGTTCCCTGCCAGCAGGACTTCGAGAACCTGATCCCCGAGCGGGTTACCATGCAGTTTTCGATCATCAACGAGTTCGAGGTCGTTTTTTCGACGAGCACGACGGTCGAGTGTTGGCTCAATACCCGTATGGCCGACATCGATGTCGGCAACGGGACCTGTACCGACACCGGCACCGCATGTGCGTCGGACAGCGATTGTAACGGTGGTGTCGATCTCTGTTCCAAGCCGACCAGCGTTTTCTCGCACGGGTTGCTGGGAACCGACACGGCGTTCACCAGGATGACTCCCGTAGGTCTGGATGGTGGCGTGATCGCGGTCGGCGAGGAGCAGCACTACTCGGCGGCGGGTGCCAACAGCGCATGGGCTGCGTGGAACCTGCATCAGTCGGGTACTCGCTATGAGGCGACCGTCAACTTGGACGGCGGCGCGCGGGTCGACAGCATCCGCATCCCGCGGCGGTTCTAGGGAATGGGTGAGCGAGCGATGATGTTTCCGCTGAGAGGTGAGGAAAGGAGACAGGTGATGAGCACGAAGTTGGGATTCTGGCGATACGCGCTTGCGGGTGCTGCGATGGTGGTTTTTTGCAGCAGCGCGGCCAGCGCCAGGATCATTGAGGCAAAGGGAATTACGACGATCGAGAAGGGCGCGATCCTCGTGTATGCGGATCTCGAACTAGACAGCGGCGCGGGGATCGACACTCGGGTCCAGCTGACCAACACGTCTGAGTTCCTGACGCGCTTCGATTGCTTTTATATCAATGCCAACGGTCACTGCGGTGGCGAGGGCGGTCCGATCTGTAGTAACGATCTGGACTGTGCGAACACTCCCGGACTTCGCTGCATCCCGGGCTGGGCGAAGACCGACTTCCGTCTGACCCTGACCAAGCGGCAGCCGTTGTCGTGGAACATCGGTGAGGGGTTGAACCCGTTACCGCTGTCCAACGAGCCCGGTCAGAACAGCCAGTTCAACGAAGGAGCGATCCCGCCGGTTCCGGAGGATCCGTTCATCGGTGAGCTGCGTTGCGTCGAGAAGGACGCCGGCGACGCCGATCTCCCGAGCGATCGAAACGACCTCAAGGGCGAGTCGACATACGTACAAACCGCGAGTGGGGATATCGACGTACACAAGTCGAATGCCATTGCCATCAAGGCGATCGAGGGGGCGCAGGACGGCGAGCCGAACGTGTTGAACATCGGCGGTCCCGATCCTGAGTACGGTTCCTTCCCGGCGCCGGGCCAGGACGGCAACGTCGGTTGTCCGAACATCTGGACGGTCAACCACTTCTTCGAGTGTGCACCAGTCGTGACTCACGAAGGGGCTTCGGCGAGTGCCGTAGACACCAAGTTGACCATCGTCCCCTGTGCTGTCGACCTGCTCACGGATGTACCGGGTGGAGCGACTCTACAGTTCCTGATTTACAACGAGTTCGAGCAGCGCTTTTCCAGCTCGACTCGGATCGACTGTTACCGCGAGACGCGGCTTGCAGATATCGACACCCGGCCGGGTCCGGATGGCGACTCTCGTTCGATCTTCAGCGTCGGTACCCAGGGGACGCTGACCGGGATGTCCCGAGTGCGTTCGGTCTCTGGGCCGGATGACAACGAGGACAACTACGACGGTAACGGCGTCTTGCTCCACATTGAGGAGATGTGGGGGCTCGGCACGTGTGATGGAGGTATGGCGCGTGCGTCAGAAGGTTATGCGGCGGAAGCCGGTTGTTCGGTCGACTCGGATTGCCCGGGTGGTGGAACCTGTATGGCTCCGGCCAGTGGTCTCGCATACAAGACCACCGGGGCTAACGTGCAGTTCCAGGGTAGCCGCAGCCAGGGCGACCGGATGATTCTGCCGTAAGGAAAAAGCTCATCGCTTGGAAAGAGCCTCGGAAGGGAAACCTTCCGGGGCTCTTTTTTGTCCCGGGGAAAACTGTCCTGGGGATTGGCGCACCGAGCACTGGCCGATACGGCGAGCGGATGAGCCTCTTCGGCTAGCGGCGCGATCCGCGACCGCGCGGCCGTGGCCTCATGTAGTCGGGGCGATGCCGGCGCGCGAAAAGGGTTGCTAAATTTCGAGCTCGTCCAGTTTGCGAATGCCGTGGCGCACGGACGATGCAAAGACAGTGGCGGTGAGGATGACGACCGCCGCAAGCGCGCAGGCGACGCCGAGCCAGGTCGTGGTGTCGAGGGGCGTGTCGGAAAACTGCCCCGAGAAGATGACGTAGACCGGCCAGGCCTCCAGCATCACGACGACGGCGATGAACGACATGCACAATACCATGTAGACCAGCCCACCCGCGCTCGACGCCACCTTGGCGGCGTTTTCGGCTTCGAAATTGGGGTAGGTGATGCCGACGGCCAGCGCCATGCCGACGATCGGAAAGGCCATCGCGAGTAGGGTTGCCGGAGCCAGCCAGTTCATGAACGGCATCACGCCGAGGAACGAGTTGGTGGCCAGCACGAGTATTTCGCCGAGTACGACCAGCGGGGCGAAAGCGGTCCAGAACTTTGCCCACCACAATTGGGCTGCCGACACCGGAGCCGTTTTGATCGCCCAGAAGGCTTTGCCCTCGAGACTGATCGAGGGATAGGCGAAGCGCACCGCCACGGAGGCGGTGACGAAGGCGGCGAGTGCTAGATTGACGAAGGCGATTACGTTTTTGAAGTAGAAGGTCACCAGCGGGCTGCCGCCGAGGGGCAGTACACTGAAGTTGTACACGTAAACGACGATCAGGGCGCCGAGTAGGATCAATTGAGACCACTGGCTGGTATCGCGGAAGAACGTCTTGATCTCCTTCTCGACGAGAACCCGTGTCGCCGAGTGGAACGGAAGGGTGAGGATAGCGAGAATTCGTTCCCAGACGGGCTGCAACACTTTTCGGGTCTGTCGTCCTTCCTGGGCCTTCGTCCAGCCCTGCGCGAACACCCTGGTCACCACGCTTTCGCAGGCGATCACCGCGACCGCTGCGGTCGATACCAGGACGAGGTAGTAGAAGAACGGTCGCCCCTCGCGCAGTCCGAGCATGGGGAAGAGGATTTCGGTTGCCCAGGTACTCGGCAGAAACATCGATTCCGGCGTCTGCATCGCGTTGAGGAATGCCGTGAAGTCGGCAAAGCCCTCGGGGTTGACGAGACGCTCCGGCCGCACCATGCGGAATAGCATGTAGAGCAACGCCACCGAGAATACTGCGAGAATGAGTAGGATGTCTTTGGTGCGGCGGGCCGGGAATACGTTGACCAGAATTGCCGTCAGCATCACACCAATGGCTGCGGGGATGAGTAAAAACGGAGGTAGGGTGGCAGCGGTCATCAGGTAGAAGCCTGGGCCGGTGTGGTGCACTACGCCGTAGGCGAGGAACGCCGGTGCCGCAAAAAGAAGCATCATCCAAGACGAATCGATCAGCGTTTCGGTGAAGCGCGCGTAGAAAAGATTGCGTGTCGGAACCGGTGCCGCGACGATGCGCTCGAGCTCACTCGCCAGGAAGAATGTCGACAGCGACGTGACTACGTTCGAGAACAGTAGAATCGCAAAGAAGGTCACGAAGATCATGCCGAGAAGCTTGTAGGTCAGGACCGGTCCGAAGTCGGGGACCGAGAGGAAGTAGCTGAGCGCGCGGTGAAAGAAGGCGAACACGGCGCCGGCGAACGCGAGCGCCAAAATCGCAAACCCGGCGAGTCGCATGCGCTCCGCGCGCGAGTAACCGCGGAAGCGATTGCGCGATGCGAGAAAGCGCGGCGCCAGGAGGAGGCGTTGCCACCCCAGGAACCCGAGCCCGTCGGTGGTGGTGGTGGTGGGATGGTGCGGCCACGCGGTTACCCCGGGCGTGGCGTCGCTGACGCCTTCGCGAGCGGGTGGAGGCGTCATGCGAACAAAGCCTCCGAAGAGGGGTCTTCCTCTCCCCCGGTCAGGTGCAGGAAGATCGACTCCAAGCTCGACCCATCGGGCAGTCCGGCACGGGATCGACCGATGTGGTCGCGCAGTTCTTCGATGGTTCCCAGTGCGATCAATGAGCCGCGCAGGATGATGCCGATGCGATCGCAGAGCTCTTCGGCGATTTCCAGACTGTGGGTGGACATGAAGACGGTGGCCCCACGCGCGGCGGTGTCGCGAAAGATCTTTTTGAGCAGCCGGGCGCCGCGCGGATCCATGCCGACGGTCGGCTCGTCGACGATGAGCAGGCTTGGTTGGTGTATCAAGGCGCTCGCCATTACCAGGCGCTGCTTCATTCCGTGCGAGTACCCCTCGATCAGCTCGTCGCCCCAGTCGCCGAGGTCGAACACCTCGAGAAATCGGTCTCGGCGCTCGCTTCTAACGTCTTTCGGCAGCGAGTAGAGTCGGGCGGCGAAGTCGAGATACTCGGCACCGGTCAACTTTTCGTAGACGTGTGGACGGTCGGGGACGAAACCGCACAGTGCCTTGGCGGTCAGGGGATCGGTCGCCAGGTTGGTGCCGCCGAGGAGGACCTGCCCCGATGTTGGCTGCAGCAGACCCATCATCATGCGGATCGTCGTCGTCTTGCCCGCACCGTTGGGGCCGAGAAAGCCGAAGATCTCGCCGTCGGCTACGCGCAAATTGAGGCGATTGACGGCTAGCGTGTTGCCGTACCGTTTGCAGAGATCGACGAGCTCGATCATGAAGCCTCCGAGAGTATGATGTCGGGATCCCATCAGGCCACCGGTAGTGCCGGATTGCCTGGCCCGGATTCGTAGGGAAACGAATCCATACCGGGATACAGCAAGAAAAGTGCCTAGTTGTATGCCAGACCCCTCGCGGTCGTTCGCTCAGGTCGGAGTTCCCTGAGCGATCATCCCTTGCCCAGGTGTCACTCCGCTCCGGTCTGTGGTCGCCGATCGTGTCACTCGGGAACCGGAAACACCTGCAGGAAAGGATGAATCTCGATGTTCTCGAAGATTCCGTTTTGTACGTACGGGTCGCTCGCCACGGTTTCCCAGGCCTCGGCGTGCGATTCGGCATCGACCACGATCAACGATCCGACTCCGTCGGTCAGTGGCCCGGCCAAGACCAGGCGGCCGGTGCTCTCGATCCCGCGAAGATGGGCGAGATGGGCCGGTCGGTGCAGCGGTCGAAGTTCTTTGGCGCCACGCGCGTCGTGCGCGATGATGGCGAATAGCATGAGGATCCTCCTTGTAGCCGACCGCGTTCGCATGGACGCACGCGCCGACTACGGGTACGGTAGCCGACATGGATCGCGACCACCAACCGCAGGTGCCGATCGCCCTCGAGCACATGCTGGCCGGACTCGATGAGCTCGAAACGGTGTTGGGGGAGTCCGGACGTCGCGCCATTCCGACGGTAAGGGCAAGCTTGACCGAGGCTCTTGCCGCGCGCGGTCGGGGTGATCCGGTGGCTACGATCGAGGCGGTCGGGGCGGCGATGCGAGCGCTCGCCGAAGTCGGTGAACGGCTCGCACCCGGCGAGGGCCAGCTCATGGCGTCCCTGGCGCAGAACTTCCGCGGCGCATTGATGCGGGGGGATCTGCCCGAGGCGAAGAAGGACATGGACGTTATGTTCGACCGCTCCGGAGCCCGGGTGCTCGACGAAAAGAAGTGATTCCGATCGCGCCCGGGAACGTGTCTTTGTTGCCTGACCACGGATACCGAGCGACGGTGCCGGTCGTCAGGCAATCTCGATCGACCCGCAAGCGCGCGCGACGAGAGTGGCGATGTCGATGTCGGCCTCGGCGGCGTCGGCCGCACCGGGCGTCATTCCGGTCGACGGGTGCTTCGGAACGAAGAGCTGACAGCAATCTTCGTCGGCGAGGATCGAAGTTTCGTAGGTGCCGATATGCCTCGCTTGGGTGACGATCTCTTCTTTGTTCATGGCGATCAACGGCCGTAAAATCGGTAGGCCGCAGGCATGGTCGATGGTGACCAAATTCGGCAGAGTTTGTGAGGCGACCTGGCCCAGGCTGTCACCGGTGACCAGTGCTGCAGCACCGAGTTTTTCCGCCAGCTGCTCGGCGATGCGGACCATCATGCGCCGGTAGAGAACCACCCGGGCTCGTTTGGGTGCGCGCGCGACGATTTCCTTCTGGATGGTTCCAAAGGGCACCGTGTGGAGGCGTGAACCGGGCTGCCAGCCCTTCAGGGTGTGAACCAGCTCGGTCGCTTTGTCCAGGCTCGCGCGGCCCTGGTAGGGCGCGCCGTGAAAGTGCACGTACTCGACCCTGCAGCCGCGGCCGAGGAGGCGAAAAGCAGCTACTGGGGAATCGATACCCCCCGACAGAAGCGTGAGAACGGTGCCGCCAGTGGCGTTGGGCATCCCGCCGGGGCCGGCGACCTTCTCGAGCGAGAAGAGCGTCTCTTTTGGTAGAATCTCGATGTGAATCTCCAGATCCGGCCGGGTCAGATTGACCGCTTTGCCGGTTCTCGCCTGTACCACCGAGCCGATCTGCGCCGATACTTCGGGGGATGCGATCGGGAACGTTTTGTCGCAGCGTTTGGTGCGAACTGCAAAACTTTCGAAGGGAAGATCAGCTACGAGCTCGGCAATCCGCGAGGCGAGCGGTGGAATGGCCGGCTGGACGCGTTCGCAGAGGAGAAAATTGGCGATCCCGAACACGCGGCGCAGTCGCTCTCGTACCTCTGGCCAGGCCTCCATCGAGGGGAGGTGGAGGATGATGCGGCTCGGTGCTCGATGTGCGTGACGGACACCGGTGCCATGTAGAGCTCGCATGATATTTCGGGTCAGCTCTGTGACGAAAGCCGCCCGGTTCGTTTTCTTGAGCGCTACTTCGTGGTAACGCACGACTACTCGGTTCATTGCCATGGGGTGCGGCAACATAAGAATGTTGCAGCGCCGCGGCAACCAGGGCCTGGGTCTGCCGATGAAGAGCCGAGCGAAGTGGTTGCAGGAGAAGAAGTCGGAGGCGCAGCAGCTGGGCGATCTGGCGACCAAGGATATCGTCCCCAGCCGGAGCGACTTCTCCCAGTTCATAGGGTCGCAACGGACCGACCTTGCACTGGTCCCGCGACTCAAACGCGCAGACCCGTTTACCGGTTCGGATTGGCCCGACGCCGACCTGGTCGCGCTGGCGCGGCTGTTCGACGACACGGATGTTGGAGCCTTGGCGGTTTGCACGTCGAATCTGCACCGAGGCGCGGCCGATGATATCAATGCCATCCGCGCGGCAGCTTCGGCGCCGCTGTTGCGGGACGATCTCTGTCTCGATGATGCACAGGTCTATGACGCGCGACTGCGCGGCGCCGACGCCGTGCGGATCCCGCTGGCCGAGCTCGAGCCCACCGCGGTGTCGCGACTCTCGGATATTGCCTTGTCGCTGCACATGACCGCGGTGTTCGACGCCGCCTGCGCAGCCGATCTCGATCGGGCGCCGATGCAGGCGCCCAACGTAATTGGACTCAATTGCAGCGGCGCGGACGGTTTCGTTGATATCGAAGCGGTGGCGCGTTTGGCGGACGAGGCTCCGCGTCACCTGGTGGTCGTGGTGTTGGCGGAGATCAGGTCCTTCGAGGATGCCGACGCCCTGCGCGGTGTGGTCGACGGTCTCGTGGTTGGTGACCTGTTGTTGGCGGCGGCCAACCCGCTCGAAGTCGTCGAGCGGATACTCCAACCGTGAGGCGGACATGAAGCAGAAGCGAGCTGCCGTGTTGGTCCCACTGCGCGTGGTTCCGGGGACCGGTCCGGTCATGACCATGATCCGTCGTTCGAGTGGCGGCTCGCATCCCGGCCAGATGGCATTCCCCGGCGGGCACTATGAAGGTGCGCGCGACAGCAGCCTTCTCGACACGGCGTTGCGCGAGAGCTTCGAGGAGGTCGGTCTCGCTGGGCGGGACGTCGAGGTGATCGGAGCGCTGCCCGAGCGCAAGACGTATAGCTCTGAGTTCGTCGTCAGTGCGTTCGTCGCACGGATTCCGCACCCCTACGAGTTTTCGGCGCAAGAGCGCGAGGTCGCCCGAATCGTCGATGCGCCGCTGAGCCACTTTTTTGACCCCGCGCAGCGAATTGCCCACGAATGGACGTACCAGGGGCGGGGCGTGCAGGTGCCGGGTGTGATCGTCTCCGGTGAAGTGGTTTGGGGACTGTCGCTCGGGATCATTGACGATTTCCTCGCCTCGGATCTGCTCCGCTCCTTGTAGAGCGCGCGGTGCTGTGAGGTGCGCGGAGGAAGGTTCGCGGAAGTTTCCGCGTCAGGGCTATCGCGCGGCTCGCTCCGCGGCTATCGCGCGCAATCTCGTTCGATCGACCTTGCCGCTACCGAGTACCGGCAAGTCGGCGTCGCTGACGCGGAAGATGTGTCGGGGCACCTTGTAGGCAGCGAGTTGCTCCCGGCAGTGGTCGAGGATAGCGTCGAGTTCGCCGGCGCGGGATCGGGTGACGACGAAGGCGGCGATATTCTCGCCGCGTGTGGCGTGTGCGACGGGAACCACGTAGGCACTCTCGACGTCGGGGTGTTGCAGAAGCGTTTGCTCGACATCGGCGGCGGCGACGTTGACGCCGGCGGTTTTGATCACGTCGCGTATTCGGCCCAGGAACGATAGTGATCCATCGGCAGCGAGTTGGCCGCGGTCGCCGGTGTGAAAGTATCCCGCGGCGTCAAAGGTCGCCTCGGCGGTCTGGCCGTAGTATGCGCGCATCAGGCTGTTACCGCGGACGAGGATCTCGCCTGCAGACCCGGCCGGCAGCGGTATGCCGGCGTCGTCGACGATGCGGAGATCGAGGCCGGGCATCGGACGTCCGTGTGAGGCTTGTCGCACCTTGATCGGGTCGCGGTGGGAGGAGCAGGTGGCCATCGGCCCGGTTTCGCTCATGCCCCAGGTGCCGACGCAGCTGTGGTCGTCGGCGAGAATCGCGCTCGCCCAGGGGGCATTTGCGCCGGGACCCTTGCGCAAGTGCAGCTGGTCGCGGTCGAAGGATGGGCTCTGCGCGATCGCCTCGGCCTGGTGCGGCCAACCGAAGAATACGGAACACTGGTGGCGCTGCATCAGCTTGATAGCTTCTGCTGCGGAGAAGATGTCCTGCAGCAGAACTGCCCCGCCCCGGCCGAGTGTCGCCAGGGCTACTCCGACCAGGCCGCCGTTGAAGAACAGTGGTAGGTAGCCGTACGTCCGATCCGTACGATCGAGCCCGAGTCGCTCGCCGACATTGTCGGCCGCCTGCAGCATGCTGGCATGCGTGTGGACTACCCCCTTGGGGGCGGCGGTGCTACCGGAGGTGAAGAAGATGGCCGCGTCGGCACTTGGGTCGATTTCCACCGGCGGTGTCGGCGCCGTGGCGGTAGCGTTGACAACCTGGGTGTCCCAATTCCTCACCGCCGGTAAGGTTGGGTCTCCGGAGAACAGGGCCGTGCGAAGGGACGGGAGCCGGTCCTCGCCGGCCGTAGATTTCGCGGAGTCGATCAGCCGCGGGCACAGTTCCTCGAGATCGGTGCGGTAGTGATTGCGTAGAAAGGCGCCATCCGCGATCAGCAGCTCGACATCGGCGAGGCGCAGCGCATGTGCCAACTCGTTGCGGCGGTACAGAGTGTTGAGCGGCACCAGTACAGCGCCGAGGCGCCATACTGCGAACGCGCATGCGAGCCAGTCCGGTCGATTTGGCTTGAGCAGTCCGACGTGGGTGCCCGGGGTTACGCCGAGGCCGTGTAGCGCGGCGGCTCTTGTTTCGCTTGCGCCCAGCAGGTCGGCGTAGGTGTGAACCTCGTCGCGATAGCCAAGGGCCAGGTCGGCGGAACCCCTGTGGTACCATTCGTAGAGGCGATCTGGAAGCGTCGGTGCAGTGGCCATCGCGAGTATTGGGCACAGGTACTGCGGAAACTTCAAGAGCAGGTATTCCCTTGTCGAGCCGCGGGCGGGCCGGTAGCTTGGAACGCGACGATGGGTTCGGTCCGGTTCAATCGGGAAGCTGTGCAAGGCTGGTTCTTTGGCAACTTCTTCAGCCTTCTGGTGGTGGCCAGCAGCCTCGCCATGTGGGCGGTGCCCGCGTGGGTACTGAGCTCGGTGTGGGACGTCCGACTGTCGTGGCCGGCCCACCTCGCGGGAGCCTCCCTGACGTATGTACTCAACCGCCTCGTGATCCGTGGATCGCGGCGCCGGCCCAGTGCTTGGCAGCGGCGTTACTCGGCGGTAGCGCTGGTGCTGCTGTTGTGTGCTGGGTTTTTGGCGGTGAGCTCGGCGCTCTTCGGAGTCGCCGGCGTACTTGCGAGCTTGGCGGATCCGGAAGCGGGTCGGGTAGCGGCGTCGGCCCTGCGCTATTGGGGACTGAGCGGCATGGCGGTGGTCGCCGGGGCGCTGACCTTCGGATACACGGGTGGCCAGCGCCAGTTGCGCGTCAATTATCTCGAAATTCCTTTGCCGGGCTGGAGGCGGCGTTTGCGGGTGTTGCAACTGAGCGACATCCACATCGGCCAGAATCTCAATGTCGACCAGCTGCGGGAGTTTGTCGCTCGCGCCAACGCCGAGTCGCCCGACCTGGTCTGTCTGACCGGCGACATCGTCGACGGGCCGCAGGCCGATATGGAGGAATTCTTTCCGATTCTGGCGCGGTTGAATGGGCGACTGGGGGTGTTTGCGATCCTCGGCAATCACGACCACTACGCTGGCGCTGAAAGGGTCGAAGAGGCATTGTCCCGACACGGGATTCGCGTCCTGCGCGACAGCGCCGTAACCGTCGAGTTGGACAGTACCAAGCTCCACGTCATGGGGCTCGACGACCGCGGGATCGACTGGGCGCGCGGTGTCCACGGTCACGAGGTGCTGACTGATTTGCTCGCCGAGGCGCCATCGGGTGTTGCCCAACTACTGCTGGTGCACCGACCGGACATATTTCGCCAGGCGGCGACGGCCGGGGTTGAGCTGACGCTTTCCGGCCACACCCACGGTGGGCAATTGGCGGTTCCGTGGTTCGGTGCCAGGAGGAGAAATCTTGCGGAGTTCATGACCAGATTCGATCGCGGACTATTTCGCCGCGGTGATTCGATCCTGTACGTGAATTGTGGGCTTGGTGTGACTGGACAGCGGATACGGCTGTTTACCCCGCGCGAGATCTCGATTTTTGACTTGTGCTCTGCGGCGGAGAGCAGTGTGGTGACTGACGTCGCGGGTGCCGAGCTGTCGGAGATTGCTCGGCCTGCTGCGGCGGTAGGCTGAGAATTGAGGCGTTCGCCCTCAGTTAGCCTGTGTGAATGGTCCCGAACGGCCGGTCGCCCGGTAGGCTGAAGCTTCGGGCTTCTCTCCCGCAGTAATTTTGTCCCGGTGAAGGGTGCGCCCGGCCGATCACTTGGCCGGCCCGAGAAAGTGCTCGAGCGCAAGGGGGAGGGAGTGTCGGTCCACCGGGTGCGCGCCTGCGCGCAGCAGATCCGGGTTGCCGCGGCCCCACACCAGGACCGGCTTGCCGGCAGCCAGCCTATTCATGCAGATGCGTTCGGTTTCGCCGCCGCAGCGCGCGGAGGAGGCGAATACCAGGGTTCCCAGCGCGGCAATGAGTTGATCGCGACGGCGGCCGTGGCTCGGAGCAGCGTGGTCCTCTGGGCGGAACGGAGACAGCACGACGGTCTGGCTGCGATCGAAACGCGCGCGCTTCGGGCCGCAGCCGAATGGATCGCTTCGGAAGTCACCTGCGAAAGCGGAGAGCAGGCCGCGGTCCAGGACCACGATTCTGGCGCCGCGCATCGACCGCGCTGCCATCGCCGCCAGGCGGTGCGTTGACTTCATGCCGCCCGTCACGATGGTCAGGCCCTCTCTCAGCGCAGCTTCTACGATTGCGAGGGTTGCCTGCAGTGTCTCGTCGGCGATCTCGCGCGAGCTCAGGATGGCCAGCGACGGGTGCTCGAGGAGCCGCCGATTGCCGAGGGTGAAGAGCAGCGGCGGCGGGTGTTCGATTGCCAGCAGCCGGCGTGGATAAGCGGCGGAGTCGATGGCGACCGCAAGTGCTCCGGCCTGCCGCAGCTGGTTGATGATCCAGGCGCATCGTGCCAGGTGTTGCGGGCGCTGGCGGGAGAGCCGTGCCACCGTCCGTGCGGATAGGCGGTAGCGATGGCGCAACGCGTCCGGCTCAAAATCGGCGACCGCCCGCAGGGTGGTCCCGTCGCGGCGAGCCAGCTCCAGCAGCCGGCATAGGGTTCGCTCGCCCACTCCGGGCAGCTCGCGCCAGAAAACGAGGTCATCTGCAATCGGCATGTGATACTTATGCCATAGATCTAGCAGGTATCAAATACCCCGGGTTCTCTGTACCTCACCTCGGCCTGAGCCTGTGCCCGTGCGTCAGCCTACGAGCGAAGCGAGTTACGGGTTACAGCTCTTGGCTGTTGGCTCTTGGCTGTTGGCTCAATGACAAATCGTCGACTATCGTCGCGCAGCGACCACCACCCTTTGCCTTTGCCTCTGCCCGTGCCTCAGCCTACGAGCGAAGCGAGTTCCGGTCTAGAGTGGTCGGGTCTTGTCGTACGAGGAGCCGCGCTCGTCGCGCAGGCGTTCGAACTCGCTATCGGCGTCGCGGAATACGCGCGGTTTGCGCTGAGCGAGGCCATAAAGCGTCATTGCCGCGGCCACGATGCCGACGGTGAGCCGGGGGTGGGCGCGAATCCAGACGAGGAGTTCCAAAACAGCTTCCATGCGATCGATCTCGCCAGATAGGGTAGCTCGCTGCGAATCTGCTTCAAGAATGAAATCGCGGATGCCGGGGTTCGTGCCCGCGCAACTAGCAAAGCGACCTTGTGTGCATCAAAGCGGCGATGTCGGGCATCCCCCGGGGTGGGATGCGTCGACGTGAGCTGGCCGGCAGCGACCGATCTGATCATTGCATTGCCCCAGTGCATCACGCATACAGATGGGCCACTGCGCATGGGAACTGGGGGATCGGATGATGGCTGAAGGGCCGGCCAAACGGCTGTGCCGGGGCGTCGCCGCGGCGCTGACGGTCGCGGTGTTGTTGCTCGCGACCGCCGCGATGGGGATGCTCCGGGGCGACGCCAACTGCGACGGTGAGTTGAATCTGGAGGACCGCTCTGCCTTGATCGCGGCGATATTTGCCGGCAGCGGCTGTGCGACCGCCGACATCAACGGCGACCAACTCATTTCGGTGCCCGACCTGACCGATTTGCAAGAGATATTGGCTGGAATCACGGTTTCGCCGACACCGAGCCCAACGCGGCCGCCGACCCCGGAGCTGTCTCCGTCGCGCACCCTCGACCCAAGCGGGACGCCTTCTCCCACTGCGGTCGGGCCGACCGCGACCCCGACCGGCGAGGGTACTGCCATACCCGGCAGTGAAACTCCGACTGGCACTGTGACCGTTACTGCGACGATCACCGGGAGTCCCCCGCCGACTGGCACGACGACGGCCAGTCCGACCGGTAGCGGTACCGCCATGCCGAGCCGGGCGGCTACGTCGACCGAGACTCCTACGGGGACCCTCACCCGGTCGTTTTCCCGGACGCCGACGAGGCGGCACTCGCCCACTCGGACCGGTACTCGTACGCGCACCTCGACGTATACCCGCAGCCCACGCCCGAGTGGAACTCCGACGCGAACCCGTACCGGTACTCGGACCGGTACGCCGACTCGTACTCGTACCCGCACGCGGACGCCGTCCGGTACGCGTACTCCATCGGCGACACGGACTCCGACCCGTACCGGCACCGCGACGCGAACCCGCACCGCGACACGGACTGTAACCCGCACGCGAACTCGGTCGTTCACGCGCACCCCGTCCCACACGCGCACGGCGACCCGTACCGGCACGGCTACGCGGACGTCGTCGCACACGCGCACGCCGTCGTTCACCCGCACGCCGACGGGCACCCGGACGTCGACCGGGACCGGCACGGCGACTCGTACCGGCACGGCTACGCGGACGTCGTCGCATACGCGGACACCGTCGTTCACCCGCACGCCGACGGGCACCCGGACGTCGACCGGGACCGGCACGGCGACTCGTACCGGCACGGCTACGCGGACGTCGTCGCATACGCGGACACCGACGGGCACCCGGACGTCGACCGGGACCGGCACGGCTACGCGGACTCGGTCGTTCACCCGCACGCCGACGGGTACGCGCACCCCGACCGGCACGCGGACCGCGACCGGTACAGCCACCGGAACTCGAAGTGCCACGATCACGCGCACCCCGTCGTTCACGCGCACAACGTCGTTCACGCGGACACCTTCTTTTACGCGAACCCCGACAGGGACGGGGACGGCGACCGGCACGGTGACGTCGAGCCGTACCAGTACCGCGACGCGGACGCGGAGCTTTACGCGGACCGCGACCGGCACCCGCACTGCGACGGGTACCGCGACGGCGACCCGCACGGTTACTTCCACCCGTACCCCGACGATTACCCGCACGCCGTCGTTTACTCGCTCGCCAACCGTGACGAGAACCCCGGTGCTCACTTCGACGCCCACCCGTACGGGTACGCAGACGCTGACGCCGACGATTACGCGCACCCCGACAGTGACGGGCACCCCTACGCAAACGGGAACGCCGACGCCGACCACGGATCGCATCGGCCCGATCATCTCAGCGATTCAACCGGTCGCGCAGAATGGTTGCCCCGGGTGCTGTAGTTTCAATTGCCGCCTCACGCCGACCCCGACGCCGGAATTCGACTCCAAGGGCAGGCGTGTCTACACCGCCGCCGATCGATTCCTGTTCATTGTCGAAACCGGCTTCGGCGCGTCGTTGCTCGACGCCGGTAGCGAAGGGTCGATCGTCGGCGGCGAAGTTAGCGATATCGTGCACGCCTCGATGCGGCCGTCGCTGCAGGTACTCGGCGAAGCCGACTTCGGCAATGGCAGCAGTACTATCTGCGACGGCTCGCCTTTTGACCCGCCGGGCGGTGTTCCGGGGTTCTCCCCGCCGCTGATCGATTGCACGTCGCCGGATCTTCCGCCGCAAGGTGTCATCGACTGTGAAGCCACCCAGCCCGCCGTTCGCGACGCCCTCGAGGACATGGCCTGTCGATTTAGTTTTGTGGTGACCCGGGCGAACTCATGTACCAAAAACCGCTTCGGTGATTTTGACTTCCTGTCCCCATTCAGTACTCGACAGTTCTGCTTTCAGATCCCCATCGACAGTGCCCTGCCCGCGGGCGAATGGGTTATTGCCGTCCAAGCCCGTGATATTGTGGGCAATCTGGGGCCTCTCGACGAGATCGTAGTGCGCGTTTCTCCCGTGCCGTGAGCCACTCCCCGGTACCCCGATCCGTCACGAAACCCCCGCGGGATCGGGGGCGATCCTACTTTAGCCGTTGACCGCCGGCGGACCTGTGCCACTATCTCCGCCGGACGGAAAAGAGCTTCCCGGTCTTTTTCCGCTTGACAGTTAGGGCCGAAACTGGAATATAGCCGACGGGTTCGATTGCGAACGTGCCGAACTCATATGCAGGCTGCAGTGAACAAAAGGAGGCGTGCAATGCGATTGCTGGAGCGAAACCCGCGGCTGTCGGGCCTAATGTTGGGACTGGCGGTGCTGGCCCTTGCCGGTGTGCGGGCCCAGGCGCAACTCGAGGTAACTTCGACCAGGCCCGGTTCGATTGCCATCTTTCCCAAGGTGATATCGGACGGGACCCGAGATACGATTATCTCACTGACCAACACCACCAATATGATGGCCTACGTGCATTGCGAGGCCACCAACGGTATCGGTGAGTGTGCTGGATCGCCGGATCCCGCCAACCAGACGTACTACTGCAACGTAGACGAGGACTGCTTGAACGTCACGGATCCCAACGGATCCACTGTCGCGAACGCCGGTCCTTGCGAGGTCCGTTGGCAGCCGGGCGACTACGACCTGGTGCTGACCGCACAGCAGCCTACGTTCTGGCGAGTATCGACCGGACGCGTACAGGATCCCAATCTGAACTCCGGGGATTCCTGCACCACTAACGGGGCCAACCAGACCCTCTGCCCGGGATTTTTTCTCGGCAACGGCAACAACGGAGCCGGCGCCAATATACCGGGTGCCAGCGGCGCCTTCCGGGGCGAGATCCGCTGCTTCCAGACCGACATGAGCGGCAGCCTGAGTACTGGGAACGCCCTCAAGGGCGAAGCCATCATCGAGGCCCTCAATACGGACGGTAGCGGTGCCGGGCTCCTGAGCGCGTACAACTCGCTCAACGTGGAGGGGCAGGGTACGCCGGTAAGCACGGATACCGCCAACCTCAACGGTTCCGAATACGCCCGCTGCCCGGACAGCCTTACTATCGACCACCTGGCGCCCGGGGAAACCGATCCGATTTCCGGAGCGGATGTGGAGGTCGAACTCACCTTCATCCCCTGCACCTACAATACGATCAACCCGACCTCGATGCGGGTCGCGCTGAACACCTACGACCAGATGGAAGTGCCCCGTTCCGGGGGCGATATCCGCACTTGCTGGGCCAACTACCGCGGCTCGGAAGACGGCGCGACGGCGAACCGTGACACGCTGTATCTCCGCACTACGGCGGCGGCAGCGCAGAGCGGCAACTGTAGCGCCGGCGTCCCGGATGGCTCGATCAGCTGCAGCTCGGACTCGGACTGCGGTCGCGGCGGCGTATGCTTTGACAACGCCTGCCAGGGCGGATCGACAATCGGGCGCACGTGCGCGGTCGATGCCAACTGCGGTACCGGCGGTGTCTGCGGGCCCCCGTCCGGCATTCTCGGCGTCGCAGAGACTCTATACGACGGTGGGGGCATTCCGGGAAGTTCTGCGGAAGTCGCTCATCTTGTCGGGACACGCGGGGACGACGACACGATGTCTACCGCGGGTGAATTCTAAGCGGCCTCGGTTTGGCGTGAGAAAGGGGATACCCAAATGCTCAACAAGTGGAAACTAGCTTCTTTCGCCTCGGCGATCGTGGTGATGGGGGCGGCGGCAGTAAGCGCTGCGCCGGATCACGACAATCCATCGGGGTTGCTGATGTACCCAAAGATCGAGGTCGACCTGAGCAATAACGTCGACACGCGGCTTCACATCTCGAACACCAGCAGTGAGCAGACCATGGCACATTGCTTCTACGTGAATGCCAACAGCCATTGCACCAACACGGGTGGCGTGTGTGAGAGCTTCGCCGACTGCAATGACAACGGCGTCTTCGGCGCTTGTGTTCCCGGGTGGATCGAGACCAACTTCGACATCTTCTTCACCAGCAATCAGCCGATTGGTTGGGTTGCATCTGCGGGGCTGGCTGGTGACGAGTTGCCTTGCCGCGCTACGTTCCTCAACCCTAACCCGTGCTTCGGCAACGGCAGCAATAACGGGACGAGGATCCCGCCGATCTCGGAGACGCCGTTCGTCGGCGAGCTCAAGTGTATCGAAGCGGACCCCGACACGCGGCTTCCGGTTCCATGCGGTGGAACCGGTCCGGCTTGTGCGAACAACCTCACCGGACACGCCGCCATCACCGCGGGCGGTGACGTTGCTTCCTATCACGCGGCCGGCCTCGAAGCTCTTCAGAATGATGGGTCCACGGATCTGATTATCGGTGGAGATCCTGCTGCGGCGGAGTACGAGCCGTGTGCCGAGGTTCTCGTGATGGACTTTGTCTTCGACGGTGCTGTCGATCCGATCGGTGACCCGCTGCAGGCTTCGTCGGAATTGACGCTCATTCCGTGTACTCAGGATTTCCGCGGTCGGAATACGCCGCCGATTACCGCGCAGTTCCTCGTATACAACGAGTTCGAGCAACGTCTGTCGACGAGTCGACGACTGGAGTGCCTGATGGACTCGCCGATCTCGGCGATCGACACCGGGGACCCGAGCCGTTCGATCTTTTCGGTCGATGTCGGTGGTACCGTCACCGGGCAGGCGCGAATTCGTGGGGTTGGTGGTGGTCTTGCCGGTGTAGCAATGCTGGCTACCGCTACGGACTTCAGTGATTCGACCACTCGGGTAGGGCGGTCCGCTTATGCACTCGACACTGTGGTCGAAACGGCGGACAGTGCGCCGGATACCATTTCTCTCCCGTAGTGTGACTTGATAGAAGATTCGAGCAGTTTCGTGACGAAGCGGACCTTAGGAGGAACACCCATGAGGACTTTTGCGGGGCGGAGTGCCGCGAGCAGACTGGCGCTAGGGATTGCGCTCGCGTGTCTCGCCAGTACTGCGAGTGCCCAATTCACCGTTGAAGAACCTAGCTCGGTGCTGATCTTTCCTAAGGTCGTGTGCGCCGACACGCCAGCACGCGACACGGTAATTCAGACTACCAACACCAGTAACATGATGGCCTACGCGCATTGCTTCTATACGGATGGGCAGAGCTTGAACGGCGTGGCGCGGTGGGCGGTTACCGATTTTCCACTCAGCCTCACTCGGCAGCAGACCACTACCTGGTCGGCGTGTTCCGGTCGGCCACTCAACCCGGCCGATAGCCAACTCGGAATCGATCCGGGTTCGGTTCCACCGGTCGTGAGTGGTTTCACTGGCAGCCTGGTGTGCGTGCAGGTGGACTCGCCCTTCGAGGGCGCGCCGAGCGGAGCGAACAACCTCACTGGGCGCGCGGATGTGGGCGGCTCGGGCTACAACGCGGTCGGCCTCCCCGCGATCAATGCCGGCGCCGACAACGTGCTGGACCTCGACGGCGTCGAGTACGCGCAGTGCCCTTCGTCGTATCACCTCAACTTTGCAACCAACGGTTCGCTTGGGGCGGTCGCACTTGGCCCAATGGTGGGTCAGGGGTTGGGCGATGCGGTGGCTACGGTGAGCACGAGCGTGACCGTTGTACCGTGTAGCTTCGACTTCGCCAACTTGATCCCGTCACGCGTCAACATCGGCTACAACCCGATCGTAGACGAGATGGAGGACAGCGGATCGCAAGGTACTCCGGACGAGGTTATCTGTTGGGATAATCTGCAGCTCGATTCGACCGGTTTTGAGCTGGCGACTAGTTTCGGTACCGCACAGGTCAATGGAACCGATAGTACTACAGGCAGCCCGGCGCCGTTTGTTGCGGTGGCGAGCGTCCTCCGCGTCGGTGGAACCTCGGTGGGGTCGGACACGGCGACCACGAATCTCCACGCGGTAGACGGGGAACTGGCCAACGGCCAGATCATCTTGCCCTGAGGGGATGCGGCTGAGTCATGCGAGTCAACGAGAGCCCACGCGTGAAAAGGAGCCATCGGATGGTTACTGGAAGTAGCACTTGCAAATTCACCGCTGCGGCGTTCGCGGTCGCCCTGACCGGGCTGATCGTAAGTGCGGGCAGCGTCGCTCATGCGCAGACCACGTCGGTGGTCGCCGCCGGCGGTTACCTGGTTTTCCCGAAGATTGTCGCCCACACCACTGCGGCAGGCGCCAACCCGGCGCTCGCCGCCGGTGAGTTCGCTCAAGACACCGTCATTCAGCTGACCAACACGTCGACGGATTTGATTGAGGTGAACTGCTATTACATCAATGCGAACCGGCACTGTGGTACGCCGCCGGGCGCGGGCGCGGTGGTTTGCCGAGACGATACGGAGTGCCCAGCGGGCGTGCGTTGCGTACCGGGATGGCAGTCGCAGGACTTCCAAATTGAGTTGACCCCGCGGCAGCCGCTGGGTTGGACCGCATCGGCGGGTCTGGAACTGCCGTGTTCGCCGGTCGGAAACAACTCGTGTGCAGGTAATGCGATTCAGCAGGGATTGATTCCTCCAGTGGGCGAAGACCCGTTCATCGGCGAGTTGCGTTGTGTCGAGGTGTCATCGGATGTTCCGTTGTTGGCCAACGACCTCAAGGGCGAGGCGACGATTGTCGAGAGTGGGCCATCTGGGGCACCTCCGACGGATGTTCTGACGGCCGCGTATAACGCCGTGAGTTTTGCGGCATTGTCGGACGGCGGTGGTGGAGACGCGCTCTGTTTGGGCGGCACCCCGACGGGCGGCACGGCCTGTGCGGCACAGTACACACCGTGCGGTTCGAGTCTGTCGTTGCAGCACTACTTTGACGGAGCGGTTACGCCGCAAGGTGTCGTGAATACCGAACTTACGCTTTCGCCTTGTAGTGCACGCGTCGAGGCTGGTGGGGTGATTGTGCCCGACAATCGGGTTGTGGCGATGATTCTGGTGTACAACGAGTTTGAGCAACGGTTCTCCACCGGGACCGTGCTGAATTGTGTCGAGAGTATCCGATTGGTGGATATCGACACGCCGCCGGGTCCGGCGGGCGACGAGGCTTCCTTGTTTTCTGTGGGAACCCAGGGGACCTTGGGGGGCCAGACGCGGATTAAGGGTACCAGCGTCGCCGACAACGGTTTTGGTCCTGGACTCGTGGGATTGGCGCACCAGTACTTCGCGCCGGACGCCAGCGCGTCGGCGACGGCGTCTTCGGCGCACCACGTCAATGTGAGTGAGTTTGCAGCGCAGAATCCTCCGGATGCGGTGATTCTTCCTTTGGCTCCGTAAGATTGGGTTCGTTGTATACGGGAAGGGCCGGGCGCTGGTGGGCGTTCCGGCTCTTTTTCGTCAATGAGGGGAACCTTGGCCCTGGGGTGAAAACGGGATGGGATTAAAACGGATTCTTGTAGTTGAGGATAACTTGGATAACCGCCGAATCCTGGTGTATAGGCTCAAGCGGATTGGCGAGTTTGACATCCTCGAGGCGAGTAATGGCGAGGAGGCTCTCGCGATGGTCAAGGAGGATCCGCGTCCGGATCTGGTGTTCATGGATCTCAAGATGCCGGTGATGGACGGGTGGGAGGCGACTCGCCAGATACGCAAGCTCGAGGGTGGCGAGAAGATACCGATTATTGCGCTGACGGCGCAGGCGATGGCGGGGGACGAGCAAAAGGCGCTTGCGGCGGGGTGCGATGATTATCTCGCTAAGCCGATTGTCGATCTCGGGATTGTCAAGAGTAAGATGGAACGGTTGCTCGACCGGTAGTTTCGGTGTGGATACCGGCGACCCGTTGAAAATCAGGACGCGCGTCGCAAACGGTCGTTCGAAGCCATTCGGGGGCTGCCGATCCTGCTTTCGGCTGCGTTGCGGACTTCTCAACAGGATCAATAAGTTAGCTCGCCTCCGGATTGGTGTCCTGCCGAAGCGCGGAAATCGTGATTCTCGCGGGCGCGCCTGTATCTCAGCGGACTGCTAGTTGGAGCTTTTCTACAGTGTAGGGGACCGGACGACAGCGCCGGTACGGTTGGGATTGCGGGCACCGCGCCTGGCGTTGGTTGGCCTGCTGGTTGGTCCCATGTTGCCGTTGGGGCCGGACGTCGCTCGGGCGGCGCGTCCTTGCGGTAGCCCTGCGCAGGTTGTTGATGCGGTGTTCGGCGGTGATGTGGGTTGCGCGGCCGATGTGGACGGGGATGGCAGAGTGGGTGCGGCTGACGTGGTTGCCGTGGTCGGAGGCTTGCTATCGACCACCCGAACGCCCTCTCCTACGGTCACCGCGGTGTGTAGTTCGACGGCGGCAAGGGATCCGACGCCGACAAGGTTGCTGGCGTCGCGGACGGCGGTTGATACGGTGCGGCCGACGGTAGAGGCCACTGGGACTGGTACGCCCGTGCTGAGCACCGCGACGGCGACGAGCCGGGTGGTTCGGTCGGTTAGTCCTGCGGCGACCCGGGTCGGAACTGCTACGCGGACCGGTACGGCGCGGCGTCTGGCAACACGGACACGTACGCCGAGCCGGACACGGAGACGGTCACGGACTCGTACGCCGACCCGGACGGGAAGCTCGACTCGTACGCAGCGGCCGACGCGGACACGTACGCGCACCCGAACGCCGAGCGCGACGCGTTCTTCGAGCGCCACGCGTACGGCGACGCGGACGCGGACGAGGACCCGGACGCGGATTCCCACACGGACGGTGACGGCGACGAGGACGGCGAGCAGTACGCGGACTCCATCTCGTACGCGTACGGCGACGCGGACGCGGACGAGGACCCGGACGCGGATTCCCACACGTACGGTGACGGCGACGAGGACGGCGAGCAGTACGCGGACTCCATCTCGTACGCGTACGGCGACGCGGACCCGGACGCCGCGGGCGACGCCGACTGCGACGCGAACGCGGACGGGTACGCGCACCGCGACAGATACCCGTACGCGTACCAGCACGCGCTCGCCGTCGCGGACCCGCACGCCTTCCGGCACCAGGACTGCGACACGAACCGGCACGTCTACGCGTACGGGGACGTCTACGCGCACCTCGTCTTTCACGCGCACCTCCTCTTTCACGCGCACGGCGAGTGCGACGCGAACAAACACGGGGACTCGGACGGCTACACGTACGCCTACCCATACACGCACGCCGAGCGGCACCCGTACGCCGAGCCCGACACGGAGCGAGACAGCGACGCGCACGGCATCACGCACGGGCACGCGT
>Ga0114931_10001702_pt1 | contig 27954 bp, 25 predicted proteins | sample 2SBtaG_FD_89579 | JGI IMG/M metagenome (GOLD analysis project Ga0114931, IMG submission 89579) | Deep subsurface microbial communities from Kolumbo volcano to uncover new lineages of life (NeLLi) - 2SBTROV14_V59a metaG | ecosystem: Environmental > Aquatic > Marine > Volcanic | place: Kolumbo... | reverse complement strand
TCTCCACCAATCGTTTCCGGCATTCAACCTTTTCCCGTCATAGTGAATCTTGAAATACGTTCTCTTCGGGTCTTTCAGGAATGCTTTTACTTCTCTTCTGAATTTCCTATAGTACGCGGGATCATGTGTTGAAGGTTTATGGAACTTCTCGATCTGTTCGGGCGTGAATTTCATAATCTTCTTCGCGGGTTCTCCACCCCAGAGCTCGCCTGCAGGTATCACTCCCCCCGCTTCTGAAATGAACATCAGCATGGCGTTCTTGTTGAGTTTAAAACCTGGTTTGATGAGTGACATTCCACCAAGCAAGGTCCTCTCGGCCACATCGATTTTTCCGAGCCTCAAGGTTTTCCCCTTGAGCTGATGCGTTATGAAGATTGAGTCGCCACCAACGAGGCACCCCTTGCCGAGCGTTATCAGTTCCGGGAAATAGGGGTCGAATTTGATGTAGTGCGGAATACACACATCATACCCGACCTTGAGTCCTGTTGTCCTCAGCAGCCAGTTCTTGAAGTGGCTCGGGATGATTCTTGTTTGGAGAAAGAAAATTAATTTGTTGTAGAGAATTCTCACAGCGCCTTTCTTGTAATCGCCTTTTGCTTTCAGCTTTATCTCTACGACTCGTTTCTTTGACCGTATGAATTTCTCAAGCTCCTGTTTCACGTACGCTTTCATTGTAGTCTTTTCACCACTCCGTGGTTCGCGTTGACGGGTACATACTCCTCATCCTTAAAAAGCTTTGTGACCATCTTCCTAACAACACGGGGTATGCCGAATTCCCGGCGACTGCCGCATGACTGGTCATCCCGCCTTCAGCAGTGACTATTGCAGCCGCTTCCCCCATGGCAGGAACGGCTTCGGGCCTCGTCATGCCGCTGACAATATCCTCTTTTTTCAGTGTGTTAACGCAGATCATGATCATTTAAGTTTTCTTATTCTTCTAGTGGAAAAGTCCATCTCTATGTGTTATACAACAATGCAGCATCTTCTCCAGTATAGATATCCTCTTGTTTGGAGGTCATATTTTGAAATTATTCCAAACAAACAAGAGTACAAGTATGACTTCTACCCCTTTGAGACACCAATCAACGATTAAATGAGCGTACATCTGAGAAAGAGACTGCAGAATTCATCCGCCAACTTCTCCAGGTGGTGTTTGTTCCTTATGCTAATCGATGCTCGTCCTTGGTAAAAGTCCTCGATTGTCAGAAAAACGTAGGATGCCCCCGCCGGGCGAGGTCGTTCCTGCATCACTCTCGGCTCGGCGGGGACCACGAAAGGGATTTCCAATCCCTTGAGTATGCCCCCGCCGGGATTCGAACCCGAGTCACCGCCTTGCTCCGGAGCTGAATGCTGTGGCATTCCGCATCCCGCTAGAGGGCGGTATGATTGGCCGGACTACACTACAGGGGCTTGTAGTAGCGCTGCGAACAGGAGGGGCTTTTTAAACGTTTTGTCCTCTTTGGTCTGTCCAGAAAGAGGTTCTCCGTCTCGGGAAAGTGGTCGCGGAGGTGGAGATTAAATTCAACCCTTACGTTCTACACATTCGCCTCGACAACAATCTTTAAATATGGCCCGCTACGCCCGTGAACAATCAGTACAGAGTGGAGGAGCACATCATGATCTGGGAACTCTATGTCTTGATTGTCGTGGCCCTTGGAGGCCTCATCTATACAATCTTCGTCGCGCGTGACGTGAAACGACAGAAGATGGGCAACGAACGTATGCAGGAGATTGCCGGCTATATCAGGGAGGGCGCAATGGCCTTCCTCCGTCGCGAGTACATCATTCTCGCGGCCTTCGTCATCATCGTTGCCGGCGTGCTGGCCATCTTCATCAGCTACGGCACGGCATTCGCCTTCGTCCTCGGCGCCATCGCGAGCGCCATCGCGGGGAACATCGGCATGCGCATCGCGACGCACGCCTCTGTCAGAACCACGCAGGCCGCCAGGAAGAACCTGAACAGCGCCTTGCGAATCGCGTTCAAGAGCGGGAGCGTCATGGGCCTCTCGGTCGTGGGCCTCGGCCTGCTTGGCATCCTCGTCCTGTTCCTCGTCTTTGGTGTGGAGAGCCAGCCGGCGAACCTCGACCTCATCCTCGGCTTCAGCTTTGGTGCCAGCAGCATCGCGCTCTTCGCTCGTGTTGGCGGCGGCATCTACACCAAGGCGGCAGACGTCGGCGCCGACCTCGTCGGCAAGCTCGAAGCGGGCATCCCGGAGGACGACCCGCGCAATCCGGCGACGATTGCGGACAACGTCGGCGATAACGTCGGCGACGTGGCCGGCATGGGCGCCGACCTCTTCGAGAGCTACGTGGGCAGCATCATCAGCGCCATGCTTCTCGGCATCGTCGCCTTCCCAAATAGCATGAAGGGGCTCGTCTTCCCCCTCGTCGTCGCTGGGCTCGGCCTCGTGGCGAGCGTCATCGGCACCTTCTTCGTCCGCACGAACGACGACAAGAAGATTAACAGCGTGCTCCATCGTGGCACCATCGTCGCGAGCCTCATCGTCGCACTCGGCACCTGGTTCCTCGCGCAGTACTACTTCGGCGGCGCGGCATTGTTCTGGTCCATAATCAGCGGCCTCGTCGCGGGCGTCCTCATAGGGCTTCTCACTGAGTACTACACAAGCTACCACTACGGTCCGACCCGGGCCATCAGCAAGGCGAGCCTGACAGGCACGGCCACGAACATCATCGAAGGCCTCGCCGTCGGGATGCGCAGCACCGGGTTCCCGGTCATCATCCTCGTCGCCGCCATTGGCGTCGCGTACTATACCGGCGGATTCTATGGTATCTCGATCTCAGCCGTCGGCATGCTCAGCACACTCGGTATCTCCTTGGCGGTGGACGCGTACGGTCCTGTGGCTGACAACGCTGGCGGCATCGCTGAGATGGCAGGGCTCGGCGCACGCATCAGGAAGCGCACCGACGCACTCGACAGCGCGGGCAGCACCACCGCAGCCATCGGCAAGGGTTTCGCCATCGGCTCGGCAGCTCTGACGGCCTTGGCCCTCTTCACGGCGTTCGCACAACAGACACACCTGACGAGCATCAGTCTGACAGAGCCAACCGTCATCATCGGCCTGCTCATCGGCGGCATGCTTCCCTTCTTGTTCAGCGCGATGAGCATGAAGGCAGTGGGCAAGGCTGCTTTCGCCATGATCGAGGAAGTGCGCCGGCAGTTCAAGGATATCAAGGGATTGCTTCAGGGCAAGGCGAAAGCGGACTATGCCACGTGCGTCGATATCGCGACGACGGGCGCATTGAAGCAGATGATCCTGCCAGGCCTGCTGGCGATTATCGCGCCTATTGCGGTTGGCCTCATCCTCGGTGTTGAGGCGCTCGGTGGCATGCTCGCCGGTGCCTTGGCGAGCGGCGTGATGCTCGCCCTCATGATGGCGAACGCGGGCGGCGCATGGGATAACGCGAAGAAGTACATCGAGACCGGCAAGCTCGGCGGTAAGGGCTCGGAGGCACACAAGGCGGCCGTCACGGGCGACACGGTTGGCGACCCGTTCAAGGATACGAGCGGACCGAGCATCAACATCCTGCTGAAATTGATGTCAATCGTTGCGCTCATCTTCGTGCCATTGTTCCTCGCAGTGGGCAGCCTGCTCTAAACCCCTTCAGTAACTTTTTTCTTTCCTAATGTAGCCGTACCATATTTTCTCAACGAAAGCTTTATATACTCTCTGACGGACTTCCCGAACAAGAAGAGGTGGGCGGTTCTGCGCATGGCATCCATGCATGGTCGACGTCCGACTTCGGCGGTGAGATTCCATGAACAAATCTGACGCGTTCATTCTCTGGTTCGACCAGCTCGGCATCGAGGACGTCCCCCTCGTCAGGGGCAAGAACGCCAGCCTCGGCGAGATGTACCGTGAGCTCGCGGAGAAGGGCGTGAAGGTGCCGAACGGCTTCGCCATCACCGCCCGCGCCTACCATTACCTGCTCGAGAAGGGCGGCGTGAAGGACCAAATCAGGCAGATTCTAGCGGACCTGGACACGCATAACATGCAGAACCTCACCGAGCGTGGCCAGAAGGTTCGCACGCTCATCAAGTCCGTCAAGTTCCCGCCCGAGCTGCGCGAACCCATCCTCGAAGCCTATCGCGACCTCAGCAAGGAGTATGGCACGAATACGGACGTCGCTGTCCGTTCGAGCGCCACAGCCGAAGACCTGCCCGATGCCAGCTTCGCAGGCCAGCAGGAGACCTACCTGAATATCCACAGCGAGGAGATGCTCATCGAGGCCTGCAAGAAGTGCTTCGCTTCCCTGTTCACGAACCGCGCCATCAGCTACCGGCAGGACAAGGGCTTCGACCATTTCAGCATCGGCCTCTCGATTGGTGTCCAGAAGATGGTGCGCAGCGATCTCGCGACGAGCGGCGTCATGTTCAGCATCGACACCGAATCGGGATTCGAGAACGTAGTGTTCATCACGGCCGCGTACGGATTGGGCGAGAACGTCGTGCAAGGAGCGGTGAACCCTGACGAGTACTACGTGTTCAAGCCGACGCTCCACAAGAACTTCCGACCAATCATCAGCAAGGAAGTGGGATCGAAAGAGAAGAAGATGATTTACGACGAGCATGGGAACAAGGCGACGAAGAATGTTACCGTGGCAAAGGAGGATCAGAAGCGGTTCTGCCTCAAGGACGATGAGATCCTCACGCTTGCGCGCTGGGCAGTCATCATCGAAGAGCATTACAGCAGGAAGGCAGGGAAGTTCAAGCCAATGGACATGGAATGGGCCAAGGACGGCAAGACCGGCCAGCTCTTCATCGTCCAGGCCCGGCCAGAGACCGTGCACAGCCAGAAAGCGCGGAACATGTACCAGACCTATCATCTCAAGGCGGACGACAAGAAGGTCCTAGTCACCGGTCACAGCGTCGGGAAGAAAATCGGCCAGGGCCCTGTGAACGTCATCAAGGACGTGAAGGAAATTGGCCGTTTCCAGGACGGGAGCGTGCTCGTCACCGAGATGACCGATCCTGACTGGGAGCCAATCATGAAGAAAGCGGGCGCCATCGTGACGAACAGCGGCGGCCGCACGTGCCATGCCGCCATCATCAGTCGCGAACTCGGCATCCCGTGTGTCGTCGGCTGCGGCAACGCGACGGAAACGTTGCGGGACGGCCAGGATGTGACGGTAGACTGTAGCCAAGGGGATGAAGGTTATGTCTACGAGGGCAAGCTGCACTACGACGTCGAGGAGACCAACCTGGACGAGATGCCGCAGACCAAGACGAAGGTGATGATGATTGTCGGCACGCCCGAGCAGGCCTTCGAGTTCAGCCGGATTCCGAACCAGGGCTGCGGGCTCGCGCGCATGGAGTTCGTCATCAACAGCTACATCCGAATCCATCCGCTCGCGCTCATCGACTATCCGAACGTCGAGCCGGACGTGAAGGCGAAGATTGACGAACTCACCTACGGCTACGACGACAAGAAGGAATATTTCATCGACCGGCTCGCGCACGGCATGGGCCGTATCGCAGCCGCGTTCTACCCGAAGACAGTCATCGTTCGCATGTCAGACTTCAAGACGAACGAGTATGCGAACCTCATCGGTGGGCAGAAGTACGAACCGAAGGAGGACAACCCGATGATTGGGTGGCGCGGCGCTTCCCGCTATTATGACGAGCGGTACGCACCCGGCTTCGCCCTCGAATGCGCCGCGATGAAGCGAGTGCGCGAGCAGTACGGCCTGACGAACCTCATCATCATGATTCCGTTCTGCAGGACGCTCGAAGAGGCGCACAAGTGCATCGACACTATGGCGGCGCACGGTCTCAAGCAAGGCGAGAACGGCCTACAAGTGTACGGGATGTGCGAGATCCCGAGTAATGTCATCCTCGCGAAGGAGTTCTTCGAGATCTTCGACGGCATGAGCATCGGCAGCAATGACCTTACGCAGCTGACGCTCGGCCTTGATCGCGATGCGGTCATGCTCGCGCACATCGGGAACGAGCGTAACGAGGCGGTGAAGCGGCTCATCGCCCAGGTCATCGAGACGGCGAACAATATGGGCAAGTACAGCGGCATCTGCGGCCAGGGCCCGAGCGACTTCCCAGACTTCGCCGAGTTCCTCGTCGAGAAGGGTATCCGGAGCATCGCGCTCAATCCGGACACGGTTATCTCAACCACGCTCAAGATTGCGGAGAAGGAGCATCAGCTCAGGACGTGAGATGCGAGATCCGGTCTTTCTGCCCGTTCCCTGTTTTTTCTCTGACGTTTCGTCCCACTCGGCGGGACAAGATTTAAAAGGACGTCTCATCTTGTCGCGCGCATGTTCGAGATGAAGGACAAGGAGGCACTCAAGAAGGAGGTGCACAAGCTCCGTCCGAAGGAGCTGAAAGAGCTTCTTCTTCTCACCATGTTCAAGCTCGAGATGACCCGCTCCCAGTTGGACGCGCTCACCGACCTCCTTGCGAAGAAGAAGGTGGTGGACGCGAAGAAGCTCTGGGAGGAGACCGGTAGGCGCTTCGAGCTCTGATTCTCAGGACAGTAAGAACAGAATAATTATAAAGCCCTAACCCATTATTCCCTGTAAAAGAGGTGGTTCGTCTTGGTGAAGGTTGCGATAAATGGCTTCGGCCGCATCGGTCGCATGGTGCTCCGCGCGGGGTGGTACGACCCGGATATCGAGTTCGTCGCGGTCAACGACCTGACCAGCACAGAGGAGCTCGCCTATCTCCTCCGCCACGACAGCGCGCACCAGCAGTTCGCGGGCCTCGTGGAGCATGACGAGCAGCATGTCATTATCGACGGCAAACCCCTCCGGGTCTTCGCAGAGAAGGATCCTGAAGCATTGCCCTGGGGCGAGCTCCACATTGACGTCGTCATTGAGAGCACAGGATTCTTCCTGACGAAAGAGCTAGCGAGCAAGCACCTGAAAGCGGGCGCGAAGAAGGTGCTGCTCAGCGCGCCGGCGAAGAGCGATGACATCCCGGTCTTCGTCCAAGGCGTGAACGAGCACGAGTACGACAAGGAGTTGATGCACATCGTGAGCAACGCGAGCTGCACGACGAACTGCCTGGCGCCGATGGTCAAGGTGCTCAATGACAACTTCGGCATCGTCCGCGGCTTCATGACGACCGTGCACGCCTACACCGCAGACCAGCGCCTCGTCGACAGTCCACACAAGGATCCACGCCGCGGCAGGAGCGCAGCCATCAACATCGTCCCGACCTCGACGGGCGCCGCAAAAGCAGTCACCAAGGTCATCCCTTCCCTGAAGGGAAAGCTGGACGGCTTCGCCGTCCGCGTCCCAATTCCTGACGGAAGCATCACGGACTTCGTCTGCGAACTTGCGCAGGACGTCACAGCCGAGGAGGTCAACGCCCTCTTCCGCAGCGTGGCGGAACATCATATGCAGGGCATCCTGTTCTACAGCGAGGAGCCAATAGTGAGTGAGGACATCATCGGGAACAGCCACAGCTGCGTGTTCGACTCCTTACTGACAAAGGTAATCGACGGCCGCTTCCTCAAGATCTTCGGCTGGTACGATAATGAGTGGGGCTACTCCTGCAGGATGATCGACATGACCAAGCAGATGGTCTAGTGCCGAGGAGAGCCAGTGGCGATTCGCTGTTGGGAAGACGGCATCTTTACCGCTAATTTTTTAAACGTGCCATGTTCTTCTCGCGAAGATGATACCCTCACTGCACGATATCGACGTCGAGGGAAAGCGTGTTCTGGTCCGCGTGGATTACAACATCCCGTTCAAGGACGGCGCGGTCGCCGACGACAAGCGTATCGTCGCGACCCTTCCGACCTTGAAGCATCTCCTCGGACACGACGCGAGCCAGATCGTCATCATGAGCCATTGCGGCCGCCCGAAAGGCGTAGTTGTGCCGGAGCTCTCGCTCAAGCCCATCGCTACGCATCTCGGCGAACTCCTCGGGGAACAGGTGGCGTTCGTCAAGGATTGCATCGACGTCGCGATTCCGAAGGGCAAGAAGATCATCCTGCTTGAGAACCTCCGGTTCCACGAGGAGGAGGAGAAGGACGACGCGGTGTTCGCGAAGAAGCTCGCGAAGCACGGCGACGTATACGTCAACGATGCCTTCGCCACCTTGCACCGGGCACATGCGAGCGTCAGCGCCGTCGCCAAGCTCTTCCCGGAGCGTGCCGCGGGCCTGCTCGTGGAGCGAGAGCTGAAGAACCTCGACTTCCATAATCCTGAACGGCCTTACATCGCATTGATTGGCGCCGCGAAGATTAGCGACAAGATAGAGATTATGGAGGCCCTGCTAGAAAAGGTCAACAAGCTGCTGCTTGGCGGTGCAGTCATCTTCCCCTTTTTCGAGGCGCATGGCTTCGAGGTCGGAACGAGCCTGTGCGAAGACGAGAGTGTGCCCTTGGCGAAGAACTTGCTTGAGAAGCACGGCGACAAGATTGTCCTGCCGACAGATGTGGTCATCAGCGAGAATCTCGAGAGCTCGGAGATGTTCACTGTCGACACGGACAAGATCCCGAAGAACATGAAGGGCTTGGACATCGGCGACCATTCCGTCGAGGAGTTCAAGCGTGTCCTCAACACGGCGAAGACGGTTTTCTGGAACGGTCCGCTGGGTGTGTTCGAGATGCCGCCGTTCGACACCGCCACGAAAGAAATCGCCGAATTCCTCGCGCAGAAGAAGATACGCGTCATCGTCGGCGGCGGCGACACCGCCAGCGCCGTGAAGAAGCTCGGATTCAGCGACTACTACACGTACGTCAGCACGGGCGGCGGAGCTGCGCTCGAATACATCGCCGGCAAGGAGCTGCCGGGATTGAAAGCGCTGGAGAGCTAGGCCATCCGTTCCCTGCGCAAGTAGAACCCTCGGTCCAGAATGTTCTTGATTGCGACGTTGCCCTCCTTGACGAGCTTGCCGTAACCGAGGTTCTCGCCCTGACTGTTCATCACGAAGACGAGCCCGTTCCTCGTCGACACCGCCTTCTCTGCGATGCCCTTCGCGAAAATGTCCCTGCCACAGAGGAAGAGCCACTCGGCCTTCTCGTCGACGACGGCCTTGTGTTCCTTCGTCCTCGCCGAGAGCAGCTCGATCAGGGCAGGACTCGGCTCAAAGACCTTCTTCTCCTCGCCGAGATACACTCCCACTCCGAAAAGATCGATTTTCCTCTTTTTGAGCGTTTCTTGAAGCTCGAGGAGGTCATGGTTTGATGAGTCGATAAGAAAGCAACGTCTCCTGATGCGCAGTACAGTACCCAGATCTTCTTCCGTGAGACCAAAGTCGGCGCAGAAGAGGGAAAGCGACTTCCTTCTCTTGCGATCGGGATTGCAAGACTCATTGAGGAGCGACATACTCGTCCTCCGGCTCGATGATCATGTTCGCGTCTTCAATCCGGACGTTGAGCGGGGTGAGCGCCTCGACCAGACGCGGACGGTAGGCGTCAAAGTTCAGGCTGTCGAGGAGCTCTTCGACCCGTTCCAGCTTGCGCTGGCGCAGTCTGATATCATCCTTCGTTGCCTCGAGGAAGGTGCGCTGCTCGTTGATATTCATCGCCGTGATGTCGCTGATCATCTGCTTCCGGAGCCATGCGAGACGCTGTCGGAGAGGTTCCAGGCGTCGCGCCTCGTCCTCTTCGGAGAAGCCCTTGACCTTGATTGCGTCGGCCTGGTCGAGCAGGTCCTGCTCTTCCGCGATGAGCTCCTTATACTTGCTGTTCCTGGCGCGCTCGGTGAAGAATCGTATCTTCTCCTTGTGGCGCAGCCGTTTCTCCTCGAGCACGTCGAGCTCGGCGCTGAGGCGCTCCCGCAGCGCTTCGAGCTTTCGCACCTTCTCCCGCGAACCCTTGTAGTCCTCGACGAGCTCCTTCACCTTCTTGATGTTCGCGAAACCAGCAGTGTCGAGCTTGGGATAGAGGGCGAGCATGGCATCCTCGAGCGCCTGAACTGCGCTGTTCAACAGTTGCAGCTCGTCACTGAGGTACTCGTTCAGCGCCGCGTTGCTCTTCCTTGTTCGGTCCTTGAAGCCCGTGAGCACGCTCTGGAAGTCCTGCTGCTGCGCCTCGATGAGGAAAGGATCGTCGATGACGAGCGTGCGGTCGAGCAGGTCCTGCACCTCCTTCCGGATGAGGGGGAGATGCTCGTCGTACACCGCCTGGGCGCGCTCAGGCACCTTCTTGAGGAGCATCGGGTCGCCGAGCTTGCTCGTCGCCCACTCCACAGCTTTCCGGTGGTGCTCAACCTCGTTCACGAAGTGCTGGATGTCTTTGGTGAGTCCGCAGTGCCTAACCAGGCGTTCTGGCCACTTGTCCATCCTGGCCGCATCGAGGGTGAGCGCTGCACGACCGCCGGGCCTGCTGAAGATGTCGAGGAATCCCATGGGGTGGTAAAGGCGAAGCAACTATATATGATTAATGGTCAGAAATTGCGAGAATGATTAGAGATTACGAGAATAGTCAGAGATGACAAGAATGACCAGGGAAAATCAGGTAAACTGCTCCATGCTTTCCGTGATGTTGACATTCTCGATGTCGTGGTCGACGAAGGGCTTGCCGTGCTCCGCCGGGACGTCCTCGTCGTACGCTTCGCGCTTGTCCTGATAGAAGATGCCCGTGCCGAGCCGTTCCGAATCGAGGGCACGCTCCATCGCCCGCATCCGGTCTGAAGGATCGTGCTTTTCGTCCTCGAGCTTGTAGCTGTGCTCTTTGAACCAGGTGACCGTGTTGAGCTTGTTGAAGGTGGCGCAGTTCTGCATGACGTCAATGAAGGAGAAGCCACGGTGCCGGATGCCCGCTTTGATGAGCGCGACGAGCTGTTTCGGGTCCGCGCTGAAGCCACGCGCGACGAAGGAGCCCCCTTGCGCCACGGCGAGTGCGAGGGGATTCACCGGGACCTCGATGACGCCGGTCGGCGTGCTCTTGCTCTTGTAGCCCTTCTGCGAAGTGGGTGAGGCCTGCCCGGTCGTCAAGGCGTAAATCCTGTTGTCGTGGACAAGGAGTGTGACATCATGGTTCCCGCGGATGCCGCTGAGGAAGTGGTTCATGCCCTCGCCGAAGGTGTCGCCATCGCCTGCGACAACGATGACTTTCAGTCCATTGTTCGCGAGCTTGATGCCTTCAGCAACAGGGATGGGCCGTCCATGCAGGCCTTCAAAGGTGTACGCCTTGACAAAATTGCACATGTGGCCGTGACAGCCGATGCCGCACACGACAACGACTTCTTCGTGCGTGAGGTCGAGCTCGACCAGGGCTTGCTTGAGGGCAAGCCAGATGCCGAAGTTGCCGCAACCAGGGCACCAGTTCGGCTTGAATCCCGTGTCAAGGGCGGCCTTGTCGATCATCGCGTCTGCCTCCTCTGCTCGAGTATGCTCTTCGCCTTCTCGTACACCTGTTCCGGGTAGAATGGCCGGCCGTCGTAGCGGCGGAGCCAGTCGTCGAAGGTGTGGCCAGTCTGTTCCCTGATGACGCCTTGCATCTGGCCGCTGATGTTCGTCTCGACCATGAGCAGACGTTTCGCCTTGCCGAGGATGGCGCTAACGCCCTCGACATGCATGGGCTGGACGTGCGTGAGCTGGAGGAAGTTGACGGCCTGACCCTCCTTTGCGAGCCAGTTCATCGCTTCGAGGATTGGCCCTTTCGTCGATCCCCACGAGACGATGGTGAGATCCGCCTCTTCAGGGCCGTGCAGCACGGGCGCCGGGAGCTCTGCCCTGATGAGGTCAAGCTTGCGCATGCGCTTCTCGTGCATCGCGTTGCGCTGCCCGATTTCCTCGGTGCTGAAGCCGAGGCCGTCATGCTCGTCACTGTTCGCCACGAACAGCCCGTCCTTCACGCCCGGAATCGAGCGCGGACTGACCCCATCGTCGGTGAGTGCGTAGCGCTGGAAGTCCGGTTCGACGTGACGGCAGAGCTTGCCGCGCTCCACCCCGGTCCTGGCCTCGAAGAAGGGTGCTGACTTGTGGCTCTCGCCGAGGTACTTGTCGCTGATGATGACGACCGGAGTCTGGTAGCGTTCGGCCATGTTGAGCGCGTCCATCGTGAGATGGAAAGCATCTTCGACGTCGCCGGGTGCGAGCACAATCTTAGGGAAGTCGCCGTGGCCGGCGTGCATGACGAAGCGCAGGTAGGCTTGCTCGGTGAAGGTGGGCACGCCCGTGCCGGGGCCGCCACGCTGCACCTCGACGAATACGACGGGCGTCTCGGTCATGCCTGCCAGGCTGATTGTCTCACCCATGAGGGCGTAGCCGCCGCCACTTGTGGCGCACATGGCACGCACACCTGCGAAGCCCGCACCCACCGTCATGTTGGCGACGCTGATCTCGTCCTCGGCGTGCTTGACTACGATGTCATGGCGCTCCTGCCACAGCGCAAGCGTGTGCAGGATGCTGCTGCTCGGAGTCATTGGGTAAGCAGCGTAGAACTTGAGGCCGCCCTTGACCGCGCCGAGGGCGATGGCCTCGTTCCCGGTGAGCACCATGCGTTTCGGCGCTCCCTCGACCGGACTGAGCCGGTGACAGCAGTCACCTCCATAGTGCTCCTGAGCGTAGACATAGCCTTCCCGTGCCGCCTTGATGTTCTCCTTGATGATTGCGGCCTTCTTACCCTTGAACGTGTCCGTGATAACACCTTCGAAGACCGCGAAGGGATAGTCCATGAGCCCGAAGGCGGCTCCGAGGGCGACAGTGTTCTGCATGAGTTCTGAGCCGTCGGCTTTTGCCGCGAGCTCCTTGAGCGGGACGGGACAGCGTTTTCCGCTGTGCATTCCCGTACGCGCCGGGTCGACGGTCTTCCCGTCATAGATGATAAGACTGTCGTCGTTCAACTCGTCCTTGTGGATGTCGATGGTGGCCTCGTCGAGCGCAATGAGGACGTCGACGCCATAGATCTGACTTCGCACCTCCTGCTCCTCAGCCCTAATCTGGTAGGTGTTGTGCCCACCGCGAATAAGGCTAGGGTATTCGATGTAGTCGAAGATCTGGAGGCCGATGCGCGTGCAGCACTTCGAGAACATGAGTCCTGCCTGCATAATGCCCATACCTGCCGGGCCGCCAATGCGAACACTCACCTGATTCTGACCCAAACACTCACCCCTTTCTCTCTGCGACCGAGCATGCTGATTTATATATCTTCCGCATGATGAAAAAGAATCAAAAAACATTATAAGCTCACATCGTCTTTCATGCATCATGCCCTTCATGAAGCGCGGCTACAAGCGTCGCCCTGAACACGTCCTCAACGCGGCAAGAGAGAAAGTCAAGAGGCTTTTTGACGAGGCGAAGGCTTTCCATCAGGCCAGCGACCCGGTCATGGCGAAGCGCAGGGTGAAACAAGCTCGTCGTGCCGCGATGCGGGTGCAGTTGTCCATCCCAGAATTCTGGAACCGTTACTGTCGGAGCTGCGACGCGTATCTCGTCCAGGGCGAGAACAGCACAGTGCGCGTCAAGCGGAGCGTGCGTATCCTCTGCTGCAAAGCATGCGGCGCGGTGCGCCGAAAGGTCGTGCGATGACGCGCTTTTCACTCACGCCGTTTTCTCCACTGGCTTGAACTCTAGGGCTCGCTCCTGAAGCCTCATCGGTCGTTGAGCAAGTATCGGTCGTTGGGCATGTCAGTCGCTGAAGACAGGCAAAACGTGCTTGACCTGCAAGTCAAGCTTTAAAACTAGGACGGACTTCTCCGCCTTCATGGCTCAGAAACGAATCGGCTCTGGCGCAGAAGCAGTCATCTTCCTCGAGCAAGGAAAGGACGAGCCTCGCATCATCAAGGATCGGATGCCGAAGACGTACCGCCATCCGCTGCTGGATGCGGAGTTGCGCAGGACGCGCACCAGACGCGAGGCGAACATCCTCAAGAAGTTGGACACGCTGCACGTGCCGGGGCCGAAGCTGCTCGGCACGGATCGCGAATCAGTCATCGAGATGGGATTCATCGACGGTACGCCGCTGAAACGGCTCCTCGACGACGAGCCGGAGTGGGCAGGCGCGGTGGGCGAGGGGCTCGCGCGGCTGCACGACGCAGGCATCATCCACGGCGATCTCACCACGAGCAATATGCTCGTCAAGGACGGCACGCTCTTCTTCATCGACTTCGGGCTCAGCAATGTCAGCCATGGCGCGGAGGAGAAAGCGGTGGACATCCATCTCTTCAGGCAAGCACTCGAGAGCAAGCATCATGCAGTCTCTGACAAGGCTTCTCGTGCATTCGTGAAAGGGTACAGGAAATCAAAGCATGCGCAGAACGTGCTTGACCGGCTCGAGGTCGTGGAACGCCGCGGTAGGAACAAAGGAAAATACTAATGAGAAGAAGCACAAGATGACGTCGCCCGGTCGCCAGAAACGGATCCTCACACGCCTCTTCCTCGTCCTGTTCCTCATCCTCTTCACCATGCTTGTCATACCGAGCGCCTTCGCCCAGACCGGCCACATCACACTGCTCACAGTGGCGGAAAGCCAAGATGGCTCGGAACGCAGTGGCGGCACCGCCGACCTCTTCCTCGACATCAGGCCCGGCACCGGCCAGATCTTCCTCGACACCTATCCCTTGACAAGACTCGACACGCAGAGTAGCACACGCTACGCGAACCAGGTGGCCTGCGCCCGCGTCGACGCCCCTTGCAATAACTATGACTTCTTCTACACCATCAGGGCGGGGAGCAGTGTCGTCGGCGGCCCGAGCGCCGGCGCTGCCATCGCAATCCTGACGGTGGCGATGCTGAAAGGTCTCGAACTCGATGACGAAGTGGTGATTACGGGCACGATCAACAGCGGTGGAATCGTCGGCCCGGTCGCGGGCGAGAAGGAGAAGGCGGAAGCGGCGGCGAGAGCCGGGCTGAAGCGTGTTCTCATCAGCACGTTCAGCTATCCGAGCGAGGTGAACGAGAGTTATCTCGCTTTCCTGAACGAGAGCGCCGCGCGAGGCGAGAACGTCTCGGTCAACCTTTCCTTGCTACGGCAACCGGTCGACCTCTCCCAAATCGGCGTCGAGATTGTGCAGGTTTCGACCCTGGACGAGGCTCTCCGTCAGTTCACCGGCCAGGACGTCTTCCCGAGCACGAATCCGCTCGAGGAGCCACCGGCCTATACAGCAATCATGAAAGCGGTCGCACGGAAGCTTTGCGATCGCAGGGATGAACTTGCCACTTCCTTAGCCAAGAACAGGAGCATTGAGAATCAGAGCGTCGTGGTGACGAACGAGACGGCGCACAGCGAGGAAGCCCTGTCTGCCGAGGACTGGTACAGTGCCGCGAGCTATTGCTTCGGCGACCTCATCGTGATGCGTGGCCAGGCCTTCGAGGATTTGAGCCAGCAGGACCGCAAGGTGATCTATGCGAAGCTCCTGAAGGAGATTAGCGACTATGAGAACCGGCTCGGAAAACGCAAGCTCAAAACCCTGGCCGGGCTCGAGACGTACCTCATCGTGTCCGAGCGGCTTGCCGCCGCCCGGCTCCACCTGCTCGATGAGGACAAGAACAATCTGACGGCCGCTGGGCTTGGCTTCGCCTATGAACGCGTGTACAGCGCCCAAGTGTGGAGCGCCTTCTTCCGCATGGAGAGTCCGGCCATCTCGCTCGACGATGAGCATCTTCGAGCAGCGTGTGACACGAAGCTAGCGGAGAGCTTTGAGCGGGTGAGCTACGCCGAGCTCTATCTACCTGAGCGTTATCTGGACAACGCGCACGAAGAGCTCAAGAATGCGCAGGCTGATCGCAATGCCGGCCGTTACGCGCTCTGCCTCTTCCGCGCTGCGCGCGGGTTTGCGGATGCGAACCTGCTGGCAGGCACCCTGAGCGTGCCCTTGGACAAGGTCGAGGCCTTGGTGGATGGCAAGCTCGGCGCGCTCGAGGGCGTGATTTCGCGGCAGTCAGAACGTGGCCTTTTCCCGGTGTTGGGCTACAGCTATTTCCGCTACGCGCAGAGCCTGGCGCCGCACGACCCGTACAGCGCCCTCACCTTCACCGAAGAGGCTCTTGAGCTGAGCAACCTCGACCTCTACTTCCCCCGTGCGAAAGGATTCGAGTTCCCTGAATGGACCTGGTTCGCCCTGCTCTTCCTGAGCGGCATGGCGCTTGGCGTCGGCATCGGGCTTGTCGTCAGCAGGAAAACCAAGAAAAAAAGCGGCGAGAAGGGAAAGAAGAGATCAAGAGGAAGATAAACACGCTCTCACGGCACGAAGCATCACACCTTCAGTATCTCAACCCTGATTCCCGAGCCGTCGAGCAGCTTCTTGAATCTCGCTGCGTCCCCTTCGCTGCCGACGATGCTACCATAGTGCATCGGAATGGCAATCTTGGGCTTGATGACTTTCGCGGCTTTGACCGCCTCTTCCACTGTCATGACGTAGGTGCCGCTTACCGGCAGGAGCGCGAGGTCGCACGTAATCTCCTTCATCTCCGGGGTCTCGTCCGTGTCGCCGGCGTGGTAGATCACCACTTCTCCAAACGTGAGAAGGTAGCCGAGCTTCTCGTCCTCCTTCGGGTGGTAGAAGGTCTTGGTTGCCTCGTCCCGGTACTTGTTCGTGTTGTAGGCCACGACGGCCGTGATGACGATGCCCCGCACGTGCTTCGTGTCGCCAGGCCTCATCGTGACGACTTCGCCGGGCTCGACCTTGCTCATCGCGCTCATGCACTCGTTCGGACAGACGATGACTGTTCTGTCGTTCACGACCTTCCGGAGATCCTCGATGCTGCAATGGTCGAAGTGCTCGTGCGTGACGAGAACGATGCTGGCCGGCTTGACCGCGCTGTCGTTCAGCTTGAACGGATCGATGTAGGCTGTAAGCGGTCCTTTCTCGATGAGATAACCGTCATGACCGAGCCACGTGATGTTGATGTCTTGGTACGTGAACATAGGATTACCTCAGAGATGAGAGAACGAGGCGGCATATTTAAACATTGGGTAAAATTATTAAAGCGCACGCCGACAGTCAAAAGGAGTGCGGAGGGGCGCTATGGAGTGGGTGAAGAGCAAGGAAACGAGAAGCCTGCCGACAAGGAAGGGCGTCGTGCGGAAGATATGATGTTTATTAAAAATGAACATTTTGTTCACTAAAAATAAACGAAGTGTTTATAAATAATGAACAATTACTGCGTACCATGACCCTTGCGAAGCTCTGCACAGCCCATAACCTGGCTATCTTCAGCGCGCTCTCCGAGGAAGAAGGCTCGATCCGGGAGCTCGCGGAACGCACCGGCAGCTCCCCGGCCAAGGTGCTCCAAGCAATCAAGCTCTTCAAGGAACAAGGCCTCATCAACGAGCGCAAACAGAAGAACCGTCGCGTCATCAGCCTCAAACAAACGCATCCATTAACACGCCAGCTCAAGGCATTATTCAACCTCGACCAGATGCTTTCCGCCAAGTCAATCAAAGCCTTGAAAAAGGTCGGCGAACTCCGCCTCTACGGCAGCTACGCTGAAGGGAGCGATGATGCGGAAAGCGATGTGGACCTGCTTATCCTCACAGCGAAGTCCGAGATGGGACTCAGACCGCGGCTTCGGGCACTTGAAAAAGAATTAGGAAGAAAAGTGAGCGCTCTGGTCATGAACGACAAAGAGATGGAAAAGCTTAAAGCAGGAGATCCTGAGTTCGCGAACCGACTGCGACAAGCCACAACCTTGTAACCATGGATACGAACGACTGTTTCAAGAAAGGGCTCTTGAAGAAGACCGAGAAACAGTCACAATCGACGAGGATCTGGAACAGCTCCATAGCCTCTGCGAAGAGCTCATAGGGAACGTGAAGGGATTGCTATGAACGACAAAGAGTACATCAGGCATTTCAGCGTGATTAACAAGAGCCACATCCCCATCGTCGGCGGCAAGGGGGCAAACCTGGGCGAGCTGTACGCGAAGTTCACCATCCCGGAAGGCTTCTGCATCACAGTCCACGCCTACGACGAGTTCCTCGCAGGCATCAAGGACGGCATCCACGAGCGACTCGCGGACCTCGACGTCGAACGGACGGAAGACCTCCAGAAAGCGAGCGAAGAGATCCGAAAGCTCATCAAGAGCACGCCCATCCCGCAGCGAATCATCGACGAGATCAAGCGGCATCACGAAAAAGTCGTGGGCCTGGTTGCGGTGCGGAGCAGCGCCACCGCAGAGGACTTGCCCACTGCCAGTTTCGCCGGCCAGCAGGACACCTACCTGAATGTTAAGGGCCCTGATGCGGTCGTCGAGGCGGTGCGGGATTGCTGGAGCTCCTTATTCACCGCGCGCGCGATCTACTATCGCGTCAAGAACGATTTCCGTCACGAGGACGTCTCTATCGCGGTGGTCGTGCAGCAGATGGTCAACGCCACCGCCGCGGGCGTCGCGTTCACCGTCAACCCGATCAATCGTGATCACAACCAGATGGTGATTGAGGGTGCTCTCGGGTTGGGGGAAACAGTTGTTTCTGGCTCAATAACGCCCGACACCTTCATCGTCCAGAAAAAACCTTTGCAAATTCTCGAAACGCACGTCGGCACGCAGAAGTTTGCGCTCTTCCAGAAGAAGGATGGTGGGAATGAGAAAAGAGCATTGAGCGACGAGGAAGGCAGCAAGCGCAAGCTGACAGACGAGCAAGTTCTGGAGATAGCGAAGACGATTATCGATATCGAGAAGCATTACGGCAGCCCGCAGGACATCGAATGGGCCTACGACAAGGCAGAGAAGCTGTACATCCTCCAAAGCAGGCCGATTACGACACTTGGATAAAAGATGAACAAAGAAAAGCTCAATCGGATGCAAACAATCACGCGAGAGATGTCGCTTTTCAGCAGCAAGTGCTTCTGTTACTTTTTTATTCCCAAGTCATAGAGTATCCGCTCAACCTTCTGCAGGTTGTACTTGATTGAGTCGTATTTCCTGCGGAGGTCGCCGTTCCTGAAGTCGAACTTGACGAACTGGCCGTAGATGCCCTCGACCGCTTCATGGATCAGTTTGACCGCCTCACTCTCATTCTTCGTCGCCATGATGACGGCGCGCCTGCAGAGCTCTCCCGTCAAATCAGCGAGGCCACCGAGATATTCCTCTGGTGTTACACCCATGCTTTTCATGGTCAAGATCTTGCCTTTCTCAAGGAAATGCAGGAAGGTTGCCGCTTCGACGTATTCCTCAAGCGCGTGGGAAAAACCGCCGGTACGCAGGGACGTGTCGCTGTTGATCTCCTTCTCCAGCTTCCGCTTCACGCTTTCCGCCTCGCTCAGGAGCCTCTTCGCTTTCTCGATATCATCGCGATGCACGCTGTAGATGGCCTGTTTCGACTTCTTCAGGATGTCCCGCGACTCCTTGATGATGGCTTCGCGTTTCTCGTCGAAGGCCTCGAATTGCGCCTTGATCTCCTCGAATTCCTTCTCGTCGAGCATTCTGTTTTGGAGACTGGGGACGTTTATAAATATTGGCCTCTCGTCGAGCCCCCAGTTCCCGTCGAGAAAAGATGGAAACCTTTAAATATGCTCAGCTCTCGGAGAGGGATATGAGCGTATTCGAGGGCGTCCTGGTCTTCTTCCACGACGTAGGAGTCTATGACGTCATCCTCCCTTTCCTACTTGTCTTCACGCTAGTTTACGCCCTGCTCGAGAAGACTCGGGTGTTCGGCGTGGAGCGCGTCGGCGAGAACGAGTACACGAAGAAGAACGTGAACAGCCTCGTCGCGTTCTGCATCGCCTTCTTCGTGGTCGCCTCGGCGCAGCTCGTCGCGATTATCAGCGAGATTGTGGCGAACACCGTGCTGCTGCTCATCCTCCTCGTCTGCTTCATGCTCCTCGTCGGCTCGATGGAACGCGACGACCCGAAGGGCTTCAAGCTCAGCGGCTGGACGAAGCACGCATTTTACGTAATCATGTTCGTCGGTATTCTGCTCATCTTCCTCAATGCGCTCGGCTGGCTCCAGCTCGCGTGGAACTATCTCGTCCTGTACTGGGATACGCAGTTCGTCGGCATGATCCTGCTCCTCATCGTCCTGCTGCTGATAATCCTCTTCGTGACGCATACACCCAAATCAGAGGAGCAGAAGAAGAAGGAAGCAGAGACAAAATCCTAGAATCAGAGGGAGGCTATAACCATGGTACAAGAGTACATGTTTTCACGACTTGCGGAATTAGGGGTCTTCGACATCATCCTCCCCTTCGTCCTCGTCTTCGCGCTGGTTTACGCGATCCTGCACAAAACCAAGATCCTAGGCGAGAAGAGCAAGAACTTCAACATGATTATCTCCCTCGTGATGGGCGCTTCCATCGTGGTGCCACATATCCTCTACGGCACCCCGGACCCGTCGGATCATCTCCTCATCACGGGCTTCATCGACCCAGTCAAGGTGATCAACAACGCCTTGCCGAACGTGAGCATCGTGCTCATTGGTGTCCTCATGGTGCTCCTCATCTTCGGGGTCTGGGGCAGCAAGATCAAGCTCGGCTCGAATTCCCTGAGCGGCATCATCGCCCTCTTTGCCTTCCTCAGCGTCATCTTCATCTTCGGCAGCTCGGCCGGCTGGTGGAAACCGTTCAACTTCCTCTACTGGAACAACAGCTTCCTCGGTGGGCCTGATACGGTCGCGCTGATAGTCACCATCCTGGTCTTCGCCATCATCATCTGGTGGATCACCAAGGACGACAAGGAAGGGGAGGAGAAGCGCGAGGACGCTTTCGGTAAGTTCTTCGGGAGCATCCTCGACAAGGACAAGGACTGAGGAACCAGCTATGGAAGAAGGAGAAGAGTCACGATAAGGTCAGGACCATGGCGACATTCCTGGACATCACGTTGTTGAGTGGCGCGAAGGTGATTTTCACCTTCCTCCTCGTCTACGTAATCGTCTGGGGATTGCTCGTCTGGATTCGCCCCTTCGGCCGGGACGTTCCGACCGGGCCTTATGCCCTCATCGGGCTCGTTGCGGCTTTCTTCTCGGTAATCAGCGGCACGGTCCGGTACGTGATTGAGTTCATGACGCCCTGGTTCCTCTTCATCATCCTTTTCCTCTTCTTCGTCATGTTCATCATCAGGATGTTCAACGTGAGCGAGTCCAACCTCTTCGCGATTATCAGCACCCCATCAGTGCATATCCTCATCATCGTGATGATCCTAATCGTGCTCTTCTTCGCTCTCGGCAGCGCCTTCGGCCAGAAGAGCCTCGAAGCGACGCAGGGACAGGCACAAGGCACCTGGTATCAAGGCCCGATCCTAGAGAACGCGCCCGACACGCAAATCGGCGAGGACCAGAGCTCAGGCGGCGTCCTCCAGCCGATTCAGCCCGGCGGCACGCTCGAGCCCGGCCAAGACCTGAACTCTGCAAGTGGAGGGTATGGGCAACCGCAACCCGGCACGCCGGGAGCGACCGCAACGAGCAGTTTCAGCCTGAATGTGGTCAATACCTTGCTACACCCGAAAGTGATGGCAATCATCGCTGTCCTGCTCATCGCAGTGGTCACCGTGTGGCTCATGGGCAGGGCGGATTTCGTCTAGAAGATACCAACACTTACCAGTCAGTTCGCAACCTGTGTGAGAAGGTCTGGGAAGAAGCCCAGGTTTACCTGCTCCTAGCGGGTCGGCCTTTTACCTTATCGGTAATCCGGGAGAGCTCGGCCACGTTCTCGGTGAAGATAGGCAGCACCTTGGAGAACACCTTTTCCATCGCCTTCACTTCGGCTCCGACCTGGAGGATGTTCTTGTCGTATTCGCCGATCTTACCCAGCACACCCTCATGAACCTTGTCGAACTCCCTGCGGATGTCCTGAATCTGCTGGTCGATCTTATCGATACGCGCCGTCATGTTCTCCTTCCACTCGACGATCTTGTTGACGCTCTTGACGAGTTCTCCCCATTTCTCGTCGATGATGGCTTCGATGAGCTCCTCGTTCGAGCTTCCGCCGTGGTCGGTACGTGGCGGTGCCATTGCCTGGATCGGCGGCGGCATCGGGTTCGGGTTCCCGTATACGCCCACGTAAGTGGTCGTTGGGTTGGGCCAAGGTGGTTGTTCCATTGTGAGACTCCCCATCTTCTGTGTCGGTTGCATGTTCGCCTGGTTGAGGGCATCGAATATCTGGGTCGTGCTAAACCCGTCTCGTTGCAGGGTCTGGATGATCTGGTTGTTTGTCAGGCCTTTGCGCTGCATATCGATGATGCGCGCCATCGGCAGCTCGCGTTGGTCATCATCCCCTTGGCCGTGTTGTGGCATTCATCCACACCCATGCGAGACTTGAGGATGAGGCTATTTAAATGTTATGATGCAGAATCAGCCCTCACTGTTTCTTCGCGTCCTTGAGGAGCATCTTCGCCTCCTCGCGCGTCACAAAGCTCAGGGGCTCCCAGAGGTCGAGATAGCGTTCCAGCACGTCGATTTCGTGCTTCTTCACCACAGAGCCGAGCTCGCCGGTCATCGCGTCGATCTTCTCTTTCACGTCCTCGACCGTACGCGCCAGCTCGGTGAGGCGCTGGCCCAGGGCCTTGAGGTCGGCACGGGTTTCGCGCGTGTATTCAAGCAAACCCTGCTCAATCACCTGCGTCTTCTTGCGGAGGTTCCCTGCTCGCTCCTCCAAGACAGAGAGTCGACTTGCCGTCTCGTTCACGTGCTCGCGCACCCCTTGCAAGAGGGCACTGTCTTCCCGGCGGTGCACTACGTGGTGCGCTTCTTCATGCGCTGATAGTGGGGATGAGACTCCGCGTCCTTCCGGGAAGAGGTTCGGCTCAACCATGATGTGTGCTCGAGTAATCGACGATTCGACGACAAACTTTATATATCGTCTTCTCGGGGAAGAACGTTGGGAACGCTGCTTATTAAGCTTTGCGACTCCTGAAGAGGTGAGGTGGTGGAGAAGAAGGGTGGTGTGTTCAACGTCGAGGTCGAGCGCGAAGGGGGTGATACCATCCTGCGGGTGGACTGCGAAACCCTGCTCCGCGTCCCTTCACTCGAGAATGAATCGCTCTATATGGGAAAGACTGTCGAGCTCCTCATGGAGAACCCTGACGCCACGAAGATTGTCTTCTCGCAGAAACGCGACTACGAATATGACTACGCCCAGGTTCGCCTGCTGAAGGAAGTAGCGATGGTGTACAACCGCCTGCTGCGTCGCTCGGCGGAGTACAGCCATGCCGCGCTCCAGGCTATGGGTGGCATGATCGACGCGAACAAGGCGTACGGCGAGTTGCGCGAGACCGTGTTCAACCTGCTCAAGAATGACCCGGTGGCCGCCTATCTCAGGCTGAAGCGCGCCGCCCGGCGGGAACGCATCGTACTTGACCGAGCCATCACGGATGAGGAGCGCCACGCGCAGGAACGGTACATCGCCCTGCTCGAGGAGATGCTGCAACCGCTAGAAAAGACCGAAATCATCAAGAAGCTTTCCCCCTACCTCGCAGGGGCAAAGGAAGGTGACCGGACGGTCTACGCGCGCGTCTTCAGCGCCATCATCAAGCCGGACTTCATGTTCACGCGGCTCATGGCTACCTATCCAAAAGGCGCGGAGGAGGTGGCGAACTACGACATCCTAGGGAGCGCTGTCGTCGTGTTCGAGGAGGAGGACGACATTCAGTACCTCTATCATGTCATGCCGCCTGAGTTCCAGCTGGACGAGGAGAAGTACGAACTGCTCGACGCGGCGAGGAGAATCCTGAGCGAGCACACTCCGACGCAGCAGGAGTTCGTCAATCCGGAACGGATGCGCGAGGTCTTCCAGAACATTGGCCATGACCTCTTGCTTGAGCTTGCCACTCATCGAAAGCTCCGTCTCAACGACGAGGAGATCGAGCAGCTCACCGCCATCCTCATTCGGTACACGGTCGGCTTCGGCCTCATCGAAGTGCTGCTCGCCGATCCTGAGGTGCAGGACATCACGGTGAACAGCCCGGCCGGCAATCTCCCCATCTTCATCGTGCATGGTCGTCTCGGCGAGTGCAAGACGAACATCATCCCCTCGGTGAGCGACGTGGAGAGCTGGGCGAGCAAGCTCCGCATCATGTCCGGTAGGCCTTTGGACGAGGCGGACCCTGTCCTGGACACGGAGATTGAGATCCCAGGCATCGCCAGAGCGCGTATTGGCGTCATCGCGCCCCCGCTCGATCCGACGGGAATCGCCTATGCCTTCCGCAGGCATCGCGACAAGCCATGGACGCTTCCCCTTTTCATAAAGAACCGCATGCTCAATACCCTGGCTGCTGGCCTGCTCAGCTTCCTCATCGACGGCAACCGCACCATGCTCATTGCGGGCACGAGGAGCGCAGGCAAGTCGTCACTGTTGGGCTCGCTCCTGGTCGAGATTATGCGCAAGTATCGCATCATCACGATTGAGGACACGCTCGAGCTGCCGACCGAGAGCCTGCGCAGATTGGGCTACAATATCCAACCGATGAAGGTGGCTGGCGCGCTTTCGAAAGGCGATTCTGAAGTGCCTGCTGACGAGGGCATACGGACGACGCTCCGCCTCGGTGACTCTGCGCTGATCATCGGCGAGGTTCGTTCGAAGGAGGCACGCGCCCTGTACGAGGCGATGCGCGTCGGCGCGCTCGCCAATGTCGTCGCGGGCACCATCCACGGCGACAGCCCCTATGGTGTTTTCGACAGGGTGGTGAACGACCTCAACGTGCCACGAACCTCGTTCAAGGCCACCGACATCATCGTCGTCGCCAATCCCATCAAGAGCGCGGATGGCCTGCACAAGTGGCGACGCATCACCCGCATCACCGAGGTGCGAAAGGAATGGGAGAATGACCCCTTGCACGAGCACGGCTTCATCGACCTGATGAAGTATGACGCAGAGCAGGACGAGCTGCTGCCGACGGATGCGCTCATCAATGGGGATAGCAACATCCTCAAATCCATCGCTGGACAGGTGAAGGATTGGGCGGGCAACTGGGACGCGGTGTGGGAGAACATCACACTCAGGGCGGAACTGAAGGGATACCTCCTGCAACGCTCCGACGAGGAGAAGGACGAGGAGCTGCTTGAGGCGGCCTTTGTCATCCGCTGCAATGACGAGTTCCATCGGATCAGCGACAAGGTGAAGGACAAGACGAGCGGCATCGACGTGAAGCGCATCGGGTTCGAATGGAAGGAATGGCTCGACCGGGAGATCAAACGACGAGCCGCGCGGAAGAAGAGTGAGGAGGAGCTCTCGGACGGGAGGGCTGAGATCCTGATGAAGGGGCGAGGGCACGCTCTCGAAAAGGAAGAAGAACGTAAGGACAGCAAGAAATCAGGGTGAAACAATCAGGGTGAGGCGGGACGACAGCGCAGGGCAAGAACGACTATGAGACGTTGCGGAAGCGCTACCTCTCGAAGCTACGCGATGAGTTCCGTACCGAGGAGAGCGAAGAGATCCACACCCGCGCCTATGAGGAGTTCCGTAAGGAGTACCTGCCCAAACCACTGAGCTGGTACGAGAACGCGTGCAACGCCTGCGCCAAGCTGCTCCAGCTCTCGCCCAACGCGAAGAAGCGTCCCGCCATCGAGAAGGCCATCGCCGACTGCCATCTCCAGACAACACCGGAAGGCGTCACTGCGTTCTCAGTCATTATCCCTCTCCTGCTCATGCTCTTCTCCCTCCTCCTCTTCCTCGGCATCCCCTTCATAGTCGGCGGCGAGGGCAGCTCCTTCATCGCCTTCTACGGAGTCATCATCGGCTTGATCATAATCATCCCGCTCAGCAAGATCCCCTACTTCATCGCGACGACCTGGCGGATGCGGGCGGGCAACCAGATGGTGCTGTGCATCTTCTATGTCATCACTTATATGCGCCACACGAGCAACCTCGAGCTCGCCATCGACTTCGCGGCCGAGCACCTCGCGCCACCCCTCAGCCTGGACATGAAAAAGATCATCTGGAACCTCGAGACTGAGAAGTACGACAGCGTCAAGGACAGTCTGGAGGGCTATCTCGAGGGCTGGCGGGACACGAACGCGGAATTCATCGAGGCCATGCACCTCATCGAGAGCAGTCTCGTCGAGAACAACGAGAGCAGGCGCGTCGAGGCGCTCGACAAGAGCTTGAGCGTCATGCTCGAGGAGACGTACGAGAAGATGCTGCACTACGCGCACAATCTCAAGTCGCCATTGACGACCCTGCACATGCTCGGCATCATCCTCCCTATCCTCGGCCTTGTCATCCTCCCGCTCATGGTGAGCTTCATGCCGGAAGTGCGCTGGTATCATCTCGCCGTCATCTACAATGTTACGCTGCCCGTGCTCGTCTTCTTCCTCGGCCGGGACATCCTGAGCAAACGGCCGAGCAGCTACGGCGCGGCAGACGAGGAGCAGCCCCAGAAGGGCGGCAGCTCACCCCTGTTCGTCGCCCTGGTCATCTTCGGCCTCTTCCTGCTACTTGGCATCCTTCCGCTGCTGCTGCACGCGGCGAACCCGAACATCGACTTTGTCACGAGACACAATTCCGAGGATTACACGTGCGTGCTCGGCTTTTGCATCGTCGATCCTGGGGACACAAACCAGGTGGCGGACGCGAGGATATGGTTCAACGAGTACCGGGAGGTCACCTACGAGACCTTGAACAACAAAGAGGTGACAGTGAACGCCGGACCCTTCGGACTGATCGCGACGCTCATCAGCATCCTCATCCCGCTCGGCCTCGGTCTCGCTGCAGGCGTGTACTACAAGCGCCGCTCCCGCGGCGTCCTGAAGAGGCGTGCCGCGGCGAAGAAGCTCGAGCTCGAATTCTCCTCCGCATTGTTCCAATTGGGGAACCGGTTGGCGGACGGACTGCCGCTCGAGATCGCGTTCAGCAAAGTGGCGGGCGTCCTCCCCGACACCATCTCGGGCAGGTTCTTCCAAGAGGTGGCGGCAAACATCACCCGGCTCGGGCTCAGCGTCGAGGACGCACTCTTCCATGAGAAGTATGGCGCGATTGGCAAATACCCGAGCAACATCATCGAGAGCAGCATGAAGGTGCTTGTCGAGAGTGGGAAGAAGGGACCGCTCATCGCATCCCAAGCAATCATCAACGTCTCAAACTATATCAAGGAGATGCATCGCGTCGAGGAACGCCTGAAGGATCTCATGGCGGACGTCATCAGCAGCATGAAGAGCCAAATCAAGTTCCTGACGCCGACAATCGCGGGCATCGTCATCGGCATCACGTCAATGATCACGACCATCCTGGGCAAGCTCGGCCAGAAGATATCCGCAATGGGGGCGCAGGCCGGCGAGGCCCAGTTCAATTCGGTCGGCTCCGGCCTCCTAGAGACCTTCAGCGGCGGCACGGTCGGCACCTACTGGTTTCAGCTCGTGGTCGGCCTCTACGTCGTCGAGCTCGTCTGGGTCCTCACCATCCTCGTGAACGGTATCGAGAACGGCCCGGACAAGGTGACCGAGCGCGCGGAGCTCGCGCGCAACATGACCAAGAGCACGCTCACCTATTGCATCCTCGCATTCTTCGTCATCATCATCTTCAACATGGTGGCGGTGAACATCATCCCTTCAAGCTGATCACTCTAAACTGCCGTCCCCGCGCTGTCCGCTTCTGGCGGCGTTCCCAGGTGCGGGGCCGGCGCCTTTCCAAGCAAAAAGCGAAGGTGAAGCACATGGCAGATTTCGGTTTAGCAGCGGGCGTCCTCGGGCTCATCCTCATCCTCTCAGCCTTCCTCCTCGAGGAGTTCTACAAGCACACCCGGCACGAATCGTTCGCGTACAATGCGATCAACCTGGTCGGCGCCTTCTTCCTGACGTGGTACGCCTGGACGCTCGCGAGCTGGCCCTTCCTCATCCTCAACGGGGTCTGGGCGCTCGTCGCCGCGTATAAGCTGGTGGAGATCGCGACAAGAAAGAAGAGATGAAAAGTGGGTTCTGTCCCAGAACGATAGTGATAATGGGTTCACTGGGATTTGAACCCAGGACCTCACCGTCTCAGCGTCAGCCAAGGGTCAGAACCCTCGTGACCAACTCTTCAGCGGTGCGCTCTCCCAGTCTGAGCTATGAACCCGTAAATGCGTTTAAGGGGCTCGACCGAGCACAGCGAGGGAGACCCCTGCTTCCCAGGGGAGCAACGCTGAGCCTGAGCTATGAACCCGTAAATGCGTTTAAGGGGCTC
>Ga0114931_10001701_pt1 | contig 27973 bp, 21 predicted proteins | sample 2SBtaG_FD_89579 | JGI IMG/M metagenome (GOLD analysis project Ga0114931, IMG submission 89579) | Deep subsurface microbial communities from Kolumbo volcano to uncover new lineages of life (NeLLi) - 2SBTROV14_V59a metaG | ecosystem: Environmental > Aquatic > Marine > Volcanic | place: Kolumbo... | reverse complement strand
TCCATCAGTCTTTCGCTAAACTGGTCTGTCTGTCCACTCTCATAATCCAGAATCATCACCTGCCCTTCGCCTATCTTAAGAGCTGCTTCAAGGCTTTGTTGCAGCCGCCTTGTTTCGCTGCTTTTCACTTTCAGGCGATCCACTACCACTTCGATGTCATGAATTTTAAATCGATCGACCTGCATCTTTTCGCGGATTTCGACTATCTCGCCATCCACCCGCACTTTCAGGTAGCCCTGTTTGCGTATTTGCTCAAAAAGCTCACGATAATGCCCTTTGCGCCCTTTCACTACCGGGGCAAGGAGAATGATCTTGCGACTGTCATAGCGCTCCAGCAGGTGCTCCACTATTTCCTTTTCTGAAAAACGACTCATCTTTTTCCCGGTCTCATATGAGTATGCCTCAGCTGCTCGGGCAAAGAGCAGGCGCAAAAAGTCGTATATCTCGGTGACCGTACCCACGGTGCTTCGCGGATTTCTGTTGGTCGTCTTCTGTTCGATGGCAATGACCGGACTGAGCCCTGTTATTTTTTCCACATCGGGGCGCTTAAGATTGCCTATAAACTGGCGCGCATAGGCTGAAAAACTTTCGATGTATCTGCGCTGTCCTTCGGCATATATCGTGTCGAAGGCCAGCGAAGACTTGCCACTGCCGCTGATGCCCGTGATCACTGTCAATCGGTTGCGTGGAATACTGACATCAATGTTTTTAAGATTGTGTTCTCGGGCTCCCCACACATTCAGTTGCCCCGAAAGCTGCTGGCGCTTTTCATTTCGATCATGAAGAACCTTACTGGATATTTCCGACATCGTCCTTAGAAAACCTTTCCTTCTATTTTAGTTTCAAGCGTTGCAGGCAAGCGTGCAAATTTAATCAGTTTAACATGGAAAAAGATAAAAATCAAGAAGCTGGCATTTCCTTCGCTTAGAGGGATTCTCTCTTTTTTATTTCCAAGCCCACATTCATCACCCCGGGCAACGGATTGCTGCGCATCACATGGGCAATTCGAAATCGATATGCTCCCTTCCGGCTGAAGTGCCCGCTGGTAAGCAGCGCTGATTTCATTACGCAGATATCACCCATACAATCCCCTTTCCATTGCAGCTTATCATTGTCGGCCAGCATAATCTGCTTGCGCATGACGGCTGTATCACCCTCCGGGAAAACAGTCTGCAATTCGAGCCAAAGATTGGAAAAAGGGTAATCGCTGTTGTGTCTGATTATGATGAAAATATCATAAGCAGCGGTTGTATCATTAAGTTTTAGATCAAAATCGATGGCATCGTTCCGGTTCCATGAAAAACCAGGGATGTCGGCCACTTTGTGATAGGTATTGCCAGGTATACAGGCCTGGGCAAGCAGGAGCAGGCCCATCAGCAGAAAATAATTCTTATTTTTTTTCATTGCCTCTATTATTCTTTCCACCCCGGTTCCTGTCCTTACGCTTACGGTTTTTCTGGCGTTTCGCACGCTTTTTCATCTTTTCTTTTTTCTCGAGTGCTTCAAGCGATATATGCCCTACGGTATTGTCCTGGTCAAAGGCATCCGTCTCCACCTCAATGAGCAGCTCTTCGGGCTTTTCATTGCGGGCATTCATTTTCATAATTTCCTTGACTCTATCTACCGGCACCTTTATGTAGAGCGATTTGTCGGGGTATTTATAGATCATCAGGCGTCTGAAAATATCGATCTTTTGAAGATAAGCCGTTCCGGCTTCCGTTTGCAATTTATTGGCCTTATCCGGGAAGTCCTGTAAAGCCTCGATATACTGATCCAATTCATAGTTGAGGCAGCATTTCAGCCGCCCGCATTGCCCTGAGAGTTTCGACTGATTGATCGACAGGTTTTGATAGCGGGCAGCCGAGGTATTTACGGATTTAAAATCGGTAAGCCAGGTGCTGCAGCAGAGCTCGCGGCCGCAAGAGCCGATACCACCGATTTTCCCCGCTTCCTGCCGCGCCCCTATTTGCTTCATCTCTACTTTTGTCTTGAATTCACGGGCAAACTCTTTAATCAACTGTCTGAAGTCCACACGGCCATCAGCTGTGTAATAAAAGGTGGTCTTTTTGTTATCGCCCTGCACTTCCACCGCCCCGATTTTCATGTTCAGCTTCAAACTGCGGGCGATGACGCGCGACCTGACCATGATCTCATTTTCGCGACTTTTGGCTTCGCAATAGCGCTCAAGGTCATGTTCATTGGCCCTGCGCAGCAGAGAATACAGTTTCTCATTCGACTTTACCCGCTTTTTGCGCATTTGCAATTTCACCAGCTCACCGCTGAGGGTGATCACCCCGAGGTCGTGACCAAATTGAGTTTCCACCACCACACTGTCGCCCGTATCCACAAGGAGTCCTTTGCGCTTGCGATAAAACTCTTTTCGCAAGCCGTTGTTAAAGCTCACTTCCACCACGTCAAACGGTTCAGGGGCATATGCCGGCAAATCGGCCAACCAATCGAATGTATTGAGTTTATTGCAACTGCCCGTAGCACAGCTGCCATTGCTCTGGCACCCTGCCGGGCTATTGCTCTTTGTCACGCATGTGGCACATCCCATTTTTTCTATCCTTTATTTATCTAATCAAGGCCTCGGGCCTGATTCTTTTTCGTTTTAAAATTACATCTCCCAGATGCAGCGAAGTATTGAGCAACTGCACCTTTATGTAGGCATTGCGTTCAATATAAAAATGCAGATCTTCAAGCAGCCGCACCGCATTTTCATAAGCTTCCAAATCCATTTTTTCGTTCAGAAATTCCGTCAGCTTTTCATATCCCGGCAAAATACGGGCAGTGTATCCGGAATTCATCCCTGCCTTCAGTGACTCTTCAAAGAAATGCAATCCGTAGCGCACAAAATACTTCTGCCACTCTCTCCCTTTGGCTGATATATCGTTGATCCAATCCAGCAACGGTGCCCAATCAGAGCGGGCAATCATCAGCATCCACTGCCGAAAGGCATCTCCCATGCTCCCCTCCGACTCCGAAGCCAGTTTCAATGCGCGGGACAGATCGCCTTCGCTCAGATAGGCCAGTTCACGCGCCCGGCCTTCGTCCATCCCCTCTTTCTTTTTAAGATATTGCAAAATATCCTCATCGCGCAAGGGATGCAGGCGATACACCTGCGTGCGACTTAAAATGGTGTTGAGCAGCTCGCTCTCGTCTTCGGCCATTAGGATGATGTACGTATCCTCCGGTGGCTCTTCAATGATTTTGAGCAATCGGTTGCCCTCTTTCTTCAGCAGTTCCGCTTTCCAGACCAACAGCACCTTGCTCCCCCCTTCAAAGCTTTTCATGCTGAGCTTTTTGACAATTTCCCCGCACTCGCGGGCTGTGATATTGCCCTGCCTATTGCCGGCATCAAGCCGCTGCAGCCAATCGTTGTAGCTCATCAGCGTATCTTCATGCAGAGCCTCGCGCCACTCCTCTATCCTATCGCTGCTCAGGGGCGGGTCTTTTTGTTTCTCTTTTTTGATCACCGGAAAAGTAAAGTGCATATCCGGATGGATGAATTTTTCCACTTTCCGGCAGGAATTGCATTCGCCACAGATATCCGTTTCGCTTCGGTTTTCGCAAAGGAGATATCCGGCCAGGGCCAGCGCCATGGGCAGCAGTCCCTGCCCGCTTTTGCCAAGCAAGAGAATGGCATGTGCCAGGCGTTGCTCGCGCACTGCTTTGCGCAAAGGGGCTTTAATATGTTCCTGACCGTTGATTTCCGAAAAATTCATTTCCCCTGTTTTACTTTCAGGGCGAAAGGTGCATTCTCCGCAGGAAGGCTTCGGCCATGTATGCCAAAGCTTGTCGTCCGTTTATATCGCTGTTTATACTCTTCTGCTTGATTGCATTTATCTCCTTCCACCCACAATTAACCCTATCACTACATGCTCATAACAAAACTACACAATTCATTATTGCCCCGTGAAAAAGTGTAGTGAAGGCTTCGATAGAGGCAAAAGATGAAACCTGTTAAACTTCTTAGATCACTCTACTTTCTATCATTGGCAAACTTTCGTCAAAAAAAAATAAAAGAAGAAAAAGAAAAGCAACATAATGTAAGCTGGCTTCGGAGCATCAAATCACTGTTTTATTTTTACACACTGTATGGCATTTTTTCGAAATATTTTAAATGCAACTCTCTTGCACTTGCTCGAAATAATGATAACAATACCATCTTCTGACTCTTTGTAAAAGTCCTTATAGGCATTTCGTTGAAAGCTTCTTGTTTTGGTTTACATTAAAAAACCCGTTGAATGAACGCTCCAAAAGGCCTTCCTCTTGATGATGTCCCTGCTTATTGCGACCTTTATTCCTCAAAAACAGGGAAACCATGCGAGTAGCCGTTATCAGACATGCACACTTCAATGCCGCACATCGTCTTTTCAATCCGGCATGGAGCGATGAGAAAAATCGTGAGGTATTCGGTAAGTGCAGCAATCCCAACTATCATGGGCACAACTACAACCTTGAAGTGCGGGTGACCGGCCCCATTGATCGCGAAACGGGCTATGTAATCGACATCGGAAAACTGGCCGCCCTTATACGGACGGAAGTGGAAGATCGCTTTGACCACAAAAATCTAAATCTGGATACGGAAGAATTCAAACACTTGATTCCAAGTGGGGAAAATATTGTGGTAGTGATCTACAACCTCTTGCGTGCTAAGCTGGATCACAAATACGATTTGTTTGTGAAGCTCTACGAAACGGAACGGAATGTATTTGAATACCCCGTGGATTAAGATTTCTTAGGCCTGATTGTAATATCAGTTCTACTTCAATTCTAAGAATGAACTATCTTTAATATAATCATCCTTATCTCTGATATAAACTACAGGAGTTTTCATTGAATAAAATGATTCTTTGTTCTTTAATGTCTCTTTTGATAAGTCACTATCATATTCAACAAAATAGAGATTTTCTTTTTGGAATTCTGAATCTAGACCATACAGATATTCACGAATACTTATAGGGGAGAAATACTCACCATTGGAAAAATACAGTATTAATAATTTTTCATACCTGATACCATACTTTATGACTATTTCTTTCAACAGGTTTTTAACACAAAAGATACAGTGCTGATCATTAATTACAGCTATGTAATTGTAATTCGAAGGGCATAAAGTTACCTTCTGGATTTCTTTGTTGTAATAGATATCTTGATTGCAAAGACTTTCTATACTATTTAAGTTTTCATCAACGTATTCTGGAAGAGATGTTACAATTTCCATGCATAATGAGAATAGAAAAATAAGATAGATGCTCGATTTCATTTTATATTGATGTCATACTTTACCAATTGATAAATAGGAATTCTTTTCATTAAATAAGCCTTTCTCTTGAGTTTCACCTTACCATAATTCATCCCTAAAATTTCCATGGGGATATCTGGATACAAACAATAAAGTGCTTGACCTTCTGGCTTGATATCAATGCTAAAAAATGAAAACATCGGATATTCAGAAGAATTTAGCTTTTCAACTGGAGATGGCTCTTTATCCAACCAGAAATTTCTTTTGTAAGTAAATTCATTTCCCGTTTTTACCAATAGATCAACATTTCTTTCCTTTTTATTGCCAACCTTATGTGGGATTCTGAATATCAACAAAGAGGAGTCGTTGATTGAATAAATTTTTTCTATGCGTTCAAATTTCTTATTGTAAGGAAGAAGAAGCTGTATTAAATTTTTGGCATTTTCATTATGTGCTGCCAAAATAGAGTCATGCAATGAAATATTACTGATTACTTCGTTAGAATCTTTTGGAAGATCAAATATTTCAACCAACTCTCCTTTTCTGCTGTAGAACTGAATTTGCTGCTCAAGGGTTTGGGCAAAAACTACAAAGGTGTCTATAGCTGCAAACCATCTATTCACTCCAAAATGAGTAAATCCAATTCCAGCATATTCAGGAATAATATTTCCGTTAGAAACAAATTTTAGTCTACGCATATTATATGCGGATGCCATACATTTAATACGTTGGTCATATTTGTTGTAATTGTAATTCTTCGCGAAATAAATGATACTGTCGCTATTTCCTTCAAAGAGATAATTATAAGATTGACTTTGTGGCTGGATACATCTCACCTCTTGACGCACCAAGTCATATAGGATAAATGCCTTGTTAAAAAGTATAATTAAGTTAGACCCAGATACTTGCATATCAAGTGGTATTGGATTGCTAATCATTGCAGGAAAGTTTGGAATCGATATTTTTATGAAACCACTATCGCCACCAGCTAATGCCCTTCTAAATATTTTTATTTCATCCTGACTATCCGAAAATGACTGAAAACTTTCGTCATATATGTAAATAAAATCCCCTTCAACATCAAACTTTGGGGTACTCAGCTCGCTGTAATTAATTCCTGTATTAAGCTTTAATTCATATGTAATCTGTGACATTAAACTGACCGTTACTATTACTTGAAATGACAGCAGAAATCCTATATATTTCATTTACATAATGTTAATACATCTAAGGGGAGCATTTGAGCCCCTCTTAGTTGCTAAGGTTGATTAATCTGTAATATCGATCTCATATGATCCGTCAGATGTTGGACTCCAGGTAACTGTAACCCCGTTGTCCGTGATTGAGCCAGTTCCTGTACCTCCATCTATTGAGTTTTTTGATTGATTAAACAAGCTTCCACCAGTGTCTCCAAACTGAGCTACTGCGGTAACATAAGCGGGACAAGTATTATTGCCATCTTGCCGACAATAAATCTTGATCCGGAACCAATTTTCATGATAGGAAACATAATGGTAGGTGGGACCACCGCCCCTTATCACTACTTTGATAGGCTTTGCAAATGATATGGCTGCAAAAGCTAAAATCACGGCCAGAGTTAAAATTAACTTTTTCATATTTAGTTGTATTAAACCGCTTCTTTCAAAATTGAGCATCACGGTAAACTTTCCGTTGGGCCTAACCGTATGCAATATATATATGAATTTAGCAAAATTTTATATTACTTATTTTCATTTTTTTTGCTGCTATTGTATCGTTTTTATAACGTACTCATTGTAATTCTTTTAGAACAAACATCTAATGTGTTTTATCTGACTGAATTAGACCTTAATTCGTATATTAATTCTATATATCGATCTTATGCAAGATTAATAAGTACAGCCAAACTTATAAGTTTGGCATTCCCTGATCAAAAATGCATCAATGAATTGATCCTGCCATTAAGAGAGGATTCCATTTCAACTATAGATTATTTTCCAATTAGTACTGTACCTTAGATTTCCCCTTCACCACTTTTTCTATCACTTTTGGATAATATTTGTGCTCCAGTTCCTGTACTTTCTCACGGATCGACTCGGGGTCTTCATGGGCTTTGATGGGCACTTTGTATTGGGCGATAATATCCCCCTCATCGTAATTCTCATTTACGTAATGGATGGTGATACCCGTTTCCATATCTCCCGATGCAGATACAGCCTCATGCACCCGCATGCCATACATGCCTTTGCCCCCATATTTGGGGAGGAGTGCAGGATGAATATTTACGATACGACCTTCGTAGGCTTCGACTACCTCCGGGGGGATCATAAGGAGAAACCCGGCCAACACCACGAGATCAATTTGCAGGGCGTTTAATATTTTGAGCAGGTCGCCTTTTTGCAGTCCCTGCTTGCTAATTACCACCGAAGGAAGAAAACGCCTCTCGGCTACCTGCAGTACTCCTGCCTGCGGATTATTGGTCAGGATGATCGATACATTCACGTCATCACTTATGGCAAAATACTTGGCCACTTCATTGGCGTTTGAGCCGGTACCAGAAGCAAGTATGGCGATATTTTTCACGACTTCAATCTTCTTTTATTTAATATCCGAATTCATCGATCAATACTTTTCTGAATAGGTCATCCGCATTGCCCAGCCCGTTGAGTTTTTGCAGTTCGAGGCTGGAAATAAAAAAATTAGGAACGCCTTGCTGCCTGCGCATTACCATTACATTTCGTATGCCGTTCCAGGGACTTAGGTTGCCGTTTTTATCACGCGCCAGCAGAGGGGCGCTGTAAGCAACTTCTGATCCAATCTCCGCTACTATGGGCTTGACCACACCCACAATGGCGGTGGATACAAGGGGCGGATAACCCGGCTGCATAGGCATCAGCGTATCGTTGATATCCAGCATGATGGTTGTATCCACAGGGTTGACAAGGCTTTGTATGGGCGTAAATTCAAGAAACTGTGACTGCTCGTCAAAGGAGGACGAAATATACATGGCCATTATCATTTTGCCCCCGTTATTGAAAAAGCCGGCTGTCGACTTTTGCGCCAGCGAGAAACTTTCCTGTGCATTGCTTCCGAACCAAATGATATAATCGAAGAGGCCGAAAACCCGTCCTTGTGTCAGATTGTCGGGCGATCGGTTGATATACTCACCTGCTATCTTTTCAAATATGCGGAGGGTGTCCATGTGGTCAATACCGAGGGCCTTCAGTTGCTGGGTATAGAAACTCTCTACGGCCTGAAATCCAGAAGTGTAGGCATTGACCAGGAGAATATCAGAGTGAACCCGCTTGATAAATATAGGTGCCGATGCAGCATAGTAGGATCGGGCACCCGAATTGTCAACTGCCCGGATATAGAAGCGGTTGGTATCATTGAGGATTATTCGCTGCTCGCTAAAATTTTGGGGAGATTCATCATTGTTAAGATATACTTCAAATTCGCTGGCCTGCGCCCTTGGATCGAGGGCGACAAAGGTGGCCGAGTTGTTGAATTTATCGATGACGGTAGGCTCGGCTGTGGTATCATTCCATAAATATTCGAAATGGCTGAGGTTATCAAAACCATCCGGATCGCTTCCTTTCCAAGTCATTTTGACTGCGGGATAGCTGGCGACCGGTTCAAAAGCTCCGGGGAGGATGCTTGCCACCGGCTTGGAGTTTTTCACGGGGTAGATCAATAGGGCCGGGGAAGGATCGCGCAGACCCTCATTGTCGATAGCCCGCACACGGAAAAGAAAATCGACCGTATCCTTGCCCGGGGGCGGAGATAAAAGAAAAACACTGTCGTTTGATGCACTGTGGGTCCAATTTGAGCCGTCAAAGCTAAATTCGAAGCCCGTCACAAATCCGTCAGGATCATCACCCCACCAGCGAATATGCACTTCGGAGTTGAGCCGGTTGTCACCTCCACGTTTTATCGTATCCACCACGGTGTGTGTTTCGGGGGCCTCGTTGGGCTCCAGCTCACCAGTCAGGTCCGTTTTACAACCGGCAACGATGGTCACCAACAATGCAATGAATCCAAAAACTGAAATTTTCATGCTACGCTTACTCATAACTGCCGCAAAGATAACGGAAAATGAAGGCCGGAGGGATTTTAGCCATGAAAAAATGGATCATTGAAATGGTAAACTATTTAAAAGTTACTTTCCTTAACTTTAATACAGCTTTAAGTGATAATCATGTTAGAAGAAATAAAAAATATTATTCATTCCATAGCCCCCAATGCCGAAGTTTATTTATTTGGGTCCCGGGCTAGAAAAGATGCCAGAAAAGATTCAGATTGGGATATTCTTGTCCTGCTCAATGAAGATGGTAATTTAAAGTTACAAGAGAGAGAAATTGTAAATAAGCTTTATGACTTGGAAGTAGAAAAGGAGATAGCAATAAACCCTGTCGTTTACGCTAAAAAACAATGGGAAGGAATTATGTCAGCATCACCCCTTCACCAAAACATTGAAGAGGAAGGAATAAAAATCTGAGATGGATAACTTTTCAAAAGATTACATCCAATATCGGAAACAGAAAGCATTTGAAGCATTGTCCGATGCAAATCTTTTACTGAACATGAACGCTGGAATGCTGCAGTAAATCGAATGTATTATGCTTCCTTTCATATCATCTCAGCGTTGCTAGTTCAAGAGAAGATAAGAACCGGTTCGCATCAGGGCGTAAAAATTCAGTTTTCAAAGCACTTTATCAAAACGGATAAAATTGATTCTGCCCATGGTAAGTTATTTGCCCAATTATTTTCAATGCGTCAAAAAGGGGATTATGGAGACTTTCTTGACATCTCCCCTGTCGAAGCAAAAGACCTATATCCCAAAGTAGAGTCGTTGATAAACCTCATTGATTCATATTTGAAGTCGTAATATCCAAAAATTTGAATTCACGTTTGGAAACCGGTAAAAGATAAAGTATACCTCCAGGGGCTTTAGGCCTCTATAGGTGCCATCGGTAGAGGGCTAAAGCCCGGAAAGGCAGGGCGCATCTAATCACCGGATTAAAACCCGGTGCAACGGATAAGAAACTATCCAGCAGATAAAACATGTTTTTAGGCTCAATCATCTTCAAATATGGCAATTTATCGGTTCGCTTACGGATTGATTCCTGCAAGTCCTTTACTTCAGAGTCAATCAAAATGGGTGTTCCGCAATATTTCAGACTGTGGAAAGAAGAAAGGAACACAATTATAAATTTTCTTTGCCCCAGCAGGGCAACACATTTGTAGCAAGTTGATAAAGAAATACTTTCAGCGCTCCGTAGGTGCGCAACAAACACTTTTAATTCGTGAGATTGCTCCGATAAGTTGTATCCATTCCCAATCTGTAAACACCAAAAATTACCTCACCACACTAAATTGCTGCCGCCTTAGTTCACCATCCACATCTTGAAGCACCGCCACATAAGTTCCTGCCGGCAAGGCTGAGACATCAACCACAGCGTTTGACTGTTCAAGAATTTGTTGTTTCAGGAGCTGACCCTGCATGTTTACAATCTGCAGCTCTTTCTTCGAGCCATCAAATTCAACTTGGATATAATTTCTGGCCGGATTCGGATACAGCCAGTTTTCCTTTACTATTGCGGGGTCATCCTCTATTCCCGTGTACAGCCAGGGGAAGCAGGTGGCAGAATCACAGCGGCCCAGGCTGTCCAGTTTTAATATCCAGGCATCCTGGGTGCCGCTGATGGGGCCGCTGAAGGTAAAGCCCGTAGCCAGCACCCCGCCATCACTCGTGGCGGTGACGCCATAGAAGTAATCATCTGCATCGTCTATGTATTGGCCTTTTGGGTTGATCACCTTCCGCCACAGTTCATTGCCATTCGTATCTATTTTTAACAGGAAACCGTCCCGGTTATCACCCAGGGTTTCCGGGCCGTCATAGCTACCTGCCATGATTATGGAGCCATCCGGGTATTGATCTCCGGCACTAAATGAACCTACCGGAGTATTGGTATAAAGTTTTTCCCAAATAACATTAAATGAATCATCCACCTTCACAGCATAGGCCCTACTGTTTGCAAAGAAGTCTTCCCGTGATACACCGCCAAGTATATAACCGTTTCTTACCTTGTGCAGGGATGATGCTCCTTTTGAAATGGTTGATTCGATTTTATTTTGATAAAGCATCTTCCCATCTTTAGAGATATTGGCCAGATGGATATTGTACCCGTTGCCATGAAATGATTCAGATGAAATAATATAACTTGAATCCTGCCTAATCAAAATATCCCAAGGCTCTTCACCCAAAGCACTGTCACCATAGGCTAATTCCCATTCTTTCTTTCCCTGATTATCTGTTTTCAATAGGTACACTTGTGAATCATCATTTGGGTAAGTTTGTGAAAATCCAGCTAATAGATAACCGCCATCAATACCGGCAATTACCTTTTTCCCTCCTTCATGCCCTCCCCGGAATTTATAAAAATTCAAAAACTTAATATCTAAATTGCTTGCAAGCTTCAGAATAAAAAAATTCCCTTCTTGCTCAAATATATTATATGCTGTACCGGTAGCTACATAAATACTATCGTTAACCATATCTATACTCTCTGGAAACCATTTAATACTGTCCATCCGTATATCAACAGAATCAATTACATTACCCTTATCATCAATTTTTAATATAAGATAACTACTGTAGCTGGCATTGAAGGAGGTGGCTGTTACTATGTAGGAACTGTCTTGAACCACTTCGGATGAAAAATAACTTAATTCAGAATTGCCACTGTCATCATAAATCAAATTAAATGACTCTTGTGCCATTAGGTTATAAGCACATCCTATAAATAGTAATATCAAAGATAAATATCTCATCTTGATATTATTACTTTTTGATACTCATTCTTCTGCTTATTTTTATTGCTGATTTCTGTTATATAATAACCCGGAGGAAGTGTACGTGTATCAATGTTATTTGTCCCATACTTCAAGTCACCTTCTATCTTTAATTTACCTTCAATGGAATAAATTTTGAATTGTGAATTTCCCTTCCAGGATATTTCTATCGTTAGATATGTAGAAGCCGGGTTGGGGTATAGCTTAACCCCACCTTCATCAGCAATGATATTTTTAGATCCTTTCTTACCGCTGCTGTCTGCCCATTGTAAAGGAATAGGCGTGTAAGCCGTATCCTGGTAGGCAGCCATGGCGGCTTCGGAGTTTATCGTCATTTCCTTGCCGGTAAAGGCTACACTGTCTAAATGTATCACTTCCTGGGCCGTATAGCTGCAGGGCCTGCGCTCCAGCTTCAGGTGCTCCACCTGGATATCAAAGAAGTTTTTGAACGACAGGTTGGCTGTTTGGTCGCTGTTGTAAATAGAATCCACCAGGTCGTCCGCATCCGTATAGTCACCCGTGGCCAGGTGTACCGGCACTTTCAGCTTGCGGGTGTCCATAAAGTCCACTGCATTCATCATGCCTTTGGCTTTTGCCGCATCGCGGTCATCTATCAGCATACCCATAAACTCGCCAAACTTCCGCTGCATGGTGAGTGTATCTGTCATATCATTGATAATACCCCCTAAGCCCCCTCCGGTATTGTTGCCTGTGGTAGTGGTATCATTTATAGGGCCATATACTTCCGGGTACCAATCCTGTTCTTGCCCGCTTCTTGTGCAAGCATTAATATCCACCTTAGCGGTACTGCTGCAATTGGTATCGGGCACGCTGGCATCGCCATGAAAGCCGTGGCCATAGTAGCTGAAGCTTACCAATTCCGCCTTTATCACTTCATTGAAGTTGCATTGCAGGTAAAATCGGTTGCCGGCAGTCGGTTCTTGAAAATCGCATCCTATTCCCTGATCAGCAAGCAGATTAGGCGCCAGGCCGGAGTGGCCGTAGAGGTCTTGCACGGGATTGGCAGAGAGCGATATACGGTCACCGGTATAAAAGTCATTACAACCGATCATCAGCCGGTTGTTGTTGTATTCGGTCTGCATGTTGTAATCAAGGGTATCATACCTGTTGTAAAGCACGGTGCCGCTAAATCCGTTGTTTACAATTAAGCCATATCCAATATCAAAAGAGGTATTGTCCAGGCTTTGATCAAATCTGTTGTTGATAATCATAGAGTATTTGTTATCCAGCAGGTACATGCCCCATCCCGCTTTGCTCTTATAAGGGTTGGCCTCAAAACCGTCATACCAAATATTTGGTAAAACGTCTTTAAAGTGGCAACTGTCAATGAAATCATAACCTCCCCCATTCACAGTTACGGCCATATTTAAAGAGTCAAACAGCACCCTTTTCAATATCATTCGCTTAAAATAGATGGCCGTGCGGTAGGCATCTATACCCTTATAGAGATTAAAGAAACCTGTTTCCTCCGCTTCATCATCATCCACCATTTTAAAATACCCATCATATGCCACAATACCAGTGGGTTTCAGGCTGTCATATTCCAAATCAGGATTGGTACACTCAAACCGGTTGTTTTTAAAGTCTATACCGGAGATATTGTTAAGCTGAACAAACCGGTGTGTCCCTTTTCCGGGGTAGCTCTCCCAATCCAGCAGGTTTTGCGTACTGCTAAAGGTACAATTATCAAAGACACTTGAGTTATCAAAATCGGCACGGGTACCTTTGTAGTCCCTGAACCGGACGGCAATGTGGTTATCTTTAAATTCTGTATTGGTAGCTTCTATGATGGCACCGCCCATTTTGGTATCGCCACACCTGATGGCTGAGCCTGCGAGTATTCCCGTTCTTGCATGGCTGATGGTGGAGTTGCTAATCTCAAGCTTTCCCTGGTAAATCGTATCCTGACCATAAGCAGGGTTGCCCCACACTTCTATTCCATCCCACATTTTATCACAATCAAGTACGGTGAGCGTACTGTTGTCAATTTTCAGCTTTGCACCACGTTCCACTAAAATGCCGGTGTTCCTTCCAATTCTGAGACTATCGGTAAAATATAAGTTACTGTTATTGATGGTAAGCGTTTTCCCGGTTTTTACGGTCACTACACCATTTATCACTTTATCACCCGTCCATGTTTGGCTGCTGTCAATGGCAATGTTGCCTATTCCGTCACCATAATACTCCTTTACGCAGCCACAATTATTGCAATAGGTCGTTTCAGATTCTTCTTCAATTATTTGGCCGCCATTGTCCTCAATGGTAAAATTTCCATAGGTATAATCAGGGGTATAATACAGTTTACCACCGGTGTCCACTATAAACTTTGCATCATAAATGTAGGTACAGGGCTGTATATACAGCGTACCTTCGATGTTGTACTTTGATGTGTCGAGATCGGTTGGCACCAGTTTTTTGTATGGGTCATCTTCATCTTCACAAATGGGCGAATTATCAATTTCTTCTTTTGAAGGATAAAGACCTCTTACCGTTCTGAATGTGTAGCCTGATGGGAACACCATGGAGTCCGCTTCGATGATGGTTTCTGAAGGATTAAAAATGGTGCGATCGGATGAATTGATGGTTGTGAGGTCGATAAATGTATCTACAATGTAGGTGTGTTTGATGCCTCCTTGGTACACGAGGCTGTCTTCTTCTTTTACATAGCCGGCTGGGATACTTCCACTATGGTTTAACATATCCCATGTAGCCAGAGAATACGGAGATGGATGAATGTAATTATCTGGATTAGCACTTGAGTCAAAAGGTTCAGGTAAATAGGTATTGTATTCGCAATAATCGTTTAAATCAGTATTTAATGGCCAATAATTAATAGTACCCAGATTGTTTGAACCCTCCGAATAATCACTTGTCCAGTTCATTCGAGATTGAACTGTTACATCATAATTTAAATGACTTTTAGTACCTCCAGTGTCAAAATTTATATTTATAAAGGGATAATAGTTCATTCTATTTCTTGTGAGATCAATATAGAAAAAGGTAGAATCCACATATCCCATTTGTTCAGAGCAATACGCATATAACCCCATTTTTAAGATTGTATGCGGCAAGAAATCTCTTTCCCCACTGGGATTCATTGTTTCACTGTAGAAAAATCCAGAATGCAAAGTTGTTTCGGGGTTTATAGTTTAGGAAGAGTCAATTGTATTGTTGATACTACTACCACCAATTCCAGAAATTACCTGTTTAATTGGCTTGTACCTGTACCAATTATGCCCCGATTGATTTTGAGTTGGAATGGTAAGTATTCTTTTAGAAGAATTCTCAGTTCTGGCCGAATCTGCAGCAAAAGCGAATGATACTACCTCTATGCTATAATGTATGGCATCAGCCTTATCTTGCCAGGAATGGTCCGCTCTGTGGACAAACCACTGAAACTCTCCCCAATATTTATCTATTCTAATTCCATAATCAGGAAAACTTGTATCACCATTAAAATCCTGATAAGGATTATAGTCATTTTGAGCTTGAACTGAAAGGGTTGACAATATACAAACAAGAAACAAGGGGAAAGGATATTTCAAGATTTTGGGTTTGATTTGGAAAAGGGGTTGGATTCTAATATAATCAAGAAAAACTTTACATGCAAAATTTTTTCATTCAATCCCAAAATCGGCACCTATCTATTGTCCAAATAAACTTCCATTGATGTTTTCTACAAGCCACAAAATGAAATAGCTTTGTCAAAGTATGCACTACTTAGATGAATTGAATCCCGCTCAAAAAGAAGCCGTCATCCATTTTGAAGGGCCTTCGCTGATTATTGCGGGGCCGGGCTCAGGCAAAACGCGTGTTTTAACCTATCGCGTTGCCTTCATGCTCGAGAATGACATCGACCCCTTTCATATTCTTTCGCTCACCTTTACCAACAAAGCGGCCCGCGAAATGAAAGAGCGCATCCAAAAAATTGCCGGCAGCGAAGCCCGCAACTTGTGGATGGGTACCTTTCACTCGGTTTTTGCCCGCATCCTGCGCATCGAAAGCGAAAAGCTGGGGTATCCTTCCAATTTCACCATTTACAACAGCGATGATGCAAAGAGTCTCATCAAAAAAATCGTGAAAGAGATGGGACTCAATGATAAGATATACAAGGCCTCTACGGTTTATAATCGCATTTCAGCGGCCAAAAACAGCCTTATCACTTCCGAAGAATATGCAGCCGATTCTTTTTTGACGGCTGAAGACGAAGCCGGTGCCCGACCTAAGATTGCCGAGATCTACAGCAAATATGCCCTTCGTTGTTTCCAGGCCGCAGCCATGGATTTCGATGATCTGTTGCTGAAAATGTACCTGCTGCTCAAAAAATATCCCGAGGTACTTTATAAATACCAGCAAAAATTCAAATTCATCCTGATCGATGAGTTTCAGGATACCAACCATGCACAGTACAGCATTGTGAAGATGCTGGCCGATATCTATCAAAACATTGCAGTGGTGGGCGATGATGCCCAGAGTATTTATGCTTTCCGGGGAGCTAATATTCAGAATATCCTAAATTTCGAACGCGACTATCCCGATCTAAAGGTTTATAAACTGGAGCAAAATTACCGCTCTACCGGAGCCATTGTGAAAGTGGCCAATCACATTATCACGCACAACAAAAGCCAGCTACCGAAGACCATATGGACTTCGAACGATGAAGGGGAAAAGATCAAGGTATATCAGACACCCAGCGACAATGAAGAAGGGAAGGCGGTAGCCGAGCGCATCTTTGAATTGAAAATGCGTGAGCATCTCTATGATGACGCTTTTGCCATCCTCTATCGTACCAATGCCCAGAGCCGGGCATTTGAAGAGGCCCTGAGGCGCAAGAATATTCCGTATCGTGTGTTTGGCGGTATTTCTTTCTACCAGCGCAAAGAGGTAAAAGATTACCTGGCCTATCTTCGCCTGACAGTCAACCCCAAGGATGAGGAAGCTCTTCGCAGGGTCATCAACTACCCCGCCCGGGGCATCGGCAAAACCACGATGGAGAAGCTCAGCGTGTGGGCCAATGAGGCTGGTATATCTCTTTGGGAAGTGATCATGCGCATCAATGAATTTCCGCTGAGCGGTAGGGCCCGGCAGTCGCTCGAAGATTTTGCCGTCATGATTCGTTCTTTTGCTTCTTTTCTTAATAAAAAAGATGCATTTGAGCTGGCTGAAGAAGTCGGACGCTCGACCGGAATCCTAAAAGAATTATATAACGATAAGTCTATCGAAGGGCAAAGCCGTTACGAGAATGTGCAGGAACTGCTGAGTTCCATCAAGGAATTTACCGAAAACCCGCCCGAAGGCCCCGAGGGACAGGAAAGCAAGGACACCGGCCTAGGCAGTTACTTGCAAAATGTAGCCCTGCTAACCGACATGGACCAGGAAGGCGATGAAGTGCCACGGGTAAAACTAATGACGGTCCATGCCGCCAAGGGATTGGAATTTCCGGCCGTTTTTGTGGTGGGGCTGGAAGAGAACCTCTTCCCTTCGTTGATGTCTCTTGACAGTCGTGACGGGCTTGAGGAAGAAAGGAGGCTTTTTTATGTAGCGGTCACCCGGGCCAAAAAATATCTGCATTTAAGCTATGCAAGTACTCGTTTTCGCTTCGGCAATCTTATCTATTGCGAGCCCAGCCGCTTCATTGAGGAACTCCCTGCCGAAATTGTAGAATTCCGGGGATTAAAGTCGCGCAAGGTAAAAACGGCAGCCGAGCGACAAGCCGAGCGCAGCAGCCAGTTGAAAAAACAACTCGACAAACTGCGAGAAGCAAAAAAAGCAGGCTATCAACATCAGCCGGGCGAGGGATTCAGCCCCGATGATCCGGCCGAGATGCAAGCAGGCATGGAAGTGGAACATCCACGCTTCGGATTCGGGAAAATTACCAGTATGGACGGGCCGCCCGACAACCGCATCGCTCATATTTTTTTCCAAAAAGCCGGGAACAAAAGAATCATGCTCAAATATGCCAAACTCCAAATCCTGAGAAAGAAGCAATAAGGAAATGAAGAAGCGGAACTGATTTTGCCCAATAGTTCTTATCTTTGCACTACTACTGTAATCATCGCTAGCGCTTATCTATTCATTACTCAGTAGCTCACAACCCTTATCAGACTTATCTTGAAAGAATATTTTAATGGAATACAATACCGGTAAAGAGAAACTCGTCATCCGCGAGTATGGACGCAATGTCCAAAACCTTGTCAATTACGCCATGACGGTCGAAGATCGCGAGAGAAGAAACAAGATTGCCCGCTACATCATAGAGCTTATGGCTCAAATCAGTCCTCAATATAAAAATGTAGAGGAATACCGCAGAAAACTCTGGGATCATCTCTTCTATATCTCCGACTTCAAGCTGGATGTGGACTCACCGTATCCGAAACCCGATCCGGAAGACCTGATCAAGACGTTCCGCAACAATGGCCGCATGCCCTATCCACCGCTTACGAAGCGCAATCGCCACTACGGGCGCAACATCGAAACAATGATCAAGCGGGCCATCGATATGGAAGATGAAAAAAAGCGGACTGCCTATACCAAGATTATCGCCAACTATATGAAACTGGCCTATGCCAACTGGACCCGTGAAAACGTGACCGATGATATCATCCTGAATGACATTCAAAAAATGAGCGGAGGAGTGCTGAAGTTGCAGGGCGAAGACATGGAACTCGCCTCGGTGACAGCAAGTGTTCGCAACAAACGCAAATCTCAGAGCCAAAATTATCGTGGCAAGAGCAACAATCGCAACAAGAACTACCGAAAGCGCGGTCAACAACGCAGATAAAGCTCCCCAAATCCCGACACTTTTGGCGCAGCGCACGCTAAATTGTTGAAAAGCCTCACACAATATCCGGCCTGAAATCTTCATCATTGTAATACGACAAAAGCGGCCACCATGGATATTTTCAAAATCGAAGGGGGACATCATCTCAAAGGAAGCATCACCCCGCAGGGAGCCAAAAACGAGGCCCTGCAAGTCATCTGTGCCACTCTTCTCACGAGTGAAGAAGTGCTGATCAGCAATATCCCCGACATACGGGATGTCAATTTCCTGATCGAGCTACTGGATAAGATGAATGTAAAGGTGCATCGCAGCGGACGCGATATCTGTACTTTCCGAGCGGATGACGTAAACCTCGATTTCATTTATTCGGAAGAATTCAAAGAAAACGCCATGAAACTACGTGGCTCCATCATGCTGATGGGGCCTCTTGTGGCTCGCTTTGGCAAGGCTTATATACCGCAGCCCGGAGGTGATAAGATCGGTCGCAGAAGATTGGATACCCATTTTATTGGATTTCGGAAACTAGGGGCACGATACGAGTTTGATCCTATCATGAAAAGTTACTACCTGGAAAGCGAGAAACTAAAGGGAACGGACATGCTCCTGGACGAGGCCTCGGTAACGGGAACGGCCAATATCATAATGGCAGCGGTACTGGCCGAAGGGGAAACGAGCATCTATAATGCCGCCTGCGAGCCGTATATCCAGCAGCTCTGCCACATGCTCAATCGCATGGGCGCCCAAATCAGCGGTATTGGCTCCAACCTTCTTCACATCCGGGGAGTTAATTCCCTCGGGGGCACCCGCCATCGTATGCTGCCCGACATGATCGAAATCGGCAGTTTTATCGGCCTGGCCGCCATGACGGGTTCCGAAATAACAATCGAAGACAGCAGCAGCAGTCAGCTGGGGCAAATACCCGATGTCTTTAGAAAACTGGGTATAGCGATGGAAGTGGAAGAGGAGCGAATTCACATCCCGGCACAGGACAGCTATGAGATACAGACCTTTATTGACGGGTCGATACAGACCATTTCCGATGCTCCGTGGCCGGGCTTTACCCCTGACCTGCTAAGTGTAGCGCTGGTAGTGGCCACACAAGCCAAAGGAAGCGTACTCATCCATCAAAAGATGTTCGAAAGCCGGCTCTTTTTTGTTGACAAACTTATCGATATGGGTGCCCAGGTCATCCTCTGCGACCCTCACCGGGCAGCTGTAATCGGCCTCGACAAGCAAATGCCCCTGCGCGGCATTCATATGAGCAGTCCTGACATCCGTGCAGGTGTTGCCCTCCTGATAGCAGCCCTATCAGCCGAAGGCACAAGCTATATCAGCAATATCCACCAGATCGACCGCGGCTATCAAAACATTGACGAGCGACTGCGTACGCTCGGGGCCGTGATTGAGCGCCAATAAAATAGCACCTTATTTTTTAAGGCATTCAAAGATTAGGCCGCGGCACAGGAAACAATTCTACCTTTTTTTACTTTTTATTTAAGTGCTCTTCATTATATTATAGAAAAAAAATACCGCGCTATGAATAAAAAAGAAAAAGATATGCAAAGAGCAAAGGTCAGACTGAACGAATGGAAAAGCCGCCTGCTCGATTTAAAGGATGATGCAAAACTTCAAATCAAAGAAAGCTCTGAAAGTCTGGAAAAATTTAAAAACAAGAGCAAAGAATGGATAGAATATCTAGAGACCGGTCTTGACCGGCTGGAAGAAAGGGGCAGTGATGATATCAAAAATCTGAGACGAAAGCTTGAAGAACTGAAAGTGCAAGCTTCCCGGGCCAAGGCAGATAGCAGCGATGCCCTTCAAAATCAAGAGCAACGCCTAAAAGAACTCATCCATGACAGCAGTAAAATGCTTGAACAGTTAGCTGTGACTGGCGATCAAAAAATAAAAGAATTATCGGATAAGGCAGAACAAGGGCTTCAACTTCTGAAAATACGCCTCGAGATACTGCGGGTACAAACTCATCTGGCAACCATGGATGCCCGCAGTGAATGGGAAGAGAGAAAAAAAGTATTGCAAAACGAACTGCAGGAATTAAGAAGCAAGATCAATAAATGGGAAAAAGAAGGCAACGAGAGGTTGGAACATTTCAATGTGGAAATGAATGAAGCCTGGCGACACTTCAAAAAAGCACTAAACATTAATGGGTAAAAAGGGTATATAAATAATAGGTAGCAAATGTGCTAAGTGAGACAATACCTACACGACTAAACCATTGCAGACCCCGACCGGGCCTAAAATTTGCCAGGATCGATTGTCCCCGGATAACCCGGTAATTGGCAAAAGCAAAGAATGGGGCTGTACAAAAAGAAAGAATTGTAGCCAGATCTACCATAGCCTGCATACTTTGGATAAACACAGCCAATAAAAGGACCGCCCCGGCCCCAATCAAAAGCATATATAACCTATAGAGTTCTTTCTCTCTTTTTTCCCATTTCGGTAGCAGTAGCAAAGTGGTTTTCTCCAGCGTGCGGGGAATGCCGTCAAAAACGGTAAGGGTGGTACTGAGCATGGTTGTAAGTGCCGCTCCACCTATTACCCAATAAGCCCAATCGCCCAAACTTTGGGTATACATATCAATGAGTTGCTGTGCAAAAACCGCTCCTTTCGGAGAAAAAGAAATCCCCTGACCATGCATAATATAAGCACCCAAAGCCATAAAAAACAATGCTACAAAGAGGGTTCCCCAATAGCCGATATTAAAATCACGGAGAGTATCACTTAGCTTCATCCGACCACCGAGTTCCTTGTTTTTTTCTTCATTCCAAAAGCTTACCCATACCGACAAATCCAGGGGAGACGGCATCCATCCCATAAGTGCAATGAGAAAAGTAATACCCACGGGAGTCCACTCAAAATGCTGCACTACGGGCGGGTGATAGCCTTTGTTTGCAGCAGCCAACACAGCCGTGATGGTGCTAAGGGTAAGAAGAAGAATGATAAACTTCACCGAGCGTTCGAGGAGATAGAATTTTTCGGCATAGAGCAATGCTCCGCAGGCCAGTAGAATGAATGCACTCAGCTGCCACAAGTGCAAAGTGATTTGAAAGAGTTGGGCCATGATGGCGGCAGTAACGACCGTTACAGCTGCCTGTATGGTAAATACCGTCCCCAAAGTAACCATGGTAAAAACAACAATGGCCCAGGTTCCCAGATCCTTGTACCCGTGAAGCAGGTTGCGTCCGGTAGCAGCCACATAGCGAGGTCCAAACTGAAAAAAAGGATACTTCACGATGTGTATTGCTACAATCGCCCATAGCAAATCAAACCCGTAGAGTGCTCCCGCACGTGTACTCTGCACGAGGTGCGAAACCCCGATGGCCGCAGCGGCAAAGATCAAACCCGGACCCAGTCTGCGAAGCCAGACCCTCAGCGACATGGCAAATTTATTTTCATCCGCCTGTTAAATTATTTATTTAAAGGCAAATCCCGGACATCCCGACAACAAAAGCCATCAACTTGTTATCTTGTCGCTTCAAATTTTAAGCTCATTACTATGAAAAAATACTTCCTTCTCTTGCTCGCGATTCTCAGTATGGCTGCACTTCATTCACAGGATCGCATGACCCCCGAACTCCTTTGGAAACTGGGCCGTGTGAGCGGCCACCAGATATCACCCGATGGGAAATCCATCTTGTTCGGTATCAGCTACTACCAATTGGATGAAAACAAAGGAAACCGCGACCTCTACCTTCTTCCGGTTACGGGGGGCAAAGCCATTCGCCTTACGAACAGCGAAGGTTCCGAATTCAACGAATGCTGGCGACCCGATGGCAAAAAAATAGCCTTCCTGGCCTCAAGTGATGACGGCACACAGCTTTTTGAAATGAACCCCGATGGCAGCGGCATCACGCAGATTAGCCATATTAAAGGTGGAATCGCTCATTTTGCTTATGCCCCAGATATGAAGCATGTCTATTTTACGCATGATGTGAAGATGGCGCAAACACTGCATGAAAGATATCCTGACCTTCCGCATGCTGAGGCTCGCATCATCGATGACCTTATGTATCGTCACTGGGATCATTGGGAAGACGAATACAAAAGCCACCTTTTTGTAGCCAACTATGAAAATGGTAAAATCGAAGGAATGAAGGACCTCATGGAAGGTGAGCCTTTCGACACTCCGCTCAAGCCCTTTGGCGGAAACAGCCAGATTGCCTGGAGCCCTGACGGGAAAAGCATTGCGTACACCTGTAAGAAAATGACCGGCCGCGAATACGCATTGAGCACCAATTCGGAGATTTATCTCTATGACTTGGAGAGCGGAGAGACTAAAAACATCAGTGAAGGATTGCCGGGCTATGATATGGAGCCCGTCTTTTCACCGAGCGGACGCTACCTTTTGTGGCAAAGTATGGAGCGGGCTGGTTTCGAGTCCGACCGTCAGCGTCTAATGGTGCACGATTTCGAAACGGGCCAGCGCTTTGAATTGAGCAAAGGCCTCGACAGGGACGCCATGGCTGCCCGATGGGCGCCCGATGAGAAAACGGTGTTCTTCATCAGTGGAGAAAAAGCCACCTTTCAGATTTTCAGTATCAATTTTCAAAGCCGAAAAGTACGGCAAATCACACAAGGGGATTACAATTACCGCTCTTTCGAGCTGGCCGGACCGCAGCACATGGTTAGTAGCCGACAGGATATGAACCACCCTACCGAACTTTTCCGCATTGATATCAGAAGCGGAAAGGCCAAAGCTATTACAGAGGTCAATGCGGACATATATAATCATTTGAAGACAGGGAAAATCGAAAAACGTTGGATTAAAACCACAGACGGAAAAGATATGCTCACCTGGGTTATCTATCCGCCCGATTTCGATGCTTCGAAAAAATATCCCACGCTGCTTTACTGCCAGGGGGGGCCGCAAAGTGCCGTGAGTCAGTTTTTCAGCTATCGATGGAATTTTCAGCTCATGGCTGCCAATGGCTATATTATTGTGGCGCCCAACCGAAGAGGCCTACCCTCATTCGGGCGGGCCTGGAATGACGAGATTAGTGGCGATTGGGGCGGTCAGGCCATGCTCGATTACCTCTCAGCCATTGACGAGATGGCCAAAGAAAGCTACGTGGACAATGAGCGCCTGGGAGCGATTGGGGCCAGCTTTGGCGGTTACTCGGTCTATTGGCTGGCCGGCCACCATGAAGGGCGCTTCAAAAGCTTTATAGCCCATTGTGGAGTTTTCAACCTCGAAAGCATGTACCTTTCTACTGAGGAAATGTGGTTTGTAAACTGGGACATGGGCGGCCCATATTGGGATCCTGCACTCAAAGAAAAGTACGAAGCTTTCTCCCCGCATAATTTTATACAAAATTGGGACACGCCCATTCTCGTCATTCACGGCCAGCGCGACTTTCGTGTGCCGGTCGAACAGGGCATACAGGCCTTCAATGGGGCCCGACTACTGAATATAAAAAGCCGATTCCTCTATTTCCCCGATGAAGGACACTGGGTGCTCTCTCCACAAAACGGGGTGCTCTGGCATCGCGAGTTTTTCCGTTGGCTGGACGAAACACTGAAATAAGCTGGGGAAGCGTCCTTAAAACGAAGGCATAACACTAGAGAACGCAGTGAATATTTTTCCGGATAAAATACGGCTGACAAAGCAAATTGCTTGAAGGCATTTTTCATCGATTGAATGAAACTTCACGGCACCCTTTTTGCATTTATTAGCTAAAAACCAAGCTATGAAAAGAAAAAGCCTTCTCTTCGCAATTCTTATTGCTCTTGCTGCCCTGAGCAGCCGGGGTCAGAGCTTCGAAAGTGGTGATATCCAGATTAAAGCAGGTCTTGGCGGACCCAACTGGCAGCAATTGGGTTTGAACCTCCTGCCCGATGGAAACGTAAAACGCAACGGTCTCCTCATTATGCCTTCGGCCAAGGTCGAATATTTTGCTAATGAAAAGCTGTCCATAGGTCTAAGCTTCAACTATCGAAAGAGCAGATCGGATATCTATCAAGATACCTTTACTTACAGCGATACACTATACAGCGGACGCTTTGGCATGGATCTCACCCGTTATGTATTGGGCCTCCATGCCGAGTATCATCCGGCATGGTTTGTAGGAAATAAATGGGTGCCTGACATTTACTTTGGCGGTCTGGCCGGTGTCCGCATGAATCATGGCAGCGTTATTCTCGATTCGGATGTGCAAGAGATTCAGGCCATCTATGAATACCTTTCAAGCATCGGATTCAATAAGAAAAAATTGGAAGGAAACACGGTGATGCCAAGAGTGGGAGCTTATATAGGACTACAGATGCCGGTAGCCGGGCCCTTGGGCTTCTACATTGAGAGCGGATTGGGTGTTCCCCTGCTTCAGTTCGGATTAAAGGCCCACTTCTGATCGTTTTGACGTGCTATTCGGTTCATTCACCGAATGAAATTGTAACGATCTGGTAAGCACATTATATTCGGTGTTTGAAATACACGAATATGCTCCTGATAAGTATTCCTAAAATTACTGATGAACGACCGCTAAACGCTTTTGAACGGGCGCGGATTCGAAAATTGAGTCTACTTGGTAAACGAGATTTGCTCTCCATTAACAATTCGCTGCATCTAGCCGATAGAATCAGGATGGAGCGTCAGTTAAAGAGCACTTTGATGCAGTAATCGAATAATGAACTGTCATAAAAAAGCCTCGGAACAGTGTTCCGGGGCTTTTTTTATTTGCTTTTATTCGGATAAGGGGGTGGAGCTGGTATGTTGTGCATTTGCGTTTTCATCAATTTCATCACTTCTTCGATGCCTTTATTCAGTTGTTCATCTTCACCCCTATACTCTTTATAGACATTGTTGTCTACTTCAATATCCGGATCCACACCATGCCCTTCGATGATCCACTTTTTCCCATCCACATCATAGCTGGCAAACTCGGGTTTATAAAGGTAGCCACCATCTACCAATGGTAGTGATCCTCTGATACCAACCACACCGCCCCACGAGCGATGACCAATGAGCGGGCCGATGCCATAGTGCTTGAAGCGGTAAGGGAACAAATCTCCGTCAGAGGCCGACCACTGGTCGATGAGAGTCACCTTGGGACCCAAAAGCATATCGGCCGGATCGGTTGTGGGAGCCACATTACGCGGCTTGTCAATCATGGCAAGCTCTCTACGAAGTCGCTCAATGATCATCGGGGAAACATTGCCACCACCGTTTCCTCGAACATCAATAATCAGCCCTTCCTTATGCAACTGCGGATAGAAGTGCTTTACAAATTCATTCAAACCTGTTACTCCCATATCGGGAATATGAATATATCCGACCTTGCCATTGGTAGCTTCATTCACTTTGCGAATGTTTTCATTCACCCAGTTGAAGTAATAAAGATCTGATTCGTCTGCAATGGGTTTTACCAATGCAGTCTTGGCTCCATCTTCCGTGGCTTTGCTGTTATAACTTATTTCCACGATAGAGCCTGCTTTGTCGAGCAGTGGGATATAGGGGTTTTCCAGGTTCTTCAATGACTGCCCGTTGATGGCAATGAGATAGTCCCCTTCACGGATACCCACACCAGATTCACTCAAAGGTGAACGCAAGTCTTTCCTCCAATTTTCTCCTCTCAGAATATGATTTACCCGATAGTAACCGGAGGGATCTTTCACCAATTCAGCCCCCAATAATCCCATTTTTAGTCTCGGCACTTCAGGCAGATCTCCTTCCCCGGCATAGGCATGGCCCACATTCAATTCACCAATCATTTCTCCAATGATATATGTCAGATCGGCCCGATGGTTTACGTGATCCACCAGTGCCTTGTATTTTTCATAGATGGCCGGCCAGTCGTTGCCATGCATGCCCGGGTCATAGAAAAAATCGCGCATTTGCCTCCAGCTTTCATAGTATACTTCTTGCCATTCCTCATTCAAGTCAACCCTCACGTCCATATCATTGAGCGCCACAAAATCTTCCACTTTGGTTTCGCCCGATGGCAGATCCACCACACTGTATTTTTTCGGCCCTGCATAAAGCAGCATTTTTTTTCCATTGTCCGAGAGGCTGTATCCACCGAATTTGCCAATGGTGCTTTCTTTCTTTTTTTCAAGATCATAGACCTTCACGCGGTTGCCGTCCTGGCCTACCTTGCTCATGCTGTAATACACCTTTCCGTTGATCATTTCCAGGTTACCGTAATTGCCGGCTTCCACGGGAAGAGCAATAATACGATCTTCCATTCCTTCAATATCCACGCTGTTTTCATCTTCATCGCTTTTCTCCTCCGGTGCATTTACTTCATCGCTGTGCAATGCAAAAGGGGAGGCCGTGTTTTTGCTCAACGGTATCAGGTACACTTTTTCCATGTTGAAATAGGCATGATTCCATTCCGTCTGGCTGTATTGCGGGTGAAAATCGCGTGCCGAAGCAAAGAGGAGAAATTTCCCGTCACGTGAAAAGTTGGCGGAATTGGCATTATACCATTCACTGCTGACCAGATAGTTTTCACCTGTATTCACATCATAAAGAGCTACTCTACTGGCCCCCCCGTGTTTAGGTAGGGTATAGGTAATCCACTTGCTATCGGGACTCCAGTTGTAGTTGCGTATCTCCCAGTCACTGGCTTTCGTCACGAGGGTCACCTTGCCGCTTTCCACGTCTACATATTGCAAACGCAGCATCTTGTCAGCCCAGAGAATCTTTTTTCCATCCGGGATCCACTCCAACTCATATTTATACGTATCTCCTCCTTTTGTCACCTGTCTGGCCTCACCTTGTCCCATCGGGTCGCGCAAATAGATTTCATCCTCCCCGCTTTGGTCCGAAATATAGGCCAAATACTTGCCATCAGGCGACCAGGCGACATTCCGCTCGTGGGTATCGTTGCTATATGTGAGATTGCGGGTTACCCCTTCTTTGACCGGTATGGACCAAATATCGCCACGCCCCGTGATAGCCAGGCGATTGCCATCGGGGGCCAAGTCAAGGTCGCTTATCTGTTTCGATGCATCTTTAAGCACCACCCGACTATGGCTTTCTTCGTTATTGATCACCACAGGAATCTTTTCATATTGCTCCGTTTTGCTATCCAGCACATAGAGATAGCCACCATTTTCAAATATGACGGACT
>Ga0114931_10001700_pt1 | contig 27978 bp, 24 predicted proteins | sample 2SBtaG_FD_89579 | JGI IMG/M metagenome (GOLD analysis project Ga0114931, IMG submission 89579) | Deep subsurface microbial communities from Kolumbo volcano to uncover new lineages of life (NeLLi) - 2SBTROV14_V59a metaG | ecosystem: Environmental > Aquatic > Marine > Volcanic | place: Kolumbo... | reverse complement strand
CAAGGAAATTACGGGTGCGGATAAATTGGATGAGGTCTTATTCGCGATTTATTGCGCAAAAAAAGAAAACCTTCAACCCTTTAAAGTAAACGTCGTGGTCATCAAAAATTATAATGATGACGAGATAGTGGATTTTGCGCGCTTTGCAAGAGAAAAGGAAATTTCGGTTAGGTTCATAGAGTTTATGCCGCTTGATTCGGGACACGAATGGAAGCGTGACGTGTTAGTTTCGAGCAAAGAAATCAGACAAAAGATTGAAAAGGTTTATCCGCTTAAGCTTAAAGAAAAATTTCGCGGTAGCTCAACTGCCTTGAATTTTGGTTTTGCCGATGGAGTTAAAGGCGAAATCGGAATTATTGCACCCGTAACCGAAATGTTTTGCGGTGCTTGCTCGCGAATCCGTCTTACCGCTGATGGGCAAATTCGCACCTGTCTTTTTTCAAATACCGAATACGATTTGCGGGAAGTCCTAAGAAGCGGTGCAAGCCGAGATGAAATCGTTCAGTTTATTAAGCAAACAGTCCTCAAAAAAGAAAAACGCCACCATATCAATGACGCAGATTTTGTTAAACCGGAAAGAACCATGAGTTTGATCGGAGGCTAGCTTGAATTTGGCTAAGAGATTTTGTTTTTTTGATACAGAGGATTTGTGATTGAAATCATATTTTCTAAACCAGCTGCATTCTTATAATAGTGGGATATTGAGATATCTACTTATACAATTAATTGGGATGTTATGATAAAACACGGAACAGATACCAATACAATTTCTCCGCTCCCCGTCCAGATGGATTTTACAAAACCCTTGGAGGTGCTTTTCCAATGTCATCAAAGAATTGCAGCGAGCTTGGAAGATTTGGTGAAGGCAACAATTGATTTACGCAAGCTTGATGAAAATCAGTATCCTCAGATTTTTGTAAGGCTGGATTCAGCACTTACTCATCTTTCTACAACGGGGAAAAAACATACGCGAGACGAGGAAGAATCGCTTTTTCCTCGAATATTTAGATGTAAGGATGATGGAGTTTCGGAAGTTCATGATGTCGTTACGCAACTTGAAATTCAACACAAAAATGCCGCGAGCATTGAACGATCGCTAACAAAAATGCTTAGGAATTTAGAGACTTGCGAAACGATTGATCAAACCAAGGTTGATTTGTTTAGCGACCTGATTGAAAGTCTTTATTCGCTTTATCGACCGCATATTCAGGTTGAGAATGAGTTTGTTTTCCCAACCGCTGCTAAGATTTTATCTAATGATCAATTGTTGGAGGTCGGCAAAGAAATGTATCAGAGTCGGCGGACGAAGATTATGAGGTGAAAAGTGTGGAAGCATGTCTTAAGTAACGTGCATTTAGTGAGAAGTATTGGAAACCCCGTTGTGGTAGCACGGGGTTTTTCATTGCTTGGTTTCGAGGGGTGAGTGGAATTTGGTTATGTCTATTCATCATCATCAAAAACACTTTGCTCTAATTTCACAGCTTTCGGAAATAACAGATTGTTTTCAAGATGTATATGTTTGTGTAAATCTTTTTCGAGCTCCTCTAATCCAAAATATAAGGCTTTATAACTCGGGCAGGCATTTTCCGGAGCCGAGTAATCGTTTGAGAGCTCGCGCATTTCCTTTAAAAAATCACCCGCCTCATCATGCTCGATTCCCATCATTCTGATCGGATTTTGTACCGTCATAAAATGCGGGGTCGGCAAAGAAGTATTTCTTTCATTTGCGATGCTCAAATCCTTTATGAAAGGGAAAAGCACCATTTCTTCTTTCTGCAGATGGGGCAAAAGATCCTCACAGAGCTTTCCGAACACTTCTTTCAGCTTATGGAGTTCGGGGTGTTTGTCTCCGTGCTTTACAGCTACTTTAGCCATTAAAGGAGTCAGCCTTTCCATTTCCTCACGCGTAAAAGTGTGGTGTTTTTCAATGAGATAATCAGTTAATTCGCTAGCAGATTTTTTCGCAGCCGGGTTGAACTCTTGAGTATTTTCAGCCTTTGTAATTGCTACGGAAATATTTTTTGATAATGTTTCCGGCGAAATACCGGCGTTTTCGCAAGCCTCAGAAAACTTCTTGTTTCCACCACAGCAATAATCGATATTGTGTTTTTCAAAGACGGGAATTGTTGCGGGTGTTTCCAGTGCGATTTCTCGGATTGTTTTGTTTGTAAATTTCATAAGTCTTCCCCCAGTTCGGTAGTTCCTTTTCAGTTCATCATGAATTATGAAATCGAATCTAAGAAAAAAAAATGACTTCAATCATATTTTGAAAAAAAATAAATACATAGAAAAAGAGAGCGGTTTTTGATCGCAGAGGTCTCTATTTAAGAAGTTGGTGGTGAAAGAACGCTCTTTATAAATTGGTGTTGTTGGTAATGAAGGATGTCGATATGAATTTAGATCAAACCCGAATGCTCGGCACGGCGGATAGCTTCGAGCCGAGAGTGGGCGTTAAATTTTTTCAAGATGTGCTGAGTGTGATTATTGACGGTCGTTCGGCTAATGCAGAGGGCATCCGCTACGTCAGAAGTCGTTTTTCCTTTGGCAAGAAGACGAAGAATCTCAAGTTCACGTTCAGTTAAAATCGTTTCACGCGAGGGAGAACGAGTTGACGAGATTATACTCATTGCGTGGTCGGGTTCGACGGCAGTTTCATTAACAACAAAATCGCGCAAAAGAGATTCTAACCTTTTTCGGACGTCGATTGGACGAACAACATGGATTGTAAAAGGGACGACTGAATTATCTTCATCGGCAATCAGAATTGAAACATTACACCACTGCTTGCCCTTTTTTGTATTCATTTGCAGGTCAAAATTCTGAACGGGCTTGTGTTCAGATGAGGCTTTTAGAATTGAGCATTGAGGCGAGCAGAAGGCTCCACATTCATCATCTCCTTCCATGATCGAACCACAACATTTTCCGATTACATCGTTAGCCTCAATACCAAAAAAAGTTTCAGCAGATCTATTCCAAAACTCAATATTATGGAGTCCATTTACTGCAAACGCGGGGTCAGCCGTACTTTCAACAAGTTTTCCAATCTCTCGCTTTTTCATGTTTGAACAAAATAACTATAAAAATGATGCAATTTAATTATTGTCCACGATCTGCCAAAAAGCAATTATACATAACGGGATAAAAAGATACGGTTATCAATTGGTGCATCATGCTCTTTTCAAAAACGACAGGTTATGCGATCAGGGCGTTGGTTTATTTGGCGCGGCAGGACGAAGCGTGTTTATGCGGTCTTCAAGAAATTGCAAAGGAGGAGAATATCCCTTCCGCCTATCTCGGCAAGATACTTGGAGACTTAAGGAAACATCAATTGCTTCGTTCTGTGAAAGGTATTCATGGCGGATATGAATTGGCAAAACCCGCTAATTCAATCACGTTATGGGATGTGATTTTTATATTAGACCCGCTGACAAACTGTGATGGTTGCGTTCTAGGTATGAACAGTTGTGATGACGAAAGCCCATGTGCTCTTCATAAATCGTGGCTCCCGATTAAGGAGGATTTGATCGATCTTCTTCAGACGAAAACGATTGGTCAGATTGCCAAAGTAAATGAAGTAAATGGTTGTTAATCGTAGGAGAGATTGTTGGAATTAATTCGAGGATTTTTAAATGTTCACTTATAAAAAAAGACTTCTTTCAAACCTAAATAAATCTTGCGGGAATTATTTAACGCCTTGCGTGATCTTTTTGTTTCTATTTTCAGCATCGGTTGCTTTTGCTCAAGATGCGGGCAAGAAGGTATTTGAGACAAAATGTTATAGCTGTCACAGCATTGGCGGGGGAGACAAACAAGGTCCTGATTTAAAAGGTGTTACGACCAGGCGTTCAAAAGAATGGCTTGAAGAATATATTAAATCGCCCACGGCTATGAGCAAAAAAGATCCTTACGCTGCTGCGCTTTTTAAGAAATATTCTCCCGAAGTCATGGCTGATCAAACGCTCTCGCAGGAGGAAATGGATGCGGTCATAAATATGATTAAGACACTTTCAGCAAATAACGAGATATTTGTTCCATCCGGCGCGAAACTTTCGCGGGCGATTGAGCCAAATGACTATTTGGAAGGCTGGAAACTTTTTACGGGTCAAAAGAGGTTTGAAAATGGTGGGGTTTCCTGTAATTCGTGTCATTCCGTTAGAGGGTTGGGTTCTTTCGGGGGTGGTACTTTGGGACCTAATCTAACCGCTGTGAATGTGAAATACAGCGATCCGGAACTTATTCTGATCTTGCAGGAACCAAATTTCCCGACAATGACAAAGATGTTTAAGGATCACAAATTAAACGATGAGGAAATTGTTCAGCTTGTCGCTTATCTGCAAAATGCAAAAGCCGTTAACCCCGAAGCTCCAGTAGTAAAAACAGTGCCATCCGGCACGATCGAGCCGCGATTTTTGGTGGTCGGGTTTTTAGCAGCAATTTTGGTTGTTGTCGGTTTTAACTTGGTAATTTGGCGGAATCGTCACTCTAATGTGCGAAGAGACATCGTGGAAGAGGCAAAATATGAAGAATTGGATTAAAGATTTGATCAGTCCGAAAACGCGTTCGTGGGAAGAATTCTATCGAAACCGTTGGCAACATGACAAAGTTGTTCGTAGTACCCACGGGGTAAATTGTACGGGCGGCTGCAGTTGGAATATCTATGTTAAGAACGGCATCGTGACATGGGAAATGCAGGCACTTGATTATCCGCTTTTAGAAGATGGATTGCCTCCTTACGAACCACGCGGATGCCAGCGCGGCATATCTTATTCCTGGTATCTTTATAGTCCAATTCGTGTGAAATACCCATATTTAAGGGGTGCTTTGCAAGATATTTGGCGAGCGGCAAAAGAGAAACACAGCGATCCGGTCAAGGCGTGGGAATCCATAATGGATGATCCGAAAAAGCGCGCGAGGTTTCAAAGAGCGAGAGGTAAAGGCGGTTTCCGTCGTGCGAGTTGGGAAGAGGTTGAAGAAATAATCGCGGCTTCTTGCATCCATACGATTAAGAAACACGGTTCGGATCGGATTATTGGTTTTTCGCCAATTCCGGCAATGTCCTTCCTTTCTTATGGTGCCGGCTCGCGTTTCTTGCAGTTAATGGGCGGCGTCAATTTAAGTTTTTACGATTGGTATTGTGATCTTCCTCCCGCTTCACCTGAAATTTGGGGTGAACAAACCGATGTTTGCGAAAGTGCTGATTGGTACAACTCAAAATTTATGGCTGTCATGGGGTCAAACCTAAATATGACCCGTACGCCGGATTGCCATTTTGCTGCGGAGGCACGACACAACGGGACAAAAATGGTTGTGTTTGCACCTGATTTTAACCAGGTTTCGAAATATGCGGATCAATGGGTTCCGGTTTTAGCCGGTCAAGATGGTGCATTTTGGATGGCGGTCAATCACGTTATTCTGACGGAATTTCATCACAAGAAAGAAACAAAATATTTTACTGATTACGGAAAGCGTTATACGGATTCACCGTTTCTAGTCGAATTGGTCGATACTGAAAATGGCTACGAAGCAGGACGTCTTCTACGGGCAAATAAAGTTTCGAAATATAAAGAAGAAGAAAATGGCGATTGGAAATTCCTTATATGGGACGAACTATCTGACTCAGCTAAAATGCCGGGCGGAACGGTTGGGCATCGGTGGGGTGAGACAGAAGGTAAATGGAATCTTGAATTTAAGGACCCATCAGATGATTCAGAAATTTTGCCTAAGCTGACTCTGCTTGATGACAATTCGGAGTCTGCCGAGGTTATTACGAGGGAATTTGGAACAGGGAAAATTTCAAACCGCGGCGTACCAATTAGAAAAATTCAAACCGAAGACGGCGAGGTAGTTGTAGCGACTGTTTATGATTTGATGATGGCGCAATTCGGCGTTGATCGTGGTTTAAGTGGGGAATATCCGAAAGATTATGACGATGAAAACGCTGCATATACTCCGGCATGGCAAGAGAAGTTTTCGGGTATTGCGCGAAAAACGGTATTGAAATTTGCGCGTGAGTGGTCGGGCACAGCTGAGAAAACCGAAGGTAAATGCATGGTTATAATCGGTGCCGGAATTAATCACTGGTATCACAATAATTTGATATATCGTTCGGCAATAACGGCTTTGATGTTGACTGGCTGCATCGGTAAAAACGGCGGCGGTTTGAATCATTATGTTGGGCAGGAAAAACTCGCGCCCGTTGCACCTTGGTCGAATCTCGCTTTCGCAAAAGATTGGTACCCCCCGTCAAGGCTTCAGAATGCACCTTCCTGGCACTATATAAATAGCGAACAATGGCGATATGAACGCGAATTTTCCGAGTATGCAGCAATGCCTGAAAATTCCGCCGTAGATGGAGGCGGAGTAGCAAAGGGTCATACGGCAGATGTTCAGGTAAAGGCTGTTAGAAATGGCTGGTTGCCTTATTATCCGCAGTTTGGAAAACCAAACCATGAGATTTTGGAGGATGCAAAAGCAGCTGGCGCAAGCGGTGCTGACGAAACAGGAAAATTTGTAGCGCAGCAATTGCAGGATAAGAAATTAAAGTTTTCGGTTGAAGAACCAAGCAAGCCTGAAAATTTCCCAAGACTCTGGTTTATTTGGCGTGGAAACGCCTTGTTGGCGAGCGCAAAAGGACACGAGTATTTTCTCAAATACTATTTAGGGACACACCATAATGACGTTGCTGAGCAATGCGTAGAAGGTTCTGTTAACGATATAGATGATAAAACTCCGGCAGCAGAAGGGAAGATGGACTTGGTTGTCGATTTGAACTTCCGTATGGATACCTCGGCACTTTATTCGGACATAGTTCTTCCCGCCGCAACGTGGTACGAAAAAGCGGATATGAATTCAACCGATATGCATTCATTTATCCATCCGCTTTCAGAAGCAGTGCCGCCCGCTTGGGAATCAAAGAGCGATTGGGAAATCTTCCGCGGTTTAGCAAAGAAAGTAAGCAAACTTGCCGAAACCCACATTCCCGATCCGGTTGAAGACTTGATAACAGTGCCGCTTCTGCACGATTCACCGGATGAAATTGCCCAACCGGAAATCAAAGATTGGTCGAAAGGCGAATGCGATGCAATTCCCGGTAAGACGATGGCGCACGTAAAGGTAATCGAACGAGATTATCCAAACATGTACAACAAGTTTATTTCGCTTGGACCTAACGTAAGAAATGGTTTAGGAGCTCACGGCGTAAAATATGAAACTGAAGATCTTTATGATGAGGTTGTGAATTCCCGCAAACACCCAATTGTTGAATGGGGTGGAAAAAAATATCCGTCGATCAAGCTGGCTGAAGAAGCCGCCGATATGATTCTCAAATTTGCACCAGAAACAAACGGTGAAATGGCTTACCGCGGTTATAAATTCATGGAGAAAAAGGTTGGTCGCCCGCTTGCGGATTTGGCTGAGGGAAGTCGGCACGCACAAGTAACTTATAAAGATCTTCAGGCGCAGCCGAGAAGGGTTATCAACAGTCCTGTTTGGTCGGGGTTGGTAAATGACGGGCGTGCTTATTCAGCATTTACCTACAATTACGAAAAGCTTGTGCCGTGGCGCACGTTAACCGGTCGTCAGCATTTCTACCAAGATCACGAAGGATATATCGCGCATGGTGAAAATCTTCCGACTTATAAACCTTCACCGCTTCCGGCTGATTATGGAGATTTAAAGGTGAGCCCTAAAGAAGGTCGGGCACTTGCTTTGAATTATCTAACGCCCCACGGTAAATGGCATATTCACTCAACCTATTCCGAAAATCATCGCATGATGACACTATCACGAGGTTGCGAACCTCTGTGGGTTAATGACGATGACGCGTTAAGAATGGGGATAAACGACAACGATTGGGTTGAAGCCTACAACGACAATGGAGTTGTGTGTACGCGGGCAATCGTGAGCGCGCGGATTCCAAAAGGTGTGTGTATTCAATATCACTCGCCGGAAAGAACGATGGATATTCCGAAGTCGCCTCTACGCGGAAACAGGAGGGCAGGTGGGCATAACAGTTTGACACGGATTCGATTAAAGCCGGTGCTTATGATGGGTGGATATGGGCAATACACATATCACTTTAATTACTGGGGACCTACGGGAGTAAATCGCGACACGTTCATCATGGTTAGGAAGTTGAACAAGGTGAATTATTAGGAAACAGAAAACAAAAGGAAAAAATTATGGATGTCAGATTACAAGTTTCAATGGTTTTTCACTTAGATAAGTGTATTGGTTGTCACACTTGTTCTATAGCTTGCAAAAACGTCTGGACGGATAGAAAAGGCGCTGAATATATGTGGTGGAACAATGTCGAAACCAAACCCGGCACGGGTTATCCGACCGCTTGGGAAGATCAGGACAAATACAAAGGCGGCTGGAAACAGAAAAAAGATAAGCCTGAGCTCAAGATGGGCGGCAAAACATCGCGATATATGAATATCTTTCATAACCCTGATTTGCCGAAGCTTGATGATTATTATGAGCCTTGGACTTACGAATACGAGACGCTTTTTGATGCACCGGAAGGAGCAGACCAACCCACAGCTCGAGCCGTATCGATGATTACCGGCAAACATATGGAAATTAAAGCCGGTCCGAATTGGGATGACGATTTAAGCGGTTCTCCGGTTTATGCAGCAAATGATCCCAATTTAGAGAGCCTTACCGAAGAGCAGAGAGAAGAGCTTTTCGATATTGAGCGACTTGTTTTCTTTTATCTTCCGCGTATTTGCAATCACTGCCTGAATCCGGCTTGTGTGGCTGCATGTCCATCGGGGGCAATTTATAAACGTGGTGAAGATGGCGTCGTGTTAATTAATCAAGACAAGTGCAGGGCGTGGAGAATGTGCGTTACCGCATGCCCGTATAAGAAAACTTTTTATAACTGGTCAACGGGTAAGAGTGAAAAGTGTATTCTTTGTTTCCCACGGCTTGAAACCGGTCAGGCTCCGGCATGCTTCCATTCTTGTGTTGGACGGATTCGGTATCTTGGCGGTTTACTTTATGACGCGGATAAATTGCCGAGTTCGGTTGATGTTGAAGACGGACATCTTGTGGATTCGCATAGGGATATTTTACTTGATCCGAATGATCCTGAAGTTCGCGCAGGTGCTATGAAAAATGGTATCGATGAGAGAACACTTGAGGCGGTTGAGCGATCTCCGGTTTACAAATTTGTTAAGGAATGGAAATTAGCATTGCCGCTCCATCCGGAGTTTCGAACTTTGCCAATGCTCTTTTATGTTCCTCCTATGTTGCCAGTCATGGCTGAAACCTCCGATGGAGTTTACGACACGGCAAATGAAGAACTCTTTAGCCCGATTGAAAAAGCACGCTTGCCACTGGAATTTATGGCGAGTCTGTTCTCAGCCGGTAATCTTGATCACGTCAATCTTGCACTAAAGAAACAATATGCTGTGCGTTTATTTAAGCGCCTGGAAACGGTTGGGGATATAGATGCCGAAACCGTTAAATATGCGCTAAATGAAGTAAACATGACGGAAGAAGAAGCAGAGGCGATTTATCGTTTAACTTCGCTTCCAACAATGGACGAAAGAGTCGTAATTCCGCCGTCACATCGAGAAGAAGCATTGCAGATGCTCAACGATGACAATATGTGGGAAGAAAAAGGCAGCACAGGGCTCGGATCGCGTCAATTACCAATACGGGGGCAATAAATGAGAAAACAATATTCGTTTGAAAATCCGGTTCAAATCACGCGAACTCCGAAGGAAGTGCCGCTGACAGTCTCCATCGCAGAGAATCTAAATATTATGGACGAAGACGTAAAACTCCTCGCATCTTTGGCAGCGGTTCTTGAATACCCAACGGAGGATTGGAATCAGCGATTTGAAGAGTGCAAGGAATTGAGTCTCTTGAGCGCAGATGTTTCGACGGATGCTTTTTCAGATTTTTGTCTGAAGATTAGAAGTTTGTCGCTGATGGAATTACAGGAGCTATATACACGAACTTTCGATTTAAAACCCATGTGCGCCTTAGATGTTGGTCATCATTTATTTGGTGAAGATTATAAAAGAGGAGAGTTTTTAGCCAATTTAAAAGAAACGGAAGCCCCGTTTGATCTCGGTCAAGAGCATCAGCTTCCTGATTTCTTGCCCGTTTTACTTCGTCTTTTGGGTTATATGGAAAATGGCGAACTGCGATCATCGCTGGTAGCTGTTTGCTTGATTTCAGCACTAGAAAAAATGAAGGCGTCATTTAAAGACCAAGAACACCCATATAAAGCCGTAATTCTTTTTGTATCGGATGTGCTTAAAAACGTAGCAGAAAAATCGATTCTTGAGGTCGATGAGATGAAAAACTCGAGGTATCAATATGCATGAAAATTTGTTTTACATTGTTTTGCCTTATGTAGCAGTGTCGATTTTGGTCGTGGTGTCGATCTATAGATTTGTCTGGAACAAATTTTCCTATTCGAGTTTGTCATCTCAGTTTTTGGAAAGCGATGAACTCTTCTTTGGGTCAGTTCCTTGGCACATCGGCATCATGGGGGTCTTGTTGCTGCATCTGGTCGCGCTATTTTTCCCGTCGCATGTCTTGTGGTTTAACAGCGCCCCGATTCGGCTTTATCTGCTGGAAATCACGGGGTTTGTTTTTGGTCTAATGGCACTTGTCGGAATCGTTAGTTTAGCCTGGCGCAGGATCACTACAGCGAGGATTCGAGCAGTTACTACTCCTATAGATATTGTGGTTTTGGTGTTGCTTCTGGTTCAGGTCGTGTTGGGAGTTTATACAGCAATCTTTTACCGTTGGGGTTCATCCTGGGGTGCGGCAACGGTGGTTCCTTATTTGTATTCGCTGTTTAAGCTTCAGCCGGACGTGAGTTTGATTGCGCCGCTGCCTTTGATTATTAAGCTGCACATCGCCAATGCGTATTTGATTCTGCTCGTGTTTCCATTTTCGAGATTGGTTCATATGTTTTCTATTCCTATTGCATATATTTGGAGACCTTATCAACAGGTCATTTGGAATTGGGACAGAAAGAAAATCAGAGGGCAATATACGCGGAAGAAAACATAGATTGCTTACGTAGGAATTAACGATTTTGCAATCGAGGTAAATATGAATCTGACTACACTAAAAATTATTTCGATACTGATAACAGTAGTTGGCGGATTTGTGATTTGGCAACAAGGAACGTTTCGGCAGTATGGAGATCAAAGCGGATATCAGCCAATACAGCCGATAAATTTTTCGCACAAACTTCATGCGGGAGACAACAAGATAAATTGTACTTATTGCCATTCATCAGCTGACAAATCGAAAGTGGCTGGCGTTCCAACCGCGGAAACTTGTATGAATTGCCATAAGCAAATTTTGCCAGATTCGCCTGAGATTCAGAAGATCGCCACTGCGCTTAAAGATGATAAGCCGATTGAATGGGTGAAAGTCAATGACTTACCAGATCACGTGGCTTTTGATCATTCGAGACACGTGACCGCCGGAATAAACTGCAGTAGTTGCCATGGCGAGGTTGAAACAATGGCGAGGATCACCCAATTTAGCACTTTTTCTATGGGGTCATGTATTAGTTGTCACAGGAAACACCAAAATGTGGTTTTGGACGAAGAAGGCAAACCGCAAAGCACTACGGAGAAATCAGAAAAGCGTTTGAATGCGCCCACTGATTGTTCGGCTTGCCACCACTAAAGGATTGAGTTTATGAAAGGCGAAAAGCTTTGGGAACAATTTTTAGAAACTGACAAAAACGGAAAACCTGTTTTGGAAAAAAGTCCGGTCGCGGGTATTTCGCGAAGGACATTTATGACGGCGATGGGATTAACCGTAGCGGGTTTGTCATTGGCTGGCTGTAAAGTACCTGAGCAGAAAATTATTCCATATTTGAAGCAGCCTCCAGAGCTTACTCCAGGTGTTGCGAATTGGTATGCATCGACTTGTACCGGTTGCAAGAGCGGTTGCGGCACTCTTGTGAAGGTGCGTGATGGAAGACCAATAAAGCTTGAGGGAAACCCCGAGCACCCTGTTAGTAAGGGGGGCTTGTGTACGCTGGCGCATTCTCTAGTTTTCGGTTTATATGATTCCGGACGTTTGAAAAAGCCATTGATTGGCGGAAAAGAATCGACCTGGGATGATATTGATAAAGCCGTAAAACAAAAACTAGATGCTGTAAAGCAATCCGGCGGAAAGGTTCGATTTCTCTCAAATACAATTATCAGCCCGACTTCAAAAACAGTAATCGATAAGTTTCTTGAGGGTTATGAAGACAGTAAGCATATCGTCTATGAACCAGTTTCGACTTTTTCAATAAGGCTTGCCCACGAACGCACACACGGCATGTTAGCGACGCCTTCTTATCATTTCGATAAAGCAAAAATAATCGTTGGTTTTGAGGTGGATTTTCTTGGAACGTGGATTTCTCCGGTTCAGTTTACCCGTGATTATACAACCGCGCGCGATTTGAGAAATGGTCAAAAGGAAATGTCAAAGCATATTCAATTTGAGTCGCGTATGTCTTTGACCGGCGCAAATGCAGACACGCGGGTAAAAACTTCGTCTGCGGAGCAAGTTGGAGCGTTGATGCTCCTTTCAAAAACAATCGTTACGAAAGATGCTCAATCTAATTCCGTAGATTTTTCAGCGCTTCAGACATCCATGCTTTCTCCGCAGATGATTCATCAAATTGAAGCTTACGCAGACGAACTTTTAAAACACAAAGGAGAATCACTCGTCGTGAGTGGTTCGGATAATCCTGATATACAGCAGATCGTTAATTTGATTAACGAAGCGTTAGGAAACTACGGCAAAACAATTGAAATAAACCCGGTTCCAAATCAGGCGCAGCATAACGACAAGGATTTTGCAGAATTGATTCGTGAGATGAACGACGGCGAGGTTGAAGCTTTAATCATGCTGGATGTAAACCCTGCTTATGATAGCTATGCATCCGAAGAGTTTGTAAATGGCTTAAAAAAAGTTTCATTGAAGATTTCTTTCAATTCGAAATTGGATGAAACCGCTTCGCTCGCAGAATATGTCTGCCCGAATCATCATTCACTTGAAGCATGGGATGATGCCGAGGCAACAAAAGGCGTTTTTAGTCTTAATCAGCCAACACTCGCTCCTTTATTTAAGACGCGAGCCTATCAAGAAAGCTTGATGAATTGGAGCGGAGATGACCGCAAATACTACGATGTGTTGCGCACTTCCTGGAAGGACAAGCTATTTTCAAAACAAAGTAAATTTACAAAATTTGATGACTTTTGGGATAAATCCTTGCACGATGGAGTTTTTGTTAGTGTTTCAGAAAGCCAGGGACAGCCTGTATTTAAGTCTGACGGGTTAGACGATTCATTGGGACGAATCAACTCTCAGAAATTCGGAGAGTATTCGCTTACGCTTTACCAAAAGCTGAGTCTGCGGGATGGAAAATACGGCAACAGTTCATGGCTTCACGAACTGCCTGACCCGATTACAAAAGTAAGTTGGGATAATTACGCTTCTATTTCCCCAAACACTGCCGAGAAGTTGAGTTTGAAAGAAGGACATGTAGTAGCGATCAAAAAGGATTCGAAATCGATGGAGTTGCCTGTTTTGATTCAACCGGGACAGAGCGATGAACTTGTGGCAGTTGCGCTTGGTTACGGAAGAGCAAAAAGCGACATTGGTACAAACGCGTTTCCATTTGTCGAATTTTCAGAAGGTGCATTTCGTTATCAATCAACAGGTGTTTCGATTGAGCCGACCGCAAAAACGATTGCTTTGGCGAAGACCCAAATCGAGGAATCATCTCATGAAAGACCACTTGCCCTGAGTATTACGCTTTCGCAGTTTATAAGCGGAGATTACGATATTGAGCAGCATGATTACGAAAAACTATTTCCAGAGCATGATTATCCTGATCATAAATGGGGAATGGTTATCGATTTGAACGCTTGTACAGGCTGCAACTCGTGTGTTTTGAGTTGTCAGGCTGAGAATAATATTCCTGTTGTTGGTAAAAAAGAAGTTGCGAATATGCGTGATATGTATTGGCTAAGAATTGACCGATATTACGAAGAAACCTCTGAGGGAACTCAAACACAATTTCAGCCGCTTCCGTGTATGCAATGCGAAAACGCATCGTGCGAAATGGTTTGTCCTGTTCTGGCAACCGTTCATTCCACGGAAGGACTTAATATGCAGGTTTATAATCGATGTGTTGGAACTCGTTACTGCGCAAATAATTGTGCGTACAAAGTTCGCCACTTTAATTGGTTTGAATATCCGCATGAAGATCCGATTGCAAACCTTGCATTAAACCCTGACGTGACAGTAAGAACACGTGGGGTTATGGAAAAATGCACTTTTTGTGTTCAGCGAATTGAAGAGAAGAAAATTATTGCGAGAAATGAAGGACGCCCGATCAAAGACGGCGAAATTAAAACCGCGTGTCAACAGAGCTGCCCGGCGGACGCGATTATTTTTGGCGACATGAAAGACTTGAAGAGCAAGGTTGTTGAAAACAAGAAGAGCGGTCGAAATTACGTGCTGCTTGAAGATTTGAACACAAAGCCTGCTGTTAGTTATTTAGCAAAAGTGAGTAACCGCGAAGAAACGAAGGAGGAGCACTAGAAAATGGCAGTGCCAATGGAAAAACTCGGTTTATCACGAGAAGAAGTGAAAATGCGTGACGAAGTTGAGCGTATTACCAAACATCCGGTTCATTCTACCCTTAGAGATCCCTTAGTGATCGGAGATAAGACGCTGCACGATGTTTCGGAAGATATTAATCGTATTCACGAAGGAAAAGCAGGAATCGGTTGGTGGATAGCATTTAGTATCGCCTCAAGTCTTTTGGCGACAGGAATCATTGCAGGATATTTGACGGTTACAATTGGAATCGGCACGTGGGGATTGAATCGAACGGTCGGTTGGGCTTTTGATATTACAAATTTCGTTTTTTGGATTGGAATCGGACACGCTGGTACGTTTATTTCCGCGATCTTATATCTCTTTAATCAAAAATGGCGAACAGCAATTAACCGTTCGGCGGAAGCAATGACTTTAATGGCTGTGATGTGTGCGGGGGTGTTCCCGATTATTCACATGGGGCGTCCTTGGTTGTTCTATTGGTTTCTGCCGTATCCGAACACCCGCGGTTCGTTATGGGTTAATTTTCGCTCGCCGCTTCTTTGGGATTTTTTCGCTATTTCCACATATTTTACGATTTCACTCGTGTTTTGGTATATGGGATTATTGCCTGATATTGCGACGGCACGAGATCGCGCGACGATTTGGTGGAGAAAGAAACTCTACACGATTTTGAGTCTTGGATGGAATGGTTCAAATCGAACGTGGTCACGATATGAAACCGTTTATGGAATTCTTGCCGCACTGGCTACGCCGCTTGTTCTTTCTGTTCACAGTATTGTTAGTTTTGACTTTGCTACATCATTGGTTCCAGGTTGGCATTCAACTATTTTCCCGCCATATTTTGTAGCCGGGGCAGTTTTCTCGGGTTTTGCAATGGTTATGACCTTGATGATCCTCGTCAGAAAAGTAATGAATCTCGAGAGTTATATAACAATCGATCACTTTGAAAAAATGTGTAAGGTGACTCTCTTGACCGGTTCAATTGTCGGATTAGCTTATATCACCGAGCTTTTTATAGGTTTTTACGGCGGCAATCCAAACGAAATCTTTATGGTTATAAACCGTGTAATGGGACCATATGCGTGGGCTTATTGGATTATGTTTTCCTGCAATGCGCTTGTCCCGCAACTATTTTGGTTTAGGCGTTTGAGAAGATCGATACCGCTGATTTTCGTGCTGACAATCTTTATAAATATCGGAATGTGGTTTGAGAGATTTGTAATTATTATGGTCAGTCTCCACCGTGATTATCTGCCGTCGAGTTGGACATTTTATGTTCCTACGTATGTTGAATTCGGCTTGCTTATTGGTAGTTTTGGTTTATTTTTTACCGCATTTTTGGTCTTCATAAGATCGTTTCCGTTGATTGCAGCTAGCGAAATAAAGGGGGTTTTGAAATATGCGAAACACTGATTCTGATAAACAGATCCGTTATATCGCGGCGTATTTTACGAATGAGGATGACCTTAAAGGAAGTGCCGCCGAAGCGCGCCTGAGAGGTTTTGAAATCCACGATGTTTATTCGCCCTATCCGGTGCATGGAATAGATACGGCAGTTGGGCTTCCTACATCGCGTTTAACCTGGGTAGCCTTTGCCGGAGGTTGTTTGGGCTTACTAACTGCGGTTGTTCTCCAAACTTGGACATCGGCTTATGACTGGGCATTGAATATAGGTGGCAAGCCATATAATTCAGCAATTTTATGGGTTCCGGTTTCCTTTGAATTAACGGTTCTGTTTTCCGGATTGAGCGCAGTTTTTGCACTGTTTGCTATAAGTGGATTGTATCCGTTTGGCAAAAGAAAAAGCTTTGAACGGGTGAATGATGATCGCTTTGTTCTTGTTTTGCAGCATTCTGACTCTTCCTTTAGTTCGGATCAAGCGAAAGAGCTTTTTGATAAGTACAATGCCGAGAAGATTCTGGAAGGAGATGAATTTGTATGAAGCGCACATTTACATGGATTGCGTTTATTCTTTTACCGATCATCGTTTTGGGCGGGATGTGGCTGTTTAAGCGCGACGTTACGATGCGAAATCGGGAATATCCCATACAGATGGGGGTTTCACCAGCTTTTCGTACGCAAACGGCAAATCCTGTTTTACCAAAAGGTATGACGGAACAAAAACCGGTAAAAGGAACGATTCCGAGAGGTTTTAAGCCTTATAGATATGATGCTTCGCCGGAAGATTTAGAGCGTGCCGGCAACGAACTGACTAATCCTTTTGAGAAGAATGAGGCGAATTTAGCACGCGGAAAATATGTTTTTGAAAATAATTGTGCGGTATGTCATGGGGCAACCGGGGGTGGAGATGGTCCGGTGATTCCAAAGTATCCAAATCCTCCGGCGTATGCGACAGATAAATCGAGGTCGCTTAGTGATGGCGAGATATTTCACATAATCACGCGCGGACGAAATAATATGCCGGCGCACGAAGCGCAGGTTTCGGCGGATGATCGCTGGAAATTGGTTCTGTATATAAGGCAGCTACAGGCAAAGAAGGAGTAACAATGGGTAATAAATCGTTCATCACTGCTAAAGATCAGAATATTTTATACGCCTTTGTGATAGTAGGTTTGATTGGAGGTATTGGTGGTTTTCTGTATAGCGACAGATTCTGGACGTCGTTTCTTCAAAACTCGTTTTATTTCGTCACGATCGCCTTAGGCGGTGCGGTTTTTGTTGCAATTAATTATATATCAAATTCTGGTTGGGCAAATGTCTTACGTCGCGTACCTGAAGCGATGATGAGCTACATTCCGTTTGGTGCCGTTTCAATAATGCTCCTCTTTTTTGGGCGAAATGCGATTTATGAATGGACGGAGAAGACATATTCCCATAATGGACACGAACTTGTTTTCAAGAATACCTATCTGTCTTCTGAGTTCTTTTTTACCCGTATGTTTGTTTATCTGTTTATTTGGATTGTGCTTATATATTTGCTTAAACGAGAGTCATATCAACAAGATGTTGATGGAGATTTAAATCATACGAGGAAGAGCAGAATATACTCGGGTATTTTTCTTGTAACATTTGGGATTACTTTTACCTTTGCCGTTTTTGATTGGATAATGTCGATCGAACCGATGTTTTTCAGCACAATTTATGGCTTTTATCACATCGCCGGCGTTTTATTAAGCGGGACAGCAGCGATCACAATCTTGACGATACTGCTTCGAAGAAAAGGCTATCTAAAAGAGGTTGGCGACAAACAGATGCATGGGCTTGGTAAATTGGTTTTTGGTTTTGCGACTTTTTGGGCATACATATGGGTTTCGCAATATCTGCTCATTTACTATGCAAATATTCCTGAAGAAACAATTCATTACGTTCGGAGGACGACTCCTGAATGGTCAAATCTATTTTATGCGAGCTTGTTCTTAAACTGGATTATCCCATTCGTAATGCTTATCCGGCGAAAAGCCAAATCCAATGAAAGCTGGATGCTTATGGCATGCGCGATTGTTTTGGTTGGACATTGGGTTGATCTGTACGTTCTCATCTTTCCGACATTTTTTGAGAGCCCAATGATAGGATTGGTTGATATTGCATTACCGATAGGGTTCATCGGGCTGTTTTTACTAGTTTTTTCGCGAAACTTACCAACTGACCGAATGGTTCCAAGGAAGGATCCATATTTGGCAGAAAGTATGTGGCAGGAACATTAGTTTTCGCCGGACCGCGAGCGCCCCCGTTTGCAATAAGCGCATAGCGCGCAAACCACATGTCATCTCAATACTTCATTGGAAATTCGGTCATAGTTGAAACGTGGCGTTCGTGCTTCTGCACTCAATGCAAGCGAGGGCGCTCGCGGTCCGGCGGTCGAGTCTTACAAAACTTTGACAATTATACCCGTAAATATCTGATACACTTTCAGTATTGGATGTCAGGTTTTTTTTACTGCTCAAAGCGGGAGGTTTTGTTGTGAGAGTATTGCTTGTATATCCGATTTTTCCTGACACCTATTGGAGTTTTCGCCACGCGCTTAAATTTGTGGGAAAACAATCTGCTTTTCCGCCCTTGGGTTTAATGACGGTTTCCTCAATGTTGCCGGAAACATGGGAACGGCGTCTTGTTGACATGAATGTCGAACCGCTTTCCGCAAGCGACATTGAATGGGCAGACATTGTGTTTGTCAGTGCGATGATCGTTCAAAAAGAATCTCTCAAACAAGTTGTAAAATTGTGCAAAACAAAAGGCAAACAAGTTGCCGTTGGCGGTCCGTATGTTTCTACTAAAGCAGAGGATTTAGTAGAAGCAGATTTTGTCTTTGTCGGAGAGGCGGAAACGACTTTGCCTGAGTTTATTGAAGATTTGAAAAACGATTCTGCCAAACACCTCTATAGGGCTGCCGAACGACCACCACTTGAGAATACACCTGCGCCGGATTTCTCACTTATAAATATGGATAATTATAGTTCGATGAGCGTTCAATACTCACGAGGCTGCCCATTTAATTGCGAATTTTGCGACATAATCGAAATTTACGGACGCCTTCCGCGCACCAAATCAAATGAACAAATGATAGCGGAATTGAATGCACTCAAAGTAGCAGGTTGGCGGGGTATGGTGTTTATCGTCGATGATAATTTTATCGGTAACAAACGAAACGTTAGGAAGTTATTGCCTGAATTAGTCGATTGGTCAGAGAGGAATGGGGCTCCGTTTTCCTTTCTCACCGAAGCAAGTGTAAATCTTGCCGAAGATGAAGCCTTACTTGAAATGATGTATGATGCGCGTTTTCGTCGGGTTTTCCTTGGAATCGAAACACCAGTCGAAGAGAGTCTTAAAGAGGCAAATAAATCCCAAAACACAAGACGCGGTTTACTTGAATCCGTACACAAGATTCAAAGCTATGGAATGGAAGTAATGGCTGGGTTTATTGTTGGGTTCGACAATGACCCCGAAGATATTTTCGAGAAACAAATAGATTTTATTCGGGAAAGCGCAATTCCTCTTGCAATGGTAGGGCTTCTTGCTGCACTCCCTGGAACACAACTCTGGCGACGTTTGGAACGTGAAGGCAGGCTCATTAAAGAAAGCACCGGAAATAATACAGATGGTTCATTGAATTTTATTCCCAAGATGGACAAACACCGTCTCGTCGAAGGTTACCATGCCGTTTTACAAAAGATTTACAGCCCGGGCGAATATTACCAAAGAGCACTCAATTGTCTGTCTCATTTTAAGAAAGACAAAATTCCGACCCGCAAAATTGATTTTGTCGATGATCTTAAATCGTTAACAAGGGTATTAATAACCCTCGGCGTGACGAGCAAAGGTCGTCTTAGGTTTTGGCGTTATCTGTTCCGTTTGATAACGCATTATCCACAAAATATCGGACATGGTTTGACACTTGCCGCGATGCGATACCACTTCCGGACTATAATGGCGAACTATCGAAGATAACCAGCGAGACGAACAAAAATCTTTGTTTTTGTTCGTCCGGCTTTGGGATAAAAATTTGGTTCCAATAAAAGCTTGATTTCTTACATCACTGTAATACATTACGAGCGTTTATTGGTTGCACAGAGCGATTGTTCGGGTCTTTAATGATATCAGAAAATTTCTTAAGTTGATCTACGGACGCGGAAATAGGTTCCTTCATAACGAACCACCTTACACCTTCCGAACAGGGTGGTGTTGTTAGCGAGCCATTGAATTGAAAGTAATCACGATTGGAAGGCAGAAGACCCTCCGCAGAAATGGTTGAAGAGAACTTATATTTATCACCGGGTTTCTTTGGCATACGGTTCCAAGCTTGTGAAAGGGCTTCGTTGGCTTTACCTGATACAAACATTACGGCAATTACAGCAAGGTTTCCATCCTTATCTGCGTGTACGAGATGAACCTCCATAACAAAGGATTTACCATTTATGGTGTTTTCGCTCGGAGTATGGAAATGGTACTGCTTAAGTTCGAATTCGTGACCATCCGCGGACAATGTCCCGCCAGGTGTATAGTTTACCTGCACGGTATGCCCGTTGTTCAGAATCTCGCTTTCACCCGGCTTATAATTAATTTTTAACGGCTCCAATTCTGATTCAATGACTCCAGTGATATTAATGGGCGACTGGTTTTTTCCATTAGAGCAGGCTCGATATTTTGAGCTGAGTTCACCCCAATTCTCCTGACCTTCATTTCCAGAATATCCCCAATGAGCTTCTCCATCAGGATTGCCACATCCAATTAACACTAATACGCTGACTAAAAGTACAATTATTTTCATTTTTGCTTCTTATATAATTCTACGCAGTAGAAAAAATCCAGTAGGGACTCCCTACGTGCTTTGCTACTACAAAATAGTTTTTGACACTCAGTTTCTTTTTATAAGTTCGAATCAATCAATCCTCGTTACTAGGACACGATCAACTCTTCTACCATCCATATTGACTACTTCAAAAACGTAATTGCCCCACTCGAATGCATCGCCGATCGAGGGTATCTTTTCCAATCGATTAATGACGAAACCCGCGAGTGTTTCATACCTTCCATTTTCGTCCATAGGTAATTTCTTAATCCTTAAAACCTCACAAAACTCGATATTTGGAAGTCTTGCGTCCAGTATCCAAGAGCCGTCATCGCGCCTCTTCACGCTCTCTTTACGGAATCCACCCACGGATAAGTCGCCAACGATTGCCTCCAAAATATCGTTTGTTGTAATGAGCCCCTGAGTTGAGCCGAATTCATCAATAATGACCGCTAGGTGAGTATTGGAATTGCGGAATTTATCCAAAACTTCAAGTGCCGTTGCAGTCTCAGGAATGAAAAGCGGTTTCTTAATGACGGATTCAAGATCAAAAGAATTACCGTCTAAAAGAAAATTTAGGAGGTCTTTAGCTTTAACGAAACCGCGAATGTTGTCTATATTACCGTCGCCAAGTAAAACTCTTGAGAACGAGCAATCTTTGATTTGGCGGCAAATCTCGTCTTCGGAAACCTTCGAATTGACCCATCCAATCTTTAACCGCGGTGTCATAAGAGCAACGATACGTTGGTCGTCCAGGCGAATAATACTTTCCATCAATTCCTGTTCAGTTTCTTCCAACACGCCTGATGTCGTACCTTGAATAATCATCGCCTTGATCTCTTCCTCGGTAATTGACAGTTCGCTGGAGTTCCTTTGACGAAACAGTTTCAAAACGATGTTGGTCGAAGTACTTAAGAGCCAGACAAAGGGGGCGGTCGATTTAGATATGAAATTCATTGGACGCGAAACAACGGCAGCGATTCTCTCCGGTCGATTGAGCGCGATCTTTTTCGGTGCAAGCTCACCTATAACAAGCGAGAAATATGTAATTACTAATACAACCACAACAAAGCTTATGCTTTCGGCATGATTTTCGAGAAACGGGACCCGTTCGATAATTGGTGCAATATGTACGGCAAGTGCGGCACCCCCGAAAGCACCTGAAAGAATGCCAACAAGTGTGATTCCAATTTGTACAGTTGAAAGAAAACGGTCAGGTGATCCCAAAATTTCAAGTGCTGCTTTTGCACCTGCATTACCTTCTTCGGCGCGCTTTTGCAAACGCACCTTCCGCGACGACACAACGGCTATTTCTGACATCGAAAAAAGACCGTTGATGATGAGCAGAATAAATATCAATAAAATTTCTAGTCCGATCTGCCCCATAAGTGATAAATAGATTTGTGCCATTTATTTTATTACTTTAAAAACAGAAGTGATCGGATTTTTGATTATTCCGCCACTGGTACTACTTACATGCTGTACTACAATAAATGCACGATCATCAATGTCTTGAACGAGAAGTTTTACCTTAGGAACTTCAAACCGTGTAACAACACAAAAAAGAATATCTTGCGGGAGATTGGACTTACCGCCCCGCCCTTCGAAAATAGTTGCGCCGCGGCTTAATTCTTCGATAATTCGACTGCGAATTTCACTGCTCTTTTCCGAAACAATCATTATGCCGTTGTATTCTTCAATACCATGAATCAGGAAATCAACCGTCTTGGACGCAGTAAAATATGTGAGCATAGAATAGAGCGCGGTCTCGATACCAAGTGAAAAGGCTGCAATCGAAAAAAGCGCGACATTGAAGATAAAAATGAAATCACCTACGGTCAAACCTGTTTTGCGGCTAACCAAAAGAGCCAAAACTTCTGTTCCATCAAGAACTGCACCGCCCCGAATCGCCAAACCGATTCCGGCACCTAAAAAAAATCCGCCAAAAACCGATGCCAGTAGTTTATCGTTTGTAACTAAAGGGTAATCTATCGTAAAAACACAAAGAGACAGACCTAGGATCGCAAGAGCACTCGTTATTGAGAATTGCTTACCGATCGTTCTCCAACCAAGGATCACGAAAGGCGTATTTATCACTAAGAGTAGAAGTGCGAGCGGAATACCAGTTTGCAGCGAGGCGAACATAGAAGTGCCCGTTACCCCTCCGTCAATGAAATGATTTGGTATTAAAAAACCCTTTAAGCCCAAACCCGCAGCAAGAATTCCAATAATAATTAAGCATATTTGGGCAAATTTACCGAAAATAGAATTCATGCCTAAATGGTTTTGTGTTTCAGTCATTGTCATAACTCATCGTATCTAAACTCTCGATATCGCTACTTGATTCCGTAAATAAAATAAGCCATAGGTAACCAAAAATCCCAGAAATAAGAGACGCAAATAAAACCGTCATAATTGACTCATTTATTAACACAGGATCGGACTTGAAAGCTAGGTTTGTTATAAAAATTGACATCGTAAAACCTATCCCAGCCAAGAAACCGGCTCCGATTACATGTTTCCAGCTTAAACTTAGAGGAAGCCTGCAAATACCAAGCTTGACAGCAGCAAAACCCAGAATAGTCACGCCCAGAACCTTTCCGAAAAGTAGTCCTGAAATAATTCCCAAACTGTTGGGAGATGTTAGTCCCACAGTCCAATTAGCGCTAATAACGATCCCAGTATTTGCCATGGCAAATATCGGCAATATGAAAAACGCTACAGGTTTGTGAAGAAAATTTTCAAGAATATAGGAAGGTGATTTTTTGTCATCCCTAAATGGTGTAAATGGTATCGTGAACGCGAGTAAAACACCTGCGATTGTTGCATGGATTCCCGATTGAAGCATAAAGAACCACATCAAGACGCCACCGAGCAGGTATGGAATTAAGCTTTTAATGCGCAATCGATTAAAAATCATCAAAACGCCAAAAACAGCCAGGGAAAAAGCGAAAAAGGATGTCGAGAGTTTTGATGAATAAAAAATGGCGATAATAATAATTGCAAACAAATCGTCAATCACCGCGATTGCTGTCAGAAAGATTTTTAAAGCTGCTGGAACGCGACTTCCGGCAAGAGCTAAAATACTTAAAGCAAAAGCGATATCCGTAGCCATTGGAATGCCTATACCCCGCTGAGTCGGCAATCCAGCGTTGAAGCTGTAGTGAATCAAAGCAGGTAGAATAATTCCACCCGACGCGGCGACAATCGGTAAGAGGGCATTCTTGAAGCTAGACAACTCGCCTTTGTAAAGTTCGCGTTTGAGTTCTAATCCGATAAGCAGAAAAAATATCGCAATCAGCCCGTCATTCACCCAGTAAGAGATCGTCATGCCGCCAATGTATATCTTCCAAAATCCCAGATAGCTTTCTGAAAATACTGAGTTAGCGAGAATCAATGATAGAGCCGAGCAAATTATTAACATTGTGCCGGCAGATATTTCATTTTTGAAAAACTCGTTAAAGGATTCCGATAGTTTAATTTTTTTTATCATCTTTATCTACACTAATTAATTTTTGGACAGGCTTGGCTTTAGAACGAGAGAAATCTATTGTTTTATTAGCAAACGAATAATTTTTCCGCCGATATTACCTCCGCTACAAAAGATGTAGTGATCTGATAAAGTATCCATCTCTTTTGAGTCGCCGAAAATATTCATCCTATCACCTTGTCTTTTCGCCTACTTGCATCGGGAAAACCAACGAAGCAATAATTGATAGCGTTATAGCTCCGATAATGAAACCGAGTGAATAGCTAACCGGAAACTTACCTCCGAAAGCGTCATTCAAATAAACCATTTTTAAGCCTACGAACACTAGAACTACCGCCAAGCCATATTTTAAAAGGTGAAATTTATCGATTATACCGGCGAGCATGAAATACATTGAACGAAGCCCGAGAATCGCGAAGATGTTAGAAGTGAAAACAATTAGCGGTTCATTTGTTACAGCAAAAATCGCCGGAACACTATCAACTGCAAAGATAATGTCGGTTGCTTCTAGAAATATTAAGGCGATAAAAAGCGGCGTGGCATAAAGAGTTGGTCCCTTTTTGAGAAAGAAGTTCTTTCCATCGATTTCATGTGTTACTGGGACGAATTTTTTGACTATCCGAATAAGAAAATTCTTTTCAGGCTCAATTTCTTCGTTGTTTGTAAAGAACATTTTGAATCCCGTGATAATCAGAAATCCGCCAAAAAGATAAATTACCCAATGAAACTGCATTAAGATTGAGCCAACACCAATAAACAGTGCACGAAAGATTAACGCACCGAGAATTCCGTAGAAAAGGACGCGGTGTTTGTATTTAGCAGGAATTCCGAAATAGCTGAAAACAATTACAAAAATAAAGATGTTGTCAATTGAAAGCGAATATTCGAGAATGTAACCTGTCAGAAACTCCAAACCTAATTGTTGACCTACTTTCGCACCAAATGTCGCCGTTGTATATTGATAAAAAATGAAGTTAAAAGTTAGCGCAAGAGTTACCCAGATCACGCTCCAAATAGTTGCTTCTTTGAATGTAACAACGTGAGCTTTGCGGTTGAAAACACCCAAATCCAACGCGAGCATAAACAATACGAAAACTAGAAAGATACTGTAAAACCACCAATATTCTGCGAAAGGAAAAAGAATCGAGTCCATCTATTTTAAGAATCTCCTTATTTATACATAGAAAAAGACCCCGTGCGGAGCTAACCTTTAAAAAGTTAGTGCTGCACAAGGTCTCGATATTTTCTTCGATGAACCGGATTGCTCAACGCACAAGCAATCGTATTGACGATTTCAACGAACCTTATCGGGCTATCTACTCCCCTTGGTCTCTTTTCTAAGACTATATGTAATTGAAAGTAGTTTTGTCAAACAGTTGTTAAGTAAATTTAATATCTTCCGATTTAATTCGCTAGATGTTTACAAATGACCTTCAAGTCAGTCGCTTCATGAAGCCTCTTTTGAAGCTCTAGTATATCCTTTGGGAGAACCTTTCTTGGTTTTACGGATGGATACGGAGTTTTATCATAGTTTCCCCGAGCCTCTACAAACCATTGTTGAGGAATTGAACGCGAAGGAGAATTTAATTGAACTTCGTCCGGCGCGATTTCTACCAAAGTTTTAGCCATTTTTTCAAATTGCTTATCCGATAAATTTTGATACATGGTTTGGATAGCTAGTACCCCATTATATTCGCGTCTGAATGTTTTTATCCCCTTAATTATGCTTTTAAGATTTATTCCTTCAACGGGTCTATTTATCCTCTCGAATAATTTCTCATCAACCGCATCGAGTTTGCAAAAGACTTGATCTGCATTTCTTAAATCTTCACGGACATTTTTATCGTGTAAATGTGCAGAATTTGTTAAAACAACAATTGGTTTCCCTATCAATTTCTTAATTTGAACAATAGTTTTACCTAAATTTGAAGCTAACGTCGGCTCACCGCTTCCCGAAAAAGTGATTACATCAGAACTTTGCCAGTCACTCAAAGATAGGTCTTCTAAAACACGTTTTGTCTCGATATAAATCTTTCGTTCAGCCGTGTGGTTGTTGATTTTTCCCAATTGACAATAAATGCACTTGAATGAACAGATAGAATCAACAAATAGCATGTCAATTCCCAAGGATAACCCAAGTCGCCATGAGTGAACGGGTCCATAAACAGTGGATATTTTTTCTTTTTGAGTCATATATTTCACTAACTGAACAACCTCATTATAAAAATGATGTGTTTTAACTATTGTTGAGTCAAGCCCAAAAAGTAATCATAAAAAAGGGATAAATGGATAAGGTTATCAGTTTGTATGAAGTGTTTTGCTTCAAAAAAGAGAAATTGCATTCATTGCCATTAATACCCAAATCAGATGTTCGTTGAATATGAAGAGGTGAGGATTAGAAAGATAGATTTTTATCAAGGAGTTTAGCTATGTTAGTAAAACTATATGGGTTAGTTTGGGCGGTCTTTTTATTACTTTTTGCGGTGCTTCTCGCAGTAGATTACTCAAATCCAGTGATCTATCTTGGGTTTGGATTCGGCTGTTTCACGTTGGTGTTTTTCGGAATGATTGGGGTGCTTCCTTCGACAGAACCATATCGTTAGAGAAGAAGTGAAATGAGAAAGCTAGCTGCGAGAAACCCGCAGATGTTTCGGATCATAGTTATAGGTATTCATAATGCACAACATAGACATAGGCTTAATTGAAATGACCTTAGATGTGATGAAATATGCAATACATCGGATAACAGAAACTGCACCGGAATTGGGTAATCCGAAGAAGGAAGAAGAGATGAGGACATTGGTTGGCGAAACTATTACGCCCGAAGGAATCGGAGGCGAGCGGGCTTTTGAGTTATTTAAGAATGTTTTGGTGAAGGCAACTGTACCAATCGATCATCCGCGACATCTCGCTTTTGTACCAGCATCTCCAACTCGCGCGGCGATAATGTTTGATTTGGTCACCTCGGCGTCCAGTATTCATGGCGCATATTGGATGGAAGGTGTCGGTGGTATTTTTTGCGAAAACGAAGCAATGAAGTGGTTAGTTGAGATTACTCGATTGCCAAAAGGCGCATTTGGCGTTTTTACTAGCGGCGGAACTGCTGCGAATCTTTCGGCGATGGTTACGGCAAGGGAATATTGGCGCAGCAAAAAAAGAGAAAACCGAGAATATCGAGGGCTTATAGTAACATCTCGCGGTGCTCATTCTTCGGTAAGAGCAATGGCTGATGTGATAGATGCTGAAATAGTTTTAGCCGATGTTAAAGACGAAAAACTACACGGTGTTGATTTGCAGAAAACGATAGATGGCTTGAGTTCTGAACAGAGGAGGCGGCTGTTTGCGATAGTCGCAACTGGGGGAACAACCAATGCTGGAATCGTTGATGAACTCGATAAAATCGCCGATATTTGTCGGAAAGAAGCTGTTTGGTGTCACGTAGATGCGGCTTATGGTGGAGGAGCTTTGGCGGCGGATTCCGTAAGGCAACTTTTTAACGGGATTGAAGCTGCGGACAGCATCACGATTGACCCACACAAATGGCTCTTTTCGCCATACGACTGTGGCGCAATTATTTACAAAGATCCATCGTTGGCGAAGCGTGCTCATACACAGCAAGGATCGTATT
>Ga0114931_10001699_pt1 | contig 27979 bp, 23 predicted proteins | sample 2SBtaG_FD_89579 | JGI IMG/M metagenome (GOLD analysis project Ga0114931, IMG submission 89579) | Deep subsurface microbial communities from Kolumbo volcano to uncover new lineages of life (NeLLi) - 2SBTROV14_V59a metaG | ecosystem: Environmental > Aquatic > Marine > Volcanic | place: Kolumbo... | reverse complement strand
CGCAACATCGCTTTCGGTCTGCGCGGTCGCGCGGCCGCGGAAATCCGCGCGACGGTTGCCGAGATGCTCGATCTGGTGGGTCTGCGAGGACTTGGAAAGTGCTATATCCACGAGCTTTCCGGTGGCCAGCAGCAACGCGTCGGGCTCGCGCGGGCGCTGGCGCCGAAGCCACGAATGATGCTGCTCGACGAGCCGTTCAGCAGCCTCGATGTCGAACTGCGTGCACGTTTGGGGCACGAGGTTCGCGAGATCCTGACAGAACTGGGAATCACCGCCGTGCTGGTCACCCACGATCAAGCGGAGGCGTTCGCGCTCGGCGACCAGATCGGGGTATTTCGCGACGGGCGCCTGCTGCAATGGGACACCGCGTACAATCTCTATCACGAACCCGCTGATCGCTTTGTGGCGGAGTTCATCGACCGCGGCGTGTTCGTTCGCGGCCGGTTGCTGGAGCCCCACGTGATCGAGACCGAACTCGGTACGCTGCGCGGTGATCGAGCCTACCCGTGGGCACCGGGAAGCGAGGTCGACGTACTGCTGCGGCCCGACGACATTCAGCCCGATCCCGCGGGCGGCGTCTCGGCGGCGGTGGTCGAGCGGGCGTTCAAAGGCGCGTCGATCCTTTATGCGCTGCGCCTCCCGACCGGTAGCACGGTACTCTCGCTGTTCCCCAGCCACCTCGATCATCAACCCGGAGAGCGGGTCGGGATCCGGGTCAGCGCCGATCACCTGATCGCGTTCCCGGTGAACTGAGGGGCGTGGGCGATGCGGGTGCTACTCAGCAACGACGACGGCTATCGGGCGCCCGGCATCCAGTTCCTCGCGACGACGCTCGCCAAGCTGGCCGAAGTCATCGTGGTGGCGCCGGACCGCGATCGCAGCGGTTCCAGTCACGCCCTGACGATCGCGGTCCCGGTGCGCCCGCGGCGCGCCCCGAACGGTTTCATCTACGTCGACGGCACCCCGACCGACTGCGTGCATCTGGCGATCACGGGGCTGCTCGAAACGCCGCCCGACGTCGTGATCGCGGGCATCAACAGTGGCGCCAACCTGGGTGACGACGTGATGTACTCGGGAACCGTGGCGGCGGCGATGGAGGGGCGTGACCTCGGCCTGCCGGCGCTTGCGGTGTCGCTGGTGTTGAACGGCGGTGAACATTACGAGACCGCCGCGCGGGTGGTGACGACGCTGCTCGAACGGTTACCGGACAGCCCGATACCGCGCGATACCTTCCTCAACATCAATGTGCCCGATCGCCCGTGGGAGGCGTTGCGCGGTATCGAGATCACGCGCCTCGGGCGCCGCCACAAGGCCGAACCGGTGGTCCGCGCTCTCGATCCCCGGGGTGAACCGGTGTATTGGGTCGGCGCGCCGGGAAGCGAACAGGACGCCGGCCCCGGCACGGATTTCCATGCGCTGCGCGAGGGCCGTGTATCGGTCACCCCGTTGCACGCCGACCTCACCCGGCATTCGGCGCTGGCGGATGCGACCCGATGGATCGCCGGGATCGAAATGCAGTGAACCCCCGTTTTCGCGGCATCGGCATGACCTCGCGACGGACCCGCGAACGCCTGGTTCAGCGGCTCGCCGCCGAGGGGATCGAGCGCCCGGAGGTGTTGCAGGCGATCCGCGAAGTGCCGCGCCACATCTTTGTCGACGAGGCGCTGGCGAGTCGTGCCTACGAAGACACCGCGTTGCCGATCGGGGCCGGCCAGACGATCTCGCAGCCCTACGTCGTGGCGCGCATGATCGAGGCCGTGCTCGGCGATCAACCGCTCGGCCGGGTGCTGGAAATCGGGACCGGGTGCGGTTATCAGAGCGCCGTGCTGGCGCGCGTGGCGCGACGGGTGTATAGCGTCGAGCGCCTCTCCGAGTTGTTGTTTCGCGCGCGCGAACACCTCCACGCGCTGCGAGTCGGTAACGTGCGAACTCGGCACGGCGACGGTTTCGAGGGCTGGCCGGAGCATGCACCGTATGACGCGATCGTGGTGTCCGCGGCACCGCTGGCGATGCCGTGGGCGGTCTGCGAACAACTCGGGCGACGCGGGAAAATGGTGATCCCGATCGGTGCACCGGGTGCGCAGCGCCTGGTGCGGGTCACCCGCAGTGACGACGGTTTCGACGAAGAAGTGATCGAACTGGTGAGCTTTGTGCCGATGCTTGGCGGCGCGATCTGAATTCGCCATGTGGGGACGCGGCGCTGTGGCGGCTCTGGCGTTTTGCGGCGGCCTGCTTTTCGGGATCGCGGGCTGTACGGCGGGCGACATCGTCGCGCCGGTGGGTCGTGCACCGCAGCAGGCACCCGATCTCCGGGTCAGACCGCGGGAGAAGGCGCGTGGCGGTGTCGTCACCCCGCTCCGGCATCGCGTGGTCGGCGGTGAGACGTTGTATTCGATCGCTTGGCGTTACGGGCTCGACTATCGTCAACTGGCCGCGTGGAATGCGATCAGCGAGCCGTACACGATTTACGTCGGGCAAGACTTGCGCCTGGCCGCGGGGAGCAAACCGCGGACCCGGGCTACTCGCCGGTTGCCGACCCCGGGGGCGCCGCGCGCGCGGCCACTTCCGCCGGTCGACGCCGCCGCCAAACGCCGGTCGAAAACGGTGGGCTCAGGCGCTCCCGGCGAGCCGCGCGCGCGCGTTCGCAAAGCCTCCAGGCCGGTTAAGCCGCGCCCGCGGTCGAAACGCAAATCCGCCGCCGGCAAGCGCCGGTGGCGCTGGCCCGCGAAGGGAAAGTCATCCAGAAATTCGCACGGGGCGTGGACCAGGGGATCGAAATCAGCGGGCGCCGCGGTCAACCGGTATACGCCGCCGCCGCGGGCGACGTGGTGTACCGCGGTAGTGGACTAATCGGGTACGGCCAGCTTATTATCCTCAAGCACGACGCGCGTTTTCTCAGTGCCTATGCTCACAATGACGAAATTTTCGTGCAGGAGGGCGATGCGGTGAAAAATGGCCAACGCATCGCAAGCATGGGGCGTAGCGGTACCAACCGCGTCAAGCTTCACTTCGAAATCCGACGTGACGGAAAGCCCGTCGATCCGCTTCGGTATCTGCCGCGTTAGGGGGCGACTGATGCGCTTGGTGGACCATCGCGATCGAGACCCCGAGCAATCCAATCATGAATCGCTGACGCTCGAAACCCGGCGCACCGGGGATCCTTCGAGTTCGGCGGACGCATTGGCGGCTGCCGATACGGAGGGCACGGCGCGCGAACCTGCGGCCGCCCGTTTCGCCGGCGACGCGCGCGAGCGCGAGATTGATGCGACCCGTCTTTATCTCAATGAGATAGGGTTCTCGCCGCTGCTCAACGCTGAAGAGGAGGTGCGTTTTGCGCGCCTTGCCCAGCGCGGGGATGAGAAGGCGCGCGCGCGTATGATCGAGAGCAACCTGCGCTTGGTGGTCAAGATTGCGCGGCGTTACATGAACCGCGGACTCGCGCTGCTCGACTTGATCGAGGAGGGCAATCTGGGATTGATCCGGGCGGTTGAAAAATTCGATCCGGAACGCGGTTTTCGCTTTTCGACCTACGCGACTTGGTGGATCAGGCAAACCGTCGAGCGCGGCCTGATGAACCAGACACGTACGATCCGCCTCCCGATTCATGTCGTGAAGGAGATCAACCTTTACCTGCGCGCCGCGCGGCAGTTGGCGCAGTCGCTTGATCGCGAGCCGAGCCCGGAAGACGTGGCCGAAATGCTCGACAAGCCTATCGATGAGGTCAAGCATATGCTGGGGCTCAACGAGCGGGTGAAATCGGTCGACGTACCGAGGTCCCGGGATACGGAAAAGTCCCTGCTCGATACCCTACCGGATGAACACAACACCGATCCCGCGGTGTTGCTGCATGACAGCGACGTACAGGTCAATATCGAGGCGTGGTTGGGTCAGCTCAACGTCAAGCAGCGCGCGGTGGTGGAGCGGCGATTCGGGCTCTGCGGCCGCGAGAGTGCGACGCTCGAGGAGGTCGGCAACGAGCTTGGAGTGACCCGCGAACGCGTTCGGCAGATCCAGATCGAGGCGTTGCGCCGCTTGCGCCAGATCATGGAGCGCGAAGGATTCTCGATCGACAGCGTGCTCGAGTAGCGGCGCGTCTCAGCTCGCCGCGGGGAACAGGATCGCCGCCACCGTACGGCCATCGGCTACCAGAATATTGTAGGTTCGGCACGCCGCCGGTGTATCCATGACCTCCATTCCGACCTGGCGTTCGGCAAGTGTTGCAAACAGTTCCGGATCGGGGAACCGTTGCCGGCGCCCGGTACCGAGTAACAGGATCTCGGGCGCCAGTTCGAGTACCGCGCCCAAGCTCTCCGCGTCGAGTTCCTCGAAGCGCCGCGGCGCCCAGTCACGCAGCACCTGTTGTGGCGTGACCACGATGCAGCCCGCCATCCGGATTTCGTTGATGATGAAACAATCGTCGTCGTAGGCGTTGATGTGGTACACGTTGGCGGGGGTTTCTTTGTGGAGTTTCATTTTTTCCGGCGCAATGCAACGGCGTGGTATGGGCGACGGATGTTGCAACGAGTGGGCGCCGGGTGCAAATCCGGCTCGTGCCGCCGGGTGACGTGCCGATCAAGCTGAGATAATGTGTGCGATGATGCATACACGGAGGTGCTAGGCATGCGGCTGATCCTTTTGGGGGGGCCCGGAGCGGGCAAGGGTACTCAGGCGAATTTCATCACGGCGCACTTTGGTATTCCGCAAATCTCGACCGGCGACATGCTGCGCGCGGCGGTCAAGTCCGGATCGCCTCTGGGTCGTAATCTGAAATCGGTATTGGATGCCGGACATCTCGTTGCGGACGCCTTGATCATCGATCTGGTGAAAGAGCGTATCCAGCAACCGGATTGCGCCGGGGGTTTTCTGCTCGATGGATTTCCGCGCACGATACCGCAGGCACAGGCGCTGTGTGAGCAGGGTATCCGGATCGACTGCGTTATCGTACTGACGGTGAATGACGACGAGATAATCCGCCGCATGAGTGGTCGTCGAGTCCACCTCGCTTCCGGTCGGACCTATCACGTGGAGTTCAATCCACCGCGTGTTCCAGGCAAGGATGATGTGACCGGCGAGGACCTGGTGCAACGCGACGATGATCGGGAGGATACGGTGCGAGAGCGGCTCGCCGTGTATCACGAACGTACCGAACCGCTGATCGCGTTCTACATGGATTGGGCGGCCAGGGATGCCGAGTCGGCGCCGCGCTGCGTGCGTATTGAAGGCGAGGGTGGTGTCGACAAGGTCCGTGAGCGGATCTTGGCGGCGCTAAGTTGAAGCGCGTTCGGTGTTGAAGCGCGTGCGGAGCTGCGAAACAAGGCTCGCACGGCGCGAGAACCGCACCAAGTCGAGATCGGCGAATTCTTGACGGCCCTGTAAATTAGGCTAAATTTCCAGTAGTGTTCTGTTTGGACACGGCCGCGAACGGGGTGAGCGGCGTTTGCTAACCCTGGTATGGCTGGTTGTCTCGAAGGGCATGCCACCAATGGGAGAAAGCTAATATGGCGACTCGAACGGCTGCGAAGAAAACCTTGGCCAAAAAGAAATCGGTTGGAAAAGCTGTCGCAAAGAAGAAACCATCAGCCAGGAAAGCGGTAGCGAAGAAAAAGGCGGTCGCGAAGAGGCCGGTAGCGAAGAAGGTAACCGCGAAGAAGAAGGCCGTAGCGAAGAAGGCGACGGCGAAAAAGGCGACGGCCAAGAAGAAGTCGGTAGCGAAGAAGTAGGTAGCGAAGAAAGCGGTAGCGAAGAAAGCAGTTGCGAAGAAGGCTGTAGCGAAGAAGAAACCGGTCGCGAAGAAGGCGGTTGCGAAAAAGGCGGTCGCGAAGAAAAAGGCGGTCGCCAAGAAGGCAGCCACGAAGAAAGCCGTTGCGAAGAAGACAGTTGCGAAGAAGAAGGCGGTCGCGAAGAAGAAGCCGGCAGCTAAAAAGTCGGCAAGAAAATAGGCGGTCAATCTGCCTGGCGGCAACACCTCGATAGCGCCGGGCGGACCGCCGGCTGACGAGGGCGGGATAGCGCGTTACCGGACCCCGGCCGCTTGGGCACGGAACAGTGCGCCGCGCGGCAGGCCGCCTTATAGCGCACGGGGAAGTATTCACTGCCCCGTCCTGCGTTACCCGGCGTTGGCGCCCGGACGCTCGTTGAGATGTAATTGCGCCGGTCCCCGCGACGGATGGCGTCGAGCTAGGTTTGCGGGGGTGAGCTTCCCGTGGTGCGCAACGGGCGCGGCGCGAATGCGCGGCGGGTTTGCGAGTCGCCGACCGCCATGAAAAACTAGACGCTGAACGACCCCGGTGAAGTGCCGGGTTGCGCTACTCGATGGGAATCAATGTGATAGACGCGGATGGGTATCGACCTAACGTTGGCATCATACTTGCCGGCGCGAGCGGCAAGGTGTTGTGGGCGCGACGAGTGGGCCAAGAGGCATGGCAGTTTCCGCAGGGGGGAATTGAGCGCGACGAGAGCCCGGACCAAGCGTTGTATCGCGAGCTTTGTGAAGAACTGGGACTCCGAAAAGAGCACGTAACCGTGCTTGGCAGCACCATAGGCTGGTTGCGCTATACGTTGCCGAAGCGTTTCCGGCGACGGCATCGTCCGCCGGTCTGCGTCGGGCAGAAACAAATCTGGTATTTATTGCGCTTGGTAGCGCCCGAGGATGCGCTGTGCCTCGATGGCACCTCGCACGCTGAATTTGATCATTGGAAGTGGGTTGATTATTGGCATCCGACACGGGAAGTCATCTACTTCAAGCGCGATGTCTATCGCCGCGCACTGAGGGAGCTGGCGCCGGTATTCTACGGCCAGCAATAGACGGTCCAGGGTTCGATCCAAAATCAACGCATCCGGTCGAGCACCGATCCATCCCGTCTGGCGGCGTTGGTCGCCGGTTGAATAGCGCCTTTCCCGCGCCTTGCCAATCGGTTCTCTCGGCGCTTGAGTCCGCAACTTGATTTTCGCCGGGGCCTTACGCGACGAACGGCTGGGCCGGTTGGATGCACCGAGGATCATCATGACGTGGATCATTCACCCAGGTCGTCACCGGTCGGGCGCTCATGGCGTGATCGGGAAAGGGTTTGAGCAGCGCGGTTGCCGATCCGGGGTCGATGCACGCTGTCGCGAGCCACGCGCCATAATCCGCGGGTGCAATAATCGCCGGCATGCGTGAGTGAATCGGCGCGCTCAGCGAATTCGCTTCGGTGGTGATGATCGTGAAGGTCAGCAGTACCTCGTCGTCTCCCTCTCGCTGTGACTCCCACAGCCCGGCGAAACACAACGGCGCCGGGTCGCGCAACTGCACCAGCCAGGGTTGGCGGCGCGCGCCGACCCGTTGCCACTCGTAATAACCGTCGGCGGGAACCAGGCATCGGCGTCGGCGCAAGGCCGCGCGAAAGGCCGGTTTCTGTGCCACCGTTTCGGCGCGGGCGTTGATCAAACGCGATCCGATCGAGCGATCGCGCGCCCAATGCGGTACCAGTCCCCAACGCATCGTAACCAGTTCGCGTGCGCCGTCGGAACCGATCCGGCAGATCGGGGCGGACTGGCTCGGCGCGATATTATAGCGAGGCCGGTCATCCTCTCCGCACGCGCTGCGTCGCGGATCGACGCCCAAGGCCCGCGCGATCACCGGCAGTGCCGTCTTGATCAGATAGCGTCCGCACATCCGACAATTTTAGATACCGGCCGATAAAATAGCACGCTGGTAGCCGATCTCCGGCTGTGTTTCATGGATGATTCGAGAGAGACGAACACCGCAGGTTCTCCGACCTTGAAGCGCTGAACCGCGAACATGGCAAATTGGGTGCTTCGGAGCAGGCCTCGGCCGACACACGATGAAGATCCCGACCTCGACACATTCAGCGACCACGCCACGGGGCGAGTTGGAACGTTTGGGGCGCTGCATCGACGATGCGATGGTCGCCGATCAGCCGCGTTTGCGACGCACGCTCGCGAGCCTTCGCCGGCGCTGGCGCGGGAAGGGAAATAGCGCGCTTGCCGGTGAGCTTCGGCGCTTGGCGATTCGGATCGAGCGCTCGTGGACGCGCCGCGAAGGGCGGCGTCACGCCGTGCCGTCAATTACCTTCCCGGAAGCGCTTCCGGTGAGCGCCGCGCGCGGCGAAATTGCCGACTTGCTCTCGGCGCACCCGGTGATCGTCGTGTCCGGTGCCACCGGGAGCGGCAAGTCGACGCAACTACCGAAGATTTGTCTTGCCGCCGGGCGCGGTGTGGCCGGCGTCATCGGCGTCACCGAACCGCGCCGCATCGCGGCACGTAGCGTAGCCGCGCGGATCGCGAGCGAACTGGCTGTCCCGGTCGGTAAGCAGGTGGGCTATCAGGTGCGTTTCGGTCGCCAGGTTGCCGACGAGAGTCTGATCAAGGTGATGACCGACGGTATCCTCTTGGGTGAGATCCGCTCCGATCCCGAACTCCGCACGTATGACACCTTGATCGTCGACGAGGTGCACGAACGCAGCCTGAACGTCGATTTCATGCTCGGCTATCTCAGGCGGCTACTCGAGCGGCGCGCGGATCTGAAGTTGGTGCTGGCCTCGGCGACCATCGATACGGCGCGCTTTGCAAGTTTCTTCGGCGGTGCGCCGGTGGTCGACGTGGAAGGGCGCAGCTACCCGGTGGAGACGCGCTATGACGCCGCGCCGGAGGACTGCGCACGGGACATCCCCGAGCGGGTCAGCGCCGTGGTTGTCGAACTCTGCGCCCATGGCGAAGGTGATATTCTGGTGTTCCTGGCCGGTGAACGCGAGATTCACGACACCGCCGCTCGCTTGCGTCGTGCCGGTCTGGCCGGTGTCGAACTTCTTGAGTTGTACGCGCGCATGCCGTTTGCCGCGCAGCAGCGTGTCTTCGGTACCCATCCGGGTCGGCGCGTGGTGCTGGCGACCAACATCGCCGAGACGTCGATCACGGTGCCGGGGATCCGTTACGTGATCGACAGCGGGCGCGCGCGGGTGAGCCGCCATGCGCCACGCTCCGGTGTACAACGCCTACCCGTGGAACCGATCTCACGCGCCGCCGCCGAGCAGCGCAAGGGGCGCTGTGGGCGGGTCGCGCCCGGTTTGTGCGTGCGTCTTTATTCGCAAGAAGACTACGCGGCGCGTCCCGAGCATACCGAACCCGAGATCCGCCGCACCGGTCTCGCGTCGGTACTACTGCGCATGCATGCGATGGGCTGCGGCGACCCCGATGCATTTCCGTTCATCGACCCACCGCAAAGTCGGCGGGTCAACGACGGGCTGCGGTTGCTGATCGAACTCGGTGCGCTGGATGCGGCGCACACCCTCACGGACACCGGACGATCGCTCGCGCGGTTGCCGATCGATCCGCGCATCGGGCGCATGTTGCTGGCGGCTAGCGAATTGAACTGCCTGCATGAAATCCTGGTATTGGCCGCTGCGTTGAGCATTCCGGATCCGCGTGAATGGCCACCGGGAAAGGAACGGTTCGCGATGAAGGCACGCGCGGAATACAAAAACGAGCGGTCGGATTTCGTCACCCTGCTCAATCTGTGGAAGGACTTCAGGAAGCACCTCGGGGGTCGCGGCGGCGAGCGTCTCTACGCCTACTGTCGCCGGCGATTTCTATCTCCTACGCGGATGCGCGAATGGCTGGACGTGCACGCGCAGCTTGTCGCGCTCGCCCGCGAACTCAAACTCGGCGGCGCTGGCGAGCGACCCGCGAGCCATGCCCACTTGCACCGAGCGCTGCTCAGCGGACTGTTGCGCAACGTCGGTGCGCGGGCGGAGCAGGGAGAGTACACGGGACTCCGTGATACCCGTTTCGTCATCGCGCGGGATTCGGCGCTGGTCGGAAGTCGCGCGCAATTTATTGTCGCCGGAGAGATCGTCGATACCGGCCGCGCCCGTGCCCATCGCGTGGCGAGTATTCGACCCGAGTGGGTTGAAGCGGTCGCCGGCTCGTTGTTGCGTCGCGAATACTACGACGCTTACTGGGACACCCGGCGCGGCGCGGCGATGGTGCATGAGCGCACCGCGGTTTACGGTCTGACCCTGGTGGCGCGGCGCCGGGTACGCTATGCACCGGTGAGCCAGCGCGGCGCGCACGAGATCTTCGTGCGCGCGCTCACCGAAGGGCAGGTGGGGCGTCCGAGCGCTGCGCTGCGAGCCAACCGCGCGCTGATCGAGCGCCTGCGCAGTCTGGATCACAAGCTGCGGCGGCCGGACGCGGTGCTCAGCGAGGCGAGCATTCGCGCATTCTATGCCGCGCGGATACCGGAATCGATCGCCGATACTCGTGGCTTCCAGGCCTGGCGGCGGCGCGCCGAACAGGCCGACCCCGACTGCTTGCGGATGCGCGCGGCCGATATCCAGCACAGTGAACCGCCGCCGGCGTTGGAACGGCGCTATCCTGACGCGCTGAGCTACGAAGGCGTGGCGCTGAATCTGGACTACCGATTCGCACCCGGCGCCGAAGACGACGGTATAACCATGACCGTGCCGTCGGGGTTGCTCGCGCGCCTCGATCCGGGCCGCTACGAATGGTTGGTTGCGGGGCTGTTGGGCGAGAAAGTTACCGCGCTGCTACGCCTGTTGCCCAAGCGGGTGCGCCGTGAACTGACGCCGCTCGCTGAAACCGTCCAGGCCTTTCTGGCCCAAGCGGATGCATCTTCCGTGTCGCTGGCCACGGCGTTGCGAGGATGGTTGTCGAGCGCCCGCGGAATCGACCTCGTGACTGAGGAGGCGGACGTACTGGCCGCCGCCAGTGGCCTCCCGGCGCACCTCCGCATGCGCTATCGGGTCGTCGACGCCGAGGGACGGACGCTCGCCATCGGACGCGACCTGGCGCGCCTGCAACGCCAACTCGCGGTGCGGAGCGAGGCGCGGCCGGCGCTGTCACGTGGCGCGCACGAGCGCTTCGGCCTGGTTGACTGGCCGGCAGAGGTATGGGTACGGGTGATTGAGATAGCGAGTGCCGGCGGTACGGCGCCGCTCTATCCCGCCTTGGTCGATGAGGGCCGGTCGGTCGCGTTGTGTCTGATCGAGTCGGAGGTCGCCGCGCGCGAGGCAACGCGCGGTGGGCTGCGACGCCTGTATCTGCTGCGCGTGGCGCGCCATGGCCGCCGCTTGTTACGCGCGCTCGATGGGCTCGCGCGATGCGAATTAATCGACGCGAGCTTGCCGGACGCGCCGGTGCATGGGCGGGCATCGCCCGGCGACGCGACGCCGGGGCTGCGTGAATCACTGTTGCTGCAAGCCGCGAATCAAGCGTTCGAACTCGATCGCAACAAGATTAGCGGTGGCGACGAATTCGAGAGGGCCTTCGAGACCGGGCGGCCTCGGTTCGCCGTGGCCCTCACGGCGATTTTCGCGCTGTGCCGGGAGATACTCGAGCGGTATCGATCGGTTCGGGAATTACGCAATGATCCGTCTTTGCGGGCACCGCCGGCATCGCTGGCCGACATCGACAGCCAACTGAGCAACCTGTGCTTTCGGGGCTGGCTGGCGGCGGTTCCGCGCGAGGCGCTTGAAAACTACCCGCGTTACCTACAGGCGTTGCATCTGCGACTCGACAAGTTATTGCGCGGCGGCGCGGGCGACGGGCGGCGCACCGCGCGGATCGCACCGCGCTGGGCGCGCTACCTGTGTCGGGCCGCGGAGCAGGCGGCACGGCGCCGCTCGGATCCGGAGCTGAGCCGCTATCGCTGGATGATTGAGGAGCTTCGAGTGTCACTGTTCGCGCAGCAGTTGGGCACCGCGGATCGCATCTCGGAACAACGCGTTGACGCCCAGTGGGGGAAAATCGGCGCATAGCCGCACGCCACCATCCGTGACAGAAGCCGATTGGGCTCACGAGTATTGCGAGCGACTCACCGAGTGGAACGGTTTGATCTTCCCGGATGACAAGCGTTCGGGGACACCATTTGCGACAACCGCGAGTCGTTGAACCTAGAATCCTCGGTTGAGCGCCACGTTCTGACAGTAACCGGCTGATATGAATGCCTTTGATGTCGATCGATGTCTTCACCCGCCCGGTGAATGACGTTACGGGGCGAATTGCACGTTTGCGGCGGCGCAGGGCGGCGTTACAACGCTTTGAATAGAATGACTATTCCGCATCGTTGTGCCTTGCGCTGTACCCCCGCAAACGCACACTTCACCCCGTCCAACCGAGGATTCTAGGTTGAAGGGGAACCAGCAAATCACGTCTTTCGGCTTCGATCCCGGAAACGGCCGGGATCACCGTTGCGGGTGACTGCTTTTCGACCGCGGATTGATGCGGCCATTCGATGGTAAACGGCGATGCTCTATGTTACCTATAAGTCCATAACTTGACGTATACGTCATGTTTCGCTATGGTGCGGGCGAATGAACACGCTGCGTCATCAACTTTATACCGCCGGCGAGTTGGCCGAGGAATTCGGCACCACCGCGCGGGCGTTGCGTTTTTACGAGAGCAAGGGCTTGCTCGAGCCGCGTCGGGCCGGCACGCGCCGGGTATACGACTACCGCGATCGGGCACGCCTGCAGCTCATCCTGCGGGGCAAGAATCTCGGATTCTCGTTGGCGCAGATCAAGGAATACCTCGCCCTGTACGACGCGGATCCGGCCCATCACGAGCAGATCCACCGGCTGCGTGCGTTGGTGAGCGAACGGATCGCGGATCTCGAGCGACGCCACCGGTCCCTGAAGACCGCGCTGGCGGAACTGCGGGCGATCGCCGCGCAGGTGGAAGCGGCGATCGAGGTGCGTGACGATTTGGCTACGGCGCGCACCGCAGGCGCCTAACGGGTTTCGATATCAAGGAGTTCCAGGCATGAAAGACGTTGTAATCGCAGCCTATGCGCGGTCGCCCTTTACCTTCGCGCACAAGGGTGCTTTGACCAAGGTTCGTCCCGACGATTTAGCGGCCCGGGTGGTCAAGGCTTTGCTGACCCGCAGCGGCGTGGCCGGCGAGGACGTTGAAGATCTGTTGGTGGGATGCGCGTTTCCGGAAGGTGAGCAGGGGCTCAACGTGGCACGCCTGATCGGCTTCCTGACCGGCAAGTTGCCGCTCTCCGTGGCCGGCGCGACCATCAATCGATTCTGCGGATCGTCCATGCAGGCGATTCATACCGCGGCCGGCGCGATCCGCATGGACGCCGGCGAACTGTTCATCTGCGCCGGTGTGGAGTCGATGAGCCGGGTACCGCTGATGGGCTTCAACCCGCTGCCGCACCCGGGATTGTGCGAGGCGATGCCGGGCGCCTACATGGGCATGGGCGAGACCGCCGAGAACGTGGCGGACCGCTATGAGATTTCACGCGAGGAGCAGGAAGCCTTTGCCGTGGTGAGCCAGGCGAAAGCGACTGCGGCGCAATCGGAGGGCCGGCTCGACGCCGAGTTGGTGGCGATCGAAAACGGCGCGGGTACGGTGGCGCGCGATGGCTGCATCCGTCCGGGCACAGACGCGGCGGCCCTGGCCGGCCTCAAGCCGGCGTTTCGCGCCGACGGAAGCGTGACCGCGGGGACCTCCTCGCCGCTCACCGACGGCGCCTCCGCGACCCTGGTGTGCAGCGCGGACTATGCGGCCGCGCACGGTATCGAGCCGCTCGCGGTTATTCGTAGCGTCGCGGTCGCGGGTTGCGCGCCGGAGGTCATGGGCCTGGGGCCGGTCGCCGCGACGCGCAAGGCGCTGGCGCGCGCCGCTATCAAGGCGGCGGACCTCGACGTGATCGAACTCAATGAGGCTTTCGCCTCGCAGTCGATCGCCTGTATTCGCGACCTCGATCTGGATATCGACAAGATCAATATCGATGGCGGGGCGATCGCGCTCGGCCATCCGTTGGGCGCGACCGGTGCACGGATCACCGGCAAGGCCGCCGCGCTGCTCAAACGCGAGGGCAAACGCTACGCCTTGGCGACCCAATGCATCGGTGGTGGCCAAGGCATCGCGACGGTGTTGGAGGCGGCGTAAATGGACATTCGCAAAGTCGCCGTGCTCGGCGCCGGGGTGATGGGTTCGGGCATCGCGGCCCACCTCAGCAACGCGGGGATCCCGGTTACCCTGTTGGATATCGTTCCGGAAGGCGCGACTGATCGCAACGTGATCGCCAGCGGGGCGCTCGCGCGGCTGCTCAAGGCCCAGCCGGCGGCGTTCATGGACAAGCGTAATGCGCGCCTGGTCACGGTCGGGAATCTCGAGGATGACCTCGATCGGTTGGCCGACGCGGACTGGATCATCGAGGTGGTGATCGAACGTGCGGACATCAAGCGCGAACTGTATCGGCGCGTCGATGGCGTACGCAAGGCGGACGCGATCGTGTCCTCGAACACCTCTACGATCCCGCTCGCGGTGCTGACCGACGGCATGCCCGAAACGATGCGCCGAAATTTCATGATCACCCACTTCTTCAATCCACCGCGCTACATGCGCTTGCTGGAAATGGTGGCGGGGCCGGATACGCGTCCGGAGGCGCTGGAGACGGTGCGGGCCTTTGCCGACCGGGCGTTGGGCAAGGGGGTGGTGGACGGCAAGGACACCCCGGGATTCATCGGCAATCGCATCGGGATCTACTGGATGCAGTGCGCGTTGACCGAGGCGATGCGTCTCGGGCTCAGCGTCGAGGAGGCCGATGCGGTGGGCGGTCGCCCGATGGGTATCCCCAAGACCGGGGTGTTCGGACTGCTGGACCTGGTGGGTCTGGACCTGATGCCCAATATCTTGGCGAGCATGGACGCCACGCTCGCCTCTGACGACGAGGTGCGCGACTATTTCGAGATCCCGCCGCTGGTCACGCGCATGATCGCCGGCGGCTATACCGGACGGAAGGGCAAAGGGGGTTTTTACCGCATTAATCGGCAGGGCGGAGACAAGGTCAAGGAATCGATTGACCTGGAGAGTGGTGAATACCACCCGCTGAGCAAGGCCCGCCTGGCAAGCCTCGCCGCGGCGCGGCATGGAGGGCTCAAGGCGCTCGTCGAGCACCCCGATCGCGGCGGTGTTTACGCTCGCCGGGTGTTGACGCGAACGCTTGCCTATGCGGCATCGCTGGTCGGCACGATCGCCGACGACATCGTCGCCATCGATACCGCGATGCGACTCGGTTACAACTGGCGCTACGGCCCGTTCGAACTGATCGACCGCCTCGGCGTGCCGTGGCTGGTCGCGGCGCTCGAAGAAGACGGCAGGACGGTGCCCGATTATCTACGCCGGGCGGACGGGCGCTCCTGCTACCGGGTGGAGGGGGGGCGGCGCCATTTCCTGGCGACCGATGCCGCCTATCGCCCGATCGAGCGGGCCGACGGCATCGTGCTGCTCGAAGATATCAAACTGGCGGGTCGGCCGCTCGCCGCCAATGCCTCGGCGAGCCTCTGGGATATCGGAGACGGGGTGGCGTGTCTCGAATATCACACCAAGATGAATTCGGCCGATCCCGGGATTCTCGAGATGTTGCTGAAGGCCATCGAGGTGGTGCCGCGCGCGCACCGCGCGCTGGTGATCTACAACGAGGGAGAGAATTTCTCGGTCGGCGCCAACCTCGGGCTGATACTGTTCGCCGCCAACATCGCCGCGTGGGGAGAGATCGAAGCTAGCGTGCGTAAGGGGCAGGAGACCTACAAGGCGTTGAAATACGCACCGTTCCCGGTGGTCGGCGCGCCTTCGGGTATGGCCCTCGGCGGCGGTTGCGAGGTCCTGTTGCACTGCGACGCGATCGAGGCTCACGCCGAGAGCTACATCGGGCTGGTCGAGGCCGGCGTGGGCTTGATCCCGGCGTGGGGCGGGTGCACGGAAATGCTCGCCCGCTGGGCGGCGAATCCACGCCTGCCGCGCGGTCCGATGCCGGCGGTGGCCAAGGTCTTCGAAACGATCAGCGTGGCGACGGTGGCCAAGTCCGCGGCCGAAGCGAAGTCCCTGGGTTTCATGCGCCCCAAGGACGGTATCACCATGAATCGCGAGCGCTTGCTGGCCGCCGCCAAGGCGCGCGCTCTCGAGCTCGCGGCGGATTACCAGCCTCCGGAACCACCGGAATTTCGCCTGCCGGGTCCGTCGGGCCGCAGTGCCTTGGGCCTGGTAGTGGAGTCGTTCAGACGACTGGGCAAGGCGTCGGCTCATGACGCAGTGGTCGCCGAGGCGCTGGCCACGGTACTTAGCGGCGGCGACAGCGATGCCACCGAGATGCTCGGTGAGGATGATTTGTTGGCCCTGGAGCGTGCGGCCTTCATGCGCCTGGTGCGCGAACCGGCCACCATTGCACGAATCGAACACATGCTCGAGACCGGGCGCCCGTTGCGAAACTGATTTTCAACCAGGAACCGCGGATATGACGATTTATCAGGCCCCTTTGCGGGACATACGTTTTGTGCTCGACGAATTGCTGGTCGAGGAACGTGCGGAGCCTTTGCCGGGCGATGAGGAACTGACCCCCGACCTGGTGGCGGCGGTGCTCGAGGAAGCCGGACGCTTTTGCGAAGAGGTGCTGCATCCGCTCAACCAAAGCGGCGACGAACAAGGCTGTACGCTGGACAACGGCGTGGTGCGTACCCCGGAGGGCTTTCAGGACGCGTACCGGCAACTCGCCGAGGGCGGCTGGATCGGCTTGCCCGCCGATGCGGAGGATGGCGGTCAAGGCCTGCCGAACACCCTCGCCACCGCCGTCACGGAGATGGAGAGCGCCGCGAATCTTGCCTTTACGATGTACCCCAGCCTCAGTATCGGCACCTATGAAGCGGTCCGTGCCCACGGCTCCGACGCGCTCAAACAGCGATATTTGCGCCCCCTGGTCGAAGGCCGCTGGAGTGGCACGATGTGTCTTACCGAACCGCATTGCGGCACCGATCTCGGCATGGTGCGTACCAAGGCGGTTGCTCGGGATGACGGGAGTTACCGGGTGACCGGCAACAAGATCTTCATTTCAGCGGGGGATCACGATCTGACCGAAAACATCATTCATTTGGTGCTCGCCCGGCGCAAGGGCGCACCGGACGGAGTCCACGGTCTGAGCCTCTTCCTGGTGCCCAAGTTTCTGGTGAGCGAGGACGGAACCCCCGGCGACCGCAACGGTGTGACCTGTACCGGCATCGAGCACAAAATGGGGATCAAGGCGGCCTCGACCTGTGCCCTCGCCTTCGAGGACGCGCGGGGCGAGCTGGTCGGCGAACCGGAACGCGGCATGCATGCGATGTTCACGATGATGAATTCCGCACGCCTGGCGGTCGGGATCCAGGGCCTGGGCCTTGGCGAGATCGCCTATCAGAATGCGGTCGCCTACGCGCGCGAACGCCTCCAGGGCCGGGCGCTCAAGGGGGCGCGCAATCCCGATGGGCCGGCCGATCCGCTGCTCGTGCACCCGGATGTGCGGCGCATGCTGCTGACGATGCGTGCCTTCACCGAGGGGGCGCGCGCGCTCACCCTGTGGGTTGCCAGTTACCTTGACAAGGCGCAGCGTCACCCGGACGCCGCGCAACGTCAGGCCAGCGACGATCTGGTCGCGCTGCTCACTCCGGTGGTCAAGGCGTTTATTACCGATCTGGGCAGCGAGGTGACGAATCTCGGCGTCCAAGTCTACGGCGGCCATGGCTACATTCGTGATAACGGCATGGAGCAGTTCGTGCGTGACGCACGCATCGGCCAGATCTATGAAGGCACCAACGGCATTCAGGCAATGGATCTGGTCGGACGCAAGCTCCCCGCGCACGTTGGCCGTCTGTTGCGTCCGTTCTTCCATCCGCTGGCCGCGTATCTGGAGGCGCATGCGGGCGACGCGGCATTGGCACCGCTCGCCAAGGCCTTCGGGCGGTTGCAACGCGCGACCGGTTGGATTGGGCAACGCGGGTTGGCCGATCCGGATGAGGCGGGGGCTGCCGCGAGCGACTATCTACGCTTGTTCGGCCTGGTCGCAATGGGCTATTTGTGGGCGCGCATGGCCGAAGTCGCGCAAGCCAAAGTCAAGGGCGACGAAGGGCTTTTCTATCGCGCCAAGATCGACACCGCTCGCTTCTATTTCGAGCGCCTCTTGCCCCAGAGCAGCGCTCTGTACGCGGCGATCATGGCGGGGAGCGATGGCATGATGTCGTTCAACTACGAGGCATTCTGAAGCTGGTTCCGAGCCGCTCGACACCGGGCGAAAACCGACAGGAGAGTTGCCGATGGAAGAAACCGTGCTCAGCGAAATCCGTGACGGTGTCGCGACCCTGACCCTTAATCGGCCGGCGTTGCTGAACGCGTTGGATACCGCCATGGCGCGTGGCCTGGAGAAACTGACCACGGCCTACGCGAGCGAGCCCGCCGTTCGTTGCGTGGTGATTCGCGGCGCCGGCGCGCACTTCATGGCTGGTGGCGACGTCAAGTATTTCCGCGCTTGCCTGGAACTTTCGGCGGCTCGACGCGAGGCGGCAATCCTGGAGGCGATGAAACCGATTCACGAGGCGATCCGCACCATTCGCCGGATGCCCAAGCCGGTGGTTGCGAGCGTTCGCGGGGCCTGTGCGGGGTTCGGCATGAGTTTGATGGCGGCCTGTGATCTTGCGCTGGTCAGCGCGGACGCGGTACTTAGCCTGGCCTATTGCCGGATCGGGGTGACGCCTGACGGCGGCAGCACCTGGGCACTGCCGCGTGCGGTCGGGATCAAGCGTGCGGCGGAACTGGCACTGCTCGGCGATCGATTCACGGCCGCCGACGCCGAACGGATCGGACTGGTCAATCGGGTCGTGCAAGAAGGCGATTTGGAACGCGAGACCGCGGCCCTGGCGGCGCGACTCGCGGCCGGGCCGACGATGGTCTACGGGCGTACCAAGGCACTGCTGAATGCGTCACCCGAAGCGAGCCTGGACGCGCAACTCGACGCCGAGGAAGCGAGCTTCCTGGCATCGATCCAGGCGCCGGAGTTCAACGAAGGGGTGCGCGCCTTTGTCGAGAAACGGCCCGCCGATTTTCAGGGTTCGGGCACGGCGGTCTGTAACGATCAGGCATGAATTCTCAAGGGAGCCATCGATGAGTCTCAAGGGCAAAACCGTTTTTATCACCGGCGCGAGCCGCGGGATCGGCAAGGCGATCGGGCTGCGCGCCGCCGCCGACGGCGCCAACGTGGTGGTCGCGGCCAAGACCGCCGAGCCGCATCCCAAGCTCCCCGGGACCATCCATACCGCGGCTGAGGAAATTGAACGGGCCGGTGGTCACGCCCTGGCCGTGCAGATGGACGTGCGTTCCGACGAGCAGGTCGACGCCTGTATGGCGCAGGCGGCCGAGCACTTCGGCGGGATCGATATCCTGGTCAATAATGCCAGCGCGATCAGCCTCACCGATACCCGTACGACCGCGATGAAGCGGGTCGACCTGATGTTCGGTGTGAATGTGCGTGGCACTTATACCTGCACTCGGGCGGCGATTCCGTACCTCACCCGGGCAGAAAATCCGCATGTCCTGAATCTCTCGCCGCCGCTGAATATGGCGCCGCGCTGGTTCAAGGATCACACCGCCTACACCATCGCGAAATACGGGATGAGCCTGTGCGTGCTGGGGATGGCCGAGGAGCTGCGTAGCGACGGTGTCGCGGTCAACGCGCTATGGCCACGTACCGTGATCTATACGGCGGCGCTCGCCATGCTACCCGGGATCCAGCCGGGGCAGTGCCGGCGCCCGGAGATCGTGGCCGACGCCGCCCATGTAATACTCACCCGCGACAGTCGCGCCTGCACCGGCAACTTTTTCATCGACGAAGAGGTGTTGCGGGAGTCGGGCGTGACGGACTTCGATCAATACGCGGTCGAACCCGGCGGCAAGCTGCTCACCGATCTATTTTTGTAGGCTCCGTAGGCCGGGATAAGCGCGCAGCGCGTTCCCGGCGTGGCGGTGTCGTTGCGGGCGTGCGCTTGAATCCCGGCCGACGTCGCGCAATGAGGCGCCGGCAACGCGGCGCTTATGCCGGCCTACTTCGGAATCAGAACCGATACATCCCCTGGACGCTGACGATGTCGACGCTGTTGTCGAAGCTGCCGCTGAGCAGATGGCCTAACGAGTCGGTGTTGGAGATATTGGCGTTGCCGACGAACAGGTGCGCATAGCTGAAATCGACGCTGAGTTGCTTCGAGTAGTTGTAACTGGTGCCGAACGAGAGCCAGATCCGGTTGTCGTCGGGGATCAGCGGGTCGCGGCGCACCGGGTTGGGCACCGGGGTCGGGTCATAGGCGACGCCGGTTCGCAGAGTCACTCGCGGCGTGTAGGCGTATTCGGCGCCCAGCGCCAAACGGACCGTATTGTTCCAGTCCCTGCGCTCGGACAAATTCGGCTGGCCACCATCGAACGCGGCGCTGAGCTGGTTGAAACGGTTCCAGCGCGTCCAGGTGATATCCGCCATGACCGCAAGCTTCGCGTTGTAGCGGTGATAGGCGTTGAACGACAGGGTCTCCGGTAAATCGAGCTTGGTGCCGAAGTTCTGGTTGGTGAACGTGCCGCCGCCGAGCAGGGCCGCGAGATCCGCCGTATTTCCGAACTGCGCGTCACCGTTATCGATGTTCTGAGTAATTTTCGAACGGAACTGGAGGCCGAAGCGGGTATCCGCGGTTGGTTCGAAAAGGACGCCGAGATTGTAGCCGAAACTCCAGTCGTGGCCTTCGAGCCGCAGCGAGCCATCGGTCGCCGGGGTGGCTAACGAGGCGGCTGTCAGCCCCGCCGCCGCGCACCCGGCCGCGAACGCTGCCGTCGTCGGGCTACCGGCGGCAGCTAGCTTGGCCAGCGTTCCCTGGCAGATGGTGGATTTATCGATCGCCCTGGTCAGACGCACGTGGATGTACTGCGCGCTGAAACCGGCCCCGAACGAGAATTTGTCGTTGAGCTTGAAGGCGAAGCTCGGATTGATGTTGGCGGTGAACATCGTCGTGCTGATCGCTTGATAGCGACCCACCCAGGTCTGGTCGTAATCGGTCTTCAGTCCGAAAGGCGAATTGACGCCGAGCCCCAGCCATAAACGCCGGTTGAGTTTTTTCACATAGTAAAAGTTCGGTACCAGCGCCCCGACCGCCGGGTCGCGGGTCGCCGTCGTTCCGCGGTTGGGGGCGGGGCCCGCGGTCGTCAACAGTACCGTTCCGGCGTCCGTAAAGTCCGCTTGCGGCAGGATCAGATGGCCCCCCGCAACCATCTGCGTATCCAGGCGCGTCATCCCCGCCGGGTTGAACCACACCGTGCTGGCGTCCCCGGCCGCCGCTGCGTTGGAAAACGCGGTGCCCAGACCCTTGACGCTTTGCTCGGTAATCGCGAACCCCGCGGCCTGCGCGACCGTGATGGTGCCCAGTCCCAGCGCCGCCGCGACGGCGCTCGATAGCGCAAGTGCTTGTAGCTTGGTCATGATCGAGCCTCCAGAAACCCTTCGGCGGCAACGCCGATTCCGATTAAACCACTTAAACTAAACCCGATAATTTATTGATTATGCAGATATCGGTCAGCGAATCAAGCGCGGGGCCGCGCGTCACGGGCATTTCAGTTCTGAGCAGCGCCCCCACGCAGCATCCCGGCTTTGAGATCATCGTCGGCCGGGTGTTCGCCAATCCAGATTTCCAGCAGTGCGCGTTGGAAATCCCGACCGGGGATCCTCCCCAGTGCTCTGCCATTCAAGCTCACTCGCGTCACACCGTCGGCGTCGAAGGCGAAGGCGAGGGAATCACCCTCGCGCACCTCCGGAAACAGGGCGTTGAATTGCTTGATGCGTGCGTCGAGTTGCGCGAGCGCTGCTTCATCCTGATTGGCCTCGAATCCTTCGCTCCAACCACCGCGTAATTTCTTGGCGCTGATTTCACTATAAAGAATGTGCATCTCGACGCGCTTCGCTCCCGCCATCGCGAGTATCTTCGCCGCCGAGGTGGCCGGCCGCGGAAGGTACAGGGCCCCGACGTAGATATCGAAAATGAACTTGCTGCGGATCCCGGCGCCGTTGAGTATCAGCTTGGTTTTGTCGCCGGCGTTCAGGGAATCGGCGAGTTCGACCCCGGAAATTTCAAGTGCGGTGGCCGAGGCGCCGACGATGCTCAGCAACAGGCCGGCAGCGACGGCCAGATGTCGCACCCGGCGGGCGCCCCGCGAACGCGTCGCTGGGTACGCTTGTTCCCCGTCCGGGGATGATGCATGGTATGAGTGCAATGCGTTCGGTGTTGCCGGGCCGCGAGCGACCGCGGAACCACCCCTCCCGATGGTGGCGGCGCGGATTGTATAGTGCGTTGCGACGAGGGGATTTGCAACCGTGCGTCGGCCGAGTAGATGCGCGCAAGGAGAGGGCGAATGAGCAAACTCTGGCTCGCTAGTTACCCGGAGGGCGTGCCGGCCGAGGTCGACTGTACGAGATACCCGTCGTTGGTCGCGATGCTGGACGAATCACTCGCGCGTTTCGCCGGCCGGCCGGCCTTCGAAAACTTTGGCGTGCGCCTCAGCTACGCGGAAATAGACCGCCTCAGCCGGGCGTTCGCGGCCTACCTTCAGCGCGAACTCGGGCTCGCGAAGGGCGATCGGATCGCCTTGATGATTCCGAACCTGTTGCAATATCCGGTCGCTTTGCTCGGTGCATGGCGCGCCGGCCTGGTGGTCGTGAATACCAATCCCTTGTATACGGCCCGTGAACTGCGCCACCAACTCAGGGATTCCGGTGCTCGGGCGATCCTGATCTGCGAGAATTTCGCCCACACCCTCGCGGAGTGCATCCACGAGACCACGATCGAACACGTGATCATGACCCGCATGGGCGACCTGCTCGGTTTTCCCAAGGGGCTGGTGGTGGATTTCGTCGTCAAACGGGTCAAGAAACTGGTGCCGCCCTATCATCTTGAGCACGTCATCGGGTTCAAGCGGGCACTCGCTGCGGGCGAGGGACTGACTCTGGAACCGCCCGACCTCGAGCCCGACGATCTCGCCTGTCTGCAATATACCGGGGGCACCACCGGGCTTGCCAAGGGGGCGATGCTCAGCCACGGTAATCTGGTGGCGAATGTTACCCAGGCCGGCGCGTGGCTCAATCCGGTGATCAGCGAAGGCGAGGAACTCATCGTCACCGCGTTGCCGCTCTATCATATCTTTTCCTTGACCGCGAACTGCCTGACCTTCTTGAAGGAAGGCGCGCTCAATCTGTTGATTACCAATCCACGCGACATGCCGGGCTTCGTCAAGTTGCTCGGTGGCGTCAGGTTCACGGTGATAACCGGGGTCAATACGCTATTCAACGGGCTGCTCAATACGCCGGGGTTCGATTCCCTCGATTTTTCTCGCCTAAAAGTCTCGCTGGGCGGCGGCATGGCAGTGCAGAGACCGGTGGCGGAACGCTGGAAAACGGTCACCGGCTGTCCGCTTCTGGAGGCCTACGGACTCACCGAGACGTCGCCCGCGGCGTGCATGAACCCACTCGATCTAAAGGATTACAACGGCGCCGTCGGCTTGCCGATCCCCTCCACCGAATGCCAGATTCAGAACGAAGCCGGTGCTGCGTTGGCGGAGGGCGAGGCGGATGAACTGTGCGTGCGCGGGCCGCAGGTGATGCGTGGCTATTGGCAGCGACCGGAGGAAACCGCGAAATGCGTTGACGGGCAAGGCTGGCTGCACACCGGCGACATCGCGGTCATGGACGCTCGAGGCTACGTTCGTATCGTCGATCGAATCAAGGATATGATCCTGGTATCGGGATTCAACGTCTATCCGAACGAGATCGAGGAGGTTGTGGCGGGCCATCCCGAGGTGCTCGAGGTTGGGGCCATCGGGGTTCCGGATCAAGCCAAGGGCGAAGCGGTCAAGCTGGTGGTGGTCAGGCGTAACCCGGAACTCACGGCGCAAGCGCTGCGCGACTACTGCAAGACCAACCTCACCGGTTACAAGCGCCCCCACTACATACAGTTTGCGCAGGAGTTGCCGAAAAGCAACGTCGGGAAAATCCTGCGCCGTGAGCTGCGCGAACGCTACGGCCAACCAACCGGCGAGTAGGCGCACGATGCGGATTTCACGGCGTCGTGCGGCGATCTTCCCGGGGGCGCCGGATTGTGGTGGCCGGGTCCGAAGGTCACCGCGCGGTTTGGGGTTCAGGGTTCATTGATTCGGTCGATATGGCGTTGGTTGACGAAGTAAATGGGATGGTGACGCAGGGTGGCGGGCCGGCGCGTCGCCTGCCGGCCGCCATGGGTCGCTTCATGCACTGTCCCGATGGACTGCAAGGCCGCCGACCCATCAATCCGGAACCTCGAACCCGACAACCTGAGTCCTTATTGAAGGAAGCACCCGCGTGGGATTGACCAACGAGATGATTCTGGTGCTCGCCATTCTGGCGTTGACCCTCTATCTCTTTATATCCGAAGTCGTGCGCACCGATGTGGCCGCCATGACCGTGCTGGTATTGCTCGGTATTGCGCGGTTGGTGCCCGGCGAACAGATTTTCGTGGGCTTCTCCAGTACCGCGGTGATCACCATCATGGCGGTTATGGTGATGGCGTCGGGACTCGATCGAACCGGTGTCATGGGGCTCGTTGCGCGCCTCATCCTGAAGCTCGGCGGGAGCGCCGAACGGCGGGTCGTGCCGCTCATTTCGGTGGCCGCGAGTCTCGCTTCCAGTCTGATGCCCAATATCGGTGCGGCGGCCCTGTTCCTGCCGGTGTCGAGTCGCGTCTCCACGCGGACCGGGATCCCGCTGTCGCGGCTGTTGATGCCGGTCGGATTCAGTACCATGTTAGGCGGGTGCCTGACCATGATCGGCAGCAGCCCGCTGATCCTGCTCAACGATTTGGTTGCGCAGACCGTCGCCCACGCAGGCGGCGGAATTCCGGTGCACGCCTTTGGTATGGTGGAGGTTGCGCCGGTGGGTCTGGCGCTGGTCGTGGCCGGCGTCGCCTTCCTGAGTTTTGCCGGGCGCCGGGTATTGCCGGTGGTCAGGGGCGGCGCGCCGGACCCGGGTGCCACCGCGCGTTATTTCGAACAGACCTATGGCATACGCGGCGAGATTTTCGAGGCCACCGTACCGCCGGACAGCCCGTTGATCGGCACCACGATCGGCGCCCTGGAGGCTTTTCCGCAGACCCCTTTCATCCTTGGCCTGAAGGTCGGCAACGAAGTCAAACTGGAGCCCGCCGGCGACCAGATCATCACCGCCGGCACGACTTTCGCCCTGATGGGTGGAGAGCAGCAAATCCGTGCGTTTCGGCGCGAGATGGTCCTCGACCTGCGGGGCAATCTTGAGACCTTCATCGAGATCTTGAATCCCGCGCTGGCGGGCATCTCGGAAGTGGTCATACCGCCCGGTTCGAATTTTGCGGGGCGCACGCTGAGCGAAATCGGCATGCGTCAGCGTTACGGGGCGAACGTGCTCGCCATCTACCGCGAAGAGGAATCGATCCGCAAGGGTCGGATCTCCGACACGGTATTGCGGGTCGGCGACACCCTGGTGCTGCATAGTCGCTGGGACAAGCTTGGACAGCTCGCGCGCAACAAGAAGAACATACTGGTGATCACCGATTTTCCGCGCGAGGTGCAGCGTCCCCAGAAACTCAACGCGGCGCTCCTGGTGTTTGCGATTGCCATCGGTCTGGCACTGTTCGCCAACATGCCGACCGCGCTCGCGCTGTTCGTCGGCGCGACCGGGATGGTGCTCACCGGCGTGTTGAAGATCGACGAGGCCTACCGCGCGATCAGTTGGCAGACGGTGTTTCTAATCGCCTGTTTGTTGCCACTTGGCTCGGCGGTTGAAAGCAGCGGTCTGGCGAACTGGTTCGCCGGGCATGTGCTGTTTCTGCTTTCCGGCGCGCCGGCCTGGGTGTTGCAGACGGCGTTGGCCGTGATCACGACCATACTCACCCTGATCATCTCCAATGTCGGGGCCACGGTGTTGCTGGTGCCGATCGCGATGCGGGTGGCGTTGGCGGTGGGCGCCGACCCTTCGGTGTTCGCGCTCACCGTCGGGATCGCGGCCTCCAATTCCTTCGTGCTTCCCACCCATCAGGTAAACGCGCTGATCATGGGGCCGGCAGGCTACCGATCGCGTGATTTCCTGGTGGCCGGCGGCGCGATGACCATACTCTACCTGGTGGTCATGATGGTGGCGATGAATCTGGTGTTTTGAACGAGCAAGGCGTGCGTCGCCACCGTTTGTGACGGGGGCGGCAGGTGCCTCGCAGGAGCCGGCGATGTGGAAAGTATTCGGTGCCTTGATATTGATATTCGCGGTTTCGGGGGGCGCGCGGGCCGGACAGGTCGAGATCCGTCACGCGCGACTGCAGCATCAGCCCGACTGAACCTGGAGCCTCCAGGTGACGTTGCGTCATGCCGACAGCGGTTGGCAACACTACGCGGACGCCTGGCGAGTGGTGACGATGGCGGCCAAGGTCTTGGCTACGCGCACCCTTTTCCACCCTCACGTCGACGAGCAACCGTTCACTCGCGGTCTGGGCGGGGTGCGGATCCCCGCGGGCACACGGCGGGTGAGGATCGAGGCGCACGACACGGTGCACGGCTGGAGCCCGCAGGTACTCGTGGTGGATCTGGAGCGGTCGAGCGGACCCGGATACGAGGTGATCGGCGCGCCCTGAGCGGACGGACCGGCCGCTACCCCTCGAGGCGGCGCGCCGCGCCGACGAGATCGGCGACCCGGCCGAGCCGCAGCGCGGTGCCATCCCACCATCCGACGCTGTCCTGTTCGTACCAGTCTCCGAGCACCATACGGGTGGCGCGAGCCCCATCCAGATCGATGTCGTGCAGGGCGGGGCGATGGGTGTGGCCGTGCACCATGATCGTGGCGCGGTGGGTGCGCAGCAGGGCGTTGACCGCGGCCGGGGTCACGTCGGTAATGTCCATCGCCTTGAGGCGCGTAAGGGCACGCGAACTACTGCGCAGGGTGGCGGCGTGCGCGGCCCGCTGGTCAAGGGGCAGACTCAGAAATGCGCGCTGAGTCGGGCGATCGCGCACCTTGCGCCGCCACGCTTGATAGTCCAAATCCCGGGTGCAGAGCGAATCACCGTGCAGCAGGAGCGCGCGTTGGCCCCCGAGGAGGATCGCTTCGGGCTCGCCGAGCAGTCGGCATCCGGTGCGCGCCGCAAAGCCTTCGCCGAGCAGGAAATCGTGGTTTCCATGCGCCACCGCGAGCGTGACGCCGGCCGCGCTCAGTTCCGCCAGCGCGTCGCCGACACGCGGGTGCGGCGCGCGCCGATCGTCGTCGCCGAGCCATTCGTCGAACAGATCCCCGAGGATGTAGAGCGCGCGTGCCGCTCGCGCCTCGCCGTCGATGAAGGCGAGGAAGGCATCGACCATCTCGGGGCGCTCGGCGCTCAGATGGACGTCGGAAACGAACAGCGCATCCAGCAAGGGTTCGGCCCGCCTCATGCCGGCGCAATCGCCGCCGCCGGTGCGCTCAATCTTCTACGATCTCGGCCCGTTCGATGACGATGTCTTCCACCGGCACATTCTGATGCCCGCCGCGGGTGGTGGTCTTGGTCTCCTCGATCCGGGTGATGACCTCCTTGCCCTCGATCACGTTTCCGAACACCGCGTAACCCCAACCATCGGCAGTCTTGGACTTGTGGTTGAGGAATTCGTTGTCGTTGGAATTTATGAAGAACTGCGCCGACGCCGAATGGGGGTCCGAGGTACGTGCCATGGCGATCGACCCGGTTACGTTGCCGAGCCCGTTGTCGGCTTCGTTCTCGATCGACGCCCCCGCCGCCTTTTGCTGCATGCCCGGCTCGAAGCCGCCACCCTGAATCATGAAACCATCGATTACACGGTGGAAGATCGTGCCGTCATAGAAGCCGTCGCGCACGTAGCCGAGAAAATTCTCGGTGGTCTTCGGCGCGCGTTCGGTATCGAGCAGCAGGAGCATATTGCCGGCGCTGGTGCAGAGCCTTACTTTCATGAGAATTTCCTCGATGCGACGTCCGAGGCTCTTGCAAAATTGCAAGAGCCGAGTGGTTCAGGGATGAACCGCCATTTTCGACGGCTGTAAGCCGTTGAAAATGAAGAAACCGGGAAATCGCATTTTCCGGTTTCGTCTTGCAAAACTGCCATGGAAGGCAGTTTTGCAAGTACCTCG
>Ga0114931_10001698_pt1 | contig 27991 bp, 26 predicted proteins | sample 2SBtaG_FD_89579 | JGI IMG/M metagenome (GOLD analysis project Ga0114931, IMG submission 89579) | Deep subsurface microbial communities from Kolumbo volcano to uncover new lineages of life (NeLLi) - 2SBTROV14_V59a metaG | ecosystem: Environmental > Aquatic > Marine > Volcanic | place: Kolumbo... | reverse complement strand
GCGCCTCCAGAGCGCTCTCCCGTCGTGCGCCGCTGCGACTTCTTGGCCACCGCGCCGCCACGCGGCGCCTTGCGCGGCACCCGTTTGCGGGCGGTCTTGGCCGCGGTCGTCCGCGGCGGCTTGGCAGCGGTCGTCGCCCTGGGTTTTGCTGCCGCCATGGACAGCTCAGATCCGGCCAGTGCCGGGCCCTCAGGGAACCGCGCCGGTGGTGTCGCGGCCTGCGCGATCAGTCGATCCATCTTCATGCTGAGATTGACGATCGATCCCTGCAGGGCATGGATCTCGTCCACCAGCCGCTTGTAATCGCGGCGTGTCGGCAGATTCAGCGCCGACAGCATCGCCTCCATGTTCTTGTCGACCGTAGCCCGCGCACGATTGGCACGCTGCACCGCCCCTTCGATCTCGTCCCGCAGGCTCGCCCCACCGGTAAGCTCATCGAGAAAGACGTTGACGACCTCTTCGCCGCGATCGAGTAGCTCGCGCAGCGGCGATCGATCACGATCGTGGCTAGAACTCTTGGCGGACCTTTTGGCGGACATCGAAATCGCTTATAGTGTCGTCCGGGTGGGTACGCAACCGTGACCTGGGAAGCATTTTTCGGTTATCTGACTTGTCTCGGGTTCGTATCGACGGACATGGACCTGGCCACCCTCGCCCGCACCGCCGCAGTCGTCAACGTGTGCAACGCAATCGTCTGCAGGCTGATCGCACACAATAACGGCAGGAACGCCACCGGTTGGACCGCCGCCGGGTTCTTCTTCGGCTTCTGGGCGGTCGCGGCGGCGCTGCTACTCACCGCCGGCAACCCCTTCGGCGACGACGAAAGCGGTCGATAGCGCCTCGGTGTGCGTCAACGCCAGGTGCCAGCGGGCGATGCCGAGGAGTGCGGCTCGGTCGACGGCACGGCCGTGCAACCGCACGGTGGGCGCCTGCCCTCGCCGCCGAACCACTTCAACCTCCTGCCAGCCAACTCCGCGCATGCCGGTCCCCAGCGCCTTCATCACCGCCTCCTTGGCGGCGAAGCGAGCGGCAAAGCTCTCCGCGTATCGCTTGCGCCGCTCGCAATACGCAATCTCGCCTGCCGTGTAGACACGGCACCGGAAGCGCTGGCCCCAGTTCGGGTGATCGACCGCCCTGCGAATGCGATCCACTTCGGCGTGGTCGACGCCAACCGAGACGATCCTCATCTCGGCCGAGCCCAGCAGGCTCCTCCGACCCGCGACACGCGCGCCGGCACACGCCGTACGGAGTACTGCGACGCGGCAATCTGGTTCGGCGGGCCGACCATCGTCCTATCCGTGCGGCCTCTCAACTTCGTCTCCCCAACGGGCCGCTAACACGCCGAGCACGAGGTGCACGTCGCGGTGTCGCAGGGCGCGGTCTGGTGCTCGGCGAAAGCTTTGCGCCGCTCGACCCACAGGTAGCTCTTGGCAATGCCGTGGTCGATGAAGTCCCAGGCGAACATTTCGTCATCAGCATAGGTCCGGTGTACATATTCATCCGGGCTGGGCATCCCCTCCATATCGTTGCGCTGCCACTCGCGGATGACCGCCCACCAATCGCCACCACGGTCGTGGATACGCTCGATCACACGCGACACGCGGCGGTCACCGCGCGACAGCAGCGTCTGCAAGTATCCCTCGCGCGGCGACTCGCCGTTGAAGTCGAGGTTCGGGATCTTCCCGCATTGGCGTCGCAGATCGCGGAAGGTCTTGCGCAGCTCGCCGAGCGGCCGCATCGGATCCCACTGAAACGGCGTCCAGGGCTTGGGCACGAACGGATTGACCGACACCGAGACACGCCCGATTCGGCGCGCCCCGCTCGCACCGGCACCGAGCCGAGCGCGGATGGCTTCGACCAGCTCGGCAATGGCATCGACGTCGGCCGCGCTTTCTCCGGGCAGCCCGACCATGAAGTAGAGCTTCAGGTGATCGACACCCCCGCCCACCATGAGTTCGGCGGCACGCAAGATATCCGCCTCGCTCAGGTTCTTGTTGATGACGCGACGCATTCGCTCCGAACCCGCCTCCGGTGCGATCGTAGCACTGCGATTCCCCCCGTTAGCGAGCGCCTCCGCCAAGCGCGGAGTGACACAGTCCGCCTTGAGCGACGACGGCGACAGGCGCCCGCCGGCATCCACCGCTTGCACCGCCAGCTGCGCCACACCAGGAACACTCGCCATCTCGGCACCCACCAGACCGATGGTGCCGCGATGCCGCAATCCCTCGCTCACAGCAGCGCTGAGATTCTCCGGGCTGCGCGTGCGAATCGGCCGGTACATGTAGCCCGCAGCACAAAAGCGACAACCCCACTGACAGCCACGGCTGGCCTCGACCATCACCATGTCTCCAAACACCGCCTCGTCGGACAGTACCCGGGTCGTCGTCGGAAACCGGTTGAGGTCGACGACGAGACGCCGCTCGACCAACTCCGATGCAGGACCTCGGTAGACGTGCTCGACCAGCGAAGCGCCGTCGAAGACGGGGACGTAGTGCTCGGGGACGTAGGCACCGCGAAGCCCGGCGGCGATGCGATCGAGCAGATCGCTGCGCCGCTCGTCGTTCGCCCCCGCTGTGTAGATCTCGAGGAACTCCGGCAGCATCTCCTCGGCCTCACCGATCAGGCAGAGATCGAGAAAATTCGCGACCGGCTCGGGGTTGAGGAACATCGCCGGTCCACCCGCGATCACCAGAGGATATCCCTCGCCGCGATCGACCGCGCGCAGCGGTAGCCCAATCGCTTCGAACAACCCGGGGATGTTGAGGTAGTCGGTCTCGAAGGAGATCGAGAGGGCAATCAAATCGACGTCGCGTACGCGCCAGCCGCTCTCCAGAGTGGTCAATCCACTGGCCGGTACCGATTCACCGTCCTCGGCAACGAACGCCCTCTCACATACCGCGCCCGGAAATCGATCGAAGATTTCGTAGACAGATTGAAATCCGAGATTCCCCATCGCCAGCGAATACTTGTTCGGATACGCCAAGCAGATCCGCAGAGGAGCGTCGCGAGTCTTGTCAAAAAGAAAGCGCTCGGCGGCCGAACGTTGCCTGGCCCGAGCGCCCGGAGTTGTCAGAGAAGGCACGCGCACAGGATACACGGCCGACCCCAGCCTGGAAATGGGAGGGGCCCATCCCGGCGCTCGACACCCGGATGAGCCCTCCAATGAACGCGGGGAACGACCTCGCTACTTGGAGCCTGCTCGGACAAACGCAGGGACGTCCAAGTCGACGTCGCTGGCAGCGTCGTCAGACAGCGTGTAGCCGCCCCGCGCGCCTTCCGACTCTTGGTCGTATCGACGAAACACCGGCTCGCCACCCTCGTCACTCACCGATCCAACGCGAACGCGCGGGCGGTCCGGATCACCGCTGAGGCGCAGCATCGGCCGGCCACCGGCGCCAATGCCCGCACTGCGCAGCCCACCGACGCCGACCGCTGCGACCGCTGCGACCGGTTCGACTGCCTCCGGCGCCGGAATCATCGCCTCCTCCTCGCCGCCGAAGCCAGTCGCGATGACGGTGATGCGCAATTCGTCGGCCATCGCCGGATCGATCACCGCGCCGAAAATGATGTTGGCGTCTTCGTCGGCCTCTTCCTGGATCAAGGTCGAGGCCTCGTTGACCTCGAACAGCGAGAGATCTTCGTTGCCGGTGATGTTGATGAGGACCCCCTTGGCGCCGGAGATCGAAATATCCTCGAGCAGCGGGCTGCGGATCGCCTTCTGCGCCGCCTCGATGGCTCGGTTCTCGCCCGTCGCGGTGCCCGAACCCATGATCGCCATACCCATCTCCGCCATGATCGTGCGCACGTCGGCGAAGTCGAGGTTGATCAGACCGTGTACCGTGACCAGGTCCGAGATACCGCGCACCGCCTGGAATAAAACGTCGTCGGCCATCCGGAACGCATCGATCATCGAAGTGTTGCGCGCCGCGGTCTCGAGCAACCGCTGGTTCGGAATGACGATGACCGTATCGACCGAATCCTGCAGCTCTTCGATGCCCTCATCGGCCTGTCGCCGGCGTTTTTTTCCTTCAAAGCTGAACGGCTTGGTCACGACTCCAACCGTCAGCGCTCCGATCTCGCGAGCGATGCGACCGACCACTGGCGCGCCACCGGTGCCCGTGCCACCACCCATTCCGGCCGTCACGAAGACCATGTCCGCCCCCTCCAGATGTGAGCGCAGGACCTCTTCGCACTGCTCGGCCGATTCGCGGCCGACCGCCGGGTTCGCCCCAGCCCCCAGCCCCTTCTCGCCGAGCTGGATCCGCGCATCCGCGCGGTTATTTTCGAGAGCCTGCCCGTCCGTATTGGCAACCAGGAACTCCACTCCCCCCAATCCAGCGACAATCATGGTGTTGACTGCATTGCCACCACCACCGCCGACGCCGGCAACCTTGATTCGTGCGCCCGACATTTCCGATCCAACCAATTCGATCATCCCAACCTCCTTCTACCCAACCCGGAGTCGCCCACGTGAGCGACCCCCCTCTCAAACGAAATCTCGAAACCACCCGACCATGCGGCGCCCCATGCGCGCGATAACGTGGCCGCCCTCGACGATCCCCGACAGCGAATCGGACGAGTCCACTCCGCGTCGCGTCAGCCCCAGCACGGCCGCATAGCTCGGCCCCGAAAGAACTTCTTCCACTCCATCGAATCCAACCGGCATACCGATACGCGCCGGCAAGCCGAAAACACGCTCGGCGAGGTCGGGCACGCCGGGAACGAGAACACCACCCCCGGTCAACACCACACCCGATGCCAACACCTGCTCCAAGCCGACACGCTCCAACTGGAGGCGCGCCAACGTGAAGATCTCTTCGAAACGCGGGCCGATGATCTCGGCCAGCACACGACGCGGGAAGGTGCGCGACTCACGGCCGCCCACCATCGCCACCTCGAGCTCTTCATCGCCCGCGACGGCCGACGCCAGCGCGGTGCCATAACGCAACTTGATCTGCTCCGCATCGCGAAACGGGGTGCGCAGTCCAGCCGACAGATCGCTCGAGACGTGATTTCCACCGACCGGCAGAACCACGGTGTGCTTCACCGCCCCGGCCTCGAAGGCCACCATCCCGGAAGTTCCGGCGCCAATGTCGAGCACCGCAACACCGAGTTCGCGCTCCTCCGGCGTCACCACTGCCTCGGCCGAGGCCAGGGCCCCCAAGGTGAGGTCGGCGACGTGCAGTCCACTGCGCTGACAACACTTCATCGCATTCTGCGCCGGTGCGATCGAGGTCGTAACGATGTGTACGCGCGACTCGAGCCGCACCCCCGACATGCCGACGGGATCCTTGATCCCATCCTGTCCGTCGACGACGAACTCCTGCGTCAGGACGTGCAAGATGTCCTGGTCCTGCGGCAACGGCACGGCCTGCGCCGCCTCCGACACCCGCTCGACATCAGCCGCGTCGATTTCGGCACCTTTGAGCGCGACCACGCCATGGCTGTTGAACCCCTTGACGTGGTTCCCGCCGATCGAAGCGTGCACCGTGTGAATCTCGCAACCAGCGCTGAGCTCGGCCTCGCGCACCGCGCTGGTAATCGCCTGCACCGTCGCTTCCATGTCGACCACCACGCCCTTGCGCAGCCCCTCGCACGCAGACGCTCCGAGCCCCAGGGCGGTCATGCAATCCAGTCCCGGCTCCACCACCACCGCGGCGACCTTGGCAGTCCCGATATCCAGCCCCACAAAGAGATCCTGTCGCGTTGACATTTTCACGGCTCTCACGTGCTCAGCTTCTCTCGATGCTCGGCGCCGAGTCGCCTCGTCTTCGGCTGGCGCAGTCGCACCACTACCTGGTCGCGAAAGCGCAGATCGATGCGCGCCAGACGCTGGGACGATTCGTCCCACTTTGACAGTACCCGCTCGGCGCGGCGGAGTCGGCGCTCCCAGCCGCACCAACCGAGAAATACCGGAACCCGCGGACGATCGGGGTAGAGGATCAACCCTTCCTGCGGATCGAGATGCATCTCGGAAATCTCGATGCCGCCAGGCCGCGCCCCGCTTCGGCGCAACAGGTGCAACGCGCGACGCAACGCCCACCGCCGCTGGCCGTCACCCCCGTCTGCCAGGCCCGTAAAGATCGGAAAATCACGATTGTGCCGGTCCGTCAACGGCCCGAACGTGTCGCCGCGACGATCGACGTAGTAGAGGTCGTCGAGTACCGTGATCGCCGCGGGGCGACGCTCGCGAACCCGAATCTCCAAAGTATCCGGAAATACCCTTCGAACGGTCGCCGCGCGGATCATCGGATGCGCCTCGGCACGCGCGCGCAGCTCCGCCAGATCGACACTCCACACGCTCTCACCGCGCCGGATCCCGAGCCAGTCGCGCAGCTCCGAGACGCTTACCAGCGACCCCGCACCGCTCACCAAAACACGGCCGACGCGAAAGTAGGGATGCGATTGCACCGCGCGCAAAGCCGACTCGCGGTACATCGCCGTACCGACTGCCAGCACCGCCAGCACCGCCGACAGTATCACGATACGAGCCCAAGAGGGCACCCCAATCGCGCGCGCACGCAGCCGCAGCCCGGCAAGGAAGCGAGGAGCGCTCATCGTGCGGAAGCTCCCCAGTCGCCAACCAGGCGGATCTCCGGTACCAAGCGAATCTGATTCTCCTGCCATACCGCGTCGACGATTTGATCCATCAGCGACTTGACGTCCGCAGCCCGAGCCCGGTCGACATTGACGATGAAATTCGCATGGTCAGGCGACACCATCGCACCGCCGACCCGGCACCCCTTCAGCCCGGCGGCGTCGATCAGCCGACCGGCGTGCTCTCCCGGCGGATTCTTGAAAATCGAACCGGCGTTGGGCAGTCCAAGCGGCTGCTTCGATTCGCGCTTGCGCTTGGCCTTCGACATGCGGTCGCGGATCTCGCTACCGTCGCCGAGCGGCAACAAGAAATCGACAGCCACGATCACGAAACCGGCAGGCAGGTCGAACCGTCGATAACCAAAACTGAGCTCGGTACGCGCGAACCGCTTGCGGCCCACCTCCGCCGCGACAGCCTCGACCGAGTCGACGACGTCCGACATTTCACCGCCGAAGGCGCCTGCATTCATCAACAACCCACCGCCAATCGACCCGGGGATCCCTTCGGCAAATTCCAGACCGGTGAGATCGCGCACGACGGCCTCGAACACCAACTTTTTGAACGGCGACGCCGCCCCCGCGCGCGCGCGCATCACCTTCCCCTGGCGCGACCACTCGATCCCGGTAAACCCCCGCCCCAGTTTGACGACGACGCCGCGCACTCCGCGGTCGCTAATCAGCACGTTGGTGCCGATCCCGACCACGGAGAGAGGCACCCCCGCATCCACGGCGGCACGCTGAACGTGGAGGAGCTCGCCCGCGTCCTCTACTTCAATCCAGACATCGGCGGGGCCCCCGATTCGAAACGAAGTGTGCCGCGACATCGGCTCGTCAAAACGCACGCGCTCCGAGAATCGATGTTGCAACGAGCTGTACAGAGATCCGGTCACTGAACCGTCCAGGTCCCCTGTGAACCAACAATGTGATCGGCCAGCTCCTCCGCCACGCGATGGATGTTGCCCGCGCCCATGACCATCACCAGATCGCCGGGACGCAGATGGGGCCTCATCCCCGCGACCAGATCCTCGACACGCGGTACGTACGACACGTCCATGTGACCGCGGCGCTTCAACGCCCAGTACAGCACCTCGCCGCTCAGGCCATCGAGGGGCTCTTCGCCGGCCGCGTAGATGTCCGTCATGAAGACGTGGTCGGCATCGTCGAAGCACTCGAGAAACTCGTTGAAGAGGTCACGCGTTCGCGAGTAACGATGCGGTTGAAAGACGGCAACGATACGCCGCCCGAAACCCTCGCGGGCCGCCGCAAGAGTGGCACGGATCTCCTCCGGGTGATGCCCGTAGTCGCTAAAAACCGTCACACCTCCGGACTCGCCGCAGAGTTCGAACCGACGATGGATACCACCGAACTCGGCCAGCGCCGCACGAATCTGCTCAAAGGGGACTTCGAGCTCGGTGGCAACCGCGATCGCCGCCAGTGCGTTGAGCGCCTGATGGCGCCCGGGAAGCCGCAGACGAACGGTACCCAACCCCTCTCCATGGCGCGCCGCCTCGAATACCGTGTCCATGCCAACCACACATACGTCACGCGCCTCATAATCGGCCTCCGCCGAGGTACCGTAGGTGATGATGCGTTTGCGCACATGTGGAAGCAGTGCGCGAACATTGACACTATCCAGACAGAGTACGCCCATCCCGTAGAAGGGAACGCGGTTGACGAAATCCGAGAAGGCGCCGCGTACGCGCTCCATGTCGCCGTAGTAGTCGAGGTGCTCGGGGTCGATGTTGGTCACCACGGCGATCGCCGGCGTCAGCAGGAGAAAGGACCCGTCGCTCTCGTCGGCCTCGGCAACCAGCAGATCGCCCTGACCGAGCCGGCCGGCCGACCCCATCGAGTGAACCTTACCGCCGATCACCGCCGTCGGGTCGCGTCCGGCGCGCGACAGGATCGAGGCGATCAAGGAGGTCGTCGTGGTCTTGCCGTGGGTGCCGGCGACGGCGATGCCTTCCTTCAACCGCATCAGCTCGGCCAACATCTCGGCGCGCGGGATGACCGGGATATTGAGTTCGCGAGCGCGGCCGATCTCGGGGTTCGAGTAGTTCACCGCCGAAGAGATAACGACGACGTCGGTGTCGGGACCGATCGCGTCGGCACTGTGGCCCAAGCTGACACTGGCACCGTGCTCGACGAGGCGCCGGGTCGTCTCCGTCTCCTGGATATCGGATCCGCTGACCCGATGCCCCAGCGTCAGGAGCACCTCGGCAATCCCGCTCATGCCGATGCCACCGATGCCGACAAAGTGGATCGAGCACGGCGCCTTGAACAGTTTACTCATCCCGCTCCCTTTCGCCGATCAGCGATCGACAGATTCCGACAACCCGTTGCGCTGCGTCGGGAACCGCGAGCGAAAGCGAGAAACCCGCCATTTTCTCGAGTACCTCGGGCGCGCCGAGGAGACCCTCCACCTCCGACGCCAGACGCTCACCCGAAAGATCCGCATCGAGCACCATCCGCGCCGCACCGGCAGCGACGACGACCTCGGCGTTGGACCGCTGGTGGTCGTCGGCCGCGAGCGGATAAGGCACCAAAACCGCTGCCTTTCCGAGCAATGCCAGCTCAGCCAATGTCGTCGCTCCCGCGCGGCAGACTACCAGATCGGCAGCGGAATAGGCAGCGCCCATGTCTTCGATGAACTCGTGGACCTCGGCGTCGACACCGAGGCGCCGGTAACAGTCGCGCACCGCGTCGGCGGCGCCAACCCCGGTTTGGTGAACGATCCGCAGACCCGCGATCGAGCCCTTCAACCGCTGCGCGGCGTCGCACATCGCGTGGTTGATGCTGCTCGCGCCCTGGCTGCCGCCGAAGACCAGCAGACCGACCCCACCCACGCGCTCGACCGGGCTCGCCTGCGCCAGCGCCCGGACCGGATTTCCCGCCACCACCACCTTCACCGCCGGAAAATATGCGCCGGCCGGCGCGAAGGACGTACAGACCCGCGAAGCAATTCGCCCGAGTACCCGGTTCGCCATTCCGGGATGCGCGTTCTGTTCGAGGAGAACGGTCGGAACTCCCCGCATCCAGGCCGCCACCACCGCCGGAAACGACGCGTATCCACCAACGCCGAGGACGACATCGGCACCGAAGTCGCTCAGCGCCCGACCGGCCTGGCGCAACGCCACGGGAATCTGCGCGATGAACTCGACACCGCCGCGCCAGCCACGGCCGCGCACGCCGTGGACCTTCAGCGCGCGGAACGGGAAGCGAGTCCCCGGGATGACCCGGGCTTCGATACCAACGGCACTGCCGATGAAGAGCGCCGCATCCCCTTCGCCGAGCGACTCGGCTACTGCCAAACCGGGAAACAAGTGGCCTCCCGTACCTCCGCCAGCAACGATCATCTTCATCCTCAACCCGTCATCCGCGAAAGCGCGGCGAGGATCCCCACCTGCACCATCGAGCTGAGCAGAGCTGATCCGCCGTAGCTCAAGAACGGCAGCGCCAACCCTTTGGTCGGTAGCACGCCGAGGACGACACCTACGTTGGTGACAGCGCTCAGAATGATCAGCGACGTCAAGCCAAACGCCAACAAGCTGCCAAACGAATCGGGGTGGCGCGCGGCAATTCTGTAACCGCGCACCGCAACCACGGCAAAAAGTACCAGCACCACAAGGGCGCCGATCAATCCGAGCTCCTCGCCGATCAGCGCGAAGACGAAATCGGTGTGAGCCTCCGGCAGGAACCACATCTTCTGCCGGCTCTGCCCGAGACCGACGCCGGTGAGGCCACCCGAGCCGAAGGCGATCAGCGATTGGACGAGTTGGAAAGCGCCCTCCTTGCTCTGGCTCCAGGGGTCGAGGAAGGCCATGAGCCGCTTGACCCGGTACGGGGCGGCCATCGCGCCGCTGGCAAACAACACCAGACCCGCGGCGAGCAACCCGGACATCTGGGCCGGACGCGCGCCGCCGGCAAAGAGCATCAGCAGTGCCAACACACCGAGGATCACCGTCGTGCCAAAGTCCGGTTGGGCCATCACCAGCAGACCGCACAGGCCGACCACCACGAGCAGCGGCAGCACCCCGGAGCGGAAGCTGCGGATCTCGTCGCGCCGACTACTGATCCAACGCGCGGCAAACAAGACGACGCCGATCTTGGCGAACTCCGATGGCTGCAGGCTGAAACCGCCGAGCCCCAACCAGCGCTGCGCGCCGCCGCGCGCGACGCCGACATGCGGCAACAACACCAGGAACAATGCAAACATCGACACGGCGAAGATGACGTTGGCCCAGCGCTCGAGAAACTCGATGCGCACGCGCGACATGGCGAGCAGAGCCGCGCTACCGATCGCCAGAGCGATCATATGCTTGCGAAAGAACAAGAGCGGATCGTTGAAACGGGCCTGGGCGTGGAAGTAGCTTACGTTGAACACCATCACCACGCCGAAACCAGCCAGTGCCGCAACCGCACCGAGCAACCAGAAGTCCGGCCGTGGCAGACGCGGCATCAACACCGTGCGCCGCAGCGGCAACCTGCGACCATAGCGTCTCATAGACGGTCCACCATCGCACGGTACTGGCGGCCGCGGTCGGCATAGTCGCGAAACTCGTCGAAACTCGCGCAGCCCGGCGCCAAAACCACCGACTGCCCCGGCCGCGCCCGCGCCGCGGCGGAGCGGACCGCATCGGCGACCCCCTCGACAATTTCGCAATGCACCGCACCAGCGAGCTGCGATGCAATCTGCGGCCCGGCGGCACCAAAGCACACGACACGCTCGACACGCTCAGCCACGCTCTCGCGCAGACTGCGAAAGTCGCTCCCTTTGTCGTACCCGCCCAGCAACAAGATGATCGGGGAGTCGAAGCTGGCAATCGACTTCTCGACCGCGCCGATATTGGTCGCCTTGGAATCGTCGTAGTATTGCGCCCCGGCTTTTTCGCCGACGAATTGGAGTCGGTGCGGCAGATTGGCAGTCGCGTCGAACGCCCGATCGACCGCGTCCATCGGAACCTCGAGAACCGCCGCAACCGCCAGCGCGGCCATCATATTCTCGCTGTTGTGAGCACCGCGCAGAGGACGGCCGCCGAGCGCGACGCGGCTCTCGCCACCGCGCCGCACTACTGCTGCGCCGCTGTCGAAGTAGACACCGTGGGCGACGGGATCGAGACCGAAGGAGAACAATTCACCAGCGCAGTCGGCCCGCCGCGCCCATACCCGGGGGTCGTCACGGTTGACTACCGCAACGCCGTCGGCCCCGAGCTGGCGCAAGAGAGCTGCCTTGGCATCCTCGTAGTCTGCCAGACCGTCATAACGATCGAGATGATCGGCGGTCAGGTTCAACCACACAGCCACCCGCGGCCGGAACGAATCGAGCCACTCCAACTGAAAGCTCGAAACTTCCACCACGGCATAGTCGTAGGCCTCATCATGCGAAACCGCCGCGGCCAACGGCGTTCCGAGATTGCCACCGACGAAGACGTGATGTCCCGCCTCACGCAGAATGTTGCCGACCAGAACGGTGGTGGTGCTTTTGCCGTTGGTCCCGGTGATCGCGACGATTGGGCAGGAGAGAAACCTGGCGGCGAGCTCGACCTCGCTCCACACGGCAATACCACGCTCGACAGCGGCCCGGAGCAGCGGGTGCGAACGCGCCACGCCGGGGCTGGGCACGACCAGGTCGGCCGCATCGAGCGCATCCGCATTTTCGTCGCCCGAGACCACGACACCGAGGTCGATCAGCTCGCGCGCAATACCGGCTGGATTCTTCTCGAGCAAGCGAACGCGCGCACCGCGCTCGACCAACAGGCGCGACGACGCGGCGCCGGCTCGGCCGGCACCGATCACGATCACGGTTTTGTTGGCAAGATTCGTCATCGGAGCTTCAACGTACTCAGCGCCACCAGCGCGCAGATGATCGAGATGATCCAGAAACGCACGATGATCGTCGGTTCGGGCCACCCCTGAAGCTCGAAATGGTGGTGAATCGGCGCCATGCGGAAAATCCGCTTTTTCCGCAATTTGAAGGAAGCCACCTGGAGAATCACCGACAAGGTTTCGACCACGAACACACCACCGGCCACGAGCAACACCACCTCGTGCTTGGTGACGACCGCTACGATACCCAGCGCAGCGCCCAGCGGCAACGCGCCCACATCGCCCATGAACATCATCGCCGGGTACGTGTTGAACCAGAGAAATCCGAGGCCCGCGCACAACAGGGCGGCGAGGAAAATCGATACTTCGCCGACTCCCGCGATATACGGAATCTGTAGATACTCGGCGTAGCGCAGGTTGCCCGAGGCGTAGGCAAACACCCCGTACGTAAAAGCCGTCGTCATCACCGGCCCGATCGCCAGGCCGTCCAAGCCGTCGGTCAGATTTGCCGCATTGGCAGTCGCTACCACCACCAGGGCCGCGAAGGGGATGTAGACCGGTCCCAGATCGATTACGGCGTTCTTGAAGAAGGGAAAGTGGAGCTGCGTGTCGAACCCCGGGTACCAAAACAGAAAGCACGCCGCCACCAGCGCGATCGCAAACTCCCAGAGGAGACGGGTCCGCCCGGCAACCCCCGCCGAGCTGCCGCCGGACAGCTTGCGGTAATCGTCGGCAAAGCCGACCGCGCCAAAGCCGACCGTCACCCAAAGGACCACCCAGATAAACGGATTGGAGAGGTCGGCGAGCAAGATCGTCGCCAGGATCAACGAGAAGAGAATCAGGGTCCCGCCCATGGTCGGAGTTCCCGCCTTGGCGAGATGCGACTGCGGGCCGTCCGGCCGAATCTGTTGACCGATTTGGCGGTCGGTCAGGCGCCGGATCAACCATGGGCCGATCAGGAACGAGACCAGCAACGCCGTCAACGCCGCGATCACCGCGCGGAACGTAATGTAGCGAAAAACGTTCAGGACGCCGTAGGTGTCGCGCAAGGAAAAAAGGAGGGCGTACAGCATTCGTCACGTCTTCCCCCCGAGCAGCGCGACCACTTCCGCCATTCTCGATCCGTAGCGACGGACCGCGGGCTCGTCGTCGGCCCCGCGCGAGCCCTTCACCAGGACGACGTCGCCGTCCCGCCACTGCGAGCGAACCAGCTCCGCCGCCGCCGACGCATCGGCGCATTCGTGCACCCAGATCCCTCCAGCTTCGCCGCGAGCCCCACCGGCCGTTTCGCCTGCATGCGGGCCGACCGCCACCAGGTAATCGATCCCCAGGCGAGCAGCCTCGGCGCCAACCTCCCGGTGCAGACGCGCGCTGTGGCCGCCGAGTTCGCGCATTTCGCCCAGCACGGCCCATGAGCGGCGGCCGCCGACGGCCGCCGCACGGAGTCCCGCGATCACGCTAGAGGGATTGGCGTTGTATGAGTCGTCGACCAGCACGACGCCATTGTCGAGCGCGACCATCCGCATCCGCATCGCCGGCGGCCGCGCGGCCGCGAGACCGGCGGCGATGGTCGCCAGCGGAAATCCCATCGCGTAGCCCAATGCGGCCGCCGCGAGGGCGTTCTGAACGTTGTGCAAGCCGGCAAAGGCGAGCCGCAGGTCGACACGGTCACCACCGGCGTGCAACTTCATCTCACTGCCGACGAAGCCGCGATCGACGAAGCCGCGATCGACGAGATCGGTGGCGCACACCTCGGCACCAGCACCAAACGCCACCTGGCGGCCCGGGAAGCGCTGCGCCAGGCGGCGAACCCGTTCGTCATCGACGTTCACTGCGATCGTCGCCGTGTCCGCCATGCCGGCGAACAACTCGCCCTTGGCTGCGGCGACGCCGTCGAGACTGCCGAGCCCTTCCAGATGAGCCGCGCCAACATTGGTGATCACGCCGAAGTCGGGTCGCGCGATCTCCGTCAGCCGGGCGATCTCGCCGGGCTGGTTCATGCCCATCTCAAGGATCGCAACCGCCTCGGTACCACCCATCCGCAGCAGCGTGAGCGGCAGACCGACCAGGTTGTTCTGGTTGCCGGCGGTCTTGAGGATGGTGCCGGGCACGTCGCGCATGGCCTCGTCACAGATCGACGCGAACATCTCCTTGGTCGTCGTCTTACCGTTACTGCCGGTGATCGCGAGAACCTGAAGAGCCGAGTTCTGCTCGCGACACCAGTGCGCCAGGTCACCGAGACCGCGCAGGGTGTCGGCGACCAGCAGACACTTCGCGGCATCGACCGCTTCGGGCACGCGCTCGACCAGAGCTGCTGTGGCGCCTGCGGCCAGCGCCTGCCCTACATAGTCATGGGCATCGTGGTTGGGTCCGCGCAGGGCGATGAAAAGCGCCTGGTCGGCGACGCAACGCGAATCGATACAGGCGGTGGTGAAAAACAGCTGGCTCGGGTCGCGCACCCGCGCTACCGGTCGCGCGCCGGTCGCAGTCACTACATCGTCCCCAGTCCAGCGTATCGGGTCCACCGCGATCTCCATCGCCAGTGCCGCGGTCATCTCGTTCAACGATCCGTCGCAAAGTTCAGTGCCAACACCGTCTCCGGGCCCTTGTCCGGCAACGGTGCCCCGGCCGGCGGGTTCTGGGAAACAACGTACCCCGAGCCCTCCACCCGAACACTCCACCCCCGTTTCTGCGCGAGCACCAGCGCTCGCCGCATACTCATTCCGAGGAATCTGGGCGTCACCTGGCCGAACGCGGCGCCGGCCAATGTCGGCGCACCAAAGGTCGCCCGCCCCGACTCCGACTGGTTCGGATTCGGCTGGAACGTCGCCGGCAGCAATCCTGCCGGGGTGGCCCGTCGCGGCCTCTCCAGCAGTGGATCCTGGCGCGGGAATACCCCGACCCGGCGCAGCACGCGGTCGGCAATCCGGCGAAACACCGGCGCGGCGACGACGCCGCCGTAGGTAGATCCCCGCGTCGGCGTATCGACGACGACGAGGATCGTCAGCGCCGGATCCCGAGCCGGCACGAAGCCGACGAACGAAGCGATGCGATCGGTCTTGTGATAGCCGCCGCCAATCGGATCGATCTTCTGCGAAGTCCCGGTCTTGCCCGCCACCACGAAGCCGGGAACCTGGGACTGCTTGCCGGTACCTTCCTCGACGACACGCACCAGCATATCGGTCACCGCGGCGGCGATATCGGGCTCGATGACACGGCCGAGCGATGTTGGCGCGCTCTCCAACACTACTTGTCCATCCCCAGCGATCACCCGGCGCACAATGTAAGGCCGCATCATCTCGCCTCCATTGGCAATGCCAGAGAAGGCGTTGATCAACTGCAGCGGCGATACCGCGATCCCCTGGCCGAAACTCGCGGTGGCCAAATCGATCGGCCGCCACGACGAGGCGGGGCGAATCATGCTCGACACTTCACCGGGAAGCCGAATGCCCGTTTTGCGCCTGAAACCGAAATCGGCGAAGGCGGCGGCAAGACCTTCGCTGCCAATCCGCGCCCCGACCTTGGCGCAACCGATGTTACTCGAGTGCGCGATGATGTCGTTGAAGCTCAGTAGGTCGTAGTGACGATGGTCGTGGATGGTGCGCCGGCCGACGCGGAACGCGCCGCCCTCGCAATCGATGATCTCCTCGGGGAAGACCGCGCCCGCGCGCAGCCCAGCCGCGGCGAGAATCGCCTTGAACGTCGACCCCGGCTCGTAAACGTCGGTGATGGCGCGGTTGCGCCAGTGCGACGGCGACGACGACGCGAACAAGTTCGGATCAAACCGCGGTGCATTCGCCATCGCCAGGATTTCACCGCTGCGCGGGTCCATGACGATCGCGGTGCCCGCCTTGGCGCCGAATTCGACGACGGCTCTTTCCAGCTCAGTCTCGGCGACGTATTGGATCCCGGCGTCGATCGTCAACTCTACCCGTGCACCGACGCGCGAGAGCGGCTCCCACTCACCACCCAACAACCACCGCCGCCCTCGCCCGTCGCGCTCGACAACGTGGAGAACGTCGGGCTCTCCACGAAGGTCCTGGTCAAACTGGCGCTCGATTCCCTCGAGCCCCTGACCGTCAATTCCGGTAAATCCCACCACGTGACCCGCCAACGGCCCCAGTGGATATACTCGCTCTCTGGTATTCTCGATGCCGACGCCGCCGATTCCCAGCCGGCGGATGCGCGCCCAGCGTGCCGGTGACACCCGTCGCTTCAGATAGACGAAGGGAGACTTCGAACCGACGCGGCGCTGGACCACGTCGACCGGAAGATCGAGGAGACTCGCCAGCTGCGCCAGATCTCCCTCCCCCGCCATGAGGTCGCGCGGGCGAACGAACACATCGACCGATTCCCGCGTCAGCCCCAGCGTCTCACCGGTGCGATCGAGAATGCGGCCACGCCGCGGCTGCGTTGCCAGCATCCTCGTCTGCTGCTGCCGCGCCTTGCTGCGCAAATATTGTCCGTCGACGAGCGTAAGCTGAGTCGCGCGCAGGCCGAGCCCGAGCAGGACCATCGCGAATCCCGCCATGGTAAGGGCGATGCGCAGACGTACGGCGCGTCCGCTCACGGCAGTGGCCCCTCCTCGTAGGAGAAGGGTCGGCGCATTCCCAAGCGCGCGCGCGCCAGCTCTTGCAAATGCCCCTGCGCATCGGCCGCGGCAGCCCGAACTTCTAGTTCCCGCCCCTCTCTCTCCAACCTCTCCACAAGCTGCCGCGTGACCGACAGGCGATACCCGGCCTCCACCACTTGAATCCGCACCCACACATAGCCGAGTAACGACAAGATCGTCACCAACCCAATTGCCGAACTCCAAACAACCAAAGCGCGCGTTTCCGCCCGCACGCCGCTGCGCAAATTCGCCGGCCGCCAGCCCGACACGGAAGCGGCATCGCGATCACCAATATTGCGGACGATCGACCGGGCCCTCATCATCAGAACCCGAGCAACGAGACGACGTCCGGATCGTCGGACAGATCGTCTTCACCGGCCGAGAACACCGCATCCCAGCTTGCCTCGCTATAGATCCGCAACTTGTCCATGAGCCCCGTAAACACGACCACCCTGCCCAGACCGGCGTAGTCGCGCAGGCGGCTGCACAGCAGGATTCGTCCCTGCCGATCCACCTGGCATTCCTGGACCCCTGGAAAGTAGTAATTGTGAAAGAACTTGATCACGCGCGGCGTCCGCTCCATTCGCTCGCGAAGTCGCTGTTCGAGCTTGATCCACTCCACTTTTGGATAAACGTCGAGGCAATGGTGACCGTCCGTCTTGAAATTGGTGACGCAGATGTCGTTACCAACTCCCTCGAGGGCGTCACGAAACTTGGCCGGGAAACTCACCCGCCCTTTTTCGTCGACCTTCGCCGTGAAAATGCCTCGAAACATTCGATGTCAGCCCTGCTACTCGCTATCCACCCTCCACCCCACAACCACACCACTCCACACTAACCCACTTACTCCCACTCTTTCCCACCGGCGTTGTACTCGGCGCATGGCCCGGTTGTCAAGGTCTAAATGTAGAGGCGGGTGCATGCCCGACCTGAGCGACCGGTCGCCCAAGCGAAGGCTGGTGGTCGCTTCGCGGCGATCGATGGCCAATCGTCATCACAGCCGAACGCTAACGGCTGACGGCCAAACGCAGTGGAGTTTCTGAACCGGACGATCCTGCGCCACGCCAGTGGAGGAAATCAGTCGGAAGACTTCGGTCTGCGGGGCTGCGTCGGCCGACGCTTGCGGTTGACGACCGACGACAAGTACAGATTTTCGACCTTCTTGCGCGCCCACGGAGTCCTGCGCAGAAACTTCAGGCTCGACTTCAGCGACGGGTCGCTGGTGAAACAGCGGATGCTGATACGCTCGCCCAACTCCGGCCAACCGTGCCGCTCGACCAGCGCGGTCACGATCTTCTCGAGCGTCACACCGTGCAGCGGATCGTTGGATCCTGCCCCACTCATCCGATCCTCGCTACCCGGACGCCCCGCCCCCGAGCAAGCTCACCTTGCCCGCAGCGGCGCGCCGGCATCCCGACCGGGTCATCCCGCCGCGCGCCACCGACCGCTACAGTTGTTTGGCGGGGGGACGAAGTCGATACGATACCACACCCACCACCAGCAGGACGAGCGGGATTGCCATCTCCGCAACGGAATCGCCGGAGAACGCATGCGACGCCGACGCGCCGAGCAAGTCGAAGGTGAAACCGGCGTAGGCCCACTCCTTCAACAGTGGCCGCCCGGGGACGAGCAGCGCGGCAACCCCGAGCAACTTGGCGACGCCGAGAATCGTCATCAGGTAGGCGGGATAGCCAAGGCTCGCGACACCCTCGGCTATCATCTGCGTTCGCAAGATGTGGTTGACTCCGCCAAAGAGGAAGATGGCACAAAAGAGCCCCGTGGCAATCCAGTACACCATGGTCTTACGATCCATGAATTCTCCTCAACTGCGAGCATGACGAAAGGTAGCCCAAGTCGCACCAACGCCACATCACTCGAGCCGGCACAACCCCCGACCATCACAGAAACGCCCAGACGCCTCGCCGTGGACCCCGCCAATCGGCGCAATCTGCGAAATCTTTGGTGAAAGAAAGTCCAGAGAGGGTCGATAAGCCGGATTCTGTCCCCCCGACCGGAGTCGGGGTGGGAATCATTCATCTGGGACGGTGGTTGCCCACCGCCTCTAGCAATCTACCCGAGGTTCAACGCGGGCCGCGCTCCCTCTCGTTCGTCTTGCTCCGGGTGGGGTTTGCCGCGCGACGGCGTCACCACCGCCGCGGGTGTCTCGCGACACCGTTTCACCGACTCCCATGGGTTGCCCCGCGGGCCGTTTCCTTTCTGTGGCACTTTCCCTCGATCACCCGAGGCCGCCGTTAACGGCCACCCTGCCCTATGGAGTCCGGACTTTCCTCCCGCCCCTCTCGGAGGCGAGCGATCCCCTGACCCTCTCTGGAATCTCGAGCTTGGCAACCCGCGTACGGTTTTTCAACGGACTAACCGAGCAACGGGAAAGGAACTACGCCGACTCCTCCAACGGTGCGCGGAAGTAGAGGATGCGATAGCAGCTCGGGCATTGCCGAACTTCCTTGTAGCGCTGCAGCTCGTTGAAGAGTTGTGGCGGCAGGCTCATGCGGCAGCCGGTGCAGACTCCCTTGCGCGCCTCGACCACCGCGGTCCCACCTCGCCGCCTGAAGATCTGCTCGTACTTGCTGCGCAGACTGCCGTCAATCTCCGCTGCCAGCGCTTCCCGCTTCGCCTTCTGCTCGTCGAGTCCTTCGCTGAGTTCGGATGCCTCCATACGCGGAATCTCGACCCGGGCCTCGACCTCGGTTTCGAGCTCGGCCTGCGCAGTTTCCTCTTCGGCGAGCTGCGCGTTGAGCTTCTCGAGGGACTCCATCACCTGCAACAGCTCGTCCTCGAGCTGTTGTTTGGCCTCTTTACCGAGATCGATCTCGCGCTGCAGCGCCATGAGCTCACGGTCGGTCTTCACACGGCTCATACGCATTCGGTTGTCGCGCATGCGACCGCCGCCGACCTCGAGCTCCGTGTCCATCTCCGATCGCTGCTTTTCGAGAAGTTGCCGCTGAGCCGTGAGCTCGGTGACCGCCGCACGTCGGCGCTGCACCTTGGCATCGAACTCGTCTGCTGCCGCAGTCAGTTCTTCGACCCGGTCGACACGCTCTTTGAGCTTGCGATCGAAGTCCTGCAAAGCCGCCAGCCGATCGATCTCCGCTTCGAACTCCTGATCCGTGGTTCCCATTCCACTCCTTGAACCGGCGTATTCCGCTCGCTCTGTTCCAGTGGGCGCACCAGGATTCGAACCTGGGACCTACCGGTTATGAGCCGGCGGCTCTGACCAGACTGAGCTATACGCCCGAAATCAATAATTCCAGTGTTAAGTGACCCACCCTAGCTCAACTGAACGGTGGGTTTCGATACCCCCTACTTCGCCACACCCGCCCGGCCAGGAGACACCCGGTTCGGACGCCGCAGCTTGCGCAGTGCCTTGGCCTCGATTTGGCGAATCCGTTCGCGCGTCACCTCGAACTGCTGGCCAACCTCCTCGAGCGTCAGGTCGCGAGTCTCGCCAACTCCAAAACGAAGACGCAAAACCTTCTCCTCACGAGGTGTTAACGACGCCAACGCGTTGCGCGTTTGATCCTTGAGACGAGCCGACATGACAGCCTCGGGAGGTCCCGGCAGATGCGGATCCTCGATGAAATCGCCAAGTGTCGAGTCTTCTTCTTCGCCGATCGGCGTCTCCAGCGAAACCGGCTGCTTCACCACCTTGAGAACTTTTTGGACTTTCTCGACAGGTAGATCGACGCGATCGGCCAACTCTTCGGCGGTCGGCTCGCGGCCGGTCTCCTGGACCAACTCGCGCGAGATGCGCACGAGCTTGTTGATCGTCTCGACCATATGCACGGGAATACGAATGGTGCGCGCCTGATCGGCGATCGCCCGCGTCATCGCCTGGCGGATCCACCAGGTGGCGTAAGTCGAGAATTTGAACCCGCGCTGGTACTCGAACTTGTCCACCGCGCGCATCAACCCAATATTGCCCTCCTGCACCAGGTCGAGCAGCGGCAAACCGCGGTTGGTATGTTTCTTGGCAATGCTGACCACCAGCCGCAAGTTCGCCTGGATCAGCGATTGCTTCCCGTCGCGCACCTGGGACTCCGCGCGAGCAATGTCGCGCAACACCGTCGCCAGGTCGTCGGCATTGATCCCGGCCTCGGACTCGGCCGCGCGCAAACGGCGCTTGATCGCGGAAATTCGCTTGGCGATCGCAGCGGCCTCTCCGGCGTCGACACCGAGCAGCACGGCGGTCTTGGCATCGCCGCGCCTGGCAGCCCGACTCAGCTTCTCCACTTCCGAAACCGGTCGGCCGAAAAGCTTCTCGTAATCCAGCAGCGGCGCGGCGATGTGGCGCAACTCAACGTTGGTGGCCCGCATCCTCTCGACCGCGCGATCGATCTGCCGCGGGTTGAGCGATAGTGACTCCACCACCGCGATCAGCGCGGCGCGCTTCTTGTCCAGTGTGGCGACTCGGCGATTGCGGACGGCCTCGGCCATCTTCCCATCCTCGAGCGCCAACGCAGCCTTCTCGACCTCCCGCACCGCTTTTTTGAGTTTGGGAACGCCCTTGAGAAACTCGTCCAGCTTCTTGCCACCGTCCGGCACAACACCGTCTTCGTCCTCCGACTCCACTTCCTCGAAATCGCGGATCACGTCGGAGACACGCAGCTCACCCGCCTCGAGAAGGTCGGGAAGGCTCATCAGGTAGCGCAGCGCGATCGGCGTCGCCAGAGCTCTCGCCAGCAACTGGTACTGCGCCTCTTCGATTTCGCGCGCAAGGCGCTGCTCGCCAGCCCGGTCGAGGAGCGCGACGGCACCCATTTCGCGCAGGTAGATGCGGATCGGATCGCCACTGCGCGGGTCGTCGTCACGCGCCGCTTCGGCGCTGGCGTAGCCGCCGTTCGCCTTGCCGAGCTGCGCCGACCAACCGGCATCGCCGAGAATCTCGTGCGCGTCCTCGACCGCGCCGGGCGCAGCAACTTTGCCGACTGTCTTGACTTCCCCCGCAAATCGTTTCGTTCTCCGCATCGCCGCCAATTCCCCTCTGTCTCGCCCATGCTCGTATCTACGAGCGAAGCGAGTTTCGATCTATAACCGGTCTCCCTCGCGCCGCCTCATTTCGTCGAGACTCCGCAACACTTCTTTCTCCGAGTCCTCGTCGCCGACGAGTTCGGCACGGCGCAACTCTTCGACCAGAACTCGGCGCCGATCGCGCTCGTGCCGCGCTGTAATTCTCGCCGCACAGTCTCGCGCCACCAGCATCCGGCTCGGCGATTCGGCCTGGTCGTCGAACGCCACCAGGACTCCACCCAGATGGGCGGCGATCTCCGGCGGCAGGGCGTCGATGACACCACCAATTCCTTCGCCGGCTTCCCAGGCCTCGCAAAGTCTCGCCACCGCCGCCGACAGCGCGGCGTGATCGAAGTGGTGGACCACTTCCCGCTCGAGCACCCATCGCGCAACGTCGCCGTCCTGGGCAACGACCTCGAGCAACATGCGCTCGGCGACGGGCCAGTCTGTCACCGCCATCCGGTCGGCGGCAACCGGCGCCGCTTCCGGCGTCGGCAACCGAGCAGACGACGCCCGGCCCGACCTGGCGGATCGCCGGATCACATCTTCACTGAGCCCAAGCCGCTGCGCCGCGCGGCGCAACAGCAGGTCGAGCTGAACCGGATCCGACACTCGCGCCAGCACCCGGCTGATCTCTTTGGCGGCACCCGTGCGCTCCGGCAGCGCGGCTCCGGCCGGCACGGTCTCGTCGAGATAGAAGTCGAGCAGCTCCGGCGCCTTGTCGAGCAAGGCCAAGGTCGCTTCGACACCGTTTTCGCGCACGTAATCGTCCGGGTCCATGCCGTCGGGCAGAAACGCCGGTCGCCCCCACACGCCAGCTTCGGCGCAGACGCCGAAGGAACGCAGAGCGGCCTGGCGACCGGCGCGGTCGCCGTCGAAAAAAAAGAACACTTCCACCCGCTCGCCGCCGAGGCCGCGCACCAGGCGGAGCTGGCGCGTCGTCAATGCCGTCCCGAGCGTCGCCACCGCATACGGTATCCCCGCCTGGACCAGCATCAAGGCGTCCATGTAGCCCTCGACCAGCACCACCCGGTTGGCATCGCGAATCGCCTTGCGCGCCTCCGAGATACCGTACAGGCCGTCCCCCTTGGTAAAGATCGGCGTCTCCGGCGAGTTGAGGTACTTCGGTTGGTCGTCGCCCAGGGCGCGGCCGCCAAAGGCGATGAGCCGGCCGCGACGATCGCGAATCGGGAACATGATCCGGCCGCGAAACCGATCGTAGACGCGCCCTTCGCGCTCGGCCAGGAGACCCGAGCGAACCGCCAGGCTGCGCGATATTTTCTGCTGACCGAACCACCGCGTCAGTTGCACGCCCTGCGCCGGCGCGAAACCGATCGCATAGGTCTCGATGGTGGCCTCGCTGACTCCGCGCCCCTCGAGATACCGGCGAGCGGCCTCGCCGCGCTCGCTCGCCCACTGCTTGCGGAAGTAGTCCGCCGCGTTTTCGTGTAGCTCGATCAGCGTGTCCCTGGTCCGATTCGCCGGCCCGCTACTCTGCGAACGCTCGGGCAGCGCCACGCCGGCGCGCGCCGCCAGCTGCTCGACCGCTTCGGGAAACTCGAGACGCTCGATCTTCATCAGGAAGGTGAACGCGTTACCTCCCTCGCCGCAACCGAAGCACTTGAAGAAGCCGCGCTCGTCTGAGACCGAGAACGACGGAGTCTTCTCGTTGTGGAATGGACAAAGTCCGATGTGGTTGCGGCCGTTTTGCTTGAGGCTGACGTACGTCGAAACCAAGTCGACCAGGGATATTCGGTCCCGAATGGTCTGAAGGGTTTCCTCGGGAACCAGACCAGCCATAACCCCTCAGGCCGGTTCCTCGGCGGCACTGGGCCGCGACCAGTTGCCGCGCAGCAGGTGGTCCGCGGCGGAGATCATCGGCCGCGCCAGGCGCGACGACTCGATCTCACGGTCGAGCGGGCGAATGAATGGGAACACCGTGAAGAACAACAAGATGAAAGCGAGCACCGCGGCACCCTTGACGACGCCGAAGATGCTGCCACCGACCTTGCTCGCCTGGCGCAGAAAGCCGTGGCCGAGGAGCCGGTCGAAGACGAAGCCGAGAAGGTTGATCGACGCGCTGACGGCCAGGAAGATCGCGACGAAGGCAGCCCCGGCGCGCACGGCATCGGGAAGAATCGTCGCCATGTCCCAGCCGGCGAGAGACGTTCCCACTCGATCGGCCAGGCGCAGCGCCGCCACGATACCGATCACAAAGGCCGCAAAGCCGAATGACTCGCGGACCAGCCCACGCCAGAAACCGCGGACAGCGCAGAGGAGCAGCAAGATTGCGAGCGCGAGGTCTACGACATTCATCTTCGCCGCTCCCCGATTCCCGCTCGCCGCATCGGCACCTCTCGTCTAGCTGCTAACTTCCGGCACGCGCCAATCGCCGGAGATAGCGTTTCTTGGCCGCCAGCGCCTTCTTCTTGCGGCGCACACTCGGCTTCTCGAAATGCTCTCGCTTGCGGAGTTCGGACAAAATCCCCGCCTTTTCGCACTGCTTCTTGAAACGGCGAATCGCCGCCTCGATCGGCTCATTGTCTTTGACTCGGACGCCCGCCATAAAATCTCTGTCTCTCTCCTACTACCCTGACGCTTTCGATGCCACCCCAACCGCGCCGCTGCCGCATCGCAGTGGCGTAATCCGCCAATCCATATACGATGGGTTGGCAGAGTCAACTCCTGCCAGGGTCGCGTTTTCCCGTATTCCCGTGTTCCCGTACATAGCGTGGATCGCCACCACCGCGCGCGAGCCCCGCGGCGGATCCTCAGACCTCAGCAAACCGCTCCGGGTGGTCGCTGATCAAGCCATTCACTCCGAGATCGACCAGTTTTCGCATCTTGGGGACTTCGTTGACGGTCCAGGCGTTGACCGCCAGGCCTCGCTTCGCCGCCGATTCGACGAGCCGCAGGCTGACCAGGCGGTAGTGGGGGTGGATCGCCTCCGCCTCGAGTTGCGCGGCGAACCGGAAGGCGTCGTCGACATTGGCTCGGTGCCACAGTACCGCCAGTCGGTACTGGCGCCCTAGCGCCCGCACCGCTTGTAGCGCGCCCATGGCAAAGGACGACACGACCACCGAATCGACCTGACCGGTGGCGTCGAGGAGCTGCGCCAGCACCTGGGCGGTCGACGGCCAGTCCGCGGCCGGGCCCTTGATCTCCACGTTGAGCGCGACCCGACCGCGCGTCTGATCGATCACCTCGTCGAGCGACATCACCCGGGCGGCTGCGTACGTGGGGTCGAACCAACTACCTGCGTCGAGCGCTTGCAGCTGCGCGAGGTCGCGTTCGCGCACCGCGCCCCGGCCCGAAACCGTTCGCCCCAGCTCGGTGTCGTGCAACACCACCAGCCGGCGATCACGAGTCAGCTGCACATCGAGCTCAATCATGTCGACACCGATCTCGATGGCTCGCTCGAAGGCGACCGCGGTCAGCTCGGGCCGGCTTCCGGCGGCCCCCCGGTGTCCAATGCGAAGCCACATGATCGCCCACCCTCGCCGATTCGGACCCGGCGAGCAAAGCCCTCATAACTCAGCGGCGTCACCGACCGCTGCCCCGCCGTGCCGGCGATCGGACGGTGAGTTCGCCCCACGGGGTGATGGGGTGATAGTCGGTGAACGGATGGGCGGCACAGAGGCACCGGGGGCGCGGGTCTGGTGGTCGGTTCGCGTCGAGTCCGAAATCGAGCTCGCCGATTCGATCGGCTCGTTTCTGCTAGACGGCGGAGCACCGGGCCTGCAGACGGAAGAGAGCAATGCGCTGGCGGCAGTCACCGCGCACTTCGACAGTGACGCCATCGCCGGCCGGCTCGATACCTTCCTCGACGAGCTCGGCGAGTTCTTCCCCGGATCGGCGCGACCGACGCTGTCGATCGAGAGGATCGAGGAGAGCGACTGGGCCGAAAACTGGAAGGATCACTTTCCGCCGCAGACGATCGGCGCGCGCCTCTACGTGCACCCGCCGTGGATCGACGAGACTCCGAGTGGACGCACAGCCGTCGTCGTCGATCCAGGGATGGCCTTCGGCACGGGCCATCACGCCAGCACCCGGGGTTGTCTCACCGCGCTCGACTCGATCGTCATCGCCGACGGTGGCCAGCGCGTACTCGACCTCGGCACCGGCTCGGGCGTACTCGCCATCGCGGCAATCAAACTCGGCGCCGCGAGTGCGCTCGCCGTCGACATCGACAGAGAAGCGTGCGCGATCGCGGCCGCCAACGCCGCCGCCAATCGAGTCGCCGACGCGATCGAGGTGTGCAGACGGCTCGACGCCGCGCGCGTCGGCTTCGACATCGTCGTCGCCAACATCTTCAGCGGCATGCTGATCGGCTTCGCCAACGACATCGCGCGCCGCCTCCGGCCGGGCGGCATTGCGATCGGCTCGGGCCTCGAAACCACCGAGGCGGACGGCGTCGCCGAGGCCTGGACAGCCACCGGCATGGAACCGGCGCAGTCCATCCACATCGACGGATGGAGCACGCTGGTGTTCCGCAAGGCGGGAACCGCATGACGAGTACCACGACGAGTGCCATGACGAGTGCCGCATGAGCGGGTCGCGCCACCGGTTTCTGGTTCCCGACTGGCTGCAACAGGGCACCCGGGTCGCGCTGCCTGAGTCCGAGGTGCACCACGCTCGGGTCGCGCGCATCCGCGACCACGAAGAAGTCGAGATCTTCGACGGCCGCGGCCACTCGTCGGTGGCGTGCTTCGCAGTTGACGGTATCGCCCGTCTTACCGAGCGTCTCCCCGACCGCCACCGCGAGTCGGCGACACAGCTCACTCTGGCAGTCGCCCCATTGAAGAAGGACCGGTTCGACTGGCTGATCGAAAAGGTGACCGAGATCGGCGTCGCCGGTATCGTCGTCTTCGCCGCCGAGCGCGTCGTCGCCCGCCCCTCGCAACGACGCCGCCACCGCTGGCAGCAGATCGCCGCCGCCGCCGCCAAACAGTGTGGTCGCAGCATCGTTCCAACCGTCACAGAGGCCACCGGGCTGGCGCATGCCTTGGCCGGCGACACGCGGGATCGCTTCGTCCTGCACGAGAGCGGCGAGCACGCGCCGCTCGCCGCAGCGCTAGCCGAGCACGCCGCGGACGTGATCATCGCGATCGGCCCGGAGGGCGGCTTCACCGACTCGGAGATCGAGCAGGCGACGCGGAGCGGCGCGACGATCGCCGCTCTCGGCACTCGGGTCCTGCGCGCCGAAACGGCGGCCGTCGCAGGCGCGGCGCTGGCGCTCTGCGCCGATTTCTCGCCGCCGACCGACCGAGCCTGATCGCCGCGCGGCGAAGCGGTATGGTTCCGCCTTCATCTGTGGCTAAATACCGCGAATGGAATTCCTCTTCGTCATGGATCCGATCGAGCAGATCCTGCCCGACAAGGATACTACGTTTCTCTTCATGCTCGAATCGCAAAAGCGCGGGCATCGGGTCTTCTACACGATGATCGACGACATGTACGTGCGCGCAGGGAAACCGCGCGCCGCGGTGTGGCGCGTCGAGGTGCGCCAGCCGACGGCGGACGACTCCTCGCACGCGGTGATCGGCGAGCGGAGCGAAGTCGACCTCGAGCAATTCGACGCGGTCCTGATGCGCAAGGATCCGCCGTTCGACATGCGTTTCTTCTACTCCACTCACCTGCTCAGCCTGATCGACGAGGGCAAGACCTTCGTCGCCAACCGCCCGAGCGGTCTGCGCGACGCCAACGAGAAGCTCTACGCACTCCACTTCCCGGAGGTCATCCCACCAACCCTGGTGACCGGCGACATGAACCGCCTGAAGGCCTTCGTCGATGAGATGGGCGGCGAAGCCATCATCAAGCCCCTCGACGGCGCCGGCGGCGCCGGTATCTTTCATTTGCGCCGGGACGACCACAATCTCAACGCGATCCTCGAATACGCCACCGACGACGGCCGCCGCGTCATCATGG
>Ga0114931_10001697_pt1 | contig 28002 bp, 25 predicted proteins | sample 2SBtaG_FD_89579 | JGI IMG/M metagenome (GOLD analysis project Ga0114931, IMG submission 89579) | Deep subsurface microbial communities from Kolumbo volcano to uncover new lineages of life (NeLLi) - 2SBTROV14_V59a metaG | ecosystem: Environmental > Aquatic > Marine > Volcanic | place: Kolumbo... | reverse complement strand
GTAGGGGAGTCGCTGTTGACTGTCCGCCCTGCGCGGCGTCAACGTTTCGTCGGCCCTGTTCCTGCCGCCACCCGCCCCCCCCCCCCCCCCCCCAAAATAAAAGGGGCTCGTCGCACCGTCCGGCCAGGAACCTTCCGCGTGGCGCGGTGTCCCAACCTGTGGACCGCCGCCTGCGCCCACGGGAGTTCTACGTCCATGAAGCGGATCCTTCTCTTCCTCGCCACCAACGTTGCGGTACTGCTGGTCGCATCGGTCGTCCTGCAGCTGCTGGGCGTCGAGAGCATCCTCGACCAGCGCGGGGTCAGCCTCGACCTGGGCTCGTTGCTGATCTTCTCCGCGGTCTTTGGAATGGGGGGTTCGTTCGTCTCGCTCTCGATCTCCAAGTGGATGGCCCGGCGCGCGACTGGTGCGCAGCCGATCGATCCGGAGAACCCGGCGGGGCAGACCCAGCAGTGGCTGCTCCAGACAGTGGAACGCCACGCCAAGGCCGCCGGGATCGCGATGCCCGAGGTCGCTGTCTACGAGGGTGCGGCCCCCAATGCCTTCGCGACGGGGGCCCGGCGCGACCATGCCCTGGTGGCGGTGAGCTCGGGGCTCCTGCGCGGCATGAACGCGGACGAGGTGGACGGCGTGCTGGGCCACGAGGTGAGCCACATCGCCAACGGGGACATGGTCACGCTCACGCTCATCCAGGGAGTGGTGAACACCTTCGTGATCTTCCTATCCCGGGTGGTGGGCTTCGTGGTGGACCGCGTCGTATTCCGCACCGAGCGGGGTGTCGGAATCGGCTACTACGTCACTTCCCTGGTGGCGCAGCTTGCCTTTGGCGTTCTGGCCAGCACGATCGTGATGGCGTTCTCGCGGCACCGCGAGTTCCGTGCCGACGCCGGGGGGGCTCGCCTGGCGGGCGCCGACAAGATGGTTGCGGCCCTGGAGCGTTTGAAGAACGGCGCCACCGAGCCGCTTCCCGACGGCCTGGCGGCCTTCGGCATCGATGGGCGCCGGCGCACAGGCTTCGCGCGCTTCTTCACGAGCCACCCGTCCCTGGACGAGCGCATCGCGCGCCTGCGCCAGGCTGGAGGCCTCGCCGCCTAGGTACGGCGGGTCCGATGGACTCCCCTTTGGGGATCAGCGACGCTCATCCATCCATCAGCACGCTAGGACGCGCTAGACGGGTGTTTCGCCCCCCGTCATCTTGTGTGAGACCCCCCGGGGTCTGGCAATGACGGAGGCGTGAAGATGGAATCCCGCGGGCGGACCATTGGCCTGGTAGGCGCGAGTTCACCCATGTGCGCCCTGCGCGCGCGAATCCGCAGCCTGGCGCCATTGCCGACCACTGTCCTGATCGAGGGGGAGACCGGTACCGGAAAGGGGGTGGCCGCGCGGGCCCTGCACAGCCTCTCCTGCCGCAGCGGGCATCCCTTTGTCCACGTGGATTGCGCCGCCCTCTCTGCCTCCCTCGTCGAGAGTGAGCTCTTCGGCCACGAGCGGGGTGCGTTTACCGGGGCGACCGTGCAGCGACCCGGCCTCCTCGAGGCGGCCGGGGAGGGGACGCTCTTTCTCGATGAGATCGGCGAGCTGGGTCTACCGCTCCAGGCCAAGCTGCTCCGGGTGCTCCAGGACCGCGCCTATGAGAGGGTCGGGGGTACGCGACCCCTCGAGCTTCGAGCCAGGATTCTCGCTGCGACCAACCGCGATCTCGGCCATGCGGTGGCCGCCGGCAGCTTTCGGCCGGACCTCTACTTCCGGTTGTGCGTGGCCCGCCTGTGGCTGCCGCCCCTGCGCGAGCGCCGCGAAGACCTGCCTGCCCTGGTCGATCATGCCCTCGGCCAGCTCGCCCCCCGGCTGGGCGTGCCGCAGCCTCACCCCAGCGCGGCGTTCCTGCGCGCCCTGGCTGGTCACCCATGGCCGGGGAACGTGCGCGAGCTCATCAACCTCCTCGAGCAGCTTCTGGCGCTGGGTCGCGGGCCGGTGTTGGCAGCGGCGGACCTCGAGGGGATCCTCGCACCCCCGATCGGGCAGCTGGACGATCCCGGCTCGGAGCCGTCGCGCATTGCAGCCGTGCTGCGCGCCGTGGGGGGCAACGTCTCGCGTGCGGCGCGTCGTCTCGACCTGCCCCGGACGACCCTGCGGCGTAGGATCCGCCGCTACGGGCTGGTGGCGTTGATTCCACGGGATTGAGCGTGTCGCTCAGCCCAGGAGCTCCTCTTTGAGCTGGGCTTTCAGGATTTTTCCGGTGGCGTTGCGGGGCAGGGGTTCCTGGCGCACGGCGATTCGCACTGGAACCTTGAAGACTGCCAGGTGCCGACCCACATGCTCGCGCAGGCTCGCTTCGTCGGCCGAGCTCTCGGGTACGAGCTGGACGACCGCCGCGACCTCTTCGCCGAGCACGCGGTGAGGAAGGCCGACCACGGCAGCATCCATCACGTCGGGGTGCTTGTAGAGCACGTCTTCCACCTCGACGCAGTAGATGTTCTCCCCGCCACGGATCAGCATGTCCTTGGCGCGGTCCACGATGTAGACGAAGCCCTCCTCGTCGATGCGAGCCAGGTCGCCCGAGTGCAGCCATCCCTCGCTGAAGGTCTCCGCAGTAGCCTCCGGGCACCCCCAGTAGCCCTTCACCACGTTGGGCCCCTTGATCCACAGCTCCCCCACCTGCCCCGCCGCAAGCGGTCGTCCAGCGGGATCGACGACCTGGAGCTCGCAGACCGGCACCGGCGGACCCACACTGTCCGGGTGCGCCTCGTAGTCCTGGCCGCTGTTGAAGGTGGTGACCGAGGAGGTTTCGGTGAGGCCATAGCCGTTGCCCGGACTCACCTCCGGAAAGGCTTCCTTGATTCGGCGCACCAGCTCCGGGGGGGCTGGCGCTCCCCCATAACCCACACTCTTGACACTGCTGAGGTCCCGCTTGGCAAAGTCGGGCGACTCCAGCACCTGCCACACCATGGAAGGGACGCCCCCGAAGCTCGTGATGGCCTCGCGCTCGATCAGCTGCAGGGCGCGCTCCGGATCCCACTTGTACATCATCACCAGCTTGCCGCCGAAGGCCGTGCTGGCGCAGAGTACCGAGTGGCAGCCGGTGGCATGGAAGAAGGGCACCGAGAGGAGCTGGGCCGTCTGGGGGCGGGGCGCACCCGCGGGCGGGAGGTCCAGCCCGCTGCGCAGCGCGCCGCGCGCCTGGGCAAAGGCCAGGCTGACGAGGTTGCCGCAGATGTTGCGATGGGTGCCCAGAGCGCCCTTCGGGCGGCCGGTAGTGCCGGAAGTGTAGAAGACGGTGGCCTCATCCTCGGGATCCAGGGCCAGCTGCGGGGGCACCCCGTCTTTCGGAGCCGCTGCCAGGACCTCTTCGAAGCGCAGCTGCCCGGCCACCGGGCCCGCCTCGTCGCGCGCGACGACGACCTGTGCGAGATCCAGGCCCGGCAGCTGGGGAGCCAACCGGTAGGCGCGCTCCGCATCGCAGAAGAGCAGCTTGGCTCCCGAGTCCTGGAGCCCGTAGGCGAGCTCCTCTCCCTTCCACCAGGCATTCAGCGGTACGACCACAGCGCCGGCGCAGGCGGCGGCCCAGAACGCCACCGGCCATTCCGGGAAGTTGCGCATGGCGATGGCCACACGGTCTCCCTTGGTCACCCCCCATGCCTCGACCATCACCCGAGCCAAGCCCGCCGCGCGCCGGTAGTGGTCTTCGAAGCTGGTGCGCTCGTCCTCGTAGACCAGGAAGGTCGCGTCGCCGTGGGCGCGGCTCTGGTCGAGGACGACGGGCAGGCTGGGAGGTGCGTTCTTCCAGGTGCGCGTCGGGATTCCGCGAATCAGGCGCTCCTCGACCTCGAAGGGTGCGCCGGGGCCGGTGAGCAGGGTATCTACCTCGGCGAGAGACGGGACGGCACGGTTCATGGGCGGTTCCCCCCTGCGCCATTCTGCCATGCCGGGCATGCCGAGCGCGAGCCCACAGCGGCTCCGCCGCGAAACGGGTGGGGAGCCGCTACGCTGCTGGGGATGTCTGGCCGGCCGATCCGCGCAGTGGTCTTCGACCTCTTCGACACCCTGGTGGACCTGGACATGGCGGGGCTCCCCGTCGTGGAGGTTCACGGCCGCCGCTTTCCCTCGACCGCGGAGGCTCTGTACGCAGAGCTGTCCAAGCACGTGGAGGTCCCGTGGGAGGCTTTCACGGAGGCACTGATTTCCGTGGAGCGCGAGCTGCGCGCGCCGCGTGCCGAGGCGGGACGCGAGCTGCCCACTCTGGAGCGCTTCCAGGTGCTACTCGGCTATCTGGGAGTCGCCGCCCCGGATCTTCCTGGCAGCTTGACCCGGACTCACATGGACCTCGTGCGCGGGCAGGTGGGCGTACTGGAACACCACGCGGCGCTGCTGGCCTCCCTGCACGAACGCGTGCGGTTGGCGGTGTGCTCGAACTTCTCCCACTCCCAGACAGCCCTGGCCATCCTCGAAGATGCGGGCCTGCGTTGGCATCTGGATGCGGTGTTGGTGTCCGACGCCATTGGCTGGCGCAAGCCGCGCCGGGAGGTCTTCGAGGCGACCCTGGCAAGCCTCGGCGTGGAGGCCTGCGAGACCCTGCATGTGGGGGACAGCCTGCCCTCCGACGTCGCAGGGGCCGCGGCAACGGGGATCCGCAGCGCCTGGATCACCCGGCGGGTACCGGAACCGCAAGAGCTGCTGCACAAGTACAGGGGTCCGCGGCCGGACCACGTGCTCGCCGATCTGGCGGAGCTGGCAGACCTTCCGGAGCTCTGCCCATGAGTGGAGGAGGCACTCCGGATCGACACTTTGCGGCACCCCTGGGCCGCGCCCAGCGCCTGCTGGGAATCTTCCTCATGCTGTTGGTTGGGGGCTTCGTCCCGCTTGTCCTGGCGGCTGCGCTCTGGAGTCGACCTGCGGGGCCGTCCTGGCGCTTCGCGCTCCCGGCGCTGCCCGTGGTGATCCTGCTCGTGACGGCGGGTTTCCGTCCCACCGGTTTCGCGATCACCTCCACGGGCGTCCAGGTGCTGCGCCCTGCCGGGCCGCTGGAGGTCCCGTGGGAAGCGCTCCGCAGCGTGCGCTTCCCGGTGGTGTGGCCCCGCTCCTTCGTGCTGGGCATCTTCCGCGCGGACTTCTTCGGAAGCTACGGTGCCTACTGGAGCCGGGCCTGGGGCCGCTTCGATCTCTACCTCACCAACCAGGCGAATAGCGTCGTGTTGCTGAAGCGCGATGGCCGGCGCGTCGTCATCTCGCCAGGGGATCCCCAAGCCTTCCTTGTGGCGCTGCGGGCCACGCCTGAGGCCCTCGGCTCAGGCGTGGAGGTGGAGGGCTAGCGGCCCTTCCACTGGGGCGGGCGCTTCTCGGCAAAGGCCTTCGGGCCCTCCACGAAGTCGTTGCTCTTCAGCATCTTGTAGAACTCGTCGTAACGCCCGCCGACGGCCTCGGCGAGGCTAGTGGCGTCGAGGCCCTGCAAGGCGCACTGCTTGCTCGCACGTACAGAGAGCGGCGCGCATTCGAGGATTTGTCCAGCCCAGGCGCGAGCGGCGGAGAGGGCCTTTCCTTCTGCGACGACTTCGTTCACGAAGCCCAGCTGCCGGCCCTCTGCAGCCGGCACGCGGCGGCCCGTGAGAAGCATGCCCATGGCGTTCTTCAGGCCGATCTGGCGGGGCAGGCGGTGCATGCCGCCGGCTGCCGCGGCCAGGCCCACCCGCGGCTCCGGGAGGGCGAAGCGGGCGCCCTCCGAGGCGATGATCAGGTCGCAGGCCAGGGCGATCTCGAAGCCCCCACCCATGGCAACGCCGTTCACCGCGGCGATCACGGGCTTGACCAGGTCGTAGCGCGCCGTAAGGCCTCCAAAGCCGCTCTTGGGCTGGCCGCTCATGTCGCCGCCGCGCGCCTGGTACTTGAGGTCGTTGCCCGCGCAGAAAGCGCGCTCTCCTACGCCAGTGATGATCGCCACCCAGAGCTCCGGATCCTGCTCGAAGGCGTCGAAGGCCTGCGCCAGCTCGCGGTTCGCCGCCGGGTGCAGGGAGTTCATCACCTCCGGTCGGTCGATGTGGACCACGAGCAAGTGCCCATCTTTCTCTACCTTGCAGAACTCGGGCATCGGGGCTCCTCCTGGCGTGCGAAGGGCAACGGTACCCGAGGTGGTAGACTCCGCCCATGCCCGAGTTCACCCAGATCACCGACGGACTCCAATTTCCCGAGGGCCCCATCTGGCGCCCTGACGGCAGCCTCCTGCTCGTCGAGATCCAGCGCGGGACGCTCACCCGGGTGGACAAGGATGGGCGCAAGGAGGTCGTGGCGGAGTGCGGGGGCGGCCCCAATGGCGCGGCGTTCGGGCCCGACGGCAAGGTCTACGTCTGCAACAATGGCGGCTTCGAGTGGCACCAGATCGGCGAGCTGCTGCTCCCCGGCAACCAGCCCGCCGGCTACATCGGCGGTCGCATTCAGCGGGTGGATATCCAGAGTGGCGTCGTCGACGATCTCTACACCGAGTGCGATGGAAATCCTCTGCGTGGTCCCAACGACATCGTCTTCGACTCGCAGGGGGGCTTCTGGTTTACGGACCTCGGGAAGTCTCGCCCGCGAGAGCGGGACCGCACGGGAATCTTCTATGCGCTCGCCGACGGATCGAGCATCCGCGAGATGGCCTTCCCCATGGACGGCGGCCCCAATGGCATCGGCCTCTCCCCCGAGGAAGACCGCCTCTACGTCGCGGAGACCTACACCGGGCGCGTGATCTTCTTCGAGCTCGACGGCCCGGGCCAGATCCGTGCGAACCCCGTCTCGCGCCACGGAGGCTACTTGCTGGCAGGCCTCTCCGGCGGCGAGATGCTCGATTCGCTGGCGGTGGACGCCCTGGGCAACGTCTGCGTGGGTACCATCGTAAACGGCGGTATTACCGTCTTTTCTCCCAAGGGGGAGCACCACCACGTGGCCACCGGCGACGCTTTGACCACGAATATCTGCTTCGGCGGCCCGGGTCTCGAGACGGCCTTCATCACCCTCTCTTCCACCGGGCGCCTGGTATCGTGCCCCTGGGAGACGCCGGGCCTCCCGTTGCACTTCTGAGCGCGATTGCGGGGCGGCTGATTCAGCGTTGGGGGACCGCAGGTGCACAAGGCCGGAGCCGAGAAGAAGCTGGAGCTGTGGTACGAGTTTGCGAGCACCTACTCCTACCTCACCGTCGTGCGGATTGCGGCGGTGGCGCAGGTGGCCGGCGTCGAGGTCGTCTGGCGGCCCTTCCTATTGGGCCCGATCTTTCGCGAGCAGGGCCTCGAAGATTCTCCCTTCAATTTGTTTCCCGCCAAGGGCCGCTACATGTGGCGCGACGTCGAGCGGTTGGCCCAGGGCTATGGGCTCCCCTTCCAAAGGCCCAGCCGCTTTCCTAGAAACGGCATCCTGGCTGCACGGGTGGCCCTGCTGGCCGAGCCCGAGGGCTGGTGTCCCGACTTCAGCTGCGCGGTCTTCCACGCGGAGTTCGCCCTGGACCGGGACATCGCAGACCGCGACGAGATCCGCGGCCTGATTGCGGCATGTGGTCGGGACCCCGAGAAGGTTCTGGCGGCGGCGGAGTCACCAGAGAACAAGGAGAGGCTACGTGCGCAGACGCAGCGGGCCCAGCAGCGGGGCATCTTCGGGGCGCCCAGCCTGTTGGTGGGCGACGAGCTCTACTGGGGCAATGATCGCCTCGGCGAGGCAATTGCCCGAGCGGCCCTGGGTTAGGATCTTCGTCCGCGCAAGGAGGAGCCCATGAGCGCCGCAAGCCACATCACCCGCTACAGCGTGATGCCGATTCCGCCTGTCGAAGCACACACCGTGTGGTTCGATGCGGGAGCCGTGCGTATCGGTGTGGAGTACCGGCTCCTCACGGACGCGATAGCCGCCGCAAGCCAGCTCGAAGCGGCGCAGGGCGAGACGCGCGGCGAGACGCGCGGCCTCGATGACCGTGGCGTGGCCCTGCACGTATGCGGCGAGCAGGACGGCGTGTGGCGCGAGCTGCTGCGCTTCGACTGCTTCGTCGAGGATCCCCACTACCACTACGTCAGCTGGCGGGACCGGGCCAACGAGATGCTGCATCTCGACCCCTCGGCCGATGGGGACCCCCTCGCCTGGGCGTTGGAGCGCATCCGCACCCGGCTGCCCCAGATGCTCGTGCGTGCCGGGGCGGTGGACGTGGCAGGGCGGGTGGAGAGCAGCCGCCTGGAGGCGTTGCTGCCGCAGCTCACCCAGGCCGCCTTCCAGGCGCGCTTCGCGCACGAAGGAGCGGACGCCCGCGCCGCGAGTCGGGCTGGGGGGGGCGGCAGATGAGCCTGCCTGCCATCGGCTCCCGCGAGACGCCCGCGGCCCGGCTGCGGGCGTCGCTCCCTCACCCGGTGATCGACGCAGACGGTCACGTCGTCGAGACCGCCCCGGTCTTCAAGCCCTTCTTCGAGGACTTCGTCCGTGACATCGCCGGCGGCGAGATGGTAAAGCGCTTCGAGAAGGCGGGGGGCATGGACTTCGACGAGACCGTGCTGCGCCCCTGGAGTCGGCTCAGCTGGGCGGAGCGCCGTGCCCGCTGGACGACACGTCCTTCCTGGTGGTCGCTGCCCGCGGCGAATAGCCTGGACCGCGCCACCGTCCATCTGCCAAAGCTCCTCCACCAGCGCCTCGACGATTTCGGTATCGACTTCGCGGTGCTCTACGGGAGCCGCACCCTCACCACCACGGCGATTCGGGACGCTGAGGTGCGTCAGGTGGCCTGCCGGGCCCTCAATGCCTTCAATGCCGAGGTCTACCGCGACTACGCTGACCGGCTGACGCCCGCGGCGCATATCCCCATGCATACTCCCGAGGAGGCCCTCGCCGAGCTGGAGCACGCCGTGACGGAACTCGGCTTCAAGGCCATCATGATCAATGGGTTGGTGCATCGGCCCGTCGGAACAGGAGAGGGATCCGCTGACGCAGCCCACGATCCACGGCTGCCGAACTGGGGCTCCGGCAGCGGGGAGCGCATCGACTGCCTGGGCCTGGACAGTGCCTACGACTACGATCCCTTCTGGCGGCGCTGCGTGCAGCTCCGCGTGGTGCCAGCCTCGCATACACCGGGCATGGGCTGGGGGGCGCGCCGCTCGGTCTCGAACTACATGTACAACCACATCGGCTCCTTTGGTGCGAGCATGGAGGCCCTGTGCAAGGCGCTCTTCATCGGTGGCGTTACCCGGCGCTTCCCCGAGCTGGCCTTCGGCCTGTTGGAGGGAGGCGTGGGCTGGGCCGCCACGCTATACGCGGATCTCGTCTCGCACTGGGAGAAACGCAATCGTGTCACCATCCACGCCCTCGATCCCGCACGCATCGATACGGATCTCGTGCTGCGGCTCTTCGAAGAGTATGGAGACGCGCACTTCCACAAAGACGTGCCGGGGCTTGCGGATTCCTTTGCGCACCTCGAGCCCCAGCCGCCGGAGCTCGACGAGTGGGTGGCCTGTGGCATCGAGAAGAAGGAGGACATCCGGCGGCGATTCGTGCCGCATTTCTACTTTGGCTGCGAGGCGGACGACCCCTCCGTGGCCGTGGCTTTTGATAGCCGCGCCAACCCGATGAGCGCGAAGATCCGGGCCATGTTCAGCTCCGACATGGGCCACTGGGACGTCCCGGACATGACGGGGATCCTCCCGGAAGCCCACGAGCTGGTGGAGGGGGGGCGGATCACTCCTGCCGACTTCCGGGATTTCGTCTTCACGAATCCCGTGCGTTTCTATACCACCTTGAACCCGGACTTCTTTGCCGGAACCCGGGTGGAGGACGCCGTCCGCGCCCTGCAGGATGAGGCCGCCTCGTGAGCGCGCCGCTCTCGGGGAAGGTGGCGGTCGTGACCGGTGCCAGTCGGGGCATCGGGAAGGGCTGCGCGCTGGAGCTCGGGGCCGCCGGCGCCACCGTCTACGTCACGGGTCGCAGCGTGGAGGAGGGCGCCGCACCCTTGCCCGGCACCGTGGGTGAGACGGCCGCGTTGGTGACGCAGGAGGGCGGCCGGGGGATCGCGGTCCCCTGCGACCACCGCGAGGACGACCAGACCGAGGCGCTCTTCCGGCGCGTCCGGGAGGAGCAGGGCCGCCTGGACGTGCTGGTGAACAATGCCTTCCTGATCCCCAAGGAGCTCACCTCCGGCAAACCCTTCTGGGAGCTGCCGCTCTCGAACTGGGACGACATGATCGATGTTGGCACCCGCTCTGCCTACGTGGCGAGCACCTTCGCCGCACGCCTCATGACCCGCCAGAAGTCGGGCCTGATCGTGAACGTGAGCTCGTCTGGCGCGCGAGAGTACGCCTGGCACGTGGTGTACGGAGTCGGCAAGTGCGCGCTGGATCGGATCACTGCGGACACCGCCCACGAACTCCGCAGCTTTGGGGTGGCGGTAGTCTCCCTGTGGCCTGGCCTGGTGCAGACCGAGCGCACGCGGGATGCCGCCCGGGCGCTGCCCACGCTGGACTTTCGTGGAGCGGAGTCCCAGCGCTTCACAGGCCGCGCCGCGGAAGCCCTGGCCGCCGATCCCGGCGTGATGCGTTTCAGCGGCAAGGCAGTTGCCTCGCGTAGCCTCGCCGACGAGTACGGCTTTTGCGATGTGGACGGTTCGCTTCCCGACGGGCCGCTCCACGACCGGCCCGAGGGAGCCGAGCAGGGCGCCTAGCGGGTGCCAAGCTCCTCGATCACGCGCAGCAGGTCCAGCGAGGTGAGAATCCCCACCAGCCGGCCCCGCTCGGTGACGAGGACGCGGTGGATGCGGCGCTCGCGCATGAGGTTCGCGGCTACAGCCACCTCGTCGCCGCGTGCCACCGTATAGATTTCCGAGGTCATGACCTCCTCGATGGCCGCATCTCCCGGGCTCAGCGCCATGCTGCCGATTTCGGCCAGGTCGTCTTCGGTGGTGAAGAAGCGCCCGGCTTCTGCGACGGTGACGCGGCGGCTGGCGTGCCGCACAAGGTCGTTCTGGGTGACGATCCCCAGGATTTTCCCGTCGGCATCCACCACCGGCGCCCCGCCGACGCGGCGCTCCGCGAGGAGCCGCTCGGCCGCGTCCACCCGGGTGCCCGGGGCGAAGCAGACCACATTGGGGCTCATCAGATCTCCAACCTTGCGCGACGTTCCCATCCCATGATTCTGCCACTTTCTGCGCCGCGTGCCCGCCCCCGCTACGGGAAAGGCCCAGGCTGGCCTCGGGTGTATCTCCGGGAAGCTCCGCAGCCGCAGCAAGCTGAAGTTGCCTCCCTGGGCCGTCGATACGTTCTGACGATGGAAACGGCCAACATCTTCCTGGGACGCCAGCCGATCGTAGATCGCGAAGAGCTCACGGTGGGCTACGAGCTGCTCTTTCGAGGCTCCGCGGATGCCACCAGCGCGCAATTCTCGGATCACGATCAGGCTGCGACCCGCGTGGTCGTAAACACCTTTGTGTCGATGGGAACCCGAGCGGTGCTCGGCCCCGGGCGAGGTTTCATCAACTGCTCCCCCGGCATCCTGCGCTCGGACCTGCTGGAGGCACTGCCCGCCGACCGCATGGTGCTGGAGGTACTGGAGACCGTCGCTCCCAGCGACGCGATGGTGGAGCGTTGCCAGCAGCTCAAGGCGCATGGCTTCGAGCTCGCCCTGGACGACTGGGTCATCGACGATCCGCGTGAGCCGCTGCTACCCGTGGTAGACCTGGTGAAGGTCGACATCTTGCAGGTCCCGAAGGCCAGGCTGCGCTCTGTGGTGCGCGAGCTGCGCGCCCACCCGGTCCGCCTGTTGGCCGAGAAGGTGGAGAGCGCCGAAGAGTTTCGCTACTGCAAGCGCCTCGGCTTCGATCTCTTCCAGGGCTACTACTTCGCTCGACCCACGGTCATCGCGGGGCGGGGTATCGATCCCGACCGCCTGGTTCTCGTGGAGATCCTGCAGCGGATCGGGGGCGATGCGGAGATCGCCGAGATCGCCGAGGTGCTGAAGCTCTACCCGGACGTCGTGCTCAACCTGCTCCGCCTGGCCAACTCCGTCGGGCTGGCGCCGTCGCAGAAGATCTCCCGGGTAGATGACGCGCTGGTCTACCTGGGCCGCAACCAGGTGCGTCGTTGGGTGGCGTTGCTGCTATTCGCCGGCGAGCAGTCCAGCGGAGCGAGCCGCAATCCCCTGCTCCTGGCTGCCGCGCACCGCGGTCGTCTGCTCGAGCTGCTTGCCCAACGCGTTGCTGGAGAGGATGCGGAGCTGCCGGACCGCGCCTTCCTGGTGGGCCTGCTCTCCCTGATCGACGCGCTGCTGGGAATTCCGCAGGACGAGGTGATCGACGACCTCGGTCTGGACCCCGCTGCCCGCAGTGCGATCACTGGCCGAGAGGGAGTGCTGGGCTCCATGCTCGCCGCCGTAGAGTTCCTGGAGGCAGGGCGCTTCGAGGCCCTCGATCGGCGCCTTCTCGCGCTGGGGATCGACCCTGCGTGCTTCCAGGAAGACGAGAACGCGACCTACCAATGGGTCCACGAGCTGATCGGCGAGCTCGACTCTGGCGAAAGCTGAGCCCTATCAAAGGCGGTTCAGGCCGGGCGACCGCTTCGGCCTGCGAAACGTTCTGTGGGCCGAATGGCCTGGTACGCATCGAGCACGGGCGAGGCTTCCCAGGGCGTGCAGGCGTGGATGATGACCCCATCCGCGCCCGCGTCGAATTGATCGACCCAGCGCCTGGCGCACTGCTCCGGGGATCCGACTGCCGCGGGGAGCCACTGCTCCGGAATGAGGTCCCGGATCTCTCGCAGTTGGTCCAGGCTTGCGACCTGGTCGATACCCGCCCGCATGCTGCGCACCACCTCGGCTGCCCGGAAGCGTTCGAGGAGCGCCGGATCCCATTCATTGATGTCGACGAGCAGCTCGCCGTAGTTCGGCGCCTGGAGGTAGGTGCCCATGCGCGCGACGAGGTATTTCAGCAGCTTCTCCTCGGAGGCGTTGCAGGCCGTCGCCGGCATGGCCCAGACCTTGACGTCGTCAGGATTGCGCCCCGCCTCCTCTGCAGCCTTGCGGGTCAGCGCGACCGCCCGCGTCACCGCCGCATCGCTCATGAAAGTGTGCAGGATGATCCCGTCGAAGACGCTGCCCATGAAGCGAAGGCTCTTGCGGCCGAAGGCGCAGACCAGGAGCGGGATGCGCTCCTGGAACCAGTTCGCGATATAGAGGTGTGGGTAGTCCCCGCAGGCTCCCTTGTGACCGACCACCCGCTCTCCGCTCCAGAGTCTTCGCATCAAGCCGCAGAAATCGGCGAGCTCGGCGTTGCTCGCGTTGCGCAGGCCCATCATCTGGCTGCGGATCCCGACCCCGCGTGCGAGACCCAAGGCAAAGCGACCCTTCGAGAGGCGCTGCAGGGTTGCGGCAAAGGTCGCGGTAACCTGGGGGTGGCGGATGAAGTGATTCGTCGCCGCACTCGCGATGTGGATCTCGCTCGTGATTGCCGCTGCGGCTCCGGCACAGACGGGTACATCCTTGACGTCGAAGCGCTCGGAAAGCCAGACCGAGCCGAGGCCCAGTCGCTCTGCCTCGCCCACTTCCCCGAGCATGATCGACGTATCCGTGTTGTGTCCAGGGAGGGTATAGATTCCAAGCTCGGGAAATTTCATGCTCGCAATCTAGCATGAGCGGCAGAGCGGAGTGCCGCGTTATCGAATTCCATGGAGTCCGTATTCGGGAGGGAGAGGAGATCTCACTCGTGTGGGGAGCGGCGACTTCGCGGCTGCCTACCTGCGCGCGTAGGATTGCCACTTCTCACTGAAGCGACCGGCTCGCTGCTCAGCCCCCAGCTCGGCCGTCACGCAACAGAATTCGAGCTGCAGGGAGTTTGGATCGTGGAAGTAGATGGATTGGCACCAGCCGTGATCGACGATGCCGCGGACCTTGACACCCTTGGCAATCAGGTCCGTTCGTTTCGCATCCAGCTCCGCAGGATCATCGACGCGAAAGGCAAAGTGGACCATGCCGGGTCCAGTACCCAATCCTCGGTTGATCCCCGCGTCGAAATCGTCGGCCACGCCAGCGACGTCATTGGCTTCCATGAAGGCGACCAGCTCGCCATGGCCCGCATCAAAGAAGGCGTGGCGAATTACACCGCCTCCTTGGACTTCGATCAGCTCGCAGACAATCGCCGGGAAGCCGAGGATCTCCTCATAGAATTCAAGGGTGGCCTCCATGTCGTGGGTAGCCAGGCCGAGATGGTGAATGCCTTTGTTCATGATGGGGAACTCCTTGACCGCGGGGAAGAGGATGGATCTAGAACTCCGCGAAGAAGTCGTTGCCTTTGTCGTCTACGATGATGAAAGCCGGGAAGTCCTCCACCTCGATGCGCCAGACGGCTTCCATGCCCAGCTCCTCGTACTCCACCACCTCGACCTTCTTGATGCACTCCTTGGCGAGGATGGCGGCAGGTCCGCCGATGGAGCCCAGGTAGAAGCCGCCGTGGGCCTGGCAGGCGGCGGTCACCTGCTTTCCGCGGTTGCCCTTGGCCAGCATGACGAGGCTGCCGCCGGCCTGCTGGAAGCGCTCCACGTAGCTGTCCATGCGCCCCGCTGTGGTGGGACCGAAGCTCCCGGAGGCCATGCCCTCGGGCGTCTTGGCCGGGCCTGCGTAGTAGACGGGATGGTCCTTCAGGTATTGCGGCAGCGAGCCGCCGGCGTCGAGGCGCTCCTGGAGCCTGGCATGGGCGATGTCCCGAGCCACGATCATGGGGCCGGAGAGCGAGAGGCGGGTTTTGATCGGGTGCTTCGACAAGCTGGCCCGGATTTCCGCCATCGGCCGGGTGAGGTCGATCTTCACCACCGCGTCGGAGAGATCACGCTCCGTGACCTCGGGGAGGTACTGGGCCGGGTTCGTCTCCAGCTGCTCGAGAAACACTCCGTCGCGGGTGATCTTCGCCCTGGCCTGGCGGTCGGCCGAGCACGAGACGCCGATGCCCACCGGGCAGGAGGCCCCGTGGCGCGGCAGGCGCACGACGCGCACATCGTGGCAGAAGTACTTGCCGCCAAACTGGGCTCCGATACCGGTCTGTTGGGAGAGCTTGTGGACCTGCTCTTCCAGGGCCAGGTCCCGGAAGGCACGGCCGCGCTCGTTGCCACTCGTGGGAAGCGTGTCCAGGTAGCGGGCGCTTGCGAGCTTCACGGTCTTCAGGGTGAACTCCGCGGACATGCCTCCGATCACGACCGCCAGGTGGTAGGGCGGGCAGGCTGCCGTGCCGAGGCTGCGGATCTTTTCATCGAAGAAGCGGAGCAGGGCCTCGGGGCTGAGCAATGCGCGGGTCTGCTGGTAGAGGAAGGTCTTGTTGGCGGAGCCCCCGCCCTTGGTGATGAAGAGGAAGTCATAGCGGTCCCCGGGCACCGTGTAGAGCTCGACCTGCGCCGGCAGGTTGTCGCCGGTGTTCTTCTCTTCGTAGACCGTGAGCGGAGCCATCTGCGAGTAGCGAAGGTTTGAGCCGGTATAGGTGTCGAAGATGCCATGGGAAAGCCACGCTTCGTCGTTTACGCCGGTGAAGACCTGCTCCCCCTTCTTGCCGATCACGATCGCCGTGCCCGTGTCCTGGCAGGAGGGCAGCACCATCCCGGCCGAGATGTTGGCGTTTTTCAGGAGCTCCAGCGCCACGAAGCGATCGTTCTCCGAGGCGTCCGGGTCCTCGAGGATCTTCGCCAGCTGTTGCAGGTGGCCGGGCCTGAAGAGGTGGGAGACGTCACGGACGGCCGCTGCCGCCAGCGCCCGCAGGGCGCTGGGCGCCACCCGCAGGATCTCCTGGCCGCCGAGGCGCTCCACGGTGACACCCTCCGAAGACAGCTTGCGGTAAGGGGTGTCGTCCCTGCCGAGCTCGAAGATCTCCTGGAAGCGAAACGCTGTCATCGCCATGCCTCCCTTATCTGGAGAGTCCAGCTTAGCGACCTCTCCGGCCAGGGGTCGTGGCGCAGCGGGCCTCGAGGCGACGTCGCAAATCGCGCAGCTCGCTGGCCGAGTCGCCCGGCGTGAAGCGCGCGCGTTCGAGCTTCTGGAGCAGCAGCGCCAGATCCCGAGCCGGATCCGGGGCGTTGGCAAAGCATTCTTGCGCACTCAGTGTGGTGGCGCCGGGCAGGCTGGGCTCCAGGGCCGCGCGCAGCGCGCGGCCGAGGGCGGCGGCCATGGCTTCCGGGTCGCCCTCGCGCTCCGCGCGGGCCGCCCGGCGGAGGGCCGTGGCGACGGGGTCGGGAGCCGCCGCGGCCCGGCTCTTGAGGAGCCGCCGCAGCAGCGCGATGCCGCCCGCAAGCAGCGCGCCTGCGAGGGCCAGCAGCCCGAGACGCTCCAGGCGCCGTAATGCCGGGGCCGCCTCCCCGGCGGTCGTCTTGGCCCTCGGGGATTGCGCCGACCGGGGCGCAGCTGCCCTTGCCGGTGGTGCGGCGGCCGCTGACACCTGGAGGTTCAGCGCATGGGTGGTGGTCTCCGACCAGGTTTCGGACCGCGGGTCCCACCAGGGAATGCGCAAGGCGGGGATCTCGAGCTTCCCCATATGGTGGGGCACGAGGTCGTAGCGGCGGAATTGCCGGACGACCAGCCGCCGACCGGTGTCGCGCGAGAGCGTGGGCGGGGCGGGAAAAATTTCCGTGCCGGTTCCGGCCAGGGCCTTCTCGAGGTCCACCTGGGAATCCCAGACATTTGCGCTGCCCCAGAGCTCGAGGGAGACGCGGATCGAAGAGCCCAGGGACACTTTCCCCGGCAACGCGCGCAGCCGCGCATGCAGCGGGCCGACCAGTCCGCGCCAGCCCGGCGGCTGACCGCTTGCAGGCACCCTGCGCGCGACCAGCTGTGCTGCCGGAACCACGATCACCTCGCCGCCCTGTGGCCTCTCGCAGCGCAGGACGGCCTCGGGAATCTGCAGCAGGCCCGGCCGTGCGGGGTAGAGGGCACGTCGCTCCTCGGTGATCCGCCAGGTTTCGCCGGGAGCGGAGGCGTCGGCGGCGCTCAGCGGGGGCAGCCACTCCGCGCGCAAGGCGGGGAAGCTCGGCGCGCGTTCCCAGGCGATATGGGGCACATCCTTGCGGCGCTCGATGCGCAGCCGGTAGGCCACCTGCTGGCCGACAAAGGGGGAGCTCGGCGCCAGATGCAGGGAAGCCCGGCAGAGCGGCGGCGCGCCACCCGCCGGGCGTGCCGCGCCTACGCCGGCCACGCCGGCCAGAGCGGTGGCCAGGAGCGCGGCGAAGCGTTTCACCAGCGCACGTCCCGGTGCGAGCGCCGAAGAACACCTTGGCGCGCCGCGCCGCGCAACGCGGCACGCGGATCGTCTGTCACGGCATCCAGCCAGTGACGTAGCTCTTCCGGGTCCAGGGACTCCGATGTCGCCCAGGGCCTCGCGTTGGCGTTGGAATTGGATCTGCTCGACTGCGGGGCCTTCGACTCCATCCTCTCTTTAGGAGCCGCGTCCTGGGGCTCCGGCTGGGGACGCGGTTTCTGTGGGTCCTGCTCCTTGTTCTCGCCGGGGCGCGGCCTCGGAGGGGGAGGCGGCGGCTTGGCCTCGAGGGCGCGTAGTGTCCACTCGAGGTTGAAGCGCGCCTGACGGTCGTGCCGGTCGAGGGCCAGCGCGTCGAAGAAGGCGTCGCGCGCGGCCGCGAGCTTGTGTTGCGCGAGGTACGCGACGCCCAGATCGTAGTAGGCCAGAGCGCCCTCCAAGGGGGTCTGGGCGCGGGCCGCCGCGGCCAGGAAGGCCCGCGTGGCCTCGGCGGGCTGGGCGTCGCCCGCCCGCTCGACCCCCACCCTCAGCAGCCAGGTGGCGCTCGGCAAGCGCTCCCCGGCGGTGCCGGTGTCCAGGGTCTGGGCGGGGGTCGGGGCGGGAGCCAAGGAGAGCAGCAGTGCGGCACTACCGCCCCGCAGCGCCAGGCGCATGCGGGCTGCCCGTGCGACGAGGCGTCGCAGGGCGCCCGGGGGCAGGGTCTCGCCCAGCAGCAGGAGCAGGGCGAGCACGGCCGGCACGGCGGTTCGCGGGACCGGCAGGGTGCGCTCGATGAGGCCCGCACCGATGGTGTGGGCACCCCGGCGCAGCTCGTGGCGCAGTGCCTCGGGTGCGACAACGCCCCAGGCATCGGCCAGGAGCAGAACGCCGCGGGTGGCCCTGGCGATGCGCGCGAGACCGCGGCTCTCCCGGTGGCTCCGCACCACTCTTCCCCGACTGTCACGCAGGGGTCCCCCCGGCGTCGGGATGACGCTGCCCCCCTCTGTGCCCAACGCCACGTTGACCACTCGTACGCTCGCGTGGGAGAGCTGCGCCAGGACCTCGTCCGGGACCGCGGCACTGCCCTCGCCGTCGCTCAGCACGAGGACGATACGCGGCCTCAGGCGATCGTCGCCAAAGGCCTCGAGGCTTGCCTGGAGGCCGCGGCCCAGACGCGAGCCGGTGTCGGTCATCAAGTTGCTGTCCAGGCCCGGCAGCAGCTCGGTCAGGGCGCCGGGGTCGGGGGTCAGCGGCGTCAGCAGGGCGCCGTGGCCTGCAAAGGCGGCGAGGGCGGCACGGTCGCCATCGCGCAGCCCGGAGAGAACTGCTCCCGCGGTCTCGCGAGCCCGGGCGAGTCGGCTCGGCGGGGTGTCGGTGGCGTCCATGCTCCGCGAGACGTCAAAGAGCAGCACCACATCGAGGCCCGTCGCGGGGACGCGCACGGTGGTCTCTCCCAGACGGGGGCCCAGCAGGGCGATTCCGAGCAGGGCGAGGGCCAGGAGCAGGGCGAGATCCGAACGAGCTGGAAGCCGGGGAGCGCCAGCCAGCAGTCTTCGAAGCCGGCGGTGGGCCAGCCACCGGGCGGCCAGCAGCAGGGCTGCACTTCCCACCAGGCACGCGGCAAGCGCTGCCCGCCACTCGGGGTGTGCCCACTCCGGCGCCGTCACGGCAGCCGTCTTGCGGCGACGCGTGTCAAAAGGATCTCCAGCAGCAGCCCGAGCCCCGCGGCGGCCAGGGCGGGCTCGGGCTGCGGCGCGCCGAGAACCGCCGGCGGCTCGCGTCGCTCCACCCGCTCCAGGTGGTCGATCTCCTGGTAGACCGCGTCGAGATCCGCGGAGCGGCGCGCCAGGAATGCTCGGCCGCCCGTCGCGGAGGCAATCTGTTCGAGGGTAGCTGTGTCCAGGTCGTGCCGTTCAAGGGCCCGCCGGCGTCCCCCGGAGCGGGTATCCGCCATGGCCACGGCTCCCTCGGAGCCGATCCCCACCGTATGCACGCGGATGCCTTGCTGCCTGGCCAGCGCCGTGGCGACCTCGACGGGGACGGCACCGGCGTTGGAGCGGCCGTCGGTGAGCAGCACGATTGCGCGCCCGGCTGCGGGCCGACCGCCGCCGTGGGGCGCCTCGGGCCGGGCGCCTCCCACGCGCTTCACGGCCAGGGCCAGGGCATCACCCAGAGCTGTGGCCTCCCCCGCGGCGCCGGCCTCCACGCGCGCGATGGCCGCCGCCAGCAGCTTCCCGTCGCGGGTGAGGGGGCACTGGGTGAAGGCGCGGTCCCCGAAGACTACCAGGGCGACCCGGTCTCCTTCAGCCACCCGGTGCCGGGCGAAGCGTTCGACCACCTCGCGTGCCAGGTCGAGGCGCGTTCGCCAGCCGCTCTGGCTCTCGGCATCGAGGGCGCGCATGCTGCCCGAAGCATCCACGACCAGGACGAGATCGAGTCCTTCGTGGTGGAGCCGTAGGGTGTGCTCCGAAGCGATGGGCTCCGCCACGGCCACGACCAGCGCCAGGCAGGTGACGGTGCGCAGCAGCCAGCCGAGCCCTCGGATGGGATCCTGTCTCAGCGCGCCGGCGGCTCGTGCCTCCTGGAGCGGTGGCCAAGGCAGGGCGGGGGGCCGCTGGCGGCTGCGCCAGAAGAGCCACGCCAGAACCGGCAGCGCCAGCAGCAGCCGTTCGGGATGGGCGAAGCCCACGATTGCAAAATCGCTCACCGCCAGTTTCCCTGCGGTGACATTTCGATCACCAGCTCCCGGGTACGAATGATGGTCGCGACCAGGGTATCCTGCGCTCGGCTGTTCGCAGGTAGGAAACGCACGGCGTCCAGAGCTGTGAGCAATGCGAGCAGGCGCTCCCAGCGGCTCGCCAGGCCAAAGGGGGGATCGCGTTGGGCCAGCTCCTCTGTGGTGTCCGTGAGCGTGGTGGTGCGGTAGCGCCGCGCTACGTAGAGGCGCACGGCCGCCGAGGCCATGTCGGCGGCGCGTACGGGATCGCTGGCCGCGTACTCTTCCGCAGTGGCGAGGGTGGCCTGGGCTGCGCGCCAGGGGGCCGCCGGCTCTTCCGTCGGAGCGTCGGTTCTCTTGGTGCGGGTCCGCACCGTGCGCACCAGCCACACGAGGCCAAACGCGGCCAGCGTTGCCGCTGCGCCCAGGCTTGCCGGCAGCCAGGGGCGGGTGTCTTCATGGCGAAGCTCCGGGCGGCGGTAGCCGAACGGGACCGCGCGCGGAGCCATCTCCTCGGACAAGGGGATGACGTGGAAGGGGCGCGGCTCTGTCGTGAGTAGCGTTTGAACCGCGTCTGGCGAGAGCGCCACCACGCGCAGGGCCGGCCACACAAACTCGCCCGTGCGCCGGGCGCGCACGCGCAACTCGGTCCGCTGGATCCAGCGCGAGGGCTGGCGGTCCACTACCGGCCTGCCCGTCTCCAGGATCCAGAGGCCCGCCACGGATTCCGGTGTGGCAATTGGCCGGACACTCCAGCCCGGGGGGGTGATCACCGCCACCTCGACCCGGGCCGTATCGCCGAGGGCGAGCCTGGGAGGCTCGAAGACGATACCGGCTCGGGGCGTAGGGCTGGCAGGCCCGCCTGGAGCCGGTTGCGAGGCTTCCTCTCCGCCACAGGCGAGCAGCAGGAGGATCGTCACTGCAGCCGCGCCGCGCCGGCTCATCGCGATCGCGGCGGCTGTGCTGCGCCGGCGCATCGCGAACGCGGCGGCTGTGCTGCGCCGGCTCATCGTTGCCCCGCGCGGTGCCTTGCCTGGCGCGTCATGAAGAAGCGGCCCAGCACGCGCAAGGGCTCCTGGTCGGTTCGCAGGGGAACCACGTCGAGACCGCTGGCATGCAGCCGGCGCGCGAGGGCTTGGCGTCGCACGGCGGCCGCGGCCCGATAGCGCTCCCGCACGCGCCCCTGCCCGCTTCGCAGCACGAAGACGCGGCTTGGCGCTTCCGGGTCCGCCAGGCGCAGGGTGCCGCAGGGCGGCAGGCGTTCTTCCCGTGGATCGTCGATCGGGATGGCCACCACGTCGTAGCGGGCCACCACGGCCCGCAGCTCCGTTCGCGCGCTGCGCGCCGTGGCTGCGAAGAATGCGTCATCCCGGAAGTCCGAGAGCAGGAAGACTACACCGCGGCCCCGCGGCCGCGCTCGGATGCGGGCCAAGGCGGCCTCCAAGCCCGTACCTCCTCCCGCCTTCGCCGGTGCTGCGACCAGCGTGCGCAGTACCCGCCAGGCGTTGGCCTCGCCGCGCGCGGGAGGGATCTCGGTCCGTACTTCGCTGTCAAAAGTGATCACCCCCACCCGGTCGCCTGCCCGCAGCGCCGCCACGCTCAAGAGGGCCGCTGCGTGAGCCGCGGTCTCGGCCTTGCTGCGGCCTGCCGTGCCGAAGGCCATGGAGCCGGAGATGTCCACGGCCAGGACGAGCGTCTGGTTCCTCTCCGCTCGGAAGCGCTTCACGAAGGGCACTCCGGTTCGCGCCATGATGTTCCAGTCGATGCTGCGTACCTCATCGCCTGGCACGTAGGGACGCGATTCCTCGAACTCCACGCCACCGCCCTGGAAGGCGCTGCGGTAGGCCCCTGCCAGGCCCCCAGCTGCCTCTCGGCGGCTGCGAACCTCGAGGAGCCTCGCGCTGCGTTCCAGCTCGGAGGGGGAGGGGGTCCAGGCGTTGGCCGGGGTGGTTCGCAGCAGCGGCAATCGCATGCGGACTCCTAGGGGATCTCGACGGCGCCAAGCAGCGCGGCGAGGACGTCTTCTGCGTGGATCCCATCTGCCTCGGCTTCGTAGGAGAGGATCAGCCGGTGTCGCAGTACGTCTGCGGTCATGCACTTGACATCATGAGGCGTGGCGTGCCGACGCCCCTCCAGCAGCGCGTGGGCGCGTGCCGCCCGCACCAGGAAAATCGAGGCGCGCGGGGAGGCCCCCACGGTCACAGCACCAGCCGCCGGCCGTGGCTGGGGTACGGCGAGCTGGGCTCCGGCCAGCTCCGGGTCGCGCGTGGCGCGGGTGAGCCGGATGGCGTAGTCCGCGACGGCCGGGGCCATGTGCACCTGGCGTGCCTCCGCACACAGCGCCCGGATCTGCTCGGCGCTGGCAACGGCCCGCAGGGTGGGGGGCCCGGCCGCGTCGCGGGCGACGATCTTGCGCTCTTCGTCTTGGCTCGGGTAGGTCACCAGAAGCTTGAGCAGGAAGCGATCGACCTGGGCTTCTGGAAGGGCATAGGTGCCCTCGAGGTCCACCGGGTTCTGCGTCGCCATCACCAGGAAGGGATTCGGTAGCGCATGGGTCTCCTCGCCAATGGTGACCTGCCGCTCCTCCATGGCTTCCAGCAGGGCAGACTGCACCTTGGCCGGAGCCCGGTTGATTTCGTCTGCGAGCACCACGGGTGCAAAGACCGGCCCACGGTGCACCGTGAAGGTCCGTGCCTCCGGCAGGAAAACCGGCGTTCCGATGACGTCCCCGGGCAGCAGGTCCGGGGTGAACTGGATGCGGGCGAAGCCCAGGCCGAGGGCCTGCGCCAGGCAGCGCACGGCGGTGGTCTTGGCGAGCCCCGGCACCCCCTCCACCAGCACGTGGCCGCCGGCGAGGAGGCCGACGAGCAGCCCGTCGAGGAGCGACTCCTGGCCGACCACGACGCGGGCGACCTCTTCTCGAAGCTCCTTGAGCAGACTCATGCGACCCTGGTCTCCCTGTGGACGTCGGCGCTTGCGATGCTAGTCCGTGGGACGCCTCTGTGGGGCGGACGGATTCCGGCGAATGCGGCCGAGGGTGCGCGTGGTCCGGAAGCCGGGGATCTGGCGGAGGCGGTGGATCCGGCCCTGGAAGCCCTCCGGCAGGTCGTCGCGCCGCAGGGTGGCGAGGGGCCAGTCACCGCCCTTCGCATAGACGTCCGGCATCAGCCTGGAGATCAGCGCGCGCGGGGTCGCTCCGGCAAACACCACGACACTATCCACACAGGCGAGGGCGGCCAACAGCTCTGCCCGCTGGCGTTCGGAGACGATCGGCCTCCCTGCACCCTTGATGCGCCGCACCGAGGCGTCGCTGTTCACGCCCACCACCAGGCGGTCGCCCTGACGTCGCGCTTCTTCCAGGCTACGCAGGTGCCCCACGTGAAGCAGGTCGAAGCACCCGCTGGTAAACACGACCCTCTCGCCGCGTCGGCGCGCCCGCGCCACGCGCCGCGCGACCTCGGCCTGGGTCAGCAGCTTCTGACGGGCGCTCGTGGGGGCCTTCACGACCCGACCTTGGCCTCCTGGGGTACCGGTGGCTTCTCCTTCTTGGACAGGGCCGCCTCGATGCGTTTGATGCCGCTCCAGACGAAGCTGCCGACGCTCTCCACCACCGGGGCGCTCGCCAGGGAGCGGATCGGAACGATGCGCGTCTTCGGCTTTCCCCAGGTCCCTGTCAAGGCAAAGTAGGCTCCGACCAGGTTGCCATTGGGCCCGAGGATCACGCGGTTGAGCAGCGGCAAGCGGTCGATGAGTGAGTCCAGACCTGGGAAGAAGAAGAGCCCCACCACGCCCTCCAGTACGTGCTGCCCGCTCACCGCGACCGCGGCCTGGGCGCCCACTCGCAGCCTGGGCCCTTCAGCCGTGAAGGTGTCACTGCGGATCCAGCCATCTTCGATCCGGGCCTGCAGGTCGAGGTTCCGGTACTCGAGGCGATCGCCCACCTCGTTCGGGTCGAAGGGACGGCTCGCCGCGACCAGGGCCAATACGACGGGGAGAGTGCGGTTGACGTGGCCATCCCGGGCGTGGAACTCCAGGCGGCCGCGGGCGCGCGCCAGCGGGGAGAGGCCCAGCTCCAGGTGGCCGCGCACCGAGAGCTCCCCATGAACCCGTCCGTCGAAATGCAGCTCCGGAACCTGGGCGGAGGCCACCAGGTTGGCGCCGGAAATCCCATCCGTCTGGATCGTTGCCGAAAACGGAAGCGCGTCGCTGGATCCGAGCTCCCCGCTCACTTGTCCCTGGACGCTTCCGCCTGGGGCCAGCAACAGGTCCACCCCGCCGAGGGCGACGTGGCTCCCCACCATCTGGAAGTCGCCGCGGGCACCGCGGATCTTCCAGCGTCCGACGTGGTGAGCCCGGATGTCGAAGCGGCCCTGCGCCCAGGCACTGCCGGCGATCTTCTTGGGCGGGTTGGACACGGGTTTGCCGAGCCGCACATGGACCGCCAGGGCCCCGCCGTTCGCCTTGTCCTCCAGGAAACGGCCGTTGGCACTGAGCGGCACGCCGGCCCAGATCCCCCGTTCCACCTCGAATTCGAGCGACTCCGGACCCGGCCGCACCTCGCCGGCCAGGTCCGTGATGGCGCAGCCAAAGACGGGGTGGGAGAGCAGGTCGGCCTCCACCGTGAGGTGCTGCCAGGAGCTCTTCTCCGGGCCATGGCGGCGGGAGCGGATCCATTCCTCGAGCCGATCCACGCCGGGCAAGGCCGGTACGGGAGCGGGCGCCAGGCAGTGCAGGGCCTCCCACGAGCCCAGCTCCCTGAGCCCGCTGAGCTCTGCGTCCAGCCGGGGCAGAGGCTGACCGCGGTAGCTCCCGTGTACATCCTGTAGCCACAGGCGGTCTCCAGAGAAGTTGAGCGAGCCGGAGAGATCCTCGAGGCGATCGCTCTCCCCGACGCGCACGGTCGCTCCCTGCACTGCCATGCGGAAGCTCGTCTGGTCCGGGCCCTGGAGCAGCTGCTGACGCAACAGCCTTGCAAGGCCTGCCACATCGGTGTGTGCCTCTACCGACAAGGTGTCGAGGTGCCCGGCTTCCACCCGGGCGAGGCCGTCGAGGGCCGGCCGTCGCAGGCTCTCGGGCAGCTGTTCCAGCAGCGGCCCCAGAGCCTGGAGTTCGGCTTTCTCCAGGGCGAGGTGGAGCTGCACGGGTGCGTCGTCCTGCAAGGGAAGGCTGAGCCGGGCTGTCCCGTCCAGCGTCAGGGCACCCTCGGAGAGCTGAGCCTCGTGCAGGGTCAAGCGGCTGGGAGTGGCGGAGAGGCGCGCGCGCAGCACGGGCTTGTCCAGGTGCAGGTTCAGGGACTCTCCAGCGGCAGGCAGCCTGGCGCGGATTCCGTGGCCGCGGGCAGTGAAGGCGACGGCCTGGGGCCCCTCCCCTTTACGTGCCCAGAGAAGCTCCATTGCCAGCTTTCCCTTGGCATCGGCGGGAATGTCCAGCAACGCCCGCAGCGGGCCCGGCGCGGCGAGCTCGAAGCCGGTGAGCTTCAAGTGCAGGTCGGCCGCGCCATGAGAGGCAGCGAGTTCGCCCTGGAGCTCGGCGCCTACAGAGTTGGCCGAAGCGCCGCTCGGGAGAAGCCGCGCTTGCAGGTGGCCGCTGGATCGCGGCAGCACGGCGCCACAGGCAAAGGAGAGGTGGATTCCGTCGCCGACGAGCTCCGGTACCGCGTCTGGAGTCTGGCCGGCGAGCAGGAGGCGGCCCCTATCGAGCTCCACGTCCGGGAGCGCGCAGGGTCGCTTCTCGAGGGCGGCGCCGGCCTGGTCCAGGGCGCGTATCAGCCGCGTGGTCGCATCCACCTCGTCCTCGGGGAAGGCGCCGGGATCCAGCAGCAGGGACGGGGATTCGACGCGAAGCCGCGTGGTTCGCACGCGGCCCAGAAGCAGCGCGAGCGGGTCGAGATCGGCCTCCAGGCGCGGGGCTGTGAGGACCGCTGCCCGCGGCGCAGCGGGCTCCAGTACCGCCGCGGCCTGGAACGCATCGAGGGAGAGCCAGGGGGGACCCCAGCGGAGGCGCAGGCGGACCTCCTGGAAGCGGACTGGGAAGCCGAGGGCTTCCTTGGAGTGCTCGGCCACCTGCCGGCGAAGCTGGTCCGGCGCTAGCCGGGCGCCGGCCAGGAACCCGCCGAGGGCCGCGACGAAAAAGACCAGCAGGCCAGCGACGATAAACAACAGAGGTCGGCGCAAGCGAATCCCCCACCCCGGGTGCAGAACGTTAGCAGTCTCCAGCCTGGATCCCTGCCCGGGCCCCCTTTTGGACACCGGCCGCGGGAAGCTGGATGATTCCCCCATGGGAACCCACGGGGCCGGACTCCGGGAGAAAGCGTCCTGATCTGCTGACGCAAGAGGGCAAGTTCTGCTTCAGCGGCCTGTCCCCAACGTGCGTGCGAAGAACTCATCCCCCCGGGATTCAAGCGTTTTCGAGGTGGGGGGAGACTGCCCCCGGTCCGGCTCCAAGCACCGATTTTCCCTCAAGAAATTGGCCGGCTGGACGAAACGGATCCCAGCTTCTGCACAGCCGATGCATGGATCGGGGATTCTACGACGTGAACTACGACACCGGCGTTCTGCCCAACCGCGTTCGCGAGCTGCGCGAAAACCGCTTGATGACCCAGGCGCAGCTGGCCCGCAAGGCCAAGGTCGCCCTGCGGACGATCCACAGTGTCGAGAAGGGCATGAACTGCCGGATGGACACCAAGCGCAAGATCCTGTTGGCGCTGGGTCTGCGCTTCGAGGACAAGGACCACGTCTTCCCGCCCAAGAACCCGCGGCCGAGCCCGGAGCCGCCCATGCACGGCGGCGGCATGCCCGGGAGCAGCAGCAACGGGCCGATCTCCTTCTAGAGGGCCCCGCGGCGGTCCTCGGGCACTCGCCTTGCCGAGCCCTGTGGGCTGCCTTCCCCCTGGCTGACCTTCGCGACCCCGCTCCATCCGGTACCCTTGGTATCATTGCAGATCAGGGTGACGATTCCGTCGCCCGCGGGGAGCGACTGCCATTCCCGACCGTGGAACTCTCCTGGCCGATGTCGCCGGGATCGTCTCGCGATCCCACGACCTCCAAGAGACCCTCGACAACGTCGTGGATCTCGTCGCCAAACGTCTGGATGCAGATGCCTGCTCGGTCTATCTGACAGAGCCAGACCTGCGGCACCTGGTGTTGAAGGCCACGATGGGCCTCGACAAGAGCGCGGTGGACCGGGTGCGCCTCTCCTTTGGTGAGGGCCTGGTGGGGCACGTGGCCGTGCGGGGCGCCCCCATGGCATTTGGCAACGCCCAGGCCCACCGCGCGTATCGCTACTTCCCGGAGACCGGCGAGGAGCGCTATCGCTCGCTGCTGGCCGCGCTGCTGGTGGTTCCCGGGCTGTCGGCGCTGCGGGAGCTCTCCATCGGTGTGTTGGTGGTGCAGACCCTGGAGCGCCGCGAGTTCTCGGAGCCGGATCTCGAGCTGCTGAACACCTGCGCCCAGCTGATCGCACCCGTGGTGATGAACTCGCAGCTACTGTCGGTGCTGTCGGGAAGCGAAGAGAGTCAGGCCCGCCTGCTGGAGGAGCTGGACCGAGCCGGCGTGGAGATCGGGAGCGCCGCGGAGCCGGATCGGCCGGAGCGCAACGTCGAGGTGCGCGGCATGCCCACCTCCCGCGGCATCGCAATCGGCCCCGTCTACTTCCTGGGCGACAGCGTCGACCTGGCCGACCTCGACTACACCCCGAGCAGCGATCTGGAGGCAGAGCGTGGCGATCTGCTGGGCGCCCTCGAGGACGCCCGGCGCGAGCTCCACGACCTGCGCGAGGATGTGGGCGATCGCTTCGGGCCGGACTTCGCGGCGGTCTTCAACTCGCACATCCAGATCCTCGAGGACAAGGGCTTCGTCGGCAAGCTGGAGCGAGCCCTGGCCGCGAGCGGCAACGGCGTGGTGGCCCTGCGCGCCGTCCTCGACGAGTACGAGCAGATGTTCGCAGCCCTCGAGGACCCCTACTTCAAGGAGCGGGGGATCGACATCCAGGATGTCGGCCAGCGCGTGGTGGCGAAGCTCATCGGCGTGCGCCAGCGCGATGAGCCCCTCGGCGAGGGCTCCATCGTGGTGGCCTCCAACCTGCTCCCGGCGCACTTCGCACTGCTCGAGGT
>Ga0114931_10001696_pt1 | contig 28008 bp, 29 predicted proteins | sample 2SBtaG_FD_89579 | JGI IMG/M metagenome (GOLD analysis project Ga0114931, IMG submission 89579) | Deep subsurface microbial communities from Kolumbo volcano to uncover new lineages of life (NeLLi) - 2SBTROV14_V59a metaG | ecosystem: Environmental > Aquatic > Marine > Volcanic | place: Kolumbo... | reverse complement strand
TCTTCTCAAGAACGATAAAAGTACCAAGCGAGGTGTGAAGAACAAGCGATTGATGGCCGGTTGGGACGAAAACTATCTCGCCAACCTACTGATGCAAGCCTAAATTTGGTGCGTCTGCCCTGGATAGAAGAGTGAACCATCGGCATTGAAGGAGCGACCCTGGATGACGATGGGGATCTCACGGATGCTGTTACGCACCGGATTTCCCGGGGTATTGAGATCGAGCACGCCCTGGCCCGCAACCGGCGCAGGCCCCGGCAGGATCATACCAGCACCCAGACCCGTCTCACGGCTCGCACCGGCCGGATCACGGATCAGCCAAAAACCGGCCGGACCGGCATAGACATTGAGACGCGTGAAGCCCAGGGCGTGGTCGTGAAACCAGAGGGTGGTGGAGGGCTGGTCGTTCTGGTAGAGATAGGCCGCCGAACCCGTGGTGGTATCCACATTGGCGTTCACGTTCCCGGCCCGATCGGTCAGGCGGTTGGCGAGGCTCCCTGCACACACCACTTCCCAGGTGCCATCGGCCAACTGGCCTCTGGGCATGGTAGTCGGGGCGTGGGTGACCGGATCACGCGGCACGCAGTGGATGTCGTTGGCGCTGGGCAGCCACCAGGCCTCGGTGTAGCCGTCGCTGTCCGCCGATACATGGGCACCATGCACATGGGGGACAATGGGCACAGGTCCCTGCCAGGGCAAGGTGCTGGTCCCCTTGCAGTCGGTCCGCAACTGACCTCCCAGGCACTCCGCGAGCGGGTTGGCCCAGTGCAGGGTCTGGTCGATAGGAAACAGGTGCGACAAGGCATTGCCATTGGCATCCACCAGGCCATTGATCCAGTTCACGCTGGTTGGCGTATTGACCGTATTCTCCACGGTGAAGGCGGGATAGTTGAATTGGGAATTGGCGGCGGGCGCCACCGCAGGCGTCGGATCGGCGTTCGGACCATAGCTCCAGACCGTGGTTGCCGGCAGTGGATTGGTGATCGCCGGATTCAAGGTCGCCCAGATACCGCCTGGCAGGATCTGCTGCTTGAACTGACGCATGGCGATATCGTAATGACCTGGTGTGCCGTTGTCGTGCATCACCGGTGGGATCACCAGGGGGGTGACATATTTGGGTATGGTGGTGGGATCGAGTGTCCCTCCTGGCAGCGGCGCCGCCAGTGCGGAGGTGATCCCCACACCGAGCGACAGCGGCATTGCCAGTAGGCTGTTGAGTCTTTTTATCTTCATTCCTACCTCTTCGATAGATTATTAGGCCTTTACTTTCTGGCCGAAACGCGTGGATGCCTTTCTCAAAGTGTTTTTCTGGATGGTTGCCTGCAAGTGTCCCCATCACTTGCCGAGCCCAGGGCTCAGGCCACTGAAGATTGGCGCAATATCTGTCTCACAACGCCTACATGTGACAGATGTCACGGAAGATATATGTCATATGCCGCAGTGCCTATTGGGGAAAACCCTATTTTTGGGTCTATTGACCCAGAATGGGCAATACTACTACCCACCATCTACCGTCTTCACCCCATAGGGTGGTCGGGTAACTATGTAGAGCCGGTGAGCGCCGACTGCATCCCAGGGAGGAGGTCGTGCAGGGAAGAGGCGTGGAGACCCCGGACGTGTGGGGCTGCGAAGCGGACCCACCCGGCCCAGGGCTATTGGCGTGTCGGCTTCTCGTCGGTACGGTGAAAGTGTCCAAGGGACCGGCCACTCTCCAGCAGCTCACCGCTGCCATCCGCCAGCACCCGGAACTCGAAGCGGGCCTTCTGGGCTGGATCGTCCGCCGAGACGCAGTCCATACGCAGGCTGTCGGCGGAGAGGCCCGCCCAGAAACAGCGGTAGCGGTACGCCTTGCGGCCCACCGGGTACAACTCGGCCTGCCCCTCGAACAGGATCGCCAGCTTGCCGTAGGGGCCCGTGTCGTCTACGGAGAGCCAGATTCCTGAACCGGGGTGGGGACTGCAGGCGGCCAGCAGCAGGATGAAAAAGAGGCTGAGTAACGAGCGGCGGCGTTTTATAATCAAGGGCTTGATTCCAATGTGAATAAGGCAGGGTAGACGCTATTTTTCCTCGCCGCGATTATAGGCCAGATCGGATCAGCCTGGGCAGAAGCCTGGTGTTCATCGGCGTCTATGGGGTTGCGCTGGCCATCATGGCCCTGGTCTGGGTGCTGCTCCTGCTGTTGCTGGTCGACCCCCATGACCCACCGCTGCATCAGCTGCTGGTGGTCGGCGGGCTGAGTCTGGCCCTGTCTATCTACCTGCTGGCCGGTTACCGGCTCTACCGGCTGTTCGGTGGTATGTTCGACGAGCGCCGTAGATGAGCCGTCGGAAAGGCCTGGCCTGGCGCGTGGCTCACTGCTACCCTTCCCAGCCTTCCATCTCCACTCTCAGCTTACCCTGGTGACGAACATGCATAGAATATACCCCCTGCTCAGCCTCGCCCTGTTCTGCCTGTTTGCCGGTGGCGCACTCGCCGACAGCTATCCCCTGCAGGGAATCGAGGATGGCGACACCCTGCAGGTGCGGGTGGACGGTCACTCCGAGAGCATCCAGTTGCGGGGTATCGACGCCCCGGAAAACACCCCCAACCCGAAGCTGCGTAGCGACCTGGGGCGTACCGGCCTGAGCAAAGAGGAACTGCTGGAGCTGGGCCGGCTGGCCAGGCAGCACCTGCAGACGCTGCTGACCATCGGCCAGCCGGTGGAGTTGTCGAACGACATGAGTAAGCGGGACCGCTATGGGCGGGTCCTGGAATGGGTCAGTGACACCAAGGGGCGCAATATCAATGAGACGATGCTGGCCGACGGCTACGCCATCGCCCTGCCCCAGTCCGCGGGTGACCCCAAGAGGGGCGCCCTGCTGCTCCGCCTGGAGCAGGAGGCCCGGGCCAGCGGGCGGGGACTGTGGGGAGAGCAGCGGCAGCGGACCCTGCGCTGGAGCGGCGCCAGGCCTTAGTGTGGAAATACATCAGGGGTTTCGCTGACCTTGGCTTTCGAAAGGGTTTGGCGGGGCCTTTGGGTGAGTGAGCCTACAGGGAGGTATTCACGGCGTCTCACCCAAAGGCCCTGGCAACCCCTCGACCAATGAGGCTATTGCGCACCAACGCACGGATTCAGGTTTTCCATGGTCTGGGGTGTGTGCGGCCCCGGTCTCATAGGTGTTAACGCTGAGCGAAATAGTCGGCGAGGAACTGGTCGAAGCCGACCCCATCGGCTCGTTCGATCTGCCGTTGCCGCTCCCATGAAAGGCGGGCCTGGCGCTCCAGCTCGGCCTCCAGCCGGGGGGACAGCTCGGTCTGGCAGAGGCGGTCGAAATGGTCGCGAGAGAGGCGCTGAGCGAATTCGAAGAAGCTCTCGCCACGCTCCCGCATCTCCCTGAGCATGCGCGCCGATGGCGTCAGCTCCGGCTCCCGTAGGGCCTCCCGCTGCCGGGCCAGTGACTGACCATAGACCGCTTCCGGCCGGCCGGCGTCGAGCAGCTCACAGATCGGCTGCAGGGCGTCGCAGATCTCCAGCCCCCACTGCCGCAGCGGTATCTCCTGACCGTTGCGTTGCAGATAGAGCCCGGGATCGCGGCCGCGATGGGCCGCTCCACCCTCGTTGCGATCGATCTCGCGCTGCTCGAAGGCATTGATGGGGGGGCTCTCGCGCAACAGGCAAAACAGCATGAAGGCCTCGAGAAAACGGATCTGTACCTCGTCGATGCCCAGGGGATGGAAGGCGTTGACATCCAGGGAGCGCAGTTCGATATAGCGCACCCCCCGGTCGCGCAGGGCGAGGATCGGCTTCTCCATGCCCTCGGGGATCTGCTTCGGACGCACCGTGCTGTAGTACTCGTTCTCGATCTGCAGGATGTTGGCGTTGAGCTGTTCGTAGCGCCCGTTCACCTTGACCCCGATCGCCTGGTAGATCGGACAGGGGGTCTCGATGGCGCGGCTCAGGGTCTCCACATAGGCCGACAGCGAATCGTAACAGGCCTTGAGGCCGGTGCCCTGTTCCTTGCTGTTCTGGTAGCCGATGTCCCCCATACGCAGGGAGGTGGCATAGGGGGCGTAGTAGGTATAAGCATCGAAGGACTCGAGGTTGGTCGGCCGACCGCCCAGGAAGGACTTACAGACCGCGGGGGAGGCGCCGAACAGGTAGGGGATCAGCCAGCCGAAACGCTGCAGGTTACGCAGCATGCCGAAGTATTGGTCGGAAACGAAGTCCTGCAGAGGCCGCTCGACCCCCAGCAACTCCCGGTAGTGCGGCCAGAAGGCCAGCGGCAGGGAGTAGTTGAAGTGGACTCCGGAGATCACCTGCATGACCCGGCCATAGCGGTGGCCCAGGCCACGCCGGTAGACGGTCTTCATCCGCCCGGCGTTGGAGTCACCGTAGCGGGCGATCGGGATCTTCTTACCCCCCTCCAGGACGCAGGGCATGCTGGTGGCCCAGAGGATCTCGTCCGCATCGAAACGCCGGCAGGCGAAGCTGTGCAGGCCGCGTAGAAAGCGCAGGGGCTCCCCCCGGTCGGCGGTAGGGGGGGTGATGAATTCGGTCAGAGCCTCTGAGTAGTCGGTGGTGATATAGGGGTGGGTCAGGGGCGAACCCAGCACTGCCGGGTGGTCCGTCTGGGCGATACCGCCATCCGGGGAGACCCGCAGGCCCTCCTTCTCCAGGCCGATCAGGCCCTCGCCCAGCAGTTGCGCCAGACCGGCCCGGCGCAACGCCTCCAGTCGTTTTTCCGCCTCTTTCCGCAAGCCGGTCCGAGCCCCTCTCAAAGGGCGCCCATTATACCCTTCCCAGGACCCGGCGGCAGCTGTTCAGCGCATCACCGCCAGGGGTGCGTTCAGACGGATGGAATCCGCCAGGATCCGCGCCGCCTCATCGAGCAGGATATGGTTGGTGGCCTGGGTCTCGTCCTCGTCCGCATCCTCTCCATCCGCCTCATCGGCGGTCGGTTCATGATCGAGGGAGGACATGCCGTGGGCGACCCGGAAGCGGTTCTTGAGGGCCAGCCGCTCCTTCTCCCGTCGATCCCATTCGGCCTTGCGCCGGCTCTCTAGCAGGGTCACCTGCTTGCGCTTCTCCATCTTCTCGAAACGCCGCTCCTGATCCAGCAACATCTCGAAGCCCGGGTCATGGGCGATGCGCTGACGGTAGCGTTTCAGCAGACGGGCCACCTCACGGGCGTGGCGCGCCTGGTAGTGGGCCGGCTTGATATGCGCCCAGGGCAGGGCGTTGTCGAGGGAGCGTTCGCCATAGTCGGAGGAGTATTTGGCGGTGGGGAACTCGATGTCCGGGATCACGCCCCGGTGCTGGGTGCTGCCGCCGTTGACCCGGAAGAACTGGGCCATGGTGAGGCGCAGGCGTCCCAGGTCCCTGCTCTTGCCCGGCACGAAACGCCCCAGGTCCACCAGGGTCTGCACCGTGCCCTTGCCGAAGGTGGGCTCGCCGATGATGAGACCACGGTGGTAGTCCTGGATGGCGCCGGCGAAGATCTCGGATGCGGAGGCGCTGTTGCGGTCCACCAGGACCGCCAGGGGACCGTCGTAGGTGACCCCCTTTTCCGGATCGTTCTCCACCTCCACCTTGCCGAAGGCGTCCTTGATCTGCACCACTGGCCCGCTGTCGATGAACAGGCCGGTGAGTTCGGTGGCCTCGGAGAGGGAGCCCCCGCCGTTCTGACGCAGATCGATGACGATGCCGTCCACATGCTCCTTCTGCAGCTTCACCAGGAGTTTGTGGACATCCCGGGTGGTGCTGCGGAAATTCTCGTCGCCGCGGGCCTCGGCGGCGAAATCCCGGTAGAAGGTGGGGATCTCGATGACCCCGATGCGCAGCTTGCCCATCCCCTCCAGACCCTCGATGATGGAACTCTTGGCCGCCTGATCCTCGAGTTTGATCTTGTTGCGCACCAGGGTGACCAGCTCCCGCTTACCCCCCGCATCCCGCCCCTTGGGGAGGATCTGCAGGCGCACCACGGACCCCTTGGGACCGCGGATCTTCTCCACCACGTCCTGCAGGCGCCAGCCGATGATGTCTTCGATCTCGCCGTCCAGCCCCTGGCCCACCCCGACGATGCGGTCCCCTGCATGCAGTTGCTTGCTCAGCTTGGCGGGCCCACCGGGCACCGTCTTCTGCACCAGGGTGTATTCCCCCTCACTGCGCAATACCGCGCCTATACCCTCCAGGGAGAGGCGCATGCTGATGTCGAAGTTCTCCGACGAGCTGGGCGACATGTAGCTGGTATGGGGCTCCAGGCTGAGGGTATAGGCGTTGATGAAGGTCTGGTAGACGTCGTTCCTGTCGAACTGGTCCACCCGCCTCTCCAACCGGTTGTAGCGCTCGTGCAGGGTCTTCCTGATCTTGGCGTCCGGCTTGCCGGTGAGGCGCAGGGTGAGAAAGTCGTTCTTAACCCGCTTGCGCCACAGCTCTTTCCACTCGGTGCGGGTCTGGGGCCAGGGCGCATCCTTGCGGTCGAAGCGATAGCTCTCGTCGATGGTGAAGTCGAACTGGCCGTCGAGCAGCCTGTTGGCCTCGGCCACCGCCTCGCCGACCCGCTTGCGGTAGACCCGGAAGATGACGAAGGCCGGATCGACCCTTGCGCTCTTGAGATAGTCGTCCAGCTTGTTGCGATAACGCGCGAACTCGGCGATATCGCTGGCCAGGAAGAAACTGCGATTGGGATCGAGGGAGTCGAGATAGCGGTCCAGGATCTCCTTTGAGAAGGCATCGTCCAGCTTGGCCCGCTTGTAGTGATACTTGTCGATCACCTTGACGATCACGCCGGTGGACTGCTGCTGCGCCTGGCTCGGCTGGAGGTCGTCCAGGGATACCAGGTGGCGGTTCGCGGCGGCCACCGACGCCACCAGCAGGAGGGTGAAAAAGAGTCCGCTCAGTCTCGCAAATGGTTTCATCGAATCTACCTAAATCATGCGGCGTCCACCAGGAGGCGACACGCCATGGAAAGCTATCAGTCTGTTCTAAGACCTGTTTCACCAGGTCGGGTTCCGAATCGGTGGCACGGAAAGGCCATGGTTTGGTCACCACCAGGGGCGGTAACCCTACCCGGGTCCGGGCCTCACGAAGGGGGATCAGAGCCGTTCGTGCAGCCCCTCCACCAGCTGGAGGTAGCCGCGCTGCTGGGGGTCGATGATCCCATGGCGGATCAGGAAATCGATGATCACCAGGTTGCAGTTGAGCTTGAACTCGTCACTCTCACGCACGATCCGCGCCACCTCCCGCACCCCCATGAGATAGAACTCCGCCACCTCGCCATCGGTATTGCGAGGCACGAAATCGACCGGCAGCTCCAGATCGTAGCAGTAGATGGTATCAGGTTTCAGGCCCACCTGGGTCTCTTTGCGATAGCTCAGGGCCCCGGTGGGGATGGCCCGGGAGGCCAGCCCGGCCGGCACCGCCGCCTCTTCCCGACACTCCTTGAGCAGATTCTCCCGGAGACCCAGCGCCTGTGGCAAGCCCCCGGCCACCATATTGTCGAGCCGGCCGGGAAAATTGACCCGGTCGGCGGCGCGCCGGGCGATCCACAGCATCAGGCCCTTCTCTCCCCGCACATAGCCGTTCAGGTGCTGCCCATAGGCGCGCAGGCCGAAATAGGGGGCGGCGGCGCGATCGATGGTGGCCAGCGCCTCATCCCGTCCCTCTGCGGTGACCGGATAGCGCTCACCATGCAGGTGGGAGATCACCCCCTGTTCCAGGAGCGCCTGGCAGACCCGGTCGAGGGCCTGGCTGCGCCCTTCGAAGGTGCCGATCGGGTCCCTGAACTCGACCCGCCCGGGGGTGACCCGAAACCGCTCCGGCCACTGGCCCAGGGCCTGCCACATCGCCTCCTTGAGATGGCCGACCCGGCGGCCGGCCACATAAAACGCCCGGAAGTGGTCCGGCTCCCACTGGTTCAACTCGTGGATATGACGCAGGTAACCCGCCAGGGACATCGTCACTCCCCCAACAGGCTGCAGACCACCCGCCGCTCCTGGCGGGGGCCGTCGAACTCACAGAAGAAGACGTTCTGCCAGCGCGACAGGCCCAGCTGCCCGTCGATCAGCGGCAGGGTCTCCGACGGCCCCACCAGACCCGCCTTGAGGTGGGCGTCACCATTGCCATCCTGGGCGTCGTGCAGCCAGACCCCGCGGGGGATCATGCCGCGCAGCAGGTTCACCACGTCGCTCTGCACGCTCTCGTCCCAATTCTCCTGGATCATGATGGCCGCGGTGGCCCCCTGGGCGTAGACGCTCACCAGACCGTTGCGAAGACCGCTGCGCCCCACCACCGCCTCCACCTGGGACGTGATATCGACCAGCTGTTCCCGGGTCTGGGTCCTCAGTGTGATGATCTCGTGCATCTCCCCGCTCCGTTGGTACTGCCCTGTCAGGCCTGCCACAGCATAACAATTTCACCCGGGGTTGATAATCCTAGATTCCTCAGTTGACCGCTCCATTCTGAAACTAAGTGATTGATACGAAATACACTGACTTCAATTGACCTGATCACCCATTGTGTGAATCACGCTACAGGGTGATCAGCGCCGAACCCCATGCCGGCACCCTGCCGCCCTGCAACCTCATCCTGCGCGAGCTCCCGGATGGCGGGGTGGCGGTCAGCTTCATGGACCCGGTGACGGTCCTCGATCTCACCGCCAACCCCGCGATCCAGGTCGTTGGCGAGGAGGCCAGGCAGCGCCTGCAGCGGGTCATGGAGCGGCTCAACGCCCAGTAGGCGTGCGGGCGCCCCGCGCGGGCAATAGCGGTGAGATCGCCGCCAGCAGCTCGTCGAGGTCATGCACATCCCAGTCGGGCCGGGGCAGCTCCGCGGGCCAGGGCTCGCCGGGGGCGAAGCGACCCGTGCGCACCAGGGCGGTCCCCAGTCCCAGGGCCGCCGCCCCGGCAATATCGGTGTCGGGCCGGTCGCCCACCATCAAGCAGTCGGAAGGGCTAGAGCCCAGGACCTCCAGGGCCATCTCGAACAACAGGGGATTGGGTTTGCCGATCACCACCGGCTCCACTCCACTGGCCAGGGCGAAGGGCGCGAGCAGTGCGCCGCCCCCGGGTAGGATACGGTGGCGGCCCTGCTCTACCGTATCCACATTCACATCCGGGTTGGTGCCCACCAGCCGGGCACCCTGCTCCAGCAGGTTGATGCCGGTGGTCAGGCTGGCGTAGTCGAGGCCCGGTCCCTCCCCCACCACCACGAAATCGGCCCGTTCACTGTCCGCCACCCCGACCCGGCGCAGCGCCAGATCCAGACCGGGGGCGCCCACCGCGTAGTAGCGGAAGCCCGGCTTCTGCCGGGCCAGCCAGCGTGATGCGGCCTCGGCGGAGGTGATGATCTGGCGGCTTCGCGGCCGCGCCAGGCCCATGCTGGCCAGGCGCTCGGCCACCGCCTGTGGTGGCAGCACCGAGTTGTTGGTGACGAAGCAGTGGGGGATCTCCTGGATCGTCGCGAGCAGGCGGGCCGCCCCGGGCAGGGGCCGGTCACCCTGGGAGAGGACCCCGTCCATGTCCAGCAACAGGGCCGCGATCACTCTCAAGGGCCGCGCAATCCCAACGGGTCGTTCGGGTCGACGCCCTCCATGAAGGGGATGTGGCGGTCCCTGTGGGTGACCTGGTAGACCAGGCCGATCCAGTTGCCCACCACCGCCTCGGCGGTATCGTGCCAGGTGTTGTCCAGGCCAGGAACGATCAGGCCCTCGGGAAACTCCGGCAGTTCCCCCCGCCCCTCCTGCATCGCCTGTTTCAGGCGCTCGGCGTACTCCTCGAGGATCGCCCGCTCCCGCGGAGCGAAGTAGTTGCTTGGAAAGGGGGGATAGTCCCTGCGCCTGCCGGCGGCATAGAGCATCACTTCGCGCTTGTACTCCTTGAGCAGGCTGATGGTGTCGTATTCCGGGTGGCCTTGGAAATAGACGATGCGCAGCCCATCCCGGCTGACCGCCAGGTGAACCCCCGCCTGCTCGCTCTCCACCAGGACCTTGACTCCGGCGCGGTCGCACTGGGCGCGGCTGATCTGGTTGAAGCGCGAGTGGGGCACGTCGAAGCGGGTGTTGACGTCGTTGACCAGGGGGTGGCGGCGATCCATCACGCGATGGCTGTAGACCCCCCACAACTTGTCGCCCATGGGGGTGCGCCGCTGGCCGTTGTGAAACTGCATCACCGCGTGGGTGGCGAGGCAGGAACAGAGGGTAGAAGTGACCCGCTCGGAGGCCCACTCCACCACCTCGATGAGCGGCTCCCAGAACGGCTCCAGCGAGAGATCGGGCTGGCTGACGTTGGCGCCGGTGATGATCAGCGCATCCAGCCCCTGCTCCTTGAGCCGCTCGAAGGGTTCGTAGTAGGCGTCGATGTGGGCCCGGGCCCGCTCCCCCCGGGGCAGCTCGTCCAGGGTGAAGGGGTGGAGGTAGAACTGGGCGATCGGGTTGGCCTCCCCCACCAGGCGGAAGAACTGCCGCTCGGTGGCCTCGATGGCGGCGTCCGGCATCATGTTGAGCAGACCCACGTGCAGCTCGCGGATCACCTGATCGTGGGCGCGTTCCGGGGTGAGGACGTTCTGTCCCTCGGCGCGCAGGCGCTTGAAGGTGGGCAGTTCGGTATGGGCGACCAGGGGCATCTCAGGACTCTATCTCGATGATGGTTTCGATCAACGCAAGGAAATCGGCCTCGCCCCGCACCTTCCCCAGCTCCTCGGTGGTCAGGGTGTAGCCGTATTCGCTGGCGATGCGCTCGTAGCGGGGAATGCGGGCGCGAAACAGCCGGGGGAAGACCCAGCGGACGAAATCCATGGGGTCGATGAGCGCCACGTAGTCGAGCTCCCGCGCCTCCATGTAGATCCGCAACTGCTCGTCGAGAAAGGCCTCACGATAGTAGAGGGGCTTGGGGTCGGCGGCGGCGCGGGCGATCAAGGCCTGCTCGTCGTGCTCGCTGGCGCGGATATAGAGGATCAGGGTGTGCTCGGCGAGCAGTTCGATCACTCCCGGTTCGTCCAGTTCACAGAGGCTGCCCCCCACGTCGTTGATGAAGTGCTTGTAACCGTAGATGGTCTGGGCCTTGCGAATGAAGTCGGGCACGTCGTGCATGACCGCGATCTCCGCCTCCCGATGCAGCCGCTGGCGGCGCTTGAACTCCTTCAGGGGGAGACCGCCCCGGGTCGGATCACCCGGCATGCCCATGAAGGTGGAGACCGGCTTGAGGTGGTCCACGGTGATGTTGTTGCGGATATAGAGGGAATCGGAGCGCAGCAGGTCCCGCAACAGGGGCACCTGCATGGCCTGCTCCTTGATGCTGTCGAGGATCGGCTCATCGAGATAGCGGGTGCCGATGCGGTAGTCGCCAGAGTAGTGAAACCAGCCGCTGTCGCGCAGGATGTTCGAGAGGCGGGTCTTGCCCACTCCCGACATCCCCAGCAGGGTCACCGACTTGTGTTCCCAATCACGAAATTTACTGGCACTCAGCTTCACGCGGCATCCTTTGGTCAGACCAAAAGGGGGGATTCTACGGGGCCGGGCCGCCGGATAAAAGCCGCGCCAGGTTTGAGGCATTTACACTCTAGCGCGATTCACTCAACGGGTGATATGGTAAATCGAAGCAAGTGTTTTTTTATATCAATCACTTAGTGTGGAAATACATTAGGGGGTTTCCCTGACCGTGGCTTTCGAAAGGGTTGGCCGGGGTCTTTGGGTGAGTGTATGCAGCAGGGATGCTGCATTCAAGCCTACAGGGATGTATTCACAGCGTCTCACCCAAAGCCCCCGGCCAACCCTCGACCAATGAGGATATTGCGCACCAACGCACGGATTCAGGTTTTCCATGATCTGGGGCGTGTGCGGCCCCGACCACATGGGTGCTAGTTTCAGAATGGAGCGATCAACTGAGGAATCTAGGGTGACTGGGATCAGCGGGGTCATCCTGGCCGGTGGTCGGGCCCGCCGCATGGGCGGGCGTGACAAGGGGCTGATCGCGCTCGACGGGCGGCCCTTGATCGAGCACGTCATCCAGGGGATTGCCCCCCAGGTGCAGCCGCTCTACATCAACGCCAACCGCAACCTCTCCACCTATGCGGGCTTCGGCCTGCCGGTGATCCGCGACCGCAGCGACGACTTCGCCGGCCCCCTGGCCGGCATGCTGGCCGCCCTGGAGGCCTGTCAGACCCCGTTGTTGCTGTGCGTGCCCTGCGACGGGCCCTGGCTGCCCCCCGACCTGGCGCAACGACTGCTGCAGGGGCTGCGGGCGCAGACGGCGGAGATCGCCTGCGCCCACGACGGCGAGCGCCTGCACCCGGTGTTCGCACTCCTCGACAGGCGCTTGCGCCAACCCCTGGCGGACTATCTCGACGCCGGGGGGCGGGGGGTGCAGCGCTGGATGCACGGCCGCCGCCTCGCCCAGGTCGACTTCTCCGACTGCCCACGGCTGTTCGTCAACATCAATACCCAGGAGACCCTGGAGGCCGTCGCCCGGCGGCTGGCGGAGCGTCGATAGCCCCCCATGCGCTGTCGCTGACCGGGCCTGGAGGGCTCGTTCGCAATGGTGGGCCGGGCAGCGCGGCATAGGCGGCTAGCCACGAGGCCGGACCCGGGCGGTGGGCTGGGCCTGGTAGGGGTCGTCGGGCCAATAGTGTTTGGGGTAACGGCCCTTGAGCTCCTTCTTCACCTCCTGGTAGGTGCGCTCCCAGAAGCCCGGCAGGTCCTGGGTCACCTGGATCGGGCGCTGGGCCGGCGACAACAGGTGCAGGGTGACCGCCACCCGGCCCTGGCAGACCGTCGGGGTCTGGCGCAGGCCGAACAGCTCCTGCAGGCGCACCGCCAGCACCGGCGCCGCTCCCGGCCGGTACTCCAACCGCTTGCGCGAGCCGCTGGGGACCCGCAGGTGGCTCGGCGCGGCCTGCTCCAGGGCCTGCTGTTGTTGCCAGCTCAGCAGCCCCCGCAGGATCGCCGACAGGTCGAGGCGCCGCAGCTGCTCGCGCCGGGTGATGCCGTTCAGCCAGGGCCCCAACCAATCCTCCAGGTGCTCCAGCAGCCAGGCGTCAGTGGGTTCTGGCCAGCCGGCCTCGGGCTGCCAGCGGGCCAGGCAGAGCAGGCGGTTGCGCCACTGCTCCGCCTGCGGGCTCCAGGGCAGGGCATCCAGCCCCAGGCGCCGCACCCCCTCGAGCATGGCCCGGGCGACCTGCTCCGGCGGCGGCTCATGCAGACGCCGGCTGCTCAGGCGGATGGCCCCCAGGCGCTCCTCCCACTGCGCCAGCACCGCCTGGCTGGCCGGGTCCCAGGTGACGCTCTCCCGCTGCTCCAGGGGCAGGTCGGGCAGGGCCCGCAACGCCGACTCGTCGAGCCCCGCCGCCAAGCGGATGCGCCCCTCGCTGCGCCCCGCATCGAGACGGGCCGCCACCAGATAGGCGGCGCCCGCCAGCGGGTCCTCCGGCTCCAGCCGGGCCGCCCGCCCGGAGGCGAGCTGGAAGCGGCCGTGGTGACTGCGCCTGGCGATGCGCTCGGGATAGGCCAGGGCGAGCAGCCCGGCGGGGTCGCTGACCACCCCCTGCCGCGGCAACGGCCGTCTCTCCAACAGTTGCCCCAACTGCCGCCTGGTCTGTTCGATACGCCGGCAGGCCGACTCGTCCAGCCCCAGGCGGTCCGCCCCCCGCCGACCTTGTTGGCGCCACTGGCGCAGCAGGCCGAGACGCAGCTCCAGGTCGCTCTGCCCGCGCCGCTCGGTGGCGGCCGCGAGGATGTCCCGCTCCTCCAGCAGGGCCGCCAGGTCGCAGGCAAGCTGGCGCGCCTCGGTGCTGCCGGCACGCAGCAGCATATGGGCCAGGCGGGGGTGCAGCGGCAGGCCGGCCATCTCCCGCCCCAGGGGGGTCAGGCGCCCCCGGCCATCGACGGCGCCGAGGGCCAGCAACAGCTAATGGGCCTGGGCGCAGGCCCCGGGCGGGGGCGGATCGAGCCAGCTCAGGGCCTCCGGCCCATCCACCCCCCACAGCAGCAACTCTAGCAGCAGGGGCGCCAGGTCGGCCTCGAGGATCTCCGGCGGATGGGTGGCGGCCAGCCCGCTGTGACGCGACTCGCTCCAGAGGCGGTAACAGCGCCCCGGACCGAGCCGCCCGGCCCGCCCGGCGCGCTGCTGTGCCGCGGCGCGGGAGACCCGCACCGTCTCCAGGCGACTCAGGCCGGTCTGGGGCAGGAAGCGCGGGCGCCGGCTCCAGCCGCTGTCGAGCACCCAGGTGATACCCTCGATGGTGAGGCTGGTCTCGGCGATGGAGGTGGCCAGCACGATGCGCCGCCGCCCCCCGGGGTCGGGCAGGATCGCCTGGTCCTGCTGGGTCTTGCTCAGATCACCGTAGAGGGGTCGCAGCAGGGGCGGATCGGTGAGCGGGGCCAGGCGTTCCTCCAGCCGGTGGACGCCCTGGCGGATCTCCCCCACCCCGGGCAGAAACACCAGCAGGTCACCCTGTTCCCGCTCCAGCAGCTGGCCGATGGCGCCCACTACCGCATCCACCAAGCGGCGTTCCCGGGGTGGGTCGCCCAGGTAGTGGATCTCCACCGGGTGGCTGCGACCCTGGGCGCTCACCACCGGAGCCTCCCCCAGCAGGTGGGCCACCGCCGCGGCGTCCAGGGTGGCCGACATCACCAGCAGGCGCAGGTCGTCACGCAGCCCCTCCAGCACGTCCAGGGTGAGGGCCAGCGCCAAGTCGGCGTGCAGGGAGCGCTCGTGGAATTCGTCGAAGATCACCAGTCCCACCCCGGAGAGTTCCGGGTCCCGCTGCAGCTGGCGGGTGAGGATCCCCTCGGTGACCACCTCGATACGGGTCCGGGGGGAGACCCGGCTGTCGAGGCGGGTGCGATAGCCCACCGTCTCCCCCAGCCGTTCGTCCAGCAGTTGCGCCATGCGGCCGGCGGCGGCCCGGGCCGCCAGGCGGCGGGGTTCCAGGAGGAGGATGCGCCGCCCCGCCAGCCAGGGCTCACCCAGCAGCTCCAGGGGCACCAGGGTGGTCTTGCCGGAGCCGGTAGGGGCGGTCAGCACCGCCCGATGCCGCTCCCGAAGGGCCTGGCGGAGCCGCTCGAGAACGGCGGAGACGGGCAGCTCGCTCATGCTCCTGGGCGTGGCGCCACCTATCGTCTGGCCAGTTTGGCCACCCCGATATGGGCCTCCGGGTGGTGACCGAGGATCAACTCCTTGGTACGAGCCAGATCCCGTTTGGGCACATCCACCATCAGCAGCACCTCGCCCCGTTCGATGGCCGGTTCGTAGGTGTCCAGCTCGTGGTTGTGCTCGTGACTGGACATCAGCGCCGACACCACCGCGCCGAAGCCGGCGCCGGCCACCCCGCCGGCCAGCAGGGCCCCGCCCCCCAGCACCAGGCCCGCCGGGGGAAAGGTCATGGCCAGCAGCCCCCCCATCAGCCCGGCGCTGCCGCCCAGCCCGGCACCGATCTCCAGGCCGTGCAGAAACTCGGTCTTCTGCAGCATCCCCGCCTCCGGCAGGCCCTCCAGGCCCTGCTCGATGCTGGCGATCACATGCAGGTGACGTTCCGGCACCCCGGCCCCCTCCAGCTCCTGGACGATGGCCTGACAGGAGTCGCGGTCGGGGGTGAGAAAAAACAGCCGGCGCATGGGCGGTCAGCTCGTTTCCGCCATCGCCTCCTCACCGACCGGGTCGGGCTCCGGGGGCAGAGTCAGGTAGGCCCGGTCACAGCGGATATGCCGGTCGAAGACGATGTCTGTGGGGAACTCCTGGCCGATGATCCAGATCTGCCGGATCTGCTCGCTCAGGGTCGGCAGCACCCGGAGGGAGCTGCGGGTACGCCCCTGGTCGAAGAAGGCGAAGGGCTCGTCGAGAAACAGGAACTGGTCCGACCGCACCGCCCGCCCCACCAGCTCCTCGGCGAGGGCCAGGCGGACCGCCAGCATAATCTGCCGCTGGGTGCCGCTGGAGATCTCCTCCAGGTCCATGAAGTCACGCTTCTCGCTGGAGAAGGCGCGCACGGTCAGGTCGTCGGCGATCTGCAGGTGCTCGTAGCGGTTGTCGGTGAACAGGGGCAGGGTCTTGCTCACCAGGCCCCGCAGTTTTCGGTTGAACTGGTGGGAGACCTCGCGCATGGCCCCCTGGAGCAGTTCACCGGCGAGTTCGCACAGCTCGATATGGTGCTGGCGCTCGGCGTTCTTCTCCGCCAGGTCGTCACGCATGCCGGTGATCTGCTCCCCTCGGGTGACCCGCTCCCGCTCCTGGGCGATCGCCCCGTCGAGCTGGCCCTGGCGCTCCCGCAGGCGGTTGAGGAGATCGCGCAGCAGCCCCTGTTCGGCGCCAACCCCGTCCCGTACCTCGGCGGCATCGGCCTGGCCGTCGGCCACCCTCTGGCTCAGGCGCTGGCGGGCGGCCCGGTCCACCACCGGCTCCGACGCTGGCGCCTCACTGGCCGGCCTGGTCTCCGTTTCGCCCGCCGGCTCCCCGGCCGCCTCCTGTCCGGGCTGCTCAGGGGACGGTTCCTCCTGATCCTCCAGCGCCTGCATCCGCTTGGCCAGGGCCTTGGGTGAATCGAGTGCGTCCAGCAGCTGCGCCAACTCTCGGCCGCTGTCGGCCAGATGCCGTTGCAGGCGCCGCTGGGAGGCGCCGCGCAGCCAGAAGAGGACAAACAGGAGACCGAAACCGATGGCGCCATAGAGCAGCCAGGCGGCCTGCTCTCCACCCCAGCCGGGGATATTGGCGCCCAACCAGCCGTTCAGGGCCTTGGCCCAGGGATGATCGGGCAACTGGCTGAGAAGATACCAGCCGGCGCCGCCCGCCAGCGCCAGGATCAGGCTGAAGAAACGCAGCAGCCCGGCAGTAGCGGCAGCGCGCCCGGCCCGCTCGGAGCGCGGCAGGGCGTCCTGATAGGCCAGCGAGGCCTCGTCCAGGGCGTTCAGCTGCCGGTTCAGACTCTCCAGCTGCCTGGCCACTTCGGCCCGCTGGGCCTCCTGTCCGGCGAGACGGGCGGGATCAAGCCCCAACTCCTCGATCTGCGCCTCCAGGTTGGCGATCTCCTGTTCGGTCTCCTCGATGCGGCCACGCATCTGCTCCACCTCCTCCTGGAAGGAGTTGGCGCTGTATTCCAGGGTCACCAGCCCGGCCATGGTCTTGACCGCATAGCTGTGGGGATGGGGGGTGGTGATCTCTCGCTGGGCCAGATAGAAGGACTCAATGAACTCCTCGTATTCGTAGCCGATCAGCTCGAACACCTTGTCGGCCACCTTCTCCACACCTCGCGCCAGGGGCTCGCCGTCCCCGCCGACCCGGCCGATGCGGGCGCTGTGGTTGCCGGCATCGTCGAGGAAACGCTCCAGCAGGTAGCGCTCACCGTCCTTGGCGGTGAACTCCAGGGCCACCAAGCAGTGGGTCTCGCCCCAGTGGATGACCTTCTCCAGGTGGTCGTAGTCGAGGGAGAAGGTGCGCCCGAAGAGGGCGAAGCAGAGGGTCTCGCCGATGGTGCTCTTGCCCGACTCGTTGGGCCCGGTGATGGCGATCAGCCCCTGCTCTGGGAGGTCGTCGAGACGCAAACGGGTATATTTCAGGACGTTGTCGGCATGGATGCGGTGGATGATCATGTCCAGCCCTCCTCGGCCAGGGCGCGCAGGCGCGCCAGCACCATCTCCACCGCCTCGTCAAAGGCGGCCTGATCGAAGGGCTCGCCAGAGTTGAGGCGGCGCTCCCGCTCCGCGTTGCAATAGTTGAGAAACTCCTCGGCGGAGCCCCCGAGACCCTCCCTGCTGGAGCCGGTCGTCTGCTCGGACAAAGCCATGCAATCCTCCTCTTTTTTATGTCACACGGGCTGCTGGAACGATTCGCCATGGGGTGGCGCTGAGTCCGTGAAGCACAGGTGATCAAACGATGATGTTGCGCTTCGCGACTCAGCGGCACCCTAGAGTCGTCTGCTCTCTGAATCCCCTCAGGGTCCCCTTCGTCCTGGCGGGAAAGGTCCGGCCTGGCGAGCGGGACCCCCTGCCCTCTACCAGGCTGCCAGTATAGGGAGTAATGGCGGTGAGGTCATCCCGTCGCGCCAGCCGATACCGCGAACCCGGTTCGAGGTCTCGAAAAATGAACCCGATCGGGGCGGGGGGGAGGCCTGCGCGGCAGAGCAGGCTCACAGGGCATCGAGCACCTGGCCGAGGCGCTCCACCGGGACGATCTCCAGCCCTTCCGGGGGCCGCTTGGGGGCATTGGCCCTGGGCAGGATGGCGCGGCGGAAGCCGTGTTTGGCGGCCTCGCGCAGGCGGTCCGGGCCATTCGGCACCGGGCGGATCTCCCCGGTCAGGCCGATCTCGCCGAACACCACCAGTCCCTGGTGCAGCGGCTGGTCGCGATAGCTGGAAAGGACCGCCAGCAACACCGCCAGGTCGGCCGCGGTCTCGGTGACCCGCACCCCGCCCACCAGGTTGACATAGACGTCCTGGTCGAACATGCCGATGCCACCGTGGCGGTGCAGCACTGCCAGCAGCATCGCCAGGCGGTTCTGTTCCAGCCCCAGGGTGACCCGCCGCGGATTGGCCAGGGGGCTCTCGTCCACCAGGGCCTGGGCCTCCACCAGCAGCGGCCGGGTACCCTCCCGGGTCACCAGGATGACGCTGCCGGGGACCGCCTCGGCCTGGCGCGAGAGGAAGATCGCCGAGGGATTGCTGACCTCCTTGAGCCCCCGGTCGGTCATGGCGAACACCCCCAGCTCATTGACCGCGCCGAAGCGGTTCTTGATCGCCCGGATCAGGCGGAACTGGCTGCCCGCCTCACCCTCGAAATAGAGCACCGTATCGACCATGTGCTCGAGCACCCGGGGACCGGCCAGGTTGCCCTCCTTGGTGACATGGCCGACCAGGAAGACCGCGCTGCCGCTGCGTTTCGCATAGTGGACCAGCTGGGCGGTGGCCTCGCGCACCTGGGAGACCGACCCGGGGGCGGACTGCAGCTGCTCGGTGTACAGGGTCTGGATCGAGTCCACCACCATCACCGCCGGACGCTGCTGCTGGGCGGTGGCGACGATCCGCTCCACCGCGGTCTCCGGCAACAGTCGCAGCTGCTCCCCCGGCAGCCCCAGGCGCTGGGCCCGCAGGGCGATCTGGCGCGGCGACTCCTCGCCGGATACATAGAGGGTCGGCAGCCCCGCCGCGAGGTGCGCCAGGGTCTGGATCAGCAGGGTCGACTTGCCGATCCCCGGGTCGCCGCCCAGCAGCACCACCGAGCCCGCCACCAGCCCGCCCCCCAGCACCCGGTCGAGTTCCCGGCTGCCGGTGGGGGAACGGCTCTCGGCCTCGGCCTCGACCCTGTCCAGGGAGAAGACCTCGCAACTGGCGGCGCCGGCATAACCGGCAAAGCGGCCCGCCCCCGGTCCGGCTGGTGGTGTCAGGGCCTCTTCCAGGGTGTTCCAGGCCTTACAGTCTTGGCACTGACCGGCCCACTTGGAGGCGCTGGCGCCGCAAGCGGAGCAGACATAGACCGATCTGGACGACTTCTTACCCCCCTGGGCCATGGGCCGCCTCCTCCCGGTCGACCGGCACGAACTCCACCCGCCCGGTGATGCCACACAGCAGCTCGTAGGCGATGGTGCCCGCGGCCCGGGCGATCTCCTCCACCGGCAGGCCGTCGCCCCAGAGTGTGACCTCCTCGCCGACCCGCAGGTCCGGCAGTCGGCGGGCATCCACGCACAGCATGTCCATGGAGACCCGACCGGCGAGGGGCAGACGTTGGCCCCGGATCAACAGCGGGGTGCCATCCCCCGCATGGCGCGGGTAGCCATCCCCGTAGCCCACCCCCACCACGGCGACGGGCATGGACTCGGGGCAGGTATAGCGCCCGCCATAGCCGACCCGCTCACCGGCCGCGCAGCGATTGACGGCGATCACCCGGGCGCTGAAGTGCATCACCGGGCGCAGCCCCTCCGCCGCCGCGGTCGATTCGGCAAACGGCGAGACCCCGTAGAGCATGATCCCCGGGCGCAGCCAGCCCCGACGGCTCTCCGGGTGGCCCAGCAGGCCGGCGGAGTTGGCGATGGAACGGCGGCTGAAGGGGGTGGTGTTGAGCTGCGCGAAGCGCGCGCACTGCTCGGCGGTCATGGGGTCGGCGGGGTCGTCCGCGTTGGCCAGGTGGGTCATCAGGTTGAGTTCGGATACCGCCGGGCAGGCCGCCAGGAGTTCCGCCAGGTCCGCCACCTCGGCTGGCCGGAATCCGAGGCGGTGCATGCCGGTATCGACCTTGAGCCAGACCCTCACGGGCGAACCGCTGCCCGAGGACTCCAGCAGCTCCAGCTGCCCGGGCTGGTGCAGGACCAGCTCGCAGCCGGCCTGCCGGGCCTGCTCCAGATCCGCCGCATCGCTCACCCCTTCGAGCACCAGCAGGGGCTTTTCCACCCCCAGTCCGCGCAGGCGCAGGGCCTCTTCGATGCGTGCCACCGCGAAGCCGTCCGCAGCCTCCAGGGCCCGGGCCACGGTCGCCATGCCGTGGCCGTAGCCGTTGGCCTTGATCACCGCCCAGAGCGGCTGGCCAGGGGCCGCCTGGCGCACCCGCCGGAGGTTGTGGCGCAGCGCCGCCTGGTCGATAGTGGCCCGGGGGGCGAACCCCATCAATAGCCCTCGTCGCCGTAGACGTCGTCGATATAGTTTTCGAACTTGGTGTACTGGCCGAGAAAGGTCAAGCGGGTGGTGCCGATGGGTCCATTGCGCTGTTTGCCGATGATGATCTCGGCCATCCCCTTGTCGGGGCTCTCCTCGTTGTAGACCTCGTCGCGATAGATGAATACGATCAGGTCCGCGTCCTGCTCGATGGCCCCCGACTCACGCAGGTCGGACATGATCGGGCGCTTGTTGGTGCGCTGTTCGAGGCTGCGGTTGAGCTGGGAGAGGGCGATCACCGGCACGTTCAACTCCTTGGCCAGGGCCTTGAGGGAGCGCGAGATGGCGGAGATCTCGCCGGTGCGGTTGTCCCCCTCCCCCGGCGCCTGCATCAGCTGCAGGTAGTCGAGCACGATCAGCCCCAGGTCCTTGTGCTCGCGTTTCAGGCGGCGCGCCCGGGCGCGTACCTCGGTGGGGGTGAGGGCCGGGGTGTCGTCGATGAAGAGTCGGGTCTCCGACAGCATGCTGACCGCCGAGGAGAGCCTGGGCCACTCGTCGTCCTCCAGCTTGCCGGTGCGCACCCGTAGCTGGTCGATGCGCCCGAGGGAGGACATCATGCGCATCGCCAGGGCATCGCCGGGCATCTCCATGCTGAATACCGCGACCGGTTTGCGGGCCTGGATGGCGACGTTCTCGGCGATGTTCATGGCGAAGGTGGTCTTGCCCATGGAGGGGCGGCCGGCGACGATGATCAGGTCCGCCGGCTGCAGCCCAGAGGTCATCTGGTCCAGGTCGTTGAAGCCGGTGCTCAGACCGGTCATCGCCTCGTCCTGCTGGAACAGGGTCTCGATGCGGTCCACCGCCCGGGTCAGGAGGGTCTTGATGGGACTGAAACCACTCCCACCCTTGGCGCGCTGCTAGGCGATTACGAACACCTTGCTCTCCGCCTGATCGAGCAGTTCGGTGGAGTCGCGTCCCTGGGGGTGGAAGGCGCTGTCGGAGATCTGGGTGCCCACCGAGATCAGCTGGCGCATCACCGAGTACTCCCGCACGATACCGGCGTAGGAGGTGATGTTGGCCGCGCTGGGGGTCTCTTCCGCCAGGGTCACCAGGTAGGGCAGGCCCCCGGCATCCACCAAATCTCCTTTGCGCTCCAGGGTCTCCGCCAGGGTCACCACGTCGAACGGCTGGCTCTGCTCCGCCAGGGTGGCGATGGCGCCGAAGATCAGGCGGTGCTCCTTGCGGTAGAAGTCCCCTTCCACCAGCAGGTCCGCCACCTGGTCCCAGGTGGCGTTGTCCAGCATCAGCCCACCCAGCACCGACTGCTCCCCCTGGATCGAGTGGGGGGGCACTCGCAGGGACTCGGTCTCCAGCTCCGGGTAGACGGCCAGCTCGTCAGGATAGGCGGTTTCGGGCATCTCGGGACTCGACGATCTAGGGGGGTGTCAGCATACGGCAACCACCGGAGCGAGAAAAGTCGCTTTGGACAAAGCCTCACTGGTCGCCCCCCTGCGCCAGGCCAGGGTCGACAATGCCAAGACCAAGCAGAAGGGGCTAGGCAAGGAGAAGGGTCTGGGCTCCACCATCAAGGGCTGGTGGGAGCGCGTCGGCAAGCTGAAGAAGTAGGCGTGAAAGGCCCCGGCGCGGGTGTCCCGGTCCGGGGCGCCTGACGGCCTACTCTTCCGGGACGATCGTCAACTGGAGGGTGGCGTTGACATCCGCATGCAGGTGCAGCTCCACCTCGTAATCGCCGGCCACCCGGAACGGGCCGTTGGGCAGTACCACCTCACGCTTCTCCAGTTCGGCGCCCGCCTCGCTGGCGGCCTGGGCGATATCGGCCGTCCCCACCGAACCGAACAGACGCCCCTCCTCTCCCGCCTTGCAGGTCACCGAGATGGCCAGGCCGTCGAGCCTGGACTTACGCTGTTGCGCCTCCGCCAGCTGGGCGGCCGCCTCCCGCTCCAGTTCGGCGCGGCGCGCCTCGAAGACCTTCAGGTTCTCCGCGGTGGCGGGCACCGCCCGTCCGGAAGGGATCAGGAAGTTGCGGCCGTAGCCATTCTTGACCTGTACCTTGTCACCCAGTTCACCCAGGTTGTCGACTTTCTGCAATAGAATAATTTCCATTGTTCTCACTCTCGATCAAAATAAATCACTCATTCAGCCGGCCGAGCGATAGCGCTCGAAACGCCGGCGAAAATCTATCCAGACATCCAGCAGGCCGATCAGCGCAAGCATGAGCACGGCCTGCGGCATCACCACGAACAGCAGCAGGTAGACCGCGATCAACCAGGCCGTCCCCGCACCCGTGCTCCCCAGGGTGGCATGCACCACCGCCAGGCCCAGGAGAAAAAACGGGGCCAGCAGCAGGGTGCCAAAGTGCCGCAGCAGCTCCGGCGCCTCCAGGGAGGACAGCAGCAGCACCGCCAGGGCGGGCAGACCGACGACCCCCAGCCACTTGCTGACCCGTAGCTGGCGAAATTCGCTGCGAAACCCGCCCGGGTTGTAGAGCTGCGCCTGCCACCAGCGCGCCAGTAGCAGGCTGAGGATCAGCTGCAGGAAGATACCCGCGGCCAGCACCCCGGCCATCCAGCCGGCCAGCTCTCTGGTGAACTCAGTACCCTGGCTGGCATCCACCACCCCGCTCTTGCTCAGCTGCTCCATCAGCGGCTGCAGCTGGGTCAACCACGCCTGGGCAGGATCCCCCAGCAGCAGGTACTGAACCAGAATCGCCAGCACCCCGAAGCCGAGTGCGGCCTGCAGGCTCAGGTTCAGTGAGCGGGTACTTCTCAACAACCCGCCCAGCAGCCACAGGGGGAACCACTGCAGCACTAGAAATCCCAGCACCGGCAGTGGGTTGGCGATGGAGAGGGCGAGGATGATTCCCGCCGCCAGGGTCGAAAGCAGGGCCACCCGCAGGCCGTTGCGCGCACCCTGGCGCAGGGTCACCAGACCGACCACCGCTGCGCTGATGATCCCCAGCAGGGGCAGGAACAGGGACAGCAGCGCCAACACGCTGGTCACAATCACCGCCTGGGAGAGTCCGCGCATCACATAGGATGCCAACCCCTTCATCCCGGGCCCCCTAGCCCCCGACCCTCCGTCAGTGCTGGTCGGTATAGGGCAACAGGGCCAGGAAACGGGCCCGCTTGACCGCTGTTGCCAGCTGCCGCTGATACTTGGCCTTGGTGCCAGTGATCCGGCTGGGTACGATCTTGCCGCTCTCGCTGACATAGGCCTTGAGCAGGTTGAGATCCTTGTAGTCGATCTCGGTGATGCCTTCCGCGGTGAAGCGGCAATATTTTTTACGCCGAAAGAAACGCGCCATGGTCTGTTCCTCTGCTAATCAATCGTCTGCCGCCGGAGCGGTGGATTCGGCTGCCGGGGCGGCGGGCTCGCTGCTGTCCTGGGGCGCCTTCGCCTCGCTCCGGTCGGACCCGCCTGTCACGGGACTGACGGCGGGCGCATCGGCGCCCTCCTGCTCCTTGGCCAGGTGGGAGGTCTCTGTGATCGCCTGGTTGCGGCGGATGATCAGATTGCGAATGACCGCATCGTTGAAGCGAAACGCGCTCTCCAGCTCGGACAGGGCATCGGCCCCACACTCGATGTTCATCAGGACATAGTGGGCCTTGTGGATCTTGTTGATGGGGTAGGCCAGCTGGCGACGACCCCAATCCTCCAGGCGGTGGATCTTGCCACCCTTGGATTCGATGCCCGAGCGGTAACGCTCGATCATAGCGGGGACCTGTTCACTCTGATCCGGATGGACCAGGAACACGACTTCATAGTGCCTCATTGTCTCTCCTTACGGTTTAGGCAGCCTCCCGCTGGGGCGGTGAGGCAAGGAGTGGCGCCCGGCAAGCGGGCACCGGGAAACGGCGGATTCTACACATTGGGGGGGGCGTGCGCAACCAGGCGGGGCTGCCGGGTGCGCTGCACTCGATGTTTCAATCGAGGCCGGCAGTGGCCGGGGTCAAAAGTGGAGCTGCAGGCCGGCGAAGGGACCGTCGAAAGACCAGTCGGTGGTGACCCCGTCCAGGTCGTCAAGCTCCAGGGAGAAATCCCGGTAACCGGCACGGATGGCGAGATCCAGGGGCAGGCTCTCGACGAACGAATAGGCCAGCCCGGCCTGATAGTCCTTGACGGTGTTGTTGTCGATGCTGAGGGCACTGATCTCACCGAACAGGGAGAGACCGGTAGCGGGGATGCCCACCTCCAGCGCCCCATAGACCAGGGGCACCACCCCGCTGAAGCTGACCTTCTCGGTGGTGGTGGCGCCGCCCGAATCGCCGCTCACGGTGATATCGCCATCCAGATACTTGGCCGTCAGCCCGAGATCGAAGGAGACCACGTCATTGTCGAACAGTTCGTAGTAGAGGGTCAGGTCGGTGTTCTGGATATTGAAATCGACATCCACGTCCTGATTCACGTCGAATTGCCGGCCGTTGATCTCGAACTGAGTGGTTATCCTCTCACGGCCGGAGGTATCCAGGTTGTTGCCACGGATACGGACATTGGGCAACAGGGGAATCGGGTGTTCCAGGGCGACGAAGAAGCTCACCTTGGTCTCTTTGTCCAGGGTGAAGTCCTGGGGTTCCAGATCACGGGTGCCAAAACGGCCCGAAGAATCCATATTCCAGCCATCGACCCCGAGATAGAGGCCGACGAAATCGGCCTGGACCGGGTTCGTGGCGAAGAGGGAGACCAGGGCGGCCGCCAGAAGGTGCGTTCTCATCGACTGTTTCTCCTTTTGAGTTGGCTGTAACGAACCGGGTTTGAACCGGGTTTCCAGGCTATCGGCGGAACTAAACGAATATTGAGCCCGCGACTCTGTCAGATTTCTTCTCACCGGCAAACCACGGCGAGTGGATTTGAGGATCTGGATCACAAAACTATCCCTGGGCGGGGGGGCTGATCTGCACGGCAGTGTCGCTGTCCGCCCCCACCCGCATAGACTTCATGGCGCCGGCCCTTTATGCTGCGCTTCGCGCCAGGCCATCCATCCGGGACCCAGCCCGATAGCAACGGAACCCAGCCACCTTGATCCACTTCCCGCCATTTCACACCCCCCAACCGACAGGGCGCAGCTGATGCCCATGGGGCGTCAGCAGGCGCTGATCGCCACCACCTTCTGGGGGACGCTGACCGGCGCCCTGGCGGCCCTCATGGTGCTGGCGTTCCGCTGGGTGATCGAAGACGGCCAGCGGCTGTTCCTGCCCAATGGCAGGCTGGGTGGCTATGAGTCCCTGCCCGGCTGGCTCTTGCTGCTGCTGCCCCTGTCCGGGGGCCTGTTGCTGGGATGGCTGTTCGAACGCCTCGACCCGGAGCTGCGGGAGGTGGGAATCGTACACGTGCTGCTCCGCCTCAAGCGGCCGGGGCGCGCCAATCTCCCCTTCGCCAATGCCCTGGTGCAGTTCTTTGGTGGTGCCCTGGCCATCCTCTGTGGCCAGTCGGTGGACCGGGAGGGACCGGGGGTCCATCTGGGCGCGGCGGTGGGCCACCGCTTCGGCAAGCACATCGGCGCCGCCAGCGTCAATATCTACACCCTCACCGCCTGCGGCGCCGCGGCCTCCATCGCCGCCGCCTTCAACACCCCCCTGGCCGGGGTGGTATTCGTGATCGAGGTATTGAAGGTCCGCTACCGCATCGAGCGCTTCATACCGGTAATCGCCGCCTCGGTGATCGGCGCTATCATCAGCCGTGCCCGCTATGGGGACAGCCCCGCCTTCCAGGTCCCAGACCTGCACATGGGCTCACTCTTCGAATTCCTCCTGTTGGGGGGCGTGGGGCTTCTGATCGGGATCCTGGCGGTGCTCTTCGTGATCACCGTGGAGCGGGTGAATCAACGGACCCAGGCCTGGCGGCCGCTGCTGGCCCTTGGCTGCGCCGGGGCCGTCACCGGGCTCATCGGTCAATTCTATCCCCAAGTGCTGGGGGTCAGCTACGACACCCTGGATGCCATTCTGAACGACCGGCTGGGCGCGGGGCTGTTGTCCGGGCTGGTGGTGAGCAAACTGACCGCCACCGCCATTTCGGTGGGGCTGCGCGTACCCGGCGGGCTGATCGGCCCCTCGCTGGTGATCGGCGGCGCGGCCGGGGCCTTCGTCGGCGTCATCACCCCCACCTGGGTCGGTTTCTCCATCGGCTCGCAGAGCTTCTACGCCACCATGGGAATGGTGGCGATGATGGGGGCCGTGCTGCAGGCCCCCCTGGCGGCCCTGTTCGCCCTACTGGAGCTGACCGCCGACCCGGATATCATCCTGCCCGGCATGACCGTGGTGGTGATCGCCGACCTGGTGGCGCGCCAGTGGCTGGGCAAGGAGTCCGTCTTCGAACATCTTCGTGCACTGGCCGACCCGGGAGATCAACACCATGCCTAAGGTCGCCGGCCCGAAGCTGCGCTCCACACAGACCGGGCGCACCCGCCTGGTATTCTGGAACAAGGGCTGCTCGTCGGACTGCCGCCATCGGGCTGACCGGGGGTAGCGACTGGACCAGCGAGACCTTCCGCCAGCTCACCTACGGCCGGCCCAGGCCGCCTTTTCTTACCCCCCTTGGGCAGCCCTTTCAAGGTGTTCATTTTATCCCTTGAGTAGCTTGGCCGTAGAACCATGTGGCTGGCTTGAATTGCGGCTTCGTTGGATGTGCTTTGCATACTGATCACGCCGCCATACGAACAGCCTTGCGAAGTGGCCGTAGGGTGAGGGGCGCGGAAAAAATACTTTACCCCAAATCCCCCATCGGTTGAATCGAGATAAACCAGGGTTCCAAGCCAGGTATTCTTTCCAGTCTTTGCTCTATTTCACTCATGGCTTGCCTGGATAGCGTCACACCAGACTTATAGGCTTTATATGGTAACTCATAATCCCTTGGTCCCAGGCTCGAGTCCTGGTGGGCCCACCAATTTCCTCATTATTCAATACATTAAAGTTTGACCACGCTTCAGTGGCATTGAGAATAGTCATATATTTGCCCTCCTTTATCGAGCGCACGATAATGCGTACGCCTATTCAACAGAATCCTGCATCAACCGGACGCCTGAGGAACCTAGCAATGCAACCGCATCATCACGCCCTCTGTTGAAATATCCCGGTTAAAGGGCACCCCTAACAATTCGTGAATCAGCCCTTTGAACGACATAATCCGCCATCTCGTCGTTGAAGATCTTCGCAATAGTTCGCTATTACGTGCGATCTTCGCCTAGATCTGGCGAATTATGTCGCCCCCTTCGCTGATCCAGAACTATTAGCGGTGCCCTAAAGAAAACCCCTTCCGAGCCGCTACCCAGAGAAGGTAAGAATTTCTCCGTGTTGGGGCTGCCCCCCTGCATGGTGGTTGGCAACGTGTCAATGGCCAAAATAACTGACCCACTTTTGGCCAATAAAATTGACCCACCTGGGGCGCAAAAAATCAGCTTCCCAGTTTCTGCTTCAATCGATAACTTTCCCCTCCCAGCATGAAGATG
>Ga0114931_10001695_pt1 | contig 28018 bp, 23 predicted proteins | sample 2SBtaG_FD_89579 | JGI IMG/M metagenome (GOLD analysis project Ga0114931, IMG submission 89579) | Deep subsurface microbial communities from Kolumbo volcano to uncover new lineages of life (NeLLi) - 2SBTROV14_V59a metaG | ecosystem: Environmental > Aquatic > Marine > Volcanic | place: Kolumbo... | reverse complement strand
GGTTGTCCAACGCCTTTTGTTTTGCCAAGGCATACCGCATCTCGGAAGCGCCCGTACGAGGCAAGACCGGCTCACGCAGGCCAAAGATATTTATCGGCGGAGCATCTTCCATCCAGAAGATTTCGTCGATGTAGTCCAACTGCTCTAGTCGGGAAACGGTATGGCGCAAGGCGCGTGCACCAGATGCTGAAAACAGATTGTCCGACTGCACCAGGATTATCGCATCCCAACCAGATATCTGCACGGGTTGCACATCGGGCATCGGCTTTTCAGGCACACTCGAGCGGGTTCTGATCACCGATTCGTCGTTTGGCTGTTCTGGCTCCGACTCTGGCCAAAAAACGGTCGGATCGATGTATCCCTGCAAGGAAACAATCGTCACAAGAACCATGCCGACCAAGACGATCCAAGGATGATCGACAATGCGGCTCATCCTACTTTGGAACAGGTCGCTGAAAGTCTGTTGAGGCAACTTGGCTCCGCTTTGATTTGAAATCCGAAATACGCAAACCGAAATCCAAGATGCATCAAAGCCGAGCGTCAGCAGCCGAAACTATTTCATCCCGATCCAAGGCGCCATTGTTGTTCTTATCGAAATGAGCGAAGCCATAGCGTTTGAAGGCAAGCGAGGTTTCGCTGCGAACAATTTGCCCATCATGATTCGCATCATGGCGATCAAAGAACTGATCAACGAATGCTTGAATACGAGCTTCGCGTGCTTGTTCAGCCACTGGATCAGACTGGTGCTGAGAGGGTCCCTCTGAGACCATGGCCTTTTCAAGCGGCTGGGCAATTTCGAAAAAAGCAATGGCCATTTCATCCCAAGTTTGATCGCCCCACATCACGTGTTGCGAGGGGTCGGGGTTCGCCGGGTTTTGTGACGAGTTGTCGAATGCGACAACGCAATCGAGCGAGTCCCAGTCGTCTAGCTTCAACGGCTCTGCAAACACGTAGGAATGTTGCCAATTAAAATCGTATTGAGGTACATCAAGCAAAACATTTTGCTTTGTGCCACGATGTGATGTGAGCCGAAACGATTTGCCACGCAAATGCATGTGTGGCGCGATGCCTAGCAATCGCGATTTGGGGGGTAGATGTCTGAGGCTCATCGAAACCTGATGGTTCGTCGCGCCAGGAGGAATCTCAAATTCTTGGTCAATGGCCACCTCAGTAAAGACTTCGTGAGTCACGTCTTTGCGATCGGCGAACGACATGACGACTTTGGTGATATCTTCTGCGTCGGTGCCATTGGGCGTGTAATGCATTTGGAAGACAAGCTTCGAGCCGGCCGGGATACGCCGTGCGAGCCCCGTTGGATAGCTACGCGTCTGTTGTCCAGGCACGTAGGCTGATAACCAACTCACACCACGAAACTTGGCGCCGTCTGGCGGACGAATAAACACAATGGCATGATGCACGACCGAACGATTTCCTGGAATTACTTTGGCCGAGCGCACCCATTGATCCTCGGTAAATCCAGGATCAACGACAAAATATTGGTACTCCACGGTTCCTTCGGGCGGAACATGAAAGGGGCTGTCGTGCATCGAAAACTCGGCGTCTGGCACCTCGTTCAGGCCTGCGGTGTGTTGCAAATGCGGATATTTTTCAGCCAGCTCCGCCGGTTTTGGTAGATTTGCGGCGTTGCCGTACGGCATCCCCGACGCCACCCATTGGGCCAACTGATCCTTCGCCTGCTGAGGCATGTGACGAGTGTTCTTAAAATGCCCGAACTTCGGATTGGCATGCCAAGGGGGCATACGCCCCTGTTCAATCACTTCCAACATCATGTCAGCCCAGCCGACGACTTCATCGTAATCGGTTAACGCAAACGGGCCAATCTCTGCATCGCGATGGCACTCGACGCATTGCGCATTGAGAATCCGCGACACTTGATTGCAATAGGTGATCTCGCCATGCTCGGCCAGCGCTCTGCTCCGCCCAATCAAGCACCCGACCGCTTCGGTGCGCGAATTTAGGATCGGGCGCCTCTCGAGTACTGCGCTAATCGCGTCACGCAAATCGTGTTGCTTCGCAGAAGACCGTGAAAGGCCCGGCTGGTACTGGTCGTCAATTCGGCCCTGATATTGAACCGTGCCCTGGGCATCGACCACCACCACCTCCGGCGTGCGCGTGGCATGAAAGAACTCTGCGACCGACTGGTCGTAGTCCTTGACCATAGGAAAAGAAATTTCGTATTTTTCTGTATAAGTGCGCAATTCGTCCATCGAATCTTGCACATTGCTGTCAACACCTACGAATACGACGCCCCGATTCTGGAAATCGGCTGCTAGTTTCACCAACCTTGGGCCATAAAGCTGAGCGAGCGGGCATTCTGTCCCTAAAAAACAGACAACCAGTTGTAATTTTTTTGGGACTTGATCGAAGCGATATTCGCTGCCGGTAGTCGTCGGCAACGAAAACGAAGGCATGCCAACTGCGTCGGCATGCGCCATAGCCATCAAGCCTTGAGCCGCCACTAAAAATACTAGAAGCAAGCACGAGCAACTACGTATCATGGGGACCATCCTCGAATCCTATTGGGCCAGCTGTTGAGCTTTAGATTCTACTCCGAACACTGTTGTTACGCCAATAGACTTGACCGTCAGCATTGGCCAAATTGGCAAAGTCAGTAAAGCAGCCGAAAAAACATATAGGCACGCCGAGGATCAAGTGAAGAAATAAGCCAGTCTGCGAAGAGTTGCCAGCTTACGAGGTGATGCGCTATAGTGGTGAATCTGCTTTCCTGTCTGCATTTTTAACACTCAAACACTCAAAACGGATAGCATCGAATGCCTCGGAGTTTCTCTTCCGAAAAGACTCGCCTCGGTTGGATTGGCACGGGCGTAATGGGCGCCAGCATGTGTGGGCATTTGATCGAAGCCGGTTACGCCACCACAGTTTTTAGTCGTACCCGCGACAAGGCCGAACCGCTATTGGCTCGCGGCGCGAAGTGGGCCGACTCGCCGCGTGAAGTGGCGGAGCAGGCAGACGTTATTTTCACCATCGTCGGCTTTCCTGCCGATGTGCGTGAAGTGATCTTGGGAGAGAACGGGGCGTTGGCTGGCTGTGCCCGTGGTGCCGTGCTCGTTGACATGACTACCAGCCAACCATCGCTGGCGGTCGAGATTGCTGAAGCTGCCGCTTCGAAGAACGTGGTGAGCATCGATGCCCCCGTCTCGGGCGGCGATGTCGGGGCGAAGAACGGCACGCTTTCGATCATGATTGGTGGCGACCAACCAACGGTCGAAGCGTTGGCTCCAGTGTGGGAGATCATGGGCTCGACCTGGGTTTGGCAAGGCCCGGCCGGTGCGGGGCAGCATACCAAGATGGTCAATCAAACCCTTATCGGTGGCAATATGGTGGGGGTTTGCGAAGCATTGCTTTACGCTTACCGCTCGGGGCTCGATTTGGAAAGTGTGATGAGGTCGGTCTCCACCGGAGCGGCAGGCAGTTGGTCGCTGACGAATCTTGGCCCGAGGATTATCGCCGGCAACTTCGATCCTGGCTTCTTCGTCGAGCATTTTATTAAAGATATGGGCATCGCGTTAGAAGAAGCTGACCGGATGAAATTAAAACTTCCTGGGCTTGAGTTGGCCGAACAGCTTTACCAAAAGCTGGCGGCGGGAGGACATGCTCGAAAGGGGACGCATGCGTTGATGCTCGCGCTGGCGGAAATGTCGGACGTTGAGTGGCCGTCGGGGAAATAGACGGCTCACAACAGGATTAGAAATCCTGAAGTGGGCTGTGCCTGGAACCTTTCGATCTGGGAAACATTCTTACGCAATAAAGTTTCCACGAGTTCCGTTGAGCAGTTGCCGCTGCGAATCCAGAGAATCTTTGGCGGAGGGCCTTCAAGCACACTGCGAATGTGGAAGTCTTCATCTTTCGTGACGATCACGTAGCCATTTTTCTTTGCACAGTCCCAGATTTCGATGTCCGACGATGACTGCAAGTCAAAATTTTGTACGTGCTCAGACCCTGGATAGAGATCTGTCAAGCGAGCCACTAGCTTGTGAGACAGATGTTGGTCTAATAGCTATTTCACTGTGACGAGACCGAGTCAAGACGTCGTTCGCGATCTGCGGCATAAGCTAAGCCGGCGAAAATGTCCTCACGAGTGAGGTCGGGAAAATCTTCGACTATTTCGTCCATCGACATGCCGCCGGCCAAATAATCGAGGACATCGCCAACCGTGGTTCGTAGTCCCCGAACACAAGGTTTGCCTCCGCGTTTTCCGGGTTCTGTCGTAATAATGCTTCGATAGTCCATGCTTTCAGCGTAGGCTGGTTTTCGCAGACGGTCAACCGCAGGCAGCCGCTCGGCGGAACTCTTTCTCATCGAGCGTTACGCCTTCAAGCACCTGTTCATACGTTAGTTTCGTTTCAGGCCATCCGAAACATTTGAGCAGCTGGTCAAACGCTTCTTCGGGACAATGGCCGCGCAGTTCGACACGGTGGAGGCGATCTTCGAAATCGAAGAGGTGGCCATCGATTTGCCAACGATCTGCGCTGACGCCGCCAGACCAGATCCAGGAGCCGTCAGGCTCGAAGATCATTCGCGGCAATGCTTCGAGCGACTCGGCCACTTGTTCCCACGTGACCTGGAAGGGATGCCCGAATACATTGACGTGAAATCGATAAAACATTGCAAAATGAAAATTGAAAAATGAAAATTTGCACTTAGGTATCACTTCAGCGATCTGAAGCAATGAAGCGGAAAAATCTCACGCAGAGACGCAAAGACGCAGCGTGGAAAGAAAAACCGAATAACTTGATGGACTTGATAGGAAATGTCGATGGTTTGGTTCATTTTTCATCCTGTTCAACGCAACAAATACGAAACCCCCGAGTCTCCTAGATCCTGCTTCCCTGTCCTTTCATAGACTCTGCGTCTTTGCGTGATTCTTTTTTCTCAAGCATCAATTTCAGCATTTGGCTAAACTGCTGCGCACTTTGAGATTTTCAATTTGCAAATCCCCTTCTCATTCTTTTTGCGGCAGCTTGTGTCCCATTTTATCGCGCTTGGTGGCGAGGTAGTCGGCGTTATGTTCGTTGATTGGCGGTACGATGGGAACTTGGTCGACGACTTCCAAATCGAAACCGCCATAGATAAAGGCATCGGTCTTCTTGGGATTGTTCGTCAGCAGACGGACTTTGGTGAGGCCTAGATCTTTCAAGAGTTGGATACCGACCCCGTAGTCGCGGGGATCGGATTTGAAGCCTAACGCGAGATTCGCTTCCACGGTATCAAGGCCTTCGTCTTGGAGCTTGTAAGCCTTTATTTTTGAGACGAGCCCGATGCCGCGGCCTTCTTGGGGCAGGTAGACGAGCACGCCACAACCTTCGCGGCTAATCATATCGAGGGCCATGTGCAGTTGGTCGCCACAATCGCAGCGGAGCGACTCGAGCAGATCGCCGGTGAAACAAGACGAGTGCAGCCGCACCAACGGGGCAGCTACCTTGGTCGGATCTCCGATGACAAAGACGACCGGCTCTTGCGATTCGTATTTCACACCATAGGCGATAATAGTGCCCTCGCCATAGCGGGTGGGTAGATTTGCTTCCGCTTTTCGGTAGACAAGCTCTTCGCGAACGCGGCGGTAGGCGATCAACTGCTCGATAGAAATCATCGGCAGAGAAAATGTCTCTGCCAATTTGTGCAGTCCGTCCCGGGTAGCGCGATCACCATGCTCGTCCAGAATTTCACAGATTGCCCCGGCAGGGGTGAGCCCCGCCATGCGCGCCAAATCGACGGCCGCTTCGGTGTGGCCCGCGCGGCGGAGTACGCCCCCTTCTTTGGCCACCAACGGAAAAAGATGGCCCGGGCGATCAAAGTCGGTGGGGACGCTTTTCGGGTTGCACAATTCGAGAATTGTGCGGGCACGTTCGCCAGCCGTGATGCCGGTGCGGCTGGTGCGATGGTCGACCGGCACGGTGTAGTTGGTGCCCAGTGGGGCCGTGTTGGTTTCGACCATCGCTTGCAACTGCAATCGGTCGCTGACTTCGGGAAGGAGGGGCATGCAGAGCTGCCCTCGTCCGTGGGTAATCATGAAGTTGACGCTAGCAGTCGAAATTTTTTCAGCGGCGCAGACAAAATCGCCCTCGTTCTCGCGGTCTTCCGCATCGACAACGACGATGATTTCTCCACGGCCGATAGCTGCGACAGCGTCTTCAATGGTCGAAAATTTGCTTGTCATACTGGGGAAATCCAAAATTCTGGGAAAGCTGCCTAAATTCTGACCGGCGACTTAGGCAAATGACGAGTACCGAAATACCCAATGACGAAACAAGAAATACCGCATTTCATGCAATTACTCGCGGTTCTCACGTCGCGTTTTTTCGGACTTGGGTATTTCGTCATTCATGGCTTGCCTCACTCAATACTTGCCGTTCCCACGGCAGTCAGCGAGTATTATAAGGGGCTGTAGCGGTTAGGACCATTAGCTTGGAGAACTTATCGGATGTCAAAACCAAACGTCTGTCTCGTCGCATTGGCTGTGTATCTAGCTTGTGGCATGTGCCAAAGCGTAGCGGCAGGGGAATTTCAGTCGCATTACGGTGAGATTTATGCCGAGCGGGATTCGGGGCCGTTGAAGGCCGATCTGTACATCCCGCAGGGCGAAGGGCCATTTCCAGGGGTCTTGGTAGTTCACGGAGGAGCGTGGTACATGGGCACACGGGCCCAACTCTCGGGTTTTGCCCAATTGCTTGCCAGTCGCGGCATGACAGCAGTAGCCATCAGTTATCGATTTGCTCCAACCCACAAGTTCCCGGCACAAATAGAAGATTGCAAGGAAGCAGTCCGCTGGATGCGCACTCATACCGAACGTCTGAAAATCGACCCCAAGCGAATCGGCGGATTTGGCTATTCGGCGGGCGCTCATCTGGTCGCATTACTGGGGACAACCGACCCAGACGATGGACTGGAAGGCAATTCTGGGCTGGAAAATGCGCCCAGCACGCGATTGCAGGCTGTTGTTGGTGGTGGGACCCCCTGTGATTTTCGCACGATGCCTTTGGATTTGGGGATGCTGTCGTTCTGGCTGGGAGGCACACGGCGACAGCGGGCCGAGCAATATCGCCTCGCTTCGCCTGCGGAGTTTGTCTCGGCCGACGATCCGCCGATGTTCTTTTTCCACGGCGAGAAGGATGACTTGGTACCGATATCGAGCCCCAAGACGATGTGCCAAAGTTTGAAAAGTGTAGGAGTTCCCTCGGAACTCTATGTCGTGCCAGACGCTGGGCATGTCTTTGCCGGAATGGACCGGACTGCACTCGAAAAAAGTGCCACGTTTCTTACTGAGATGTTGCCGCCAGAGGATAAGCGATGATGGTTGAAGGGGGGACAATTTCACCACTGGAGCGAGAGGAATACGTCGAACAGACCCATTTTTTTTCGGTGCTGGGCGATCGACTGAAAGAGAATCATCCGGCTCAGGAAGTGCTTGCCACGGTCCGAGAAGAGGTGCTGGCAACCACCAAATTGCCGATGGCAATCGATTTCCTGCCCTCCGAGCTGCGTCATCAAGGAGCTTTTGCCGGGGGCATGAAGCTTTTATCCCACTATTTTTCGCCCTTCCAGTGTTATGTGATTTCGGAAGCGGAAAACGACCGTCGTCGCTTCGATCTGCGTATTGGACTGGAGATCCTGGCCCAAGAAGCGAGGTATCGCACCGAAGCGAAACTGTCGCGCCAAGGTTTGTTCATGTATCAGTTTGAGGCGCTCTGCCGCAATCGGCTGAGCTACGATCTGGGGCTCGAGGCCATGGCTGGCGACGGCTCGTATGACGAGACTTGGCGCGACTGGATCCTAACTGTCCGCCGCCAATTGGGCATCGTCGAGCTGGCTGATTTAATTTATGTTCGCAGCGAATATTATCGAGAAAAGCAGGCCTTTCTTGCTGGGGAGAAAGATTCAGACCTGGGGCAAGTCTTGTTCGGACGTCGGGAGGGGCGGATCGCTTGGGCCAATCGGTCGAAGGACCCCCTGCTGCTGTTTGCGGCGATGCAGCGGCATTTGGATTATCCTCAAGTTCCCCGGACCAAGCAGGCAGACCCTGAGGAGCGGTTGCTTCCGGCACTGGCTCGGCGGGTAGAACAGCTCGAGTCGCGTCTGAAACTGGTCGAGGAGGAACAACGAGGCGGTGTCGACTTGGATAGATTCTATGCCCCTGACCGAGACAAAGCTTAATTTCAGTAGTTCAAAATTCGGCAGGAGTTGTAACTCAACTACTCCAAAGGAGTTACACACCATAGCCTAGTGCTTAGTCATCTCAACTTTTAAGAGTCGTCAATGCACTCGGGTTGCGAGCGCTAGCGAGCTACCCTGGGTTCGTAGAAAAACAAAATGTTTACCCTGAAAGGGTTATCCACTCACTGGCCAGAAGATGTGGAACCCTTTCAGGGTACATCTGCTAGGCTCCCAACCCAGGGTAGCTCACTTCGTTCGCAACCCTGGGCTACGGTATAAAACCCCTTTGGGGTATGACAGAAAAGGTTCCATGACAGAAGTTCCAGGAACCGTTGATCCTCCTCCTCGAACCATCAGGATGGCCGAGTCATTTTCTTGCTCCTTTTCAAGTCAATCGGTAGGCTACATTTTGCGTTTTACTGTATGGCGAGAGAAAGGACATATGCGGAGGTCATTATGAATTCGATTCGAGGGATTGGTTTGTTGGCGGCGGGACTGGTTTGGCTGGCGGTGGGGTCGGGCTGCGCGTACGCATCGGATGGCGATAAAGAGCCTGGCAAGGTAGAAACGGTGGCCCCTTCCGTCCAAATCTGCCCGCTCAATCAAACCTGGGCGCTCGATATGCCGGGGACTCGTGATGCGAAAGGATTGGATGAGGCGCTCGTTGAGGAGATTCAGCTTGCCATCGGGCATTCAACGCCGGACAATCAAGAGACGAGACAAGCCTTTGCCGTGCTCGGTACGGGAATCGACGCACTGCGCGCAGCGCACTCGGTCTTCACCGGAAAAGCTTTCGCCGAAAATAACAGACGTCGCAAAAAGTTTCCCGAAGAGAGCAACGTATCGGTCGTCTTCTTTTCTACTGAATCCCGCTTCTACGTCCACTTGGATCGCGTGGAACGCCAAGGCAAGGTAATCAACATCTACTACCGGTTCGTTGCGAGCGAATCGAGATGGACTCCCAAGCCACCACAACTCGCACTGATTCCGCTCGGCAAGTTGCCGTTCGGGAAGTATCGCGTGAATGTGATCGAATCTCCGATGGATCGAAAGTTCGATGGCACCGGGTCTCCCCAAAGCCATGCGGAAACCCTTCGCATTATTGCTAATTCGTTTTCGTTTTATGTCGGGCAGCAGCCGACGGACCAGGGATCCAATGAAGAGGGTGGGGAGATTTATCTCGACGAAATCTGGGCGCACAACATGCCCGAGACGCGCAGAATAAACCCTGGCTCAATTCTTCGCTCGTTGGAGAAAACGCCTCCAAAAGGAACGAAAGCAAAAGCAGGGTTCGCGGTTCGCGGCTCGGGAAGGGATGCCTTGCGTCAAGCCTATCAAGTCATTGTCGAAGGCGAAGAGCCTCGCAAAGAATTCACGGACGGAGACGAAATCTCGGTTGTTTTCTTTTCGTATCAATTTGGTGACTATGTCCATCTTCACAAAGTTGAACGTCAATACAGAAATATTGAAATCAGATATCGTTTTTTCCCGCACGAATCTGCCTATACAACAGAGCACCTAGCATTGATTCCATTAGGTAAATTGCCTGCTGGCAAGTACCGCATCAATATCGTGCGTTCGCCTAGGGAACAAAGGATGCTGGATATCGGATACCGACCTGTTAGTAATGCAAGTGCGCGTCGTGTCGTATGTAGTTCGTCTTCATTTTCAGTCGTGGAGAAAGGGAAATAGTCATGAGTCGTTTTTTGAAACTCCAGGCAGGCTTGTCAGTCGCTGTTTTTTTTAATAGGAAGTATTGAACAAGCAGATACCGTAACAATCGGGCCGAACGGTATCAACTCTGCCGGCTTGGCCGATGCCAATGGCCAATTGCTGACCGGTGTAGGAATCTCCATTGGCCAAGTCGAGCAGTTTCGCCCCGGTGATGTCGATGCAGGAGATAACCTCGCTAATCGTAATACAACGTTCGACCCAGCCGGAGTATTTATTCTAGACCACACGAGCATGCCGCTATCGAATGTTCTTATCGACGAGCATGCAAACTGGGTGGCTGGCATCATGATTTCGACCAGTACGGTCGATGGTGTTGGTGTTGATTCCGCTAACAACCAGTTAGCGAACGGCATCGCCCCAACTGGAGTTGCTACAGACGCTTCTCTGCACTCATCTGCTTTCGTGACTGCCGGAGCTGGTGCTGGATATGAAGCCGCTTTGTTGACAATGCAACGCATTGCAACGATTAACGATAATGGTTTACCAACGAACGATGACATTGATGATGTACGAGTGATCAATCTTAGCTGGAACAAATCTTTGCCAATGTCAGGCAATGTCGTCCTTGATGGCAATTCGCTCTTGACAGCTGGCCTCGATTGGTCTGCGAGCAAGTACGATGTACTTTATATTCAAGCGGGTAACCAGGGAGCGATGCGTCCAGTCCCGACAGACAATTTCAACGGTATGACGATAGCAAGATCAACAAAAAGCGGCGGCGTTTATCGACAAGTATCGTCAGGGAATACATATAACGAAGATGCCGTAGGACCTCGAACTTCGATTGACCTCATCTCGCCAGGCGATGGTGTCGAGTTGACGGGAAGGGGTGATGTGCATCGAATTGCCAATGGCACGAGCTTCGCCGCCCCGCACGTCACTGGTACCGTCGCGTTGCTACAGCAATACGGCGACGAGCGGATCATGAATTCCGGAAATCCGGCGCAATGGAACACCAACGGCAATGCTCGCCGCCACGAACTCATGAAAGCCGTGTTGATGAACTCGGCCGATAAGATCAAAGATGATGAGAATGCCAATGACTACGGAAAATACCTCTGCATGGAACGGACCGTGCTGAAACAACTCAAGCCTGGACAAACGGCTGGCCAGGAAGACAATTGGTTCGACTCGGATGCCTATCTCGACAACGGGTTTCTGGACACCGACACACCGCTCGATGAAGAAATGGGCGCAGGCCATCTAAACGCCAAACGGGCCCTACAACAATTTATCCCCGGCGAGCAGGAGATCAGCGGTAACAGATTCGATCCCGTTTCAAGTTACGTGGGCGACGTTCCGGTGATCGGATGGGACTACGGTACGATCAGCGGCACGAATTTTCCTCTCAACAAATATTTACTGGACCAGCCGCTGCAGCAGGGCGATTTTATTTCGATTACCTTGGCTTGGGACCGCGAAGTTGGCTTTGCCAATGATGCCGACATGGATGGTGAGTTTGACATCGGCGATACCTTTGAGACTTACACCAACCTGGACGAACAATTGACCGACTTGGACCTCTACTTGGTGCCCAAGGGAACCTTCGATATTGGTGATTTCGATGTCGGGCTCTCTGATAGCAGTGTCACACCGGTGGAGCACCTCTTCACCGAGATACCGTTCACGGGCGAATACGAGATTTGGGTCTTTCGAAACGAGCAATTTGCCGCGCCGCAAGATTACGCCCTGGCTTGGTGGTATGGACTGGCTCCGGATATCGTGCCTCCAGCGCTTTCCGGCGATTTTGACAGCGATGGCGATGTCGACGGGGCGGACTTCCTCATGTGGCAGCGCGACACCAACGTCGGCAGCCTCGCAGATTGGGAGAGCGAATTTGGTATGACTGGCGGGCCTCTCGTAGCAGCGAATAGTACTACTGTGCCCGAGCCGGCCACGGAGATGCTGCTGTTGGAGGGCTAGGTTTTGCCTTACAATTTCGGCCGAGACACCTTTCCCTATAACTAAATGTAAGTAAAATTTATCTTTCCCTTGGATAGATTCTATGCCCCTGACCGAGACAAAGCCTAATTTCCCCAATTTATAAAAAACGAAAATTTCGCCCTGTTTTGCTGTTCAACACTTGCGTTGGGCATGGTAGAGTCGGCAAGTGTGGAGCCCAATGCGTTGTCTTGCATTAACGCCTGCGTTTATGAGAGTGGAGAAGGCCTCTAGCCGTGAGTTTTCAACTCAGTCTTAACACCGAATCGGTAACCGCTGCCTACCCCGACGAGCCTCTGTTCGTTGCACCCGATGCTGCTCTGAGCGAAGTGCTGCAACTGCTGCGAGCACAGAATACGGGCCGTGTGCTAGTCTGCGAGGACGGCAACACTTCTGCGCAAGGAACTTGCGAGAACGGCCGTCTGGTGGGCATCTTCACCGAACGCGATGCGCTCCGCCTGATGGCGGCTGGCGAAGATCTGCAGCAGCCCGTCTCGCAAGTGATGTCTCGCGCCCCGATTTCAATTAAAGCGGATAAAAGTGTCGGCGAAGCCATCAAGAAGATGTCTGAAGGAGGCTACCGACAATTGCCAATCCTTGCAACTGATGGCACACCGACCGGCTTGGCAACGGTCTACGGAATCGTGCATTACTTGGTCGATCACTTTCCACAAACCATCTACACTTTGCCCCCCGACCCGAGCTCCGTTCCTAGCGAACGCGAAGGCGCATGACCGGTCGCTTCCAAAAGATCCTACCCTATAGTTTACCTCCCCTTGCGTGAAGGAATTGTTGGCAACCATGTCCACTTCGACACCTACTGCCTCGACGCCTATCAAGCCTGTTGCGAATCTCGATGAAGCTACTGTCCGTTTTTGTGGCGACTCGGGTGATGGCATGCAGTTGGCTGGCACCCAATTTACGAACACTTCGGCCTTGTTAGGCAACGATGTTGCTACGTTTCCCGACTTCCCGGCTGAGATCCGAGCCCCGCGCGGCACCCGAGCCGGGGTGAGCGGTTTTCAAATTCACTTTTCCAGCAACGTAATCTTTACGCCGGGCGATACGGTTGACGCGCTGGTAGCGATGAACCCTGCAGCGTTGGTCACCAATCTCGGCGATCTGCGCGACGGCGGCATCTTGCTCGTCAATCAAGATGCGTTTGAGAAAAAAGGGCTCAGCCAAGCGGGCTACGAAACCAATCCAACCGAAGACGGCAGCCTCGATAAATACAAATTGCACAGTGTGCCAATGACCAAACTGACGCGTTTGGCCGTCGAGGACTGTGGACTGAGCCAAAAAGAAGCAGATCGATGTCGCAACTTTTTTTCGATGGGCTTGGTCTTCTGGCTCTACGATCGTTCGCTCGAACCGACGCTGCGGTTTATCGACACCAAGTTTGGCAAGCGTCCCGATGTTGCCCAGGCCAATACGGCAGCGTTGAAGGCAGGTTACCACTACGGCGAAACGATCGAGGCGATTAACACCCAGTATCATGTTGGGCCAGCGAAACTGGCACCTGGTACTTACCGTAACATCATCGGCAACCAGGCATTGGCCTGGGGGCTTCTGGCGGCAGCAAAAATGTCGGGCAAGCAGTTGTTTATGGGTGCCTATCCCATCATACCTGCCTCCGACATCTTGCAGGAACTTGCCAAGCACAAAAACTTTAATGTGCTGACCTTTCAAGCCGAGGACGAGATCGCGGCCATGACCTCGACCATTGGCGCTGCCTTTGCTGGCTCGATGGGCATTACTGCAAGCAGTGGCCCAGGCATCGCGCTCAAAGGCGAAGGTCTGGGGCTGGCAGTTATTGTGGAACTGCCGATGATCGTCATCAATGTTCAGCGTGGAGGCCCCTCGACCGGCTTGCCAACCAAGACCGAACAGTCTGACTTGTCCCAAGCATTTTTTGGTCGTAACGGCGAATGCCCGCTGCCAGTTCTAGCGGCCCAAAGCCCTGGCGACTGTTTTAATGTGGCGCTGGAAGCATGGCGAATCGCCGTGGACCACATGACCCCTGTTTTTGTACTCTCTGATGGGTATATCGCGAACGGGTCGGAACCTTGGAAAATTCCGTCGCTAAGCGAACTCCCGAAGATCCCCATCAATCACCCGAGCCCCGCGACAAATGGCGACGGAGCATTTTTACCCTATCAGCGCGACGAGAAATTCTCGCGGCCTTGGGCACTTCCAGGCACACCTGGCTTGGAACACCGTTTGGGTGGATTAGAAAAAGAAGACATCAGTGGCAACGTTTGCTACGATCCCAATAATCACGAGCATATGTGCAATCTGCGAGCTGAAAAAGTCGCCAAGGTTGCCGATAGTATTCCTTTGCAGGAACTTGATGGACCCGACAGCGGTGACTTGCTTGTGCTTAGCTGGGGGGGCACTTACGGTGCTTGTGCTACGGCAGTCCATACGGCACTGGCTGAAGGCAAGAAAGTAAGTCACTGCCATCTTCGATATCTCAATCCTTTCCCCAAGAATCTCGCCGAAATTCTGACAAAGTTCGATCAGATTTTGATACCCGAGCTCAACCTGGGCCAACTTAGCTCCGTGATTCGATCGACTTTTTTGGTCGATGCGATCGGTCTCAATAAAATGCAAGGCAAACCATTTAGCGTTGCGGAGATATTGGAGAAAATCAAAGAGCTTACTTGATAGGTACCCTTCACGTGTCAAAAAAGAAAAATGACCACAGAGACACAGAAAACACCGAGAATCCATTGTTATCCATTTCGATTCAAAAAGTGACGAAAATTTCTCAGAAAAAATTGATTAAAAAACTCCGTGTTTTCCATGTTCCAATTCCTTACCAACTCAAACTGAAAAGACTAACCGCCAATATCGCCAAGAGAACAGAGAAAATCCTGAGACCCGCCTTATAAAGTATGATTGACGAGCAAAGAGGAAAAACTCCTTGTTGGTTCTGCAAAAATAGCCCCTTGGCGTCCTTGGCGGTTTTCACTTTGAGTTACCAATGAACAGTTACAAAAAACCATCACCGATCATCACATATCCACCCACTAAATTTTTGCTATCACCATGAGCATCGAAACCTCACTTCCTGTCTTAAAGCCAGCCGATTTCGCCAGCGATCAGGACGTCCGCTGGTGCCCCGGCTGCGGCGACTACTCTATCCTCGCACAGATGAAAAAAATGCTACCCAGCTTGGGTTTGCCCCGCGAGAATATCGTGTTCATCTCGGGTATCGGTTGTTCAAGCCGGTTTCCCTATTACATGAATACCTATGGCATGCACTCGATTCATGGCCGAGCGCCGGCGGTCGCGACGGGCCTAAAAACTTGTCGGCCTGATCTCCAAGTTTGGGTGATTACGGGCGATGGCGATGGCCTTTCGATTGGCGGCAACCATCTGATGCACTGTATTCGCCGTAACATGGATTTGAACATTGTCTTGTTCAATAACCGTATTTATGGTCTGACCAAGGGCCAATACTCGCCGACTTCGCCATTGGGCAAAAAGACGAAGAGCTCGCCCATGGGATCGATCGACAATCCGCTGCACCCGTTGTCGCTTGCCATCGGTTGCGAAGCGACCTTTGTAGCGCGAAGCATCGACACCAACATTAAGCATCTGGGCGCGGTACTCAAGCGGGCTGCCGATCATCAGGGGACTGCTTTTGTTGAGGTCTACCAAAACTGCAACGTTTTCAACGATGGAGCCTGGGATTACGCGAAAAATCGCGACTCCAAAGCCGACACTACGCTTGAACTCGAACATGGCAAGCCGCTTATTTTTGGCAAAGATCGCGACAAGGGGATTCGGCTCCACGGGCTTGACCCTGAAGTGGTTGAACTCGGCAAAGGTATTACCGAAGACGATTTGCTTTTTCACGATGAGCGGAGCCCTGAGCCCAGCTTGGCCTACTTATTGAGCCGAATGCGGCACGAAGATGGTTTTCCAGAACCGATTGGCGTCTTCCGCTCGGTCGATGCTCCCCGCTATGATATACAGATCAATGAGCAGGTAGAGCAAGCAATCAATGAAAAGGGTCGAGGTGATTTGGAAGCTTTATTTAACTCTGGCGATACTTGGAAAGTCGAATGATAGCCTGTCCTTTTTGCGGATCTGAGAATACTGAAGGGTCTGACCTTTGCGATGACTGTCAGCACTCGCTCACTGATCTCAGCATCCCCCAGCCAGCAACGCCTGTAGAACGTGGGCTGCTCAAAGACCGTATTCGAATTCTTAAGCCGAAGGCTCCGGATACAGTTCCCGGTGATATGCCGATCGGTGAAGTGCTCAAGCATATGGTTGATGAGTCGATCGGATGCGTCATGGTCGTGGACGATGGACAGCTCAAAGGCATCTTTAGCGAGCGAGATGCCCTGATCAAACTCAATGCCGAAGTAGGGCAGTTTGTCGACCGACCCATTAGTTCGGTAATGACATCCGACCCGATCACCCTTGATGCGAAAGATCGTATTGCTTTTGCCTTACACAAAATGCATGTGGGTGGTTACCGCCATTTGCCGATTCTTTCAGACGGAAAGCTTGTCGGAGTGATTTCGATTCGCGACATTCTCAACTACCTCTCCGAACGTATTGGTGTGCCGGCGTAAAACGCAACGTTTCCTCCGCCCAGTTGTCCGAGGTATTACGTTGTACCCCTTCAGCGAGGCGATTGCGGATGCCTTCCTCTGTCTCCAGCGAAACCTCGCGACGCGTTGAAGAAGGCGTTGCCGTTCTGTTGGCAGACTTCACAGCCGACTCGGCATCGCCGTTTGATCTCGAAGTCCAGCAAGCCGTCTTCTTGGCACGTAAACTTCAAGTTCGTGCCGCAGCACTACAAACTCCTGCAGAGCGACGCCAGCAACAGGAACTGGATCTGATGATCCAGTCGCCCGACGACAAGGCAACCCTCATGCAGCTGACCGATCAAGCCTTTCGCTCTCGATTGCCCCATCGTGCGGCCGACCAGATGATCCATATCCTCGATGTGCAAGGCGTGCCGCGTTTTTTCAGTGCGATTGATCGTACTCTGCTGCGCGGTTTTCAATCGTTCGGGGCGTATTTGCCAGGTGTTGCGATGCCGCTAGTCAAAGAAAAAATGAAGCAAGAGACGGCCAACGTTGTCTTGCCAGCCGAGGAACAACTGTTGCGAGGTCATTTGCATCAGCGCTGGGAAGAGGGCGTGCGGATGAACGTCAACTACCTCGGGGAGTCCTTGCTGGGCGAGCGCGAGGCGGAGCGTCGACTAAAAATGTATTTGCAAGCACTGCAACGCCCCGAAATCGAGGTCATCTCGGTAAAAATCTCGACCATCTATTCGCAAATCTCAGCCCTGGCTCGTGAGCACTCGATCGATATTCTGTGTGACCGCATGGAATTGCTTTATCGGGCGGCAGCCAAAAGCAAGTTCACCCGCCGCGACGGCACGGAAGTCTCGAAATTTGTCTATCTCGATATGGAGGAGTATCAAGACAAAGAAATCACGGCTGAAGTTTTCATACGCACCCTCGATCGCGCCGGGCTGGAACAGGTTCGGGCGGGGATCGCACTGCAAGCGTATATTCCCGACTCGTTTCCAACCCAACAGCGGATCACCGCCTGGGCTCGTGCGCGGGTTGCAAAGGACGGGGCGCCGGTGACGCTACGTATCGTAAAAGGCGCGAACATGGAAATGGAACGCGTCGTGGCGCGATCTAGTGGCTGGCCGTTAGCAACTTTTAGTGAAAAGTTAGACACCGATGCGAACTACAAACGCATGTTGCGGTTTGGGATCGAGAAGGACAATCTGGCGGCCGTATCGCTAGGGATCGCTTCGCACAATCTTTTTACTCTCGCGTATGGATTGGTACTTGCAGTTCGAGCGGGCGGACTCGATCGCGTACAGTTTGAAATGCTCGAAGGCATGGCCAATCACCAACGCCGAGCACTTTTTGAGCTGTCGCAAAACATGCTGCTCTACGCCCCGGCCTGCCGGCAAGAAGATTTTATCAATGCGATTGGCTACTTGGTGCGCAGGCTCGATGAAAACACGGGGCCGGAGAATTTTCTGCGTCATGCATTCAGCCTACGCGTCGATAGCGACGACTGGCAACGGCTAGAAAGCGCCTTCCTGCAATCATTCAAGCGCATGGCAACAGTATCGCAGGAGCCCAATCGACAACAAAACCGACAAAGGAAGTCGGAAGTCGGAGTGCGGAATGCGGAATTGTTGCTGAAAGTGCCATTTTGCAATGAGCCGAACACCGATTGGTCACTTCTTCAGAATGGCCAATGGGCGGCAGGCATTCTTGAGCGATGGCAGTCTTGTTGCGATCAGGCCGCTGCCGAAGTGCCGCTTGTGATTGGGGGACAAGAAATCGTGGATGGCCGACAGCTTGAATCTTCTTACGACCCCTCGAGACCCGAGGTGATTGTGGGCAAGTTTGTTCAAGCCGCAGCGGAAGATATAGGGCGAGCTGTGGAATGTGCGCGAAACGATGCAAACGGTTGGCGCGGGCTTACGGCGAACGAGCGAACAAAAATTCTGTTTCAAGTTGCCGATCAGCTTTGCGACTCCCGTGGCGATCTTATGGGAGCGATGCTTGCGGAGGGAGGAAAAACCCTTGCTGAGTCTGATCCCGAAGTCTCGGAGGCGATCGATTTTTGCCGATTCTACGCAGGCTCGGCCCAAGAGTTTTACGATTTGCCTGAGATGAAAGCCAGTGGGCGTGGCGTTGTGGTCGTCGTCTCGCCATGGAATTTTCCACTGGCGATCCCTTGCGGCGGTATTGCGGCAGCCCTGGCGGCAGGAAACACCGTCATCTTTAAGCCGGCCTCCGATACCGTACTCATTGCCTACATGCTGTGCCAGTGTTTTTGGAAAAGCGGCGTCCCAAAAACTGCTTTGCAATTTATGCCTTGTAGCGGTCGAACCGTGGGGCAACAACTTGTGACACACGCCGAAGTCGACACCGTGATTCTCACCGGCGGTACCGAAACGGCCCTGCAGATGTTGGCCACCAAGCCCGAGATGCATCTCTTGGCTGAGACGGGTGGCAAGAATGCGACAATTGTTACCGCCCTGTCTGATCGCGATCTTGCGATCAAACACGTATTGCACTCTGCCTTCAGCCACGCGGGGCAAAAGTGTTCGGCGACTTCGCTGCTTGTGCTTGAAGAAGAAGTTTATCACGATGCCGGTTTTCGGGATCGGCTGTGCGACGCGGTGGAGAGCCTGCAAGTCGGTTCTGCGTGGAAACTTCACTCGAAGATTGGCCCATTAATTCGGCCACCAAGTGGAGCATTAGAAAAAGCTCTCAAAGAATTAGAGCCTGGCGAATCGTGGGCGGTCATGCCACGGCTACATCTCGCAGAGAATCCTCAGCTGGTGAGCCCTGGCGTCAAATGGGGCGTTCAGCCGAACACTGTCACGCATTGCACCGAGTTCTTTGGGCCTCTGTTAGGCGTCATGTCGGCGCGCAATCTGCACGAGGCGATCGATCTGGTCAACGCAACTGGATACGGGCTCACCTCGGGCCTTGAGAGTCTCGACGAACGCGAACACCAACTGTGGCAAGAAGGCGTCCGCGCTGGCAATCTGTACATCAATCGCCCCACGACAGGGGCAATCGTGTTACGCCAACCATTCGGCGGCATGGGCAAAAGCTCGGTAGGCAGCGGCATCAAAGCTGGCTGCCCCAACTATGTCGCCCCTCTCATGCAATTTCAAGATAGCCTCGATTCAGTAGAGCGCAGGAGTACTAGAACCTCTCAGCAAATTGAGAACATCGACCTTGGCGATACAGGCCTCGATGACTTCTGCGAAGATCTCCGAGCAGTGGCCACGCGGCATCAGCTTGATTCGGATGAAGTCGGCCGTATCGTCGCTGCTGCCCAAAGTTACGAGCATTGGATGGCTGAAGAGTTCGATCATTCGCAGGACGATTTCAAGCTGCCGGGCGAAGACAACTTGCGTCGCTACTTGCCGAAGGCGGAAGTGTATGTTCGAGTCGCCCCGAACGACACGCTCTTCGAACTATTCGCCCGCGCATTGGCAGCGCGAACCGCAGGCTGTCGAATAGTCATCAGCACTCTTCTCGATTTTGAGTCAAACGCAGTAAAACTGCTCGACGATTTGACCCACGATTGGGCCGCGACGATTGAGTTTGTGGAAGAATCAGATGCCGAACTGGCCGATGCTTTGCGCGCCGGTCATTCCCTTCGTTTTCGGTATGCCCATCCTTCGCGTGTGCCGACCGAAGTACGCACCGCCGCTGCGGCAACTGGCCAGTCCATCGTCGATACCCCCGTCGTGGGCAACGGCCGAGTGGAACTGCTCTGGTATTTTCAAGAGCAGAGCCTCTCGCACGTATACCATCGTTACGGCAACCTGGGGAATAAGAACTTATCCCCAAAGTGACAAGCCGGATGTTCAAAACAGCGGTCTGATTTGCTTCAAACGCGATTCCGTCTCGGCCATCAGCGCATCCTCTGCCGCTTCGTCGGCTGCTTCGTAAGTCACTGAAAATCGCAGATAAGCTCCGGCATCGTCCCAAGGCACAGTGCAAATCGATTGTTCGGTAATAAGATACTGGCTCGCTGCCTCGCCATTGTCGAACGTTGGCCCACCCTCCAAGCCTTTGGGCGATGGCGTGTAGAGAAAATACGTGCCGCCGGGTACACTGCACTGAAATCCGCACCGCTGGAGCATAGCGACGAGCTTTTCAAGTCGCCGGCGGTACTTCGCATGGATTCGGCGAGGAATCGTCTCGTCGTCGAGCGCCGCAACGGCCGCCTTCTGGATGGCAATAAACTGACCCGAATCGCAGTTGTCTTTCACGTCGGCAAACGCGCTCACCAAACGCTCATGGCCGCAAACCCAACCGATCCGCCAGCCGATCATATCAAAACCTTTCGACATCGAGTGGATTTCGACGCCGACCTCCTTGGCTCCCGGCACCGACAGAAAACTGTGGGGCTCGCGATCGAAAGAAAGCAATGCGTGGGCCGCGTCTTGCGCCACGACAATCTTGTTGTCCTTGGCGAATTGCACCACGCGCTCGTAAAACTCGCGGGGGGCCGTCGCACCGGTCGGGCTGTTGGGATAACAAAGCACCAGCAGTTTTGCTTTTTCGCGCACTTCCTCAGGGATGTTTTCTAGATCGGGCAGAAAATTGTTCTCGGCCAGCAGCGGTAGTTTGTAGACGATACCTCCATAGTAAGCTGTGTGGGTTCCTGCCACGGGATAGCCGGGCACCGTCATGAGGGTAATGTCACCAGGATTGATCAATGTCGCGGGCAAAATCGCGAGCGCTGTTTTCGAACCGATGCAATGATTGACTTCAGTCGCGGCATTGAGCTCAACGCCATACTCTCGCTGCATAAATCGTGCGACGGCTTCCTTGAATTCCGCAATCCCATTATCCGCATAGCCACGATTCTCCGGCTTGCCGATCTCTTCGGCCATCTTGCTGAGCACCCGCGGGTCGGCAACGCCATCGTTCTCGCCGATGCCAAAATCGAGCAGCGAACGCTCGGGATGCTCGGCCAAGGCCTTGCGCTTGGCCCGTTTGATTTTTTCAAACTTGTAGATCGCGGTCCCCTTGCCATACTGGGCTCCGCCGATGCGCTCGGCAAAAAGTTGTTGGAAATAAGGGTCAGACATAATTCGCTACGGAGGTAAAAATGCGGAATGGAAACCGTAAGGTTATCGAAAGTTAGCGCCGTCGGCAACGACGCACGCCCCCGTCGGTTGGGTTTTGCGATTTCCCCAGCACATCCGTCATGGCCGACGGCGCTAACCAACCGCTTGACACGCGATTTGCATTAGTGCACATATGTATCCATACTCGGCATGCACCTCATCATCAGTGCCTACGTCTTTTGGCCACCCAACGACCCGCGTGGAAGTTGGTCGAGCACACGGTTCGAGCCCAACATCTCTACGAAGTTGGCGGTCCTGCAACTAAAGTCGCCACGCGTCGATCCGTTGCACACCGCCGACATGCCCACAAGCTGCGTCAACAAATTAAGGAGAATCTAAAATACTCGCCCGTCCAACTACCGGCTTGCAAGCCAGGGCGACCGCTATTGGCGTAGCAAACGTCTGGCCAAAGATCGATTTAGAAGTCTATGCTTTCGCAATCATGCCCGACCATTTTCATTTAGTCGTACCTGCTCACGCGTTCGCACCCGACGAATTGATCGCTTGCCTACAGCGAGCGGCAACGAAGGAACTCAATAGAAAAGGCCTGCATCCTCTACAGGATTTCCCGCATTTCAACGGCAAGCTACCAAGCCCCTGGGCGGCCAGAGGATGGCGAGTGTTTCTCGATAAACCCAAGGACATGCGACGAGCGATCGCGTATGTCGAGCAAAACTCCGTGAAGGCAGGACTCCGGCGGCAACACTGGTCATTCGTCATTCCGTACGAGGGCTGAGCGTTAATGTTAGCGCGATCGGCTACGATCAACGCCCTGGGTACCCGCGTTGCAATTCTACTGCTCGACCGCGGCCCCCGCTTCGGCATCCACATCGTTCTCATCGTCCTGCGGCACACGCACCACGGCCGTTAGCGTGTCGGCGTCGTCGAGCGACATGATCCGCACGCCTTGCGTATTGCGGCCGATCGCGCTGATGTCGCTAACTTTCACGCGTTGGATCTTGCCGCGAGAGGTCATCATCATGAGCTCGTCGGTTTCGTCGACGCGGACGATGCCGATCACCGGGCCATTGCGGTCGGTGGTTTTGATATCTCGCAGGCCCTTGCCGCCTCGGTTTTGGGTGCGGTAGCGGAAGGAGGAATTGTTGTCGTCTTTGGTGTCCCCGTCCGCTGAAGTGGACTCGCCTGCGTCGGTGGCGTTTGGGCCAAATGGGGTTCGCTTGCCGTAGCCTAAGGCACAGGCTGTTAGCAACGTTGCTTCGGGGTCGGCGACTACCATGCCGACGAGTTCGTCGCCCTTGCCAAGATTAATACCTTTGACGCCGCTCGTGTTGCGGCCCATCGGTCGTGCGTCGGCTTCGTTAAATCGTATCGCCATGCCGTCGGCCGTGGCGAGCACCAACTCATCGCCAGGCTTGGTGACCACCACATCGACCAATTCGTCGTCCTCTTTGAGCTTGATCGCGATAATGCCGGTCTTCATTGGTCGGCTATACGCTTTGAGCAGCGTCTTTTTCACAAGCCCCTTGCGTGTGGCCATCACCAGCGAATGGTCGGGCAAATCAAAGTCGCGTACCGCACGGCAATCGGCGATCTGCTCTCCTTCGGACAAGTTCAACAGATTTACGACCGCCCGGCCTTTGGCATCGCGCGACAGTTGCGGCAAATTGTAAACCTTGTGCCAATAGACTTTTCCTTTGGTCGTAAAGAACAGCAAATAGTCGTGCGTACTGGTGACGAACAAATGCTCGACGGGATCGTCCTCATCGGTCTTCGCACCTTTCACCCCTTTGCCGCCTCGACGTTGGGCACGATACACACTGGCTGGGGTGCGCTTGATGTAACCGTTATGCGAAATCGAGACAACCATCGTCTCTTCTTCGATTAAGTCTTCGATATCGACATCGCCAATCTCTTCGGTGCTGATCTCAGTACGGCGAGAATTGGCATGTTTGGCAATCAGCATTTCGCAATCTTCGCGGACGATAGCATAAATGTTCGCTTGGTCGCTCAAGATCGTGTTAAATTTATCAATCTCTTCCAACAAGCTCGAGTGCTCATCAGCCAGTTTTTCTTGTTCGAGATTGACTAACTGGCCGAGTGTCATTCTCAAAATTGCATCGGCCTGCACAGGGGTCAGCGAATACTCCTCGGCCACGCCTCGCTCGTCCTGAAACTGCGAATACCCTACCTCGCCCAAGGCACGTTTTAAGAGTGCACCGGGCGTCTTGATTTCGATCAAAGCTCGCTTGGCTTCGGGCTGGGTCTTAGAAGCTCGAATGACGCGAATCACTTCGTCGATGTTCGCATGAGCCAGCAGCAAACCCTGGACGGTATGCTTTCGCTTTCGTGCTTTAGCTAATAAGAACAAAGTGCGGCGGCGGATGACGGTAACTCGATGCCTGAGGAACTCCTCAAGCATTTCTTTGAGGGTCAACACTCGTGGCTTGCCATCGACCAGGGCTAACAAGATAATCGAAAACGTATCTTGAAGCGGCGAATACTTATAGAGCTGGTTGAGTACGACATCAGGATCGGCGTCGCGTTTTAGTTCCAGAATCAGCCGAACCGGCTCTTTGAGATCGCTTTCGTTCCGAGTGGCTGCAATGCCAGGAATTTTGCCATCGCTTGCAAGCTGGGCAATCCGCTCTTCGACCCGGTCGCGTGCTTGCTGAAATGGAATCTCATGGATGATGATTCGCGTTTTTTTGCCAGAATCGTCAATACTTGTCCGAGCGCGAACCGTAATCGTGCTTCGACCCGTCGAATAACCTTTCCAAATCGACGATCGGCCACAAATGATACCCCCGGTAGGAAAATCGGGCCCAGGAATAATTTTCATCAAGTCCTGAACTGTGGCGTTGGGGTTGTCGATCAGTTCGATGACCCCTTGGCAAACTTCGCCCAAATTGTGCGGCGGAATCGAGGTCGCCATGCCAACGGCAATTCCATTGGCACCATTGACCAACAGGCCCGGAAACTTAGCCGGCAAGACCGTCGGCTCGGTGTGTCGTTCGTCGTAGGTCGGCACAAAGTCGACCGTGTCGAGCTTCAAGTCTTCGAGCATCAAGCCTGCAAAGGGCGACATCCGTGCTTCGGTATATCGCATCGCCGCTGGCGGCAAGCCGGCAATCGAACCGAAATTCCCCTGCTTGTCGATCAATACATGACGCATGTTCCACTCTTGGGCCATGCGTACCAGGGTGGGGTAGATAACACTTTCGCCATGAGGATGATAGTTACCGCTCGTATCGCCAGAGATTTTGGCGCATTTGACCCGCGACGCACCTGGCGTGAGATTCAAATCGTTCATCGCAACCAAAATACGGCGTTGCGAAGGTTTTAAGCCATCGCGCGCGTCCGGCAGCGCCCGACTAACAATCACGCTCATCGCGTACGTCAGATAGCTCTCTTTAAGCTCGTCCTCGATGGGCAAATCGATGAGCCGAGCGGCTATTGCCCGGGTGGGGTCATCTTCAGGTGGATTGGGATCGCTTGAGTCGGTCGACATCAGGGGTCAGGGGTCAGGAGTCAGGTCAGTTAGCGCCGTCGGCAACGACGAAAAACCCAATTTACCAGGGTTCGGGAGCCCTCACAACGGGCTCAAAATGGGTCTTTTTGGATAACTTACGGGCATGGCAAGAAAGCCGGACGGACAGCGAATGAGTAGGGTGGGCACTGCCCTCCCAACTTGCTAAAAACGCCCTGGGTTTCTCCGTCGAAACTCCCTAAAATAAGAATCTCATCAACCATCCAATCGTCCTTTGCCTATCTAAATCGCCTGCTATGGTCACAACTACTATTCCTGCTGCCGATGGATCGACCGCACCGGAAGACCTGATCAAAATCGAACTAAAAGAACCCTGGATTGCGGCGCTGCTGGCATGGATGCTGCCTGGTCTGGGACACATTTACCAAGGACGAACGGGCAAGGGGCTGCTGTTTTTCATTTGCATCCTCGGCACGTTCTTCTATGGATTGTACTTGGGCGGCGGCAAGGTCGTGTATGCCGCAGTTCCGTGGGAACAGCAGTACCGTTGGCAATATCTTTGTCAGTTGGGCGTTGGCCTGCCGAGTACTCCCATGCTGGTGCAACGTAGTAAAGCGCTGAAGGATTCAAATTTTACTGGCTTCATGGCCCCTCCGCGTCGTGGCCCGATGGAGTGGAAGGACGACTCTGGAAAAGTGTCGAAGCAGCCCAACGAACTGGCGATGTGGACCTTAAAGTACCACCCCTATTTCGAGCTTGGCACCGTCTATACGGTGGTGGCCGGCTTGCTGAATGTGCTTGTAATCTGCGACGCAGCGGCGGGGCCTCTGGTGATTACCCAAAACCAAGGTGACAGGGCCCAGAGCAAGAAAAAAGAACCCTAACCAATGCGGAATTCGGATTGCGGAATAGAGATCATTCCGAATTCCGATTTCCCGAGGAATCGTACTGATGATATTTCCCTTACTCTTGGCTGTTAGTGAACCAACAGGTGCACCGCTTTTGGCGGTGATGAATATGTGGTACGCGCTGCCGTTGATCGTCAGCGTGAGTCTCGTTTGTGCAGCAACTCGACACGAAGAGATTGGTCCGATCTTGCAACATGCGATGCGATTTGGCCTTTGGATCGTCGTCTTCATGGCCGTCGTGATGGGTGTGCTAACGCTGATAGGAATGCTGGCGTGAAGAACCATGTGGAATTCGGATTGCGGAACGCGGAACAATCGTCTCCAATCCGAATTCCACAATCTGCATTCCGCATTTCGTCTGCGTCCGTAGCTCAATTGGATAGAGCACTGGTCTTCGGAACCAGGGGTTGGAGGTTCGAGTCCTCCCGGGCGTGCTTTTCTGGAAAGGACTTACGTCGAATAGAGCGCTGGTCTTTTCTTCTGAATTCTGTACCCATTCTGTCCCAGCCCATTTGTTCGCACAGTTGCATGAACGCTCCTTGGCGCAACCTCAGTCCGTAGAAGCATTTGTGAAGAGCAAATTTCTTGAGTAGTCCATCGAGTTCTGGTGCAAACGACCAGAGCTCTATTCGTACAGCATTGTGCAGAAGTAGACCGGCTCTATTTCTCCTCTTGACATGGTGTACGTAAGTACACTATAACTGAGGTGCTGTCGAGTCTCTCGTGGAGATCCATCCTCATGCCCAATTCTACCGCCTTTCAAAAGAAACTGTCTCCGCACATCGATGTCGCGGACGTCTATCAGCCACGGCCCGCCGTTTTGTTTAAGCCTCAGCGAATCATCCAGGCGAAGGGGATCGCCTTCACGTCCAAACAACGTCGACTTGTGGACATAATTAGTGACGTTTACCAAATTTCTCTCGATTTGCAGGGAATTCATGGAAGCTATTCGCCTACCTACTACTGTTGAGCATCAAGCCAATCGGATGCACATAGCAAAAATTCTGCGATCTGAAGATCTTTTGGCCTCGATTAAGGTGAATATTGACGGCAGGCTAAGAGCGATACCGATTGCTTGGAACGAATACTGGGCTCCGGTCCGACAAAGTCTAGCGTCTGACCTCACTAAGTCCCCTGCGGGGAAATGAGTTGAAATGCCATTCAAGATACAGGCTGACCCATTATCGATTCACGAACTGAAAAGCTCCTTCGATAATGCTACCGATTACCTATACTCCAAAGGCGTAAGCCGTGGTAATGCTCGCATCGAAGCATGTAAGAACTTTTTGGATGCGATTTCCTCTAGAAATGGATTTGAAAGCAACAACATTGACACGATGCAATTGTGGCGGGAAACGCTCGACATAGCATGGGTAATCTCGGTCGCCAGAAACCACGAGCTTGCTCCTCCGCCCGAATTGTTATCCAAATGTTTCGATGGCCGCCCCGTTGAAGACTATCACCACGAAACTGGACGGAGCTATTTCTTGCAACTTCGCGCAGCAATTTATTTTCTACGGGTTGGTTACGATGTGCAGCTTGACAATGACTGCGACGTCATTGCGATACGCAAGCGACGAAGGGTGTTTGTTGAATGCAAGAGGCTTTACTCGGAAAACAAAGCCCAAAAACGCATCAGAAAATGTTATGGACAGTTAGAAAAGAGACTGGCCCTGGCCGACACTCGGCATAAGAATTTGGGATTAGCATGGATTGATCCATCAGCAGCAATGCAGAAGCATTTTCTTGGATATTCAGCGTACTCTGACGCCGGGGTGCGTCACGCCGCAAGAATGGACCTTGTTTATTTTTGGAAAAGATGGATATCAGGGGGGGAATACCGAGGGATTGACAAGAGAATATTTGCCTTAGTGCTACAAATGGTTTCACCAGGTTGGGTTGGAGAGAAGGAGATTTATAGGCCTGGAATCCTGTCTTATGTCATTCCCGCGCACGGTCGGATTGGATTCTTGCAGTTATTGAGGTCGCGAAGGCTGCTTGATGAAAGGGGATGTCCCGTTTGATGTTAAAACTCGATGCGGTCTCACTTGGTTAAGGGTAACGCAGTTGTGTTAGGTGTGCAACTTCTCCGCCGGGGCCTTCGACGGAGCCGTAGGCGGAGTCGAAGGC